>ERZ778517.917-NODE-917-length-26220-cov-6.665202_pt1 | contig 26220 bp, 29 predicted proteins | sample MGYA00510341_ERZ778517 | MGnify/ENA primary metagenome ERZ778517 (study PRJEB29527, sample SAMN07138964) | mouse gut metagenome | material: feces | host: mouse | place: China:Nanjing | collected 2016-01-25 ...
AATTAACATAATTTGTATATAATAATTTGTAAGTTTTTTTATTTTTTTAATTTTTTATAATACTTAAACAATTTAAAACAATAAACTCTGTGCTTTTTCACTGAAGCACAGAGTTATTTTTGTTAACATAATCCATTTATTAAGCATTTAACCCGAAATATTATGTCTACCTCTTTCCGTCAGATTTTTCCCTGCATCTTGTATACCATCGCAAGCACCTCCGCCACCGCCTGATACAGCTCGGGCGGCACTTCCTGTCCGATGTCCACATTCGCGTACAGCATACGGGCAAGCGGCTTGTTCTCCACAATCTCTACCTTGTTTTCCCGCGCAATCTCCTTAATTTTCTGTGCCACATAATCGGCTCCCTTTGCAAGTACAATCGGAGCCGAACCCGTACTGGCATCATATTTTATGGCGACGGCAAAATGTGTCGGGTTGGTTATGACCACGTCCGCTTTGGGCACGTCCTGCATCATGCGGCGCTGTGATGCCTCACGCATCTTGCTCCGAATCTTACCCTTAATCTGCGGGTCTCCTTCTGCGTTCTTATACTCATCCTTGACTTCCTGCTTTGTCATCTTGATATCGTTATTGAACTTTCGGCGCTGATAAATCAAGTCCACAAACGCCACAATCATAAAGACAAGGGATATCTTGAGCCCCATGTTTATGACAATATTTCCAATTGCCTCAATTGCCTGGTTGAGCGGCATCCCATAAAACTTGACCAGATATACCCAGTCATCCTTTACAGTGGAGTAAACAATAAACATAATCAGCACAATCTTGGCGATTGACTTTATCAGTTCCACAATCTTGTCCTTGGAAAACAGCCTTTTCATTCCTGATATCGGATTCAGCTTGCTAAACTTGGGTTTCAGGGGCTTTGTGGAAATCTGGAACTTAAATTGCAGCATATTGACGCCGACTGCAATGACAATGCCGACAACAAAAAAGGGAAGCAGCTGCACCAGCAGCTTCACATATACATTGTTTATCAGTACCTTGTAATCTTCCCTGACGATATGCCCATTCCAATAGGTTGTGTAGGCCGGTATCTTTTCGTATATTTCACTGAAAAGCTTCATAAAGTTCTCGCCCATATGGCCAACCCAGAACTTTAATATCAGAAACAGCGCAATCAGCTCCACGCCGCTCGACAGCTCCTTGCTTTTGGGAACTTTGCCTTCCTTGCGGGTGTCCTGTTTCTTTTTGGCTGTCGGTTCCTCCGTCTTCTCACCACCGGGACCTTCCTGGGCAAAAAACTGTAAATTGTATGATAGTATCACATCAAGCCCTCCACTATCGAAACCATCATCTTCTGCATCTGGGTTGTGATAAAATTACAGATGTCCGGAAGAAGCGTCACCACCACCATAATAACACTCAGCCCCGCCAGAAGCTTTAACTGGATACCTACCGAAAACATGTTCATCTGCGGTGCGAGCTTCGCCAAAAGCCCGAGCACAATATTCATCAGCGTGATACTGGCAAATACCGGCAGACAGATTCGGAAACCGATAATAATATAGTCGCTCAAAAAAGTAAGCAGTGATGTCAGCAGCCTGTCCGTGCTGATATGAATGCCATCTATCGGTATCAGGATAAACGTTTCCATCAATGCCCTGAGCAGATACCGGTGAAGCCCCGTCGTGTACAGAATCAGCATCACGCCATATTGCAGCAAGGCACCGGTTATGGAAGACTGTTCATTCGTCGTAGGGTCAAATACGTTTGCCATGGACAAGCCCACTTCCATATCGATGATTCTACCTGCAAATAAAACAATGGAAGTACACATCTGAGCCGCCAATCCTATCAGCAGGCCCACCGACACTTCCTTCAACACAATCGTACAGAACCCCAGTATTGTATTGTATTCCGGATAAATGTGCTCTGGCCCAAAGCTGTACATAATATAGGCAACGAACACACTCAGTCCGATTTTAACAGTATTTGGAACACCCCTTGTACTAAAAAACGGTGCCACAAATATAAAGGTTGCCACCCTCATAAACACAAGCAGAAAGTATTCCAACTCAAGCATGGAAAAAGATAAGTTTACCATACTGTGTAACCCTGCTCCCTTCCGTTATCGAATATACATAGAAAAATTCCGCCATAAATCTGTCATAAAAGTTATCATATTATTCAGCATCCAGTCACCTAAAACCATCAGGCAGAGAAACATGCCTACAATCTTTGGCACAAAGGTAAGCGTCTGTTCCTGAATGGAGGTTACTGTCTGGAAAATACTGATTGCGAGACCGATTACCAGTGAAACAATAAGCGGCGGCGCAGCTGTCTTGAGAATAACAAACAGCCCTTCTTTCATAACGTCAACAACCATTTCAACTGTCATCTTATCACCACACCTTTCCAGGAAATCCGAAACTGCATCCTATTTCTCGTAACAGTTCTGCCTTCGGCTTCCTGTTATGGGCACCAAGCCATCATGCAACCACTTCGTGACCTGATGCAGCTCAGCCCAAACGTATCTCACGAACTTATTATATACCTTATGAATAAAATGTCCGCACCAACTCCAGAATAACCAGATTCCAACCGTCCGCCAGTACAAACAGCAAAATTTTAAACGGCATGGAAATTGTTGTCGGCGGAAGCATCATCATACCCATACTCATCAGGACGGATGCAACGACCATGTCTATCACAATAAAGGGAATATAGATAACAAAACCAATAATAAATGCCGTGCGGAGTTCACTGACAATAAAAGACGGTATCAGTACCGTTGTCGGAACCTGCTCCATGCTTTTGCCATCCCACGCAGTATTGGAAATCTGCATAAAAGCGTCAATATCTTTATCCTGTGTCTGCCTGAACATAAATTCACGCATCGGCGCAGCCGCAATCCCACACGCTTCCTCAAATCCAATCTCACCAGCATCATATGGCACAATCGCCTCGGTATACACCTGGCTAAATACCGGCTGCATAATAAAAAAAGTCAAAAAAAGCGAAATAGCAATCAACACCTGATTTGGAGGTGCTGACTGTGTATTTAAGGCCTGCCTCGTAAAATGTAATACAATCAGTATTCGGGTAAAAGATGTAATCGTTACAAGAAGTATCGGTAATACCGCTATTGCCGTCAATATCAGCAATATCCTGAGCATACCGTTTAATTCCCCATTTCCGCTGTCGTAAGTAATTTCAAGACGGTTTGCAATATTCAGTTTCCCGAGGTCTTCACCTGTCTCGGCTGAACCAGGTTCGTTAATGTTTGTCCGGTTCTCGTCCCTTTGCTGGTTGTCAAGTATCTGCTCTGCCGCGGTGCCGTCATCCGTTGTCGCATTTGCAACAACAATATCTGCCATAAATATGACAAATACCATGCAAAGCATATATACAATCTTTCTAAGCTCCTGCCTAATATTGTACGTTCCGCTCTTATTTCCCATAAATATTATCCTTACGCTCCACACATTATCCTATTGCTTTTTCAATTTATCCAGTATTTCCTTAAAATTCACATTTACTGGCGAGCCTGTCTCCGCCTTGTTAAACTCCGAAATGTCATCCTTTGTCATTTCCCCAAGCAAAGTAACTGTGTCCTTACAGACTACATAGGAAAAATATTTTCCGCCTATTCTTATAACCTGAATATATTTGGTTGGCGCTATTCGGAACGTCTCAAGCACTTCCACATTAGAACCTGCAAGCCTTCCCTTTTGAAGACCTGCAGTTAATTTTGTGGCAAAATATGTAAGAGCCAGTACAAATATAAAAATTAGTATTACCGTTAACAACTGTCCGATGGAGTCAAACCTGTCTGATGTCGATAATAAAAGCATATTTCCTAGCCTACAACCTTCTTAACAGCCTCTAATACACGCTCCGCCTGGAAAGGTTTTACAATAAAATCCTTGGCTCCTGACTGAATCGCTTCGATAACCATTGCCTGCTGCCCCATTGCAGAGCACATGATAACATTTGCTCCCGGGTCAATGCCCTTGATTGCCTTCAAGGCCTGAATACCATCCATCTCCGGCATTGTAATATCAAGAAGCGTCAAATCTGGTGACGCCTCCTTATATTTGTCAACCGCAATTTTGCCGTTTTCTGCTTCGGCAGCAATTTCATACCCATTCTTTGTCAGAATATCCTTAATCATCATTCTCATGAAAGCAGCATCATCCACTATCAGAATTCTCTTTGCCATATCTAACCATGTCCTTTCTTATTTGAAATACCAATTTAAATTTGGTTATGTATTATTTGATTATTTCCATAATCCGCACACCAAAACTCTCTTCAATAACAACAACTTCGCCTTTTGCAACAAACTTACCATTTACAAGCACGTCAATCGGCTCGCCGGCAATCTTGTCAAGCTCTATAATGGTACCTGGAGCAAACTCCAGAATATCTGAAATGGATTTGCTGGTTCTGCCCAGCTCTACCGTTACCTCCAATGGAACATCCCGGATAAGGCTGATGCTCTCTGCACTCACCATAGCCCCCTGTCCCTGTGCAAAATTCTGGAACTGTGCAGGCTGTATATTCACATTTGGCATTCCATATCCCATGGGCATTCCCATCTGCGGCATTCCCATCTGTGGCATTCCATAACCACCCTGTGGCATTCCCATCTGTGGCTGCATTCCCATATCCATACCACCCTGTGGCATTCCCATATCCATTGCCGGAGCTGGCGCAGGCGTTGGGGCAGGTGTAGGTGCAGCCGCCGGAGCGGGTGCGGGTGCCGATTCTGCTATTGATCCCATCTGCTGTGCCATAAAAGTCTCTGAAACTGACTTTGCAAAATCGAGTGGATATAATTGCATCAACGTGGAATCTACCAGATCATCAATCTGCATTCTAAAAGAAACTTTTACAAATCTGTCCTCAAGGAACGGGGATAATTCTCTTGGTTCTTTTGAATGTAAGTCTACAAGGCTTGCCTCTGGCGGACTGATATCAATGGTCTTGCCAAGCATCGAGGAAAGCGATGTCGACGACGATCCCATCATCTGATTCATCGCCTCGGAAATCGCGCTCAGATGCAGGTCGCTGAGTTCCCCATCCACATTGGTGCCATCACCACCCATCATCAGGTCTGTGATGACTTTTACATCATGTTCCTTCAACACAAGAATATTTGTACCGTTTAATCCGACTGTATATTTAATCTGAATAAATACACAGGGTCTTTCATAATCATCCAAAACATCCTGCCAAGTGCACATTTCTACAACTGGTGTTGTAATATTTACCTTTCTATTCACAAGTGAAAAAAGTGTGGTGGCAGAGGTTCCCATACTGATATTGGCCACCTCTCCTATCGCATCTTTTTCTATTTCGGTAAGATCTCCATCAACCGCAGCACTCGATGTCGCTGTCGCAGTATCCGATGCTCCGGAATCTGCCGACAAATCCACTCCGTTCAACAATGCATTGATTTCATCCTGAGATAACATGCCATCCATCGTCTTATTCCTCCTCCCTGACTACTGATGTTACCCTTACTGCGTATGCCTCTTTGCTTGCGCCCGGCACCGCACTAAACTTTCTAATATCCCCCACATACACATCCAGCTCATCATCCACTTTTGAATCAAGCCGTATGATATCGCCTACCTGTATATTTACGAAGTCATTAACCGTTATGACACTCTTTCCAAGCACTGCCTTAACAGGAACATCTACTCTGCGCACCATTGATTCAATGAACTGCTCATAATCTTCCTCATCCATCTTTTGCAGACTTGAATACCAGAACTTTGTATTCAGCCTGTCCATGACGGACTCGAGCGTGAAGAACGGAAGACATACATTCATCAAACCTTCCACATCACCAATTTTAACATTCATGGTAACCAGCGCCACCATGTCGTTTGGTGAAATAATCTGTGCAAACTGTGGATTCGTCTCTATCCTCTCCAAATATGGATTGACCTCCGCAACATTTTTCCATGGTTCCCTGAGAAGCTGCATACAGATGACCATAATCCGTTCTATGATACTCATCTCAATTTCGGTAAAGTCCCTTGCCTTCTCAAGTGACTCTCCCCTGCCTCCCAGCATCCTGTCTATAATCGCATATCCCAGCCCGCTTGTCAACTCCATGATGATAGATCCTGGCATCGGTGAAAAATTAACGACTGTAAGCAGTACCGGATTTGATAAGGCATTGGAAAATTCTGCAAAGGTTACTGTCTCTGAACTTGCCACATTTACCTGTACATTTTTTCTCAGATATACTGGCAAATTGGTTGACAACAATCTCCCATAATGGTCAAAAATCATGTTCAAAGTCCTCAGATGCTCTTTCGAGAATTTTGCAGGCCGGCTAAAGTCATAATTCTTGGCTTGCCGCTCGTCCTTCTCCTGCATATCCTCCACATCCAGCTCACCGGAGCTCAACGCTGCCAGCAAACTGTCTATTTCGCTTTGCGATAATACCTCTCCCATGTAGTTAATCACCCCCTACATATTAATAATCCTTATTTATCAAATAATTCCCCTTAAATAATACCCATATCCATACGAATAATATTCATTTTATGAATATAAGAAGTTAAATGATACACTGTAAATGAACGTTGAATCAAAACGTTCCTGAAGCTTCTCAAGAATTTCTGCCTTAATTGGCTCAGCATCCGTTCTCGCCTCGTCCACTGTATATTTTGCCATGACAGAGAACACGATATCTTTGATAATACCATCCATATCAGCCATTGTCTCGGAGTACTTCTTGTAATCGGCATGCTTTGAATCCAGCGAAAGTGACACACTGCCCACTGCGTAATGATCTTCCTCGTCGCCCTCACTCTTCTTTAATGGAATTGTCAGCTCACCTGCAACATTATGTACAGCTGTATCAGCCATGGAAACAGACGCGCCACCCACATCCGACTGTGGAAGCCCGTCAATTTCCACCCCGATGATGGTCGCAATGTCAGAGACAAGCGCTGCCGTCTTTTTGGAGGCAGATGATACGCTCACCATCATAATCGCTGACAATACAATATTGACAACAAGCAGTGCCAATATAATTATTGATAACAGATTTCGTTTCATTTTTGATTTTCCCCTTTCATCTTTGCGCGCTCAATGCATTATATATTTTAATTTCAACACGCCTGTTCTTCGCACGTCCCTCCGGTGTAGAGTTGTCTGTAATCGGTATATACTCTCCTCTTCCAGAGTGTTTCATTACCCCCGGATCAAGCGCTGCATTTTCTTTCAGATAATTAAATACCGCAAGAGCCCTGTAGCTGCTAAGCACATCGTTATTCTCATATCTTCCTCCATTTAGAGGCACGGAGTCCGTATGCCCTTCTATTTCTATGTCTGAGTCAGCATATCTTGTCAGAAGTACGCCAATCTTGTTGAGTACAGGAATGGCATCCGACTTAATATCTGCTTTTCCCGAATCAAACAGGAATGCCCCATTCAGTGTAAGCGTCACATAATCCCCTGTAAATGACACCTCCACCTTATCCTCCATCATACTCTCCTCAAATGCATCCTCCATCTTCTCGGCAAGTTCCTCAGAGAGCTTTAATTTTTCTTCTTCCAGTTCGTCAATGGCTGCCTTCAGTGATTCAATCTCCTCCTGATTCAGTTCAAGCTGTTCAGCTGCCTCTTTCAGCTTGTCATCTGCCGAACCGCCCGTTTTCGTAATATCCTCTATGTCATCATTGTCCGCTTCCGCAGTCTTTCCACTTGAATTGATATACTCGTCAAGCATATTGAGCTGGCTGACGCCATTACTTATCAGGATGCCGTCACCAACTGCCTTGGAACCTGCCTTAAAAATACTGACGGTTGACTGAAATGACTTTACCACGTCTTCAAACTTTGCCGCATCAACTTCGGACATGGAAAACAGCAACACAAAGAAACACATCAGCAGTGTCATCATATCCGAAAATGTACTCATCCAGGGCGCCGGGGTTCCAGGCGGGAGTTTAAATTCTTCCTTTTTCTTTGCCATTAAGCTTCACCTCCACCACCTTCATCCTGTGACGGTCTCTCCTTCGGCGACAAGAACGACTTCAGTTTTTCCTCTATAACACGTGGATTTTCACCTGCCTGTATGGAAAGCAGACCCTCTATCATAATTTCCTTCGACTGCATCTCAATCGCATTATTTGCCTGTAATTTATTGGATGCAGGCGTACATATCCAGTTCGCAAGCATGGAACCATAGAACGTTGTAATCAGGGCAACACCCATCTTAGGTCCGATTGATGTCGGGTCGGACATGTTCTGAAGCATACATACAAGACCAACCAGCGTACCAATCATACCCCATGCAGGACCCATGGCTCCCAATGTGTCCCAGAACCCTGACCTTAATTTGTGTCTGCCGTCAATACTGTTTAATTCCGTCTCAAGTATTCCCCTTACCAGCTCCGGGTCTGTACCGTCAACAATAAGCATGATTCCTTTCTTCATAAACTCATCCTCAAGATTTCCGGCAGCTTCCTCCAGTGATAACAGACCTTCTTTTCTTGCCACATTGGACAGTTCAATTATCTTTGTAATCATTTCCGGAATATTGACATTGACTGGTTTAAACATCAGTGCCATACTCTTGAGACCACCGACAAAATTTGGCATACTTACCGATGCCATCGTCGCAAAGAACGAACCACCAAAAGTGATAAGCATTGATGCCGGATCAATGAAGTACCAGAGACCTTTGAGACCGTCTGATGATATGATACCAAAAAGAACCAGAACGAAACATACCACCAAACCCAATAAAGACGCTATATCCACTTTTACACACCCCTTTTTCTTTTATTAAGTTTTTCATAGGCACAGTTTTACCGTGTGCTTTTTCTCCATAAATATATAATACTGTAAGGTTACATAAATTGCAACAATTTTCTGAAAATTTTCTCTAATTTTATCAATTTGGTGTATTATACACGCTATTTCCGTTTCGAACAGACCTGATATGTATCTATATTTTATTCTTTTTCCACATTCAGAATGTTTTTGAAATACTCCTGCCTTGTTAATTTTACTAAATTTTTAACTTCATGTCTACTTTCTTTTATAATTATTTTTTTTCCATCAGTTAACGTAATAACAGTATCGGGCGTCTCCTCCACTGTCTCTATCAGGTTTGTGTTTACCAAAAGCTTGGAACCGTTAATTTTTGTCACTTCTATCATCTCTTCATTACCCTTTCTATGTAAATGTAATATTTTTCCCATGTGCATTTGCAAATGCAACGAGCTTTTTTTGTATAATTCTGCCTTTTCTGTCTCCTGTGTCTGCTGATAAATCGCAAAAATTCTCGTGTAAGCATCATAGACATCCTCGCCGAGCTGTTCAAAATCTGCCGCGTCCGTAATGCCTGTCAGGAACCCTGCCGCAGTCTGGTAATCCTTGCATATGTGCGCTGCCTTGCCGAAAAGGTATTTGAGCATCGTGGACTTTAAGTATTTCCTGTTCATGTCAAGAAGCCTGTATGCATAATCCGCCTTTTCCATTCTGATAAGACAGTCTGCATACGACTCGAGACAGTTTGTCAGGAATTTTTTCTCCGGAACACGGTTGACCTCGAGGCACATATCATACGCCTCAATCGCTTTCTCATAATTTCCCAGCACGTTGTAGGACTGACCGATCTGGAAATAAATGTAATCATCCATCTCCTTGTTCTCGCCGATGGAGCTGAGCAGGAGTTCCAGGTTCCGCTGCTGTTTTTTGTGCATTTCCTCCTCTGGGATATTGTAACCGTAATGCTTTACCTTTATGGGGAGGTGAAATGTCTCAAGCGTGACCTCGTCATAGCTTACTGCTTTTTTTGGTATAATCTGCTCATGAATCCGAAAACGGTACTCATAAAAATTCTTATTGAAAAACCGGGGTACTTCATCTATCTGGATGATTTCCTTCCCATCCATATTGTGGACATTCCTGATTTCCGCCACACCGACACATCTGGCATACTTCTGCATACAGGCACGCAGCTTCGCCACATCAATTTCCTCCACATGCTCATCGCAGTCCAGTATCAGAATCCAGTTGTTTGACGCCTTGGACACGGCAAAGTTCCTCGCGGCGCTGAAATCGTCACACCATTCAAAGTCATAGAGATTGTCTGTATATTTTGCGGCGATTTCTTTTGTCCTGTCCGTGGAGCCTGTATCTGCCACTATGATTTCCATATTGTATTTCATAAGCCGTCTGAGGCACTGTTCTATGTATTTTTCCTCATTTTTCGCAATCATGCATACACTAACTGGTAATTTCGCCATCTTCTGCTCCGCCTCTCTGATTTTATTATTATTTCTCCCAAAAATACAGGGCGGTCTTTACCGCCCTGCTATATCCAGCCGCTGTTCTTAGTGCACTGGTAACAGTTCCCTGTATTCGAGGATCTTGGCAACTACAGCTCCCTGAGCTTCAAGTTTTTTCATCTGATGCTTGGACTTATAGAATCCAGCTGCAACCTCACTCGACATCTCGCGCATACTCACATCCAGTCTCTCATAATTGTCCTGTAGCTTATCAAGCCTTGTCTCCACATTCGCCACTTTCGTTTCAAGACCTGAAAGCCTTGTCTCAATCTGATCCAGCCTCGTATTGACCTTTGCAAATTCTGCCATAATCAATTTCATGTTCTCATCCATATGCTTTTCTCCTTTTTGTGTGATTTTTTGTAACTGTCCTTAACTCCTACTGTAATAACACAAATATTTTGCCTTTTTCACAATAAAAACATATCCATTAACAGTATAGCACATATCAGAATCAATGAAAAGCCGAACAAAACAAAAAAGATAAAGCCGGCAGGCGCGCCTGCCTGACTTTATCTTTTCTGTTATTGTTCGTTGCTAATCAATGGCGGTTTTTGATATAATTTTCGATTAATCTGCGCCCGTTTAAATTCGATTTCTTCCAATACCGGTTTGCAATCTGCCTTTTTTGCCACTCTTTCAATATCCTCCAGCAGTGATAGCTGATCCAGCAAAATACCATTGTATTCCTTTTCAGTCATTGGCATATAATCCCCTACTTTCCATGATATCCTGTATAATCTGTTCCAATTTCTACTGCTTCATTATACCAGACTGTTCAGTAGCTTTTACTATTTCCATTAGAGCTACCGAAATATGTCTGGTAAAACTGTTCACACTACATGCTCTATTGTATCGCGCATTAATAAACCATCTTTTAATTCATTACTGTGGTTGTTTTATCAGATGTATATTATTGTCCAAAATGAAAAGTGAATGGTCAGCGTTCCGTTTTCGCTTATTCACTCATATGTCACTTAATGTCAACTTTAAAATAATCATTCAAATTTATTACTTCTTAATAGTAGTTTTCATTATAAGCAGTCCACAAATCCATACATATTTTAATTAGCAATAATTAATTTTGAATATATTCATATGCTTCCACACTCACCCAAGTAGAATATTTACTGTTATCTGTAACTCGAATCCTATACAAGTCACCAGCAATCACATTCTCGTAAGTGCCTTTAGTGTATCCACCACTTAATTGGTATTTGTACTCTACAACCCATATACCATTTGAATTTTTCTTTTCAATATAAAATGTATTCGATGTACCAGCCTGTCCACACGCACAAAACATAACATAAAGCTCATCTGTTTTGGGTCTGAAAGTCGGGCTTACGTATGCAGCATCTGGTTCAACAACAACAAAACGCTCATCAAGAAGCTGATTTCTTGTTGATACCTTAGCTACTCCATCAACCTCATTAACATTCTCTATCTCCATTGCAAATACTGATGAATTTTGCACAAAGATTAATACAAAAGATAAAATAAATGCCGATAAAATCTTCTTCACTTTTTTCTCCTTCCGATTTGTGAACTGTTAATGCTATTATATCATTAACATAATACACTTTCAACACACTTTTTTTAATTTCCCTTTAATTCTAAGAATATAACTGTTCACAACCGAAATCCTCTCATAGTAACAATCCGAAACAATATTTAAAGTTTTACCAGAAAAATGAACCTATGTAAGAATTCTCTCTTACATAGGTTCATTCACTTATTATCTCTTAAGATTTACAAGTTCCTCGAGCAATGTATCGGATGTCGTGATGATTCGGCTGTTTGCCTGAAATCCTCTCTGGGTTGTAATCATGTCTGTAAACTGCTGTGAAAGGTCTACGTTTGACATCTCGAGGATACCACTGTTGATGGAGCCGATGCCTTCTGCCTTGATGTCCACAATAGATGCGTCACCAGAGCTTGCAGTCGTCTGGTAAAGGTTATCTCCCGCGTTCTCAAGTCCCATGGCATTTGCAAACTTCGCCACACAAATCTGTCCGAGTGTCGCCGCCATGCCATTGCTGTAGCTTGCTGTGACAATGCCGTCTGTTCCGACAGAGACACCGAGCAGTTTTCCGACCTTACGTCCGTCAATTCTCGCTCCTTCTATAGTGTTTTTCTTCTCATTATCCACATTTGATGTCTCTGACATATCAACTGTGAGGTTTTCAAACTTTGTGTCAAGGGAAGACAGATTCAGGGTAAAGGAAGATTCTCCCTCTGCGCCTACATAACTAAACTGCCCATCATCTTCATTATACTTGATCGTCCATGACGTTGTACCGCCGTTCTTCAATGTATCTATGTTCACTTCAGCCTTATTCGAATCTGTAATACCCAATAGGCTGATCTTGAACTCTCCTTTTATAATCTGCGAAGAAATCTGTGGCGTATCCGTCATGAATGTATTTGTTTTATCTCCCTTTGTACCCATACTGAGCAGCTTCATGATCGCCTCACCGTAAGCGCTTCCTGCACTTACCTGGGTTCCGCTTCCGTTATCCGCATTGATTGTGACTCCTTTGCCATCCTTAAATTCATACTTTGTTACAGAGTCACCATTATCATCTGTGTAAGTCTGTTTTACGGATGTTACCGTTCCAGTTGCTGCCTTGAAAGTATATGTCACTGTTCCATCTGTATTTGCCGTTCCTGCCGCATCATAGAATGCAACGACAGCTTCTTCCGGCAGCGTAATCGCATCTGTCACCGGGAATGATGTTGGCTGCGCCTTAACAAAACCGGTTCCTCCGGAGAAGTTGACTGTAAGAGTCATCCCTCTCAATTCACTGTTTTCGAGAACCTTACCATCCAAATCTGCATCACTGTCGATAAATGCATCTAAATCAACCGTTGCCCAGTCACCGGCTGCACCCATTGTATGTGTACCTGTTGTTGTGATACCTGCAAGGGATGACGTACCTCCATTCACCACTTTTCGAACTTCCGTCTCCAGCTTTTCAAGCAGCTCAGGCGGCATCTCGGATGATTTCAGCGTCTTCTCACCATCAGGTGTCTGATACTTAAAGGAAAGTTTTGATGTATCCACCTTGTATATTGTATTAGAAGGTGTCCACTCATTCTCTGTATTGAGTGTCGACCTTACTGTCGTCTGTTCAGAAGTTGCAGGAAGAATACCGAACTTCACATCATACGTATATCCTGCCTTGTCATAAACCTGAATATTCGCCACCCTGCCATTTTCATTCTGAAGTTCGGGACTGTTTGAATCAAGGATTCCGCTAATCCTTCCCTGCGTTGTCGCAGATGCCTTGAATTCATTCATCGCCCTTGTATTAATCGGCTTTAATCCGCCTTTTACAACATTTCCTTCATTGTCAACACCCCAGCCCTGTACGATATAGCCAGTACTTGCCATACAGAGGTTGCCGGCATCATCCACGTCGAAGGAGCCGTCCCTTGTGTAAAATGTACTTGTACCGTCGCTTACCACGAAAAACGCCTCGCCGGAAATCTTAAGGTCAAACGGGTTTCCTGTTGACTGGTTCGCGCCTTCCTGTGTGATGGTCGTGTTGATGGCTGCCGCCTTGACGCCAAGACCGATCTGCCTCGGGTTCGTACCACCTGTATTGTTCGCCGGATTTGCCCCTGTAGCCGCCTGTGTCGTCTGATAGAGCATATCGGAAAAGTTCATCTGTTTTGCCTTAAATGCTGTTGTGTTTACGTTTGCAATATTGTTACCAATAACGTCCATTCTTGTCTGGTGTGTCCTTAAACCTGACACGCCAGAGAAAAGTGATCTCATCATAATTAAGTGACCTCCTAAATTTAATATATACAGAATGCCCATAAAACATCTGGTAATTCTAAGGATATGTCCTTTATATCCTTAGAATTACTTTGTTTTTTTCCCATCCGTCATTCCGGGGTTCCAAGCCTCCTTAAAAGGTCCGGCTCTGTCTCACATCCTGTATTTAGATTATTACGGCTCCATCAATATTTGTATAAATATTTTCGTCTGCTTCTGTCTGATCCATCGCTGTGATTACCGTGTTGCTCTTGGTGTTTACGATAAACGCAAGCTGGTCTACCAGCACCAGGGAATCCCTGATTCCTTTTTCGCCTGCCTTTTTCGTACCGTCATTCAGCCTTTCCAGTTGTTTGTCGGTCAATTCAATATTCCTGTCACTGAGCCTGTTTGCCGCATGCTTTGAAAATTTTACATTCTCTGCCGGCTGCTGCTTCTGCACCTGCTGCTTGTGGAGAATTTCTTCAAAACTCATGCCCTGAGGCGTCTTGTTTCCTGCGTTAACCTTCTGCTGTTTTAGATACTGATCCTGTAGCTGTTCAATGGAAAGGAACTGACTGTTGTTAATATTCATTCTTCATTCCCCCCTGCTCTAATGTCTTTATTTTGGATACCTTTTAATACTGTTACGCAGTCTCCGTATCGTCTTTTTCGTCCCCGTTGTCCTTGTCATCCGTCCCTGATTCCTTGTTTTCCGTCAGCAGGTTCAGCTTGTCGATAATCGCGTTCATCTTGGTGTTGAAGCTCTTTAAAATATCGTCAAGCGAAGCCTTGTCGTCCTCATTCGCCGCATTATCCTCAAACTTGACACCCAGCTTCTCAAGCTCAAGCTTCCACTCGCCAAACTTCACGAACTGGTCATAACCATATGTCTTCATGTAATTCTTCTCGTAATCATTCATGGTGTTGTAATAATCAAGTGCGCCCTGGATGACATTCTGGTATGATTTGTCTGCAAAAGCGATATCCGGAAGTCCGTCAATCATTGCCTTGAACGTGCTGTACTTCTCATAAGCCTTAGAGTAATCCGCACTGACAACCGTATCCAAATCACTGATGGAATATTTGTTATCATCAATGACAAGCAGCGGTTTTCCGTTCTCCATGACAACATAGTCAACAGTTCCCTGCTTGTAAGTCGTCTCACCTGTCTTTTCGCTCGTTACCTTCATGATAACTTCCTTGCCAATCAGTTCGTTCGCGCGCAGCATGTCAACAGACTCTGCCATCTCGCTCATCTTCTGAACCTGTGTGAACGTCGCATACTGTGATACCCACTCGGTATTGCTGGTCGGCTCCAGGGGATCCTGGTTCTGCATCTCGGCTACCAGGAGTGTCAGGAACATGTCACTGTCCACCGTATTTTTGTTTTTCGCCTTTTGTGTGAGGGAATCACCAGACGTAGTATGTGTCTGTAATTTTCCATCCTCACCAACTGGTGCCATTATACTCATATTTCCACCTCTCTTTTCATCGCATAAAGCGCTTTCCCATTATGCCCGCAAATCCATCGAATTTCCGTTTGCCGCCATGATTTCCATGGCAATCCTTGTCGCATCATCTGCGCCCGCCAGTTCCTGCTCAAGTTCTCCGTCCTCCCCCAGTGCCCTGAGGTTGATGCTCCGTCTGCGTGTTCCCTGAACCCGCTCTGCCTTCTGTTCCTCTGACTGCTGCTGTCCGCTTCCTTCCTTGTCAAGGTTGCGTTCCATCTCGTGGCTTGCCACCGACACTTCGATTGCCTCAATCTTGACACCCTGCTCCTCAAGGTTTGTCTGAAGCTGCGTCGCCTGTGCCTCTATCGCTGCTTTCACGGCTTCATTCTGCGTCGTAAACTGTGCCGTCACAACTCCGCCCTTTGTCGTCAGTGATACATTCACGGTACCAAGGCTTGCGGGATGAAGCTGTAACTCCATCTCGGTAAGGTTTTCATTCTTGACAATCTTTACCATGTCTGCAAGCTGCCGCATGATGTTTTCGGTACTTTCGGAAGTAAACTTCTCTACGCCCTCAGCGGCTGCACTGCTCACTTCATTCACATTGTTCTGGAAATTCTGTGATGTATTGTTCTGTCCAAAATTCTTTGATTCCCTGTTGTCATTGTTCTTTGTATCACGCTCGGCATTCCGTGCCCGGCTGTCTGCCAGGGTCTCCATCGGATTCTCCTGCTGGTTTTCCGGAAGTGTATCGTACTTTTTCGCCGGCTGCGTATTATCCTCCTTGACGATAATCGGCTGTGCCGGAAGCTGCTCCACATCTGGCTGCTCCTGATCGTCAGACGACATGATTTCCGCATTCTGGGTTCCATCATCTGTTTTCTGGCTTTCAAGCTCCTGAAGTTTCTGTAATACTGCGTCGAGTTCCTCGCCTGTAAGCCCTGTGTTTTCAAGCAGGTCATTTACCTTTGTGTCAACCATTTCCGTGATGTCCTGCAATGCCGTATAAAGTTCTTCATCTGCCACAAGGCTGATCACGGAATCCTCGCCGGAAATTGTTGTTACAAGCTGTGCCATGTTGTCGGAGTTGAGCAAATCAAGCGGCTGCATCTTCAGGTCTTCCATTCCGCTGAGCAATTCCTCGTCCGTAATACCAAGAATCTGCTTTATCTGTTCGATAATCTGCTCCAGTGCATTTGCAATCTCGTCAATGGTCATTTCATCCACCGGCTCCTCTGTCCCGGCCGCTTCCGTCGGGTTTAATTCCGTCTGGGCGGTATCCTTGACTTCTGTCGCCGCTTCCTCCACTGGCGCTTCTGTTTCCGCACACTCTTCAGCTGCCGTATCTTCCCTTACCGGTTCTGCATCCTTTGGCTCTGCCGTCGTCTGCTTATCCGGCTGCCTGGCTGATGTCTGCTGCACGGATGTCTCTTTTGTGCTGTCTGCTTTGTCGGACTGCTCAAGCTTTTGTGCTGTCTTTCCAAGTACGTCTCCAAAGTCCTGCGTCTTCCCTGCCACTTTTTGTGTCTTCGCCACTGCATTCACGGCAGGGTTTCTGTCAAGGACTGTGCTGTTTAGGGTTGTACCCGTCATTCCCATTCCTCCTTTCTTTTTCATTGTCAATGTACAACAGTAAACGACAAAAATGCGTGTCGTTTACTATATCTATTCAACTTAACAAATTAACTGAATTTTTGCAAAAATTCAGTTAATTTGAAAGTTACATAAATTATATCGGATAAGTTATCAGAAAACTTTAGTTTCCTGGATTCATTATCTTGGTAATTCTTGCAGCTACGGCAGGATCCATCTCTCCCATAATCGCTCCCCTTGTAGCTGCCGGAAGATTTGACAGGATATCTGCTGCCAGGTCAAGATTATCAGTCATGGCTCCGAGAATGCCCGCAGCTTTCGCAGCGTCCATGTTGCTGTATGTCGCCACATAATCCTTCAGCTTGTTGCTGACTGCCTCCTCCTGAATGACCTGCTTATAGAGCGCCTCTGCCGTGGTCGGATCCATCTCTTCATAATAAGCCCGGTATTCCGCTGCCCCGGGACCATTTTCTGCGTAGACAACCTCCTCGTAGAACTGCTCCTTGATTTGCTGGAACGCTACCTGGTTCTTTTCAAAGGTCTGTAAGCGCTGCACCTCCGCCTTGAGCGCATCTATCTGCTCCGCATATGCAGCGTTGGTATTCTGTGCCTGTTCAAGCTTCTTTTCAAGCTCCGTTATATATTCCACGGCGTCCTTAATACTGTTATAGCCGCCGTAAGAATTCTCCCTTGTTGACTCAATTGTTGAATCCGTCGGAAGAATCATGTTAATCACAGGGATATCCTTCAGCATTGGTGTCAGTACATTGGAGCCAAAGCCACCGACATCCATTTTTACAAGCAGGCACAATATGCCAAGCCATATCACTATGATAAATATCGTGACAACCACTACGGATGCATTTGTACCGTCTATCTGCTCATCTAATTCCCGCTCCTGATTTTCCAGCTCTTTTGCGCGTTTCCTAGCTTCCTTCTTCTGATTCTTCTGCTCCTTTTTAAACGCCTTCTGACTTTCCCTTAGCTGTTTCAGCTGCATCTCCGGTGCGTCGGGGCTTAAATTTTCGTCCTTACGTGCCATAATCGCTAACCATGCCTTTCCATAGATTTATAGGTTAAGAGCTTCTTATCTCATGCTCCTCCATCAATTTCTGTCCGTATGTATATGATGTAAGCTGGTCTATCTCCTTACTTTCCGCTGCCAGCTCATCTTTCATAAATTCCTCGAATGCATTCTCCTTAAGCTTTTCATGCGCCTTGCGCTCCTGCATAAGCTCCTGCAACGCCGCCCTCGCCTTCTCGACTGCCTTGGCGGCACGGGCAATCTCCTTCATCTGATCCGCAATATATTCATCCATCTTGAGAACTGCCATTTTGTTCTCGCGGATTTTCCTCACGTCAATCAGCTCTGTGCGAAGCTTCACACCCTCCTGCATATAATAAAGCTTTCTGGCATGCAGCTCGTCAAGCTTTTTCTTCTCTGCGTCAAGCCGCATGTTTGCTTCCGCAAACTCCTGCTTCGCCCTGTCCTCAAGCTTTTCCTTGATATCAAGAATTCCCTGCATCTTATAACGGAAAACTGCCATCTAACTACCACCCTTTTAATTGTCAGAAAACATCTGCTCTAATTGTTCCACGGTCTCCTCAAAGCTGATTTTCTCATCCGTCGCCTGCAGCAAATATTCATTCACTTCGTCAATCTTGCTGATTGCCCGGTCAATGTTCGGGTTGCTTCCCCGCTTATAGGCGCCGATATTTATCAAATCCTCAGCCTCATTGTAAGTAGCCATAATATTTTTTAATTTGCCCGCCGCTGACTTATGCGCACCCGAAGCAATCATCGACATACATCTTGATATGCTCTGCAGCACATCAATCGCCGGATAATGGTTTCTGTTCGCAAGCTTTCTGGTCAGCATAATATGTCCGTCAAGAATACTTCTCGCTGTATCGGTAATCGGTTCATTGAAATCCTCACCTTCAACAAGAACGGTATATAAACCTGTAATGGAACCATTTTCTGCACATCCGGCACGCTCGAGAAGCTTTGGCATCTCCGAATACACACTGGGCGGGTATCCCCTCGTCACCGGCGGTTCGCCCGTCGCCAGGCCGATTTCCCTCTGTGCCATCGAAAAACGTGTCAGTGAATCCATCATCAGGAGGACATCCTTTCCCTGGTCCCGGAAATATTCGGCTATGGCTGTCGCCGTCTTTGCTGCCTTATTGCGCTCAAGAGCCGGCCTGTCGGAGGTTGCCACGACAACAATGGAACGGCGCATTCCCTCCTCGCCCAGGTCACGCTCTATAAATTCCCTGACCTCTCTGCCACGCTCGCCTATCAGTGCTATTACATTGATGTCTGCCCTCGTGTTCCGCGCAAACATGCCCATCAGGGTCGATTTTCCCACGCCTGAACCCGCAAAGATTCCGATACGCTGTCCTTTTCCTACTGTTATCAGCCCGTCAACCGCTTTTACCCCGAGAGAGAGCACCTCGCTGATTATTGTCCTGCTCATCGGGTCAGGCGGTGTCGCTTCCAACGGATACCGCTTTACAGTTGTCGGTTCCGGCACAAAGCCGTCAATGCATCTGCCCAGTCCGTCAAGCGTCTTTCCCAGAAGACTGTCTCCCACCGAAACGCTGAGCGGATAATTCATATTCTCGACAATACATCCCAGCCCGATGCCCTCCGTGTCTTCATAGGGCATCAGCAGCGTCTTTTTGTCCTTAAATCCGACTACCTCCGCCAGAATCCCATGCTGCTTTTCCGAGTCCGTATATATTTTGCACATATCTCCCAGCTTTGCATCCGGTCCCGATGATTCTATGGTAAGACCAACCACATTTTCCACTTTGCCAAGCTTTTTGAAAAAGCTTTTATTCAGTACTGTCTGATATTTCCCAAAGGAAATTTCCATTTCCATGTTTCATCCCCCATGCTGTCAGCAATCCAGTCTAACCCTCATATGACAGAAGCCGCAGCTCTTCATTCAATGCCGCAAGCTGTGTGCCTAAACTACAGTCAAACACACCGTTTCCGGTTTCTATCATACATTCATTTTTATTTAATGTCACATCCTCAAGAAGCTCCACATTCTCAATCGCAATGTTTGTGCCCTTGATGAGTTCTCTTTTCTGCATACTTGCAAAGGGGTAATCCTCCTTTGACACATGTATCAGGTAGGTGCTTCCGCTCTCAATGTTCCTCATAGTATTCTGTATCAGATACACAATAAGTTCCCTTGAGTTTTTGAGACTGACATGAAAAATATGCTCGTAAATTCCGGTAAGCGTATCAATAAACATTGGCTCCACTTCCTTGAATTTCTGCTGGTATTCTTCCTCAAGCTGCGCACTTTTCATCTCCAGGTCCGCCAGGGCATGTTCCCGCTCCTCCGCTATGCTGTCAAGACCGTCCTGATGTCCCTGTGCAAAACCTTCGTTCTGTCCCTGCTCAAAGCCCTCCTGATATCCCTGGTTTCTGCCTTCCTCGATTGCCTGAATCCTTGCCTGCTCTATCTCGGCAAGCGCCTCCTGCCGCATGGCTTCAATCTGTTCCTGTGCATCGGCAATCAGCTCTTCCCGCATTGCCTCAGTCTGTTCTGATGCCGGATTTTCCGTCCCCTGCATCCCATTATCAGAGTCCTGTTCTGACCGGATGACGTTTTCCCCATCATCATGTATCAGCTCCGACACTTCCACTGCACTGATTCCCTGCGTAAACCCTTCTGCAAAATCCGGTTCCTCACCGCACTGCCGCGCAAGCTCTATCGCAAGCTCCTTGAGCTTTGCCTCCGCGCGGGCATTGGAGTCTATAATTCTTGTATTGGCTGGGTTTACGACAACCCAGCCTGATTTTAATATACCGCCATTAGACAACTAACTCGTCACCTCCGCCTCTAGAAATAACGATTTCCGCAGAATCCTCGAGCTTTCTGATGATGTTGACAATCTTCTGCTGCGCTTCCTCGACATCCTTCATTCTGACAGGTCCCATGAATTCCATGTCTTCCTTAATCATCTCGGCAAGACGCTTTGACATATTGCTGAAGATTGCATTCTGCACTTCCTCCGTGGAACCCTTACATGCAATCGCAAGGTCATTGTTGTCAACATCCCTGAGCACACGCTGGATGGCACGGTCGTCGAGCAGCAGGATATCCTCGAATACGAACATCTTCTTTCTGATCTCGTCCGCAAGCTCCGGCTCTTCCACTTCGAGTGTCTCCATGATGTGTTTTTCTGTTCCTCGGTCTACTGTATTCAGTATTTCTACAACTGCATCCACACCACCGATAATTGTGTAATCCTGATTGACCAGTGATGAGAGCTTGGACTCAAGCACACGCTCTACTTCCTTGATGACATCCGGGCTTGTTCTGTCCATTGTCGCGATACGTCTCGCCACTTCAGCCTGCTTCTCGGGTATCAGGGCACTTAATATGGTAGCTGCCTGCCCTGCCGACAGGTAGGAAAGTATCAGCGCAATCGTCTGCGGGTGTTCATCCTGTATAAAGTTCAGCAGCTGGGATGCATCCGTCTTCTTGACAAACTCAAACGGTTTTACCTGCAATGACGCCGTCAGCTTGCCAATGACATCCATTGCCTTGTCCGCGCCAAGCGCCTTTTCCAGAAGCTCCTTGGCATAACCGATACCGCCTTCCGCGATGTACTGCTGTGCCAGGCACACTTCGTAAAACTCATTGATTACTTTCTCCTTTACCTGTGGCGTAACGCTTTTGGTATTCGCAATTTCAAGTGTCAGGTCTTCAATTTCCTCTTCCTTCAAATGTTTGAATATCAGGGAAGATTTTTCAGGCCCCAGTGCAATCAGCAGGATTGCCGCCTTCTGTATCCCCTTTAACTCTTCAGTAGCCATTACAAGTTACCCCCAATCCTCATCAAGCCAATTTCTTAAAAGCGTAGCCACCGCTTCCGGATTTTCCTCCACAAAGCTCTCTATCAGTTTTCTGGCTTCCGACTTCTGTTCAGTCTCAATGCTCTCAAGCTCATCAATGTTGGACTGCAGCAAGTCTTCCACTGCAAGTTCCTCTTCCTCCTCGACCTCTCTCTTGGTTCTCAGACTCATGATTACCACAAAAGCAAGAAGTGTAAGGATAATTACGATTAAGACAATCTGGATAATGTCTTTGATTTCTACAGAAGACTGAATCGTGTCAATAAACTGAACCTCCTCATAAGCCACAAGGCTTACATTTCTGGTCGGAATGCCAGTCGCATTTGCCACCATACCCACTAAGTCTTCATCTATCTCAAGCTTAACCCGCTCATTGTTGGCAAGCTTATATTCTTCCCACGAGATGCCGTCGAGCAGTCCCTGAAGCTTTACGTCTTCCTCCCTTACCACGCGGTATCTCACTGCCGCTACCGACACAGAACTGTCATTGTAAACAATTGTACCTGTCGCTGCAGTTGTCTTGGTGATTTTCTCATTTGGAAGATAATCACTCTTTCTTTCATATGTACTGGTTCTCGTACCATTCGACTCATCAATCATGTAATCCGTCTCTGAATTGGAGTCTGTTCCGGGAACGTCGCCCACCCCGTCATTTGCATTTGACTGGAATACTTCCTCGTGGGCAAGCAGTCCCTGGTCATGCTCATCGTCCGGTGTGGAGTAATTGTGTTCTGTGATTTCCTTCTGGGAGAAATCCATCGCCACATTTGCACCGACCTCAATCTGATTGAACTCGTTTGTACCGAAAAGCACCTGTCTTACTTCATTCTTAATCAGGCTTTCCGCTTCCTGCTTAAGCATCATCATATTGTCGGCCTTCTCAATGGATGAGTAAGTTTCCTCTATGGGAAACCAGATTTTTCCGTCAACATCTGTAATTGTCACATTGTCCGTAGTGTCATTTCCAAGTCCTGTCGCCACCATCCTAGCGATGGCTGCCGCATTCTCCTCTGTAAACTGTTCGCCATCATTGAGTTCCAGAAGGACACTTGCATAAGTCTCAAGGTTCTGCGCGATTAACGTGCCATTGTCCTCGGGTATTGTAAGCTGGCATGAAGCCGTCTTTACCGCCTTCATGCTTTCAACGTCTTCTTCTATCTGTTCTTCCATGAAAAGCTTATAGCGTTTCTGCTTGTCTGCCTCTGTTGTCGAAAAATTTCCTTTCAGCACATCATCAATCGTGTATGCCGCTGTTGGTATATTGTTAGCCCCAAGTAAAAGGTTTGCGTCAGACTGCTGTGTGTTCAGCACATCAAAACGTAGTCCGTCGGATGATATTTTGTATTCAATCCCCTGTCCGTCAAGCAGCTCCTTCACAGCAGCCGCTTCCTTGGTAGACTCACAATTTACGAAATCCTTTATGTACTGTTTTTTTGTAAGCACCGCCACCAGTATTGCCATGGCAAGCAAAATCACGACACCGATTCCGATAATCAGCGTTTTCTGCTTTGGCTGGAATTTATTCCACCATTCCTTGATTCGTTCCAATAGCTTTTTCCCAAAATCCAATACCTTGTCAACCATTTCAAGTGTCTCCTTCTCCCAAAAATCCCTTGTAATCCTTTACCCTTTTTGAATGACTGTCAACCCTGCTGTCCGTTAAATCTGTATCTGCATAATCTCCTTGTATGATTCCAAAAGCTTATCCCTGAGTGCAACCGTGTAGTCAAGCGCTGTCTGTGCCTTTCCGACTGCCATTGTCAGGTCATGTGTATTCTCCGAGATACCCATTGCCCACTTCAAAATCTCGTTCTCCTGATTTGACAACGCATTGTTTGTGTCATTGATGTTGCTTACTGCCGCATCAAAGATGGAGCCGAAAAGATTTGCCGGCTGTTCACTGTTTTCCGTGTTTGTGCCGTACAAGCTGTTCCTGACTGCGTCTGAACCAATTCTATAAAAACTGTTGATATCATTTGCTGCTGTTACTGTCATTGCGATTCCCCCTATACTCCTTCAATCCCCAATTATTTCCTAATTAAAAGTTCATCTCCAACCCTTTGCTTGCCATCGCCTTTGTCGCTTCAAAAGCAGCCTGGTTTGCATCATAGCCACGGCTCGCATCAATCATGTTGGTCATTTCCGTTATCACATTCACATTTGGATAATGGACATATCCGTTTTCATCTGCGTCCGGATGCTCCGGGTCATACGTCATGACCTCCTCTGTCCATGTATCCTCATACACGCCCCTTACCTTGACACCCGTCCCAGGGCTTGACAGCTCTGCCGAGTTCGTGCATCCAAGCGGTCTGCCAGTCAGGTTGCTGAATGCGGTGTCAAGCATATGCGAGAACTTTCTATTCTTGACATCCGTCTTTTCCTGGAATGTGACAACCTTTCTGACATACGGCGTGCCATCCTCAGTTCTTGTTGAATGTGCATTTGCCATATTCTGTGAAATAATATCCATCCGGTACCGCTCAGCCGACATTCCCGATGCACTGATGTCAAATGAATCAAATATTCCCATTTAGCATCCCTCCTATTTCATTACTGATTTCAACTGCGTGAAATTCCTGTTGAGCAAATCCATCATGCCATTGTACTTTATGGTATTTTTTGCCTGGATTGCCTCCTCATTGTTGATGTCCACATTGTTTCCGTCATACCGGAAGGAAAGCTCCGCATAGTCTGTGTAAATTTCGGGGGTGAGCGCCTCCAAATCAAGATTCTTTACCCTTGCATCCACCGTATCCTCACTCGACCTTGCAAACGCATGCTTGAGCTCCGTCTCAAAACGGATATCTTTTCTCTTATAATTTGGAGTGTTTACATTAGCGATGTTGTTGTTAATGATGTCATTCCTTGTTGCTGCTGCATCCAATGAAGTTCCCAGAACGTTAACGTAATCAAACACACCTGAACTATTTAACATTTCTACTCCTCCTTTTATTCATGTGCTGCCGCACTATACGTAGATCCTATGTAAACCCCTGTCTTTTCGGACAAATTTACATAACTTATTACCTTTCTTATTCTATTATAGATTATTTTCAGAATATTTCAAGTATTTTTTTCATTATTTTGTAATATTATGTGAATTTGACCGCTCTTATTATGTAAATTCATTATTTTTACCCACAAAGCAGAAAAAGAGCTTATCTTTTCTCATTAAATGAGTAAGATAAGCTCTTTGTTGTGTTTTTTCATTCTTTTCCTATTTTTCAGACAATTTGTTCCTGCCCTAAACCGGCGAACCGCCATGCCTATTTGTTGAGCTGCCGTTTCAGCGCATCCACTTCCTCAAACACGACATCATTGAGAACCTTGATGTAAGTCCCTTTCATGCCTGACGAGCGGGACTCGATAACGCCGGCGCTCTCAAATTTGCGGAGCGCATTGACAATAACGCTTCTCGTAATACCAACACGGTCTGCTATCTTGCTGGCGACAAGGATGCCTTCCGTCCCGTTCAGCTCATCGAAAATATGCGTGATTGCCTCCATCTCGGAAAAGGAGAGTGTGGATATTGCAGACTTGACAACTGCCACCTTGCGGCTCTCCTCCGCATTTTCCTCGCTCACCGCGCGGAGCATCTCTAGTCCTACCACTGTCACACCATACTCGCACAGAATGATGTCGTCAATATCATACTGTTCATTGCACTTATATATAAACAAAGTACCCAGACGCTCCCCGGCAATCTCAATCGGGGTGATAACCGCCTGATATTTCCGGATATCCTCACTCTCAAATCCAAGCGTCGCAAGGTTCACGTTCTCTTTTGTCGACAGCACGCCGAGAAGCCTTTCATTTAACATCGGGTCAATAAAACCACCCACGTTATCCTCGACAAGCTCCTTTAGTTCATCCACTCCCTCGCAATTGCCAACGCCCAGGACCTTTCCCTTTTTGCTGATGACCAATACATTTGAATTGACAATGTCCCGGATTACCTTGCAGATATCATTAAAAACCACCTTGCTGGAATTATTATTGTGTAAAAGTTTTCCTATTTTTCTCGTTTTGTCTAATAATTGAACACTACCCATAGCCAACCTCCAAGTTCTTTTTGCAATTTCCTTACGCTTTCAAACGGACCTTACCGCAAGTGCAAAGCCCCGACCTGAATTGCTACACTAAAATCCATTTATAAGGAAAATTTTAACACAGAATGGCTTATTTTTCAATAGTTGCAGTCAATAAAACAAAAATCCATTACAATTT
>ERZ778517.936-NODE-936-length-25841-cov-5.312379_pt1 | contig 25841 bp, 19 predicted proteins | sample MGYA00510341_ERZ778517 | MGnify/ENA primary metagenome ERZ778517 (study PRJEB29527, sample SAMN07138964) | mouse gut metagenome | material: feces | host: mouse | place: China:Nanjing | collected 2016-01-25 ...
CTGCAGCAACTGGGCGGCGGTAGCAGCCTGGTTTGCCACCGACACAGTGGCGGTCTCGGTGCTGATTACAAAGGCCGTGACGGCCTCGGGGGTCTCCATGCGGTAGAGGGTCTGCTTGATGGTGTTGAAGCCCAGGGGGCCGTTGGAGTTGCCGTCGCCCCAGTCCTTGTTGCCTATTGAGCCGCCGCGCTGCACCAGCCAGCGGTCGCGGTTGCTTTCGGGGGCGAAGGGTTCGTACTTCACCTGGTCTATCATCACCACGAGCATAATCAGGAATATGGCCAGGGCCGTGCCGATGATGCTCACTATGCTCACCACCGGCTGCTGCCGCAGCGACATCCATGCCTGTTTTATATAGTTTGTTTTCAATTTGTTACGATTTATAAATTTCAGAACACCTGTCTGCCGTCGAAGAAGCGTATGATGCGGTCGGTCATGCGGGCCTGCTGCTCGTTGTGCGTTACCATCATGATTGTGCGTCCGTCGTCTTTGTTGAGCGAGTGGAGCAGCTCCATCACCTCGGCGCCCATCTTAGAGTCGAGGTTGCCGGTCGGTTCGTCGGCGAGGATGATTTCGGGGTTGCCCACGATGGCGCGGGCTATGGCTACGCGCTGGCACTGACCGCCGGAGAGCTGCGATGGCATGTGGCGCATACGGTGGCTCAGGCCTACGCGGTCGAGCACCTGGCGCACGCGCTCCTTGCGCTCCGACGCGCCCATCGAGCGGTAGATTAGCGGCAGCTCCACGTTGTCGAGCACGTTGAGCGAGTTGATGAGGTGGAAGCTCTGGAACACGAAGCCCAGCTTTTGGTTGCGGAAGGCCGCCAGGCGGCTGTCGCTCATCTTGCCCAGGGTCGTGCCGTCGATGGTGACGGTGCCGCTGGTGGGGGTGTCGAGCAGGCCGACGATGTTGAGCAGTGTCGACTTGCCGCAGCCCGACGGGCCCATGACGCTGATAAATTCGCCTTTCTCGACCTCGATGTTTACATTTTCGAGAGCTACGGTTTCGATTTCGTCTGTGCGGTATATTTTGTTTACACCTTCAAGTTTGATTAGTGACATATTTGTGGAGTTTATGGGTTTATTTATAAGTTTATTTAAGTTTACTCTTCTCTAAGGGCGTCGATTGGGTTTACGCGGCTGATGTTGCGGGCCGGGATATAGATGCCTATTGCCACGACAATGAGCATTATGACATAAATCGCTATCGATACTATGGCAAAATGGCTTAGTTTACTGTCGCACCACAATGGTTTTACCGATGCTATGGCGTCGCCGTTGAAGCTCGGTGTCGTGGCCATCGTATCAATGCCGAAAATCGCAAAGAGAGTAAATCCAATTACGCACGCCAGTGTTACCAGCACGAAGCCCTCGCCCAACATCTCGGCGACGATAAAGCGCGGTGTGGCGCCGAATGTGCGCATGATGCCCGTGTCCTCGCTGCGACGGCGCGTCTGCAGGTAGAACGAGCCGGCGATACCGAACAAAACATTGATTAGGAAGAAGATGGCGACAGACACATAGATAAAGACCTTGTTATTGATATCTCGCGAATATTGTTTAATCAGGTGGTTGAACGACCTCGGTTCCTTGGGATAAATCTTGCCGGTCATAAAGCGGTGTGTCATGCCCTTGGCTATGTCGCCGATATATTTGTCGACATCGACACCCGGCTTCAGGCGCAAGACGATTGAAACGTTGCTGTAATTGATATTGAAATCCGAGGGCGAGTATTTATAAACAATCGGTGTGCGCAAATAATCAGAGCGATATACGGCATCGCGGACAACGCCTATGATGCGCTGGTTGTCTTTGGCAGGGTCGAAATCCTTGGTCGATTTCTCTTCCATATAGTGACCCACCGGATTTTCACCCGGAAAGAGGTAATCGGCAAGCATCTGGGATATAAACTCGTCGGAGGTCGACGATGGCACGGTCACGGGCACATCGCCAGTGTTGACATCATATATGCCGAAGGTCTTAAAGAAACGCTGTGCGTCGGCCATCAGTATAACCATATAGCCAAAATAAACCTCTTCGTTGTCGGTCGCTATGCCGTTGGTTTGCATGCCGCCACTCTCGGGATGAGTGTAATTGACCAGGACAGACGCTTCTACACGTTCATCTTCGGTCAGTCGTGCGAGTATGCGCGCCACATCGGCAGAATCATCGGCATCATCACCGTCTGACTCGCTGACGGGTAGTTTTGCGAGAGAGATTTTTACCAGACGGTCATAGTCATAGCCCTTGTCGGCCGACATAGAGTACAGCGACACTATGGCTGGGTCGAGCGTCAGCCATGCCACACAGGCCACCAATACAAGCTCGAGCAAGAGCCAGAAATACGTGCGTCGGTGCGACCGCAGGTTTTGAAATATCATCTTAAACATAATCGTCAACGTTTCTGGTTAATAGATTTCACGATTTGTCCGCGAAGGCTCAGCCGTATAGGCAGATAGGCCGAGAGCATATTGAGCAATAGGCAGATTAGCAGCAACAGCAGGAACAGCGAGGGTGCGAACAGCATCTCTGACGTCAGTTCTACGGGAATATCGCTTACCGACTCCAGATACCACGAGTTGATAAACAAGTTGAGTATCCACTGACGGCCAATGGTAACCACGAGCCATGCCACTACCAGGCCCAGGATGCCGCCGACAATGGTGAGGACAAGGTTTTCGAACAAGATTTGCGAGGTAATGCTGTCCTTCGTTGCCCCAAAGCTGCGTCGCACGGCTACCTCGGCAACGCGGCGGTCCATCTGGCCGCTAATCATGCCGCCGATATTGATGGCCGGGATGATTAGCAGTACCAGAAGCACCAGTATTGCCGGACGGAGGAGGGCCGACATGCCGCTGTCGTCGTCATCTGAGAGCAATGCCTTCGATATATGTGTTTGCAAGTCATAGGTCATCGTACAGTTCAAGGTATCGCCGGCGGTGACTCTATTGATTTTCTCGTTGAGTTCTTCTTCGAAGGCTTCGCGCTGGGCCTTGTCCTTAAATATTAGCGTACCTTTCATTCCACCCATATATTGTCCAAATGGCGCGTTGTTCATGCCGTAGCCTTGGCCGCCTTTGAGTGTCAGCGGTAAGAAGACTTGTGCGTATGAATCGAAGCAGATAGTCGACCCCTCGCGCACCACGCCCACAATCTTGGTCGGGGCAAAGTCGATGGGTAGTTCCTTGCCAACGGCTACTGCCGGGTCGCCATATAGTTTCTTTGCAAGTTTGTCGCTTACTACCGCCCTGCGCAGTCCCGAGTCGTAGTCGGCCTGGTCGAAGGGTTTGCCGGCCACGAACTCGTAGGCGTACGCCTTGAAAAACGCTGGGTCGGTGTATTTGGCACTTGTCTGGAAATAATCGCCGCCGACGGGCTGTATGTCGGCAGTTCTCGTCATGTCGGAGAGGGTGTATGTCTCGCAATTCTCCGATTTTTCCAAAAAGTCTTCTACAAAAGCCTTGCCGATGCCGCTGCCAAAGCCATGGTCGCCCCAAAAGACCCTTACCTGATTTAGATACGACGTGTTGGCACGCTTGTATTCGGGATATATCGGAGCAATATGCACGTAGAATATCAGGGCAGTAACCATGGTAAAGGCCACCGCGAAGGCCACGCCGCCGATATAGAGCGCGGTATAGGCCGGTGCCGACTTCGCGTCTATCCACACTTGCTTTAATGATGTGCGTAATTGCATGGTTTATTTTATTTAAATTACGCAAGTCTATGACTTGCAAATTGTTAATAGTTTATCGTTTAGTGGTTAGCCTTAGTTCGCTAATTGTGATTACTGATAATATTGTTATTTGCATTTATCAAACCATAATCTATGACCAAGAGACTACTAACAGTGAGCAAGTTGCATACTTGCGAAACTTGAATTATTTGACTTTTAGGTTTGATGAGTTGACGAACTTCTTCATGTCGCTGATTACGACCTTGTCGCCGGGTTTGAGGCCCTCGCGCACCTCTACGTACTCGTAGTTACTCTCGCCGAGGCGCACGTTGCGCTTCACAAGCTCGTCGTCGCTGTCGAAGACAAACAGCTCGTAGACACCCGGGCCTGTGTAGTACGACCCGTTTTTTAGCCTCAAGGCATCTTCGACCACGTCGCAGAGTATATATACGTCGGTCTTGAGGCCCGAGCGGAGGCGCGAATTGGCATTGTCGTCGAGGCGGACAGAGAACGAGATTACGCCGTTGCGCGACAGGGGCGTCACGTTGCTCACCATGCCGGGCATACGTTCGCGGCCGAGCTTGACCACGGCCTTCGACCCAACGCGCACCTTGTCGCCGAAGGCATCGGCGATTTCGCCGTCGACCTTGAAGTGCGACAGGTCGGAGATGATGGCTATGCGCTCGCCCTCGCTCACTTTCTGGCCGATTTGGTCGTTGACGTATGTCAGCGTGGCCTTGCGAGGGGCGCGTATTCGCGCATCGTCGAGGGTGCGCCGCAGTTCGCCAAGGTTCTTGCCGGCGATGTTGATGTCGAGATTTTTCACGTTGAGCCCGGCGTCGGTCACCTTGCGCTCGTTGGCGTACTGCTGGCGTAACTGCTCAAGCTCGAGGCGCCCGGTGTTATAGGCCAGTTCGGCCTGCCTCACGCGGTCGCCGGTGCCCGAACCGAGACTGTCGAGATAGCGTTCGTTGCGCAGCTCTACCTCGAGGCGGTTGACGGCCATCTCCTTGACCTTGACCTGCATGGCCAGGTCGCTCATGCGCGTGGAGTTGTTGACGCGCTGCTGCTCGAGCTCGTAGCGTTTCATCTCGATTTGGTCTTTGAGCTTGTTGAGCTCGGTCTCGGTGCTCTGCAGGTCGAGGCGCAGCAGGGGCGTGCCGGCCTCTACGCTGTCGCCGGCCTTGCAGTAGACCTCGACTATGCGCGTGTTGATGGGCGAGTTGATGATTTCCTCGAAGGCCGGCACCACGCTGCCCGAGCCGGTGACCGACGTCTCGATGACGCCCGTATCGACGGTGGCGACCAACAGGTCGGCGCGCTTGACGCTCTGGCGCATCAACAGCAAGAGCGCGGCCACAACGACCACGAGTGCCACAAGGCCAATCAGGTAAGGCATCAGGCGCTTGCGCCGGATTGAGTTGCGTTCTGATTTTGATAATTCTCTATCCATTTATTATATAGTTAAATTTCGCAAGCTCACTTAGTTTAGGGGTTAAAGGTTAAGGGTTAATGAGCTGTCGTTTTTTTATTTCAGCAAATATTTTAGCCGTTAATCTCGTTAAACTTTAGCCTTCAACTTTTCGCTTAGCAAAGATGATAAAATCCTAACATTAATCGTGCCAAACTCGTAAACCGCTAAAAATCAGCGATTGACAATTTTGACAACTGTCCGAAATCGGACAATAATGTCCGCCGTCCGCCCCGTGGCGTACGGTTTTAGTTATACCATAACGACTATGAATAAAGCAACAGCCGACTTCAGGCGTGAAAAATTCACGCCAAGACTTGACGGGCATTTATTTTATTATTATCTTTGCGACTAAATTAAATGACTAATATAATATGCTTTATAGGCTAATCGTCGGAAATTTTAGCTCCTTTGCCGAACAAGTCCAATTCGACATGTTTCCCAACCTTAAAAGAGAGAATTTCACTCATCATGTATATAATGACGAGGAAAAAATCCCCGTCTTGAAAACGTGTGCATTATATGGAGCCAACGGCTCTGGTAAATCCAACTTTATCAGTGCTTTAAAATTTATAAAAAGTTTTGCAACCGAATTCAACCTCGGCTCAGACCCGGAATCGATAATATCCTTTTTTAAGAGCAGTAGATTCAAACTCCCCGTTCAGGAAGGCAGCCCTATGAGCTTTTTGATTGAGTTCGGGAATGAGGCTGCAACATATATCTATACCTTCGAAATAAATGAAACAGGGATTATAGACGAAACCCTATATCTTTCTGGATTAGGAAAGGCTGAAAGTATCCCGCTGCTTTCAAGACAGTTATCCACGATAACATTTAGCAATAAAATAGCTACCAAAGAGATAATCGATATTATCGAGCGACAACTAAAGGCAAATCCCTCGTTATCAGCTTTATCTATCATCGGAAAGCTGCGACTAATTGATAATCATTATATCAACGATGCTTTCGTATGGCTTGATACGCAATTAGAAATCATTGAAGTCAGCCATCAGATACCATGGCTTATCGAGCAGTTAAATCATCAGCCCGACGTTATGGCTTTTGTCAAAAACGTTTTTTCTAATATCGGGCTTGGTATTAAAGATTTGTCGATTAGAAACGAATCTTTCGAAGAATGGTTGACCTATGCCGATGCCGAGGATAAACGGGCAATTACAAAATTCCTGGAATCTTCGCCCAAGATTGCGGAAAATAGAAGCTTTGCCAAAATGAACCGGCAATTTCCGTTGTTTACTATAACTGAAGAAGACGGGATGCGTACCGTCAAAGAATTGCTCTTCTATCAATTCGGGAAAAATGGCTACGTCGGGGCTATGGAATGTGAGGCTCAGTCGAGCGGCACACTCCGATTGCTAACCTTGGTCCCGGCGATTTACTATGCTATATTCAACAAAAAGACAGTCGTCATAGACGAAATTGACAATTCTATCCATCCCGTACTTATCAAGGAATTAATCAAATATTTCGGCGAGTCAGATTCAAATGGCCAGTTGATTTTCACGACCCACGAAACAGCCTTGCTTAATCAGCAGGAATTGTTACGTCCCGACGAAGTATGGATGATTGAAAAAGTTTCGGGAGTGTCGCGCATGTACTCCCTAAATGACTTTAAGATTCACAAGACTTTGTCACTCGAAAACGGCTATCTCGATGGGCGCTTTGGGGCAATACCATTCTTAGGAACTATCGACATTCTGGAGAATGAAAATAAATAATCTGAAATACACAAAGGACGAGCCTTCCGAGAACATCTTGGAAAGCTCGACGGATGCTGTATCATATAGTGGAGAAGCATCGCCTATTTCAGGATTAGGAGCCGAGGGGTCGCACTACTCCAAAGGTTCTCCGGTTCTTGATACCCGTATCATTTTTATTCTTTCAGGAGGCTCAAAGAGAGAAAAAGACTATTTCAGACCTATCCATAACAACCCGGCTATCAGGACTATCAAGATTGCATTTAGGTCGAAAAAGGGACAAGGATTAAAACCGTACGAATTAAAATCTCTCGCCGAGGAATTTATCAATAATAAAAGATTTGTTACCGAAGACCGGAAGTCATTCCATATCGAAGACGACGACGAGTTATATCTAATTCAAGATGTTGATGAATTTGGCGACGAGATAAAGCGATATATTATAGAACAAAATAGCAATAGTCGCATTCGATGGATTATAAGTAATCCGGCCTTTGAAATATGGCTTTTTTACCATTACTTCGACAGCCCCGAAATGCTCGGGGACTGTATTACAATGTCGGAACGCGACAGGAGTAACTGGCTTAAAGAACATCTCAACAAACTAATCGCGGGTGGCGTCAAGACAACCGCTGCCTTCTATTCCTCTGAAATTGCTATTAATAACAGTAAGAACCGCTATGCGGAAGAAGATGGGATGCCCGCTTTGTTTTCGACCCAGATGCACATCGTAGCCGAAATTGCCCTGAAGATAATGGGCGAAGAATTTTCAATCATAAAGCAGCACCGCGAAAGTGAAATAGCTTTCTATAAAAGTCTTCGTTAATCCGTCAGGAAATCACCGTTTGCGCAGATTGAGTTTTTTGCGTATATTTGCGGTTTGAAAAAGAAAAAGACGATTTAGCGATGAAAAGAACTAAGATAAGCGAGATTTTCGACCCGGCCCTCATCGGCACTGAGGTCGACGTGAAAGGCTGGGTACGCACCCGCCGTGGCAACAAAAACGTGCAGTTCGTGGCCCTCAACGACGGCTCGACTGTGCGCAACCTCCAGATTGTCTTCGACCTGTCGCGTTTTAGCGACGAAGAGCTAAAGGCCGTGACTACCGGTTCGTCAATCCACGTTACCGGCCGCCTTGTAGAGTCGATGGGCAAGGGCCAGAGCTGCGAGGTGCAGGCCGACACCCTCGAAATATACGGCAGCGCCGACCCCGAGACCTACCCCTTGCAGAAAAAAGGACACACCATGGAGTTCCTTCGCGAGAAGGCACACCTGCGCCCGCGCACCGCGACATTCGGCGCCATCTTGCGCATACGCAGCGCCCTGGCTTTCGCTATCCATAAGTTCTTCAACGAAAAGGGCTTCTACTACCTCCACACGCCCCTCATCACAGGCAGCGACTGCGAGGGTGCCGGAGCGATGTTCCAGGTGACGACCCTGCCGCTGGGCGACCTCCCTAAGACCGAAGACGGCGCCGTAGACTATAGCAAGGACTTCTTCGGCCGCCCCACCGCACTCACCGTCAGCGGACAGCTCGAGGGCGAGCTTGGCGCCACGGCCCTCGGTGCAATCTACACCTTCGGCCCCACGTTCCGCGCCGAGCGTTCGTTCACGCCGCGCCACCTCTCGGAGTTCTGGATGATTGAGCCCGAAATGGCATTCTACGACATCACCGACAACATGGACCTCGCCGAGGAGTTCGTGAAATATTGCATACAGTATGTCCTCGACCACTGCCGCGACGATATCGACTTCCTCTCCGAGCACTTCGACCCCGAGCTGGTGCAGCGCATGGAGTTCGTGCTACACAACGACTTCGTGCGCCTGACCTATACCGAGGGCATCGACATCCTCAAGGCATCGGGCGTCAAGTTCGAGGTCCCCGTCGAGTGGGGCATCGACCTGCAGAGCGAGCACGAGCGCTACCTCGTTGAGCAGCACTTCAAGAAACCCGTCATCCTCACCGACTATCCCAAGGACATCAAGGCCTTCTATATGAAGCAGAACGACGACGGCCGCACCGTGCGCGCCATGGACGTCCTCTTCCCCAAAATCGGCGAAATCATCGGCGGCAGCGAACGCGAGGCCGACTACGACAAACTCCTCGCACGCATCGAGGAACTGCACATACCGATGAAGGATATGTGGTGGTATCTCGACACCCGTCGCTTCGGCACCGTGCCCCACTCGGGCTTCGGCCTCGGCTTCGAGCGTCTGATGCTCTTCGTCACCGGCATGGCAAACATCCGCGACGTCATCCCCTTCCCCCGCACCCCCAACAACGCCGAGTTCTAATCAGCACAGTATTAGGAGCTTGAACGGGGGCAAGCCATAGTATAGGTGAAACATTCCTACGCAATGGCTTGCCCGGAGGTTCAAGCTCCTATAATAGTTCCATCATATTGCATTAGTCTCAGTTACAAATCGTCCGAACTGTAACGCCACGGGGTGGACAGCGGACGGTTTTTGTCCGATTTCGGACAGTAGGCGAAATTGTTACTCGTTGATTTATAAGTGATTGCCGTTTTGGCACGGTAAATGTCGGTTTAATAGTCGAACGTTCGTATCAATTCCAATAATCAAAATCAACAGTAACATGAAGAGATTATCAACATTAGTACTATTAATCCTCAGCCTTGCAATACAATCGGCGAGTGCGAGGGTAGTCAAAGGACGGGTGTTTTCGTCTGCCGATACCACAGTTGTCGTGGGGGCTGATTGCAGGCTGATGTCTGGCGATAGGATGGTGAATTCCTGGCGGTCGAATGCCGACGGCTCTTTTGCCGTTGCAAGCGGCGACAAGGGCTCGCTCAGGCTCGAAGTAGAGAAACATGGTTTTTCGACCACCGAAATTTTGATAAAAGGAGGGTCGGACGATGTAGACCTCGGCCCGGTCTTCCTCGAAAAGAGTGTGGAGCTGAAGGAGGTCAGCGTGACGGCAAACCAGGTGGTCTATACCAAGGGGCGCACCATCGTCTACCCCTCGGTATCAGAGGTGAAAGCATCGTCAACCTCAATCGAGCTGTTTCAGAAGCTGCCCCTGGCGGGGCTGACTGTCAACCCTATCTTCAGGACTATGTCGGTCGATGGCGGCTCCCCGTATATCCTCATCAACGGCCGCCCGGCGTCGATGAACGAGGTCAACACCCTCGCGCCAAAGGACATCGAGAAAATCGAGTTTTCGCGCTTCACCCCGGCGCGCTATGCCGACAAGGGCGGCAACGGCTTTATCGACATCACACTCAAGAAGCGCGACGACGGCGGCAACGTCTATGCCTACGCCCGCAGCGCGGTCAACACGGCCTTTGTCGACGGCAATATCAGAGGTTCCTATCACCAGGGACCTTCGCAGTTTTCCTTGTTTTACAATCCCTCATGGCGTAACTATCAGTCGGTCTACGATTCCAAAACCGAGAGCTACATATCTCCTGATTTCAGAGTGAATCTCCGCAGTCACGACCGAGCCCCGTTCAACTACCTTACCAACCAGATGCAGTTGAAATATGACTACAGCCCGAGCCTCAACACCTTTTTTTCGGCCACGTTCTATGCCACGCCGAACAGCAACAGCAACCGGCGGCTGGCACACACTGCAGACTCAGAACTTGGCGATTACGACAATCTTGACAAAAGCCACAGCAAGGGCTTTTCGCCGTCGCTCGACCTGTTTTTCCGCCGTAAATTCAACGACCGCAACACCCTCGAGGCACAGGTGGTCGGCACCATTAGCTCGTCGGACTACCGTCATGACAACACATACATCTATCCTGACGACAGGGAAGAAATTTATTCGACGAACGCCGACAGCCGGCGCCGCTCCCTAATCTCGGAAGTGAGCTACATACACACCTTCAGTGACAAGACGGAACTCTCGGCCGGTTTTCAAAACACCGTATCGCACAGCACGAACACCTATCTCGACACGGACTACAAACCGGTACTGACCGAGAACAACAACTACCTCTATGCCAGCCTTGGCCAGAGCATCGGCAAGTTCTACCTCTCGCTGTCGTCCGGTCTGAAAATGTACTGGATAAAGAACGACTTGAACAAGCGCAATTTCGTCCGCAACCTCTCACGCGCGCAAATCAACTGGTACATCAACCAGAAGTGGAGGCTGTTCGGCTCGTTCGTGTTCTCACCGTCCATCCCCTCGCTCAGTGCCCTCACCGACTATCCGCAACAGGTGTCGCCCTACCTTGTGTCGAACGGCAACCCGGACCTGAAAGTGTCGGAGACTTTTACCTACAACCTGGGGGCCTCGTTCAACTACAAGAAATTCAACGCCACGCTCATTACCGCATACGTCAACAGCAAAAACAGCGTGATTGGCGACATCGCCTATCTCGGCGACCACCTGTTCTTGTCACAGTCAGTAAATGCGCGTTACTACCGCCAGTATGCCGGCCGATTGATGCTTCAGTTGAACGGTGTTGCCGGTTTCGGCGCGAATATCACCCTCAATCTAAATCATTATGAGACTGCCGGGTCGAACTGGTCGCACAACCTCACCTCGTTCAGTGCCGACTTCTCGTTGTGGTGGAACAAAGGACCGTTCACCATCAGCTACTGGCGCAAAATTCCCGGCAAAAGCCTGTATGGCTACCAGGTGGGCAAAGAGGAGAACGGCGACGCGCTCCAGTTTCAATACAGGCCGGACAAACATTGGAACCTTGGCGTAAGTTGGATGTATATGTTCGACAAGAAAGGCACCAGGTATCCGGCATGGAGCTATTCGCTCGTGAACCCGTCATACAGAGACCGCTATATCAAAGACAACGGCAACATGGTTGTCCTGTCGGCAACCTACACCGCCGATTTCGGCTCAATCTTCCGCACCGCCCGGCGGAGCCTCAACAACTCCGACAACGGCTCGTCGCTGCTGAAACAATAAGTAATTTAATTCAAGTTTCGCAAGTTGGATACTTGCGAAACTGTTAGTAGTCTTTAGGTTATAGGTTATGGTTTGACAAATCTATCTTAGAGATTTTAGTTAGGCCCCACCAATGATGGTGTGGTTACACACGAAAGCGAGGGTGTTGCAGAACTTCCATAATTGGAGCGTTTTCACGTTTGTTAACGCCATGTAGGCTTTGTAGGGCACATTGAAATTCCAAAATTTTAGTTCTGCAACACCCTCTTGTCATTTCGACACACCCTCTTTTTTCTTCCTTACGGAGTTCGTTACGCCTGGCCTTGCGATTTGGGGCGGGTTGTGGGGGCGGTGACGGCGAGGCGGCGGGTGTAGGTCGCCGTGGGTGTAGTGAGGGTGAGGAGGCCGTCGGCGATGTCGAGGCGGCTGCCGAAGAGGGGGTTGGCGTCGCGACTGTCAATCATGGCCTTTTCGAGCTCGAGGGGCAGGCGCAGTATGGCGCGTACACGGCCATTCTGGTCGCAGACCTGTATGCCGGCCTCGGTGGCCACAAAGAGGTTGCCGTTGCCGTCGAATGTCATGCCGCCGAGGCGCAGGGTGCGGTTTTCCATTGAGTGCAGCCAGTAGAAAGGCTGTCCGGCATAGCGTGTGCCGTCGGGGCGCAAGAGGTGTTGCCACAAATAATTAGACCCCGCTACGGCTTCGGTCATGTGTCCGCCGCCGGGATATACGGCTGCGGCCTGTGGCTCGATGTCGCCTGGCGTGGGTGTCGATGTCCATCCGCTGTCACCTTCGAGATAGGGCGCCAACGTGGCATTACCTGTGCCTCGGTTGGTGCGCGGCTGCCACAGCCACTTCATGACCTCGGGGAAGATTTGCGATGTGCGGCGCACGCTGTGACCGCCCTCGGCCCAGTCGAAGGCGCAGTCGTAGCCGGCGAACTCGAGTGCCGAAGCCAACATGCGGTTGGCCTCGTACCAACTGCCGAAGAGAGGGTTCCAGGTGTCGGTGTAGCCGTCCTGCAGATATACCTTGATGTCGCGCGGTTCGGCCTTTCGCACCCACGACTGCAGCTCGTCGGCCCCGCGCATGGGCACGAAGGTGCCGCAGCCGCTATATACGCGGCCAAAGAGGTCGGGACGCTGCCAGGCGGCGTTGAAGGCCGCTATGCCGCCGCTGCTGAGGCCGAAGAGCATGGCGTTTTCCGCTCCGGGGAGGATATTTAGCCCTTTCAGGGCCGCAGGCAGCAGCTCGGTCTCGAGAAAGCGGGCAAAGCGACCGTCGGGGGCATCGAACTCGTTGCTGCGGTTATAGCGCACCACCTCGCCGTTGTCGCCATATACCACGCCCGGCTCGACGAACACGCCGACCATGGGCGGTATGTCGCCGGTGGCCATGAGGCTGTCGATACGCCTGGGCGCGTCGCAAAGTATTCCGTCGAGGCCCACGTAGAGGGCGGCGCCGCGTGCGGCGTCGTAGCCCTTGGGCACGGTGACGGTATATCGGTGCACGGTGCCGGGGTAGATGTCAGATTTCTCGAGCAGGCCCTCGCTTTTCTCGAAAGCCATCAGTGGCAGACTTGCTAAAAGTGCGGTAAGAAAAATAAATCTCATGACTATTTGTCGGCGCGGAGCATTACCAGTGTGCAGTCGTCGGGGGTGAGCTGGGGGAAGAGAGTCTTGATAGAACGTGTCACGGCACTCTGGGCCTTGTTGTAGGCATATTTGAGCAGCCAGCCCGAGTATGCCCTCAGTGCCGGGGCGTAGGTCTGCTCGGCCTTGTTGTAGAGGCAGTGTACGGTGCCGTCGGTCATCAGGAAATACGTGGCCTCGGTGCAGAACTTTCCTCTCGCTATGGCGATATGACTGGCGGCATCGTCTTGCGATATGAAGTAGCACGAGTTGGCATACCTGCCGTTGACGGGTGCTAAGAGTGTCTGCGCGGCAAGGCCTACGTCGTCGGGTATGAAGCCGGCGAGTCCGTCGCCAATGTTTATGGCCAGGTATTGACCGGGGGTGCAGAACAGGGCCACGAGGGTGGTCAGATAGTCGTCGGTGGTGCATCCGGCAGCCTTGGCCGCGTCGTCGAGGGCCGTGTGGATTGTGCCGGCGATGAGTGTGCGCAGCTCGTCATCGTCCATGTCGAAAAGCCGCGAACTACAGTTTTCGACTATCATACACATCGTTGCGGCGGCAATCTTCGATGCCTCGGCGGCACGACTTGCCGAGCTTGCCCCGTCGCAGGCCACGATAAAGGCATAGTCGTCTGTGAGCAGGTGTGTGCAGTAATCCTGGCACATATCGCTGTCGTGAACGGTGCCGGTAACTTTAGAGGTGCTGATTTTCCATTTCATACGTTCACATTCATGCTCACGATGGTTTGTAATACAGATGCCACGGCATTGTCGGGGAGCATGGGGTCTACTCGGTAGACGCGCCTTGCCGGCCAAAGCTCCTTGAAGTCTTTTACGGCCTCGTCGGTCTTTGCCATGGGGAATACCGAGATACCGAGGGTCTCGACAGCCTCGTTGAGCTTGTCGATGGTCTCGTCGTCGACAGCCAACGGGTCGGATGTTCGCCAGATGAGCCAGCGGTCTTTCGTCTTGGCCGCCTTGAGCGTGCCGATGGCCCGCCCTACGGCGCGGTCGGCAGGTTCGCCGACTATCATGCTTGACTCGTCGTCGGGGTCCTCGCCGGCCTTGAACTGCAGTAATGCCGGGCTATAGACAATTGAATGTATTTCGACTTGCGCCCCCATGCCTCGCAACCGTTTCTCTTTCGGCAGGTCGGCAAGGGCGTCGAGCAGTCGCGCGGCCTCGGCCATAGCCCCCGGGCGCGAGTAGAGCTCGCAGAGGAAGACGACGGTTATTGGCTTGTAGCTGTCGGCCGACGAGGCCTGCTTGCAGGCACCGATGATGCGTGGGTCAATCGGCACGCCCGAGAGGCTGTTGGTGATATCGGCAAGTGACTGCATCACGTCGAGAACTGTGCGGCGGTCATAGCCCTTGTAGCGCCGGTTGTGGCTGTTGGCATTGAGAGGATGCTGCAGCTCGTTGAACCACAGGCGTATTTCGTTGAGTTCCTGTCGGTCGTCGACCTGTTCGTCGCCTGGATACATGGTGTTGATGGCCGTCTCCCAGAAGCCTCCGCTACGGCCAATCTCGCCGTTTGTGGCATAGTTGAGCAACAGGTCGAAGGCCACACGCATCTCGAAGGCACGGCCTCGCCATGTGTCGCCGCTGCACAGGGTGCGGCTCAGCCGGCCGTAGATGTCGCGTGCCTGGTCGGCATTGATTCGGGGTGTCATAGCGTGCCCGAGATTTTCAGTGGCACATCGTTGGCCGGCGCCTCGCTCCGCGAAATCCTGATACTGCGGAATATGTCGCTGAATATGCGGTTGAGGTCGTCGGGTTTGTATTTCCAGCCGGGGATGCGGTTGATATTCTCCATCAGTGCCTCGTCCTTGGCAATTTCGGGCGAAGGTATGATGGTGTGTACCTCGAAGTCGTGTACGTCGGGGTCGCATTTTCTGGCAAGAGTGTCGAGCTGTTCGTCGAGGTGGGTGTTTACCTTGTCGTTGCGCAGCCAGCGGCCGCCGGTAAATACGATAAGCCAGGGCACCGTGGAGCCCTGGCGCGCCGCGCGGAGTTTGTCGCGATACTTGTCGAGGCAGTCCATTGCCAGGGTCAGGGCATCGCCCATGTGCGAGGGGCCGTAAGGCTCGAGTTTCTGGCCGAAAATCTTGCGGTGGGCCGACTCTACGTCGGCGAAGTCTACCAGCACCTTTGCCCCACCGCCGGTAGTGATGACGCACACCTCGGCGCCTCGGCGCAGTTCGCGGGTCTTGTTGATGAGTTCGAAAAGCTCGTTGAAGCCGTCGCTCACGGTGTCGAGATATTGGCGCATGGCCATAGAGGTGTCGACAATAAAGACTATAGGCGAACGCTGGCTGTGATTGTCGGCCATGTCGCTCAGGCTCACGCTGGCGATTTCGTCGAGGTCGATATCGTCGTCCTCGCAGTCCTTTGTAGCCTCGAGGATTTCGTCGGGCACGATGAGGTCTTCCTTCCATGCCAGATAACGGGCGACCTCGCGCATGGCGCGGAGGTACGTCTTTTCGTCGAGTTCGGCTTCGAGGAGGTCTGAATCGATGAGGCGGCGGTCTTCCTTCTTGGCTAAAGATTTGAGAGCCTGGAATTTGAGTATGGTCTTGAAGGCCGTGAACAGGTGTTCGTTGCGGTCGTATGGTATTCCCTTTTGGCGTATATGGCGGTTGAGGGCAGGGAAGTCCTTGAGGTCGCTCTCGGTGCGCAGACTGCGTATGTGGTAGAGGAATTTATTGAGCACCAGATATTTCTGACAAAGGTAAGGTGCTGTGAGGTTGCGCTTGAGCTCGGTTAGGAACACGCCGGCAGAGAAGGGCATCTCCTGGCGTGGGTATTTTCGCGGTGGGGTGGTCATGGTCTTATGTTTTCGAGGTTCATGATTGTTTTTATCTGATATATTTCGAGGGGCAGTACGGTCAGTGTGCGGCACTGTGTGTGCATGGCTGTGGCGGCGACAAGCGGCAGGGCGAGGCGGCAGTCGAAGTCCTCGGCCATATTGGCCGACATTTTGAAATCGTCGAGGTAGTCGCCTACGCGGTGGCGGTTTATTATCAGGTCGTCGTCGAAGGCGCGTTGACGTTCTGCAAGGTCGTCGAGCGATGCGATATTGCCGAGGCGCGACAGCCCCACCACATATAGATGGGCGTTTTCGAAGCCTCTGGGAATTTCGGTTTGCGATGCCAGGAGGTCGCAGGCACTATCGTGTTCTTCCCATGCCGCTTCGGGTGTGCGGTCGAGACCGCTCATATATATGAAACGGTTGCGCATGATGCGTCGGCCGCAGTCGGGCAGACATATGCAGTCGGGCTTGCCGTCGCGGTGGCAGAAGAGGAGTCGGCTCGACACCTTGTCGTCGACATAGACGATAAACTTGTCGTTGCGGCGGTCGACTTCCATCAGTTCATACACGGCCCGGGCAATCAGGTGGTTGTCGTGGTCGAGCGATGGTATGTCGAAGTGCCAGCCGGTGGCTTTTTCGATAGCTTTTACCACGGCCATGCCGTTGGTGATGTTGCGCAGGGTAGAGTCGGCAAGTGTATATATGCGTGTCACCATGGGGTTGAGGGGAGCCAGGTATTCATACCATTTTCGCAGCGAGGTGCTGTAGGCAAGGTCATGGGCCAGGGCATCGGCATCAATATTGCCCTTCGAGTCGATTCTGTTAAATATTGACCCTCTTAGGAAATAGCGGCTTATGAGCTTGGGTGAGAAGAGCCTGGTGCGTTCCCAGCTATTGCTGTAAAGTCCGTAGATATTGTCGCAGCCAAAGTAGACGACGGCAAAATCGGTACGGTCACCGGCGTTGCGACGTGGGATTTTGAACTCGCAAGGCGTACTGTCGGTGCCCTGACGCTCGGGCAGCGTGAGCAGGTGGTCGGACATTATGATGTTTCGTGGGAAAATGACGCTCGACACGTTGAGAACCTCCAAATCGTGGAGATAGTCTTCGAGCAGGGGCTCCCATTCCTCCGGCCCAACGTCGGCGCCGTCGCTGAAGACGTCGCAGAACTTTGCGCGTATGGGCTGTGGCAGGTCGTACCACATACGCTCGGTACCGCAGGCGAGGACGTTGACTTCGCCATAGCCCTCGGGGAAGACAAATTTGCGGCGCCTCAGTGCCTGCACCTCGTTGAGGCCGTCGACGCTCATATAGGGCTTCTTCTCGGGCATGAGTATGCAGAAGAGCAGCGTGGCTATGGCATAATTTTCGTCACTTTCGGTGCGGAACCTGTCGCCCTGCTTCACAGCCTCGATATATCGGGGGCTGGTAAACTCGTAGCGCAGACAGTCGCAGTAATACCGGTCTTCGATTTGGAAGCTGTCGGTGTCGATGATGGCGAAGTCGCCGTCGGTGTTTACGAGGATATTGCGCAGGTTTATGTCGCCCATGAGCATACCGAAGAGCCTGAGGTAGCGCAGCGACTTGATGATGTTGAGACCCAGGGTTGCAAGCTGCACCCGTGTCCAGCCGTGGCGCGTAAGCTCGTCCTGCAACAGGGTACCGGCCAGGGTGTCGCCGGTAAATTTGCGCATCGTATAGCCTACACACTTGCCCTGCCGGTCGTAGATTAGGTTGCGCGGCAGGCAGAAGTTGCCCAGTAAGTTATATTTGCCCTGGCTGTCGCGGCCCTTGGCGACGAGCAGCTTCAGTTTGTCTTCGTCGGCGGGCTTGTCGGGCAGGTAGAGCTTGGCCACGCAGTTGGGCTGGTCGGTGGCATAGACCAGTCCCTCGCCGCCTTCGCCCAGGTTGGAGCGAAGGCGCAAGGTGGTTCCGTCGTCGAGACGGTAGGCCGGGCTTGTTTCCTTTTGTCGGTGCCCCGGTTTCATTCTTCGGTCAGGTCGGTATAAATCCAGGTTTGGAAGCGGCGGCTGTCGCGCTCGATGTTGGTGGCGAAGTGGGCGATGATGTGCTTGCCCTCGGCGGTAACGAAGCCTGTGTCGAAACGGGCCGTGTCGAAGGCTATTGCGAGACCCGAGGGTTTCCCGGCAAGGGCGTCACGCACGGCAAGGGCGAAATTGTTGCTCAGCTTGGCCTCGACAAGGCGCATGGGTCGGTCTCCGGGCTCGTCAATCACGAACCAGTCGTCGCCTACGGCACGCTCTGCTATATCGGCGGCAAAGCCCTTGTAGTCGTTGGAGAAGTAGGCAAAGTGGCCTAAGTAGTAGCGGCTTATCTTCTGGGGCTTGGCCGGTGGGAGTGGGGTCGGCTCTTTTGGTCCTTTCGGCCCGGCAGGCCCCGGTTTTTTGCTGCCGGGCTCTATATCGATAATTATGCGTTCGGCTTTGCCTTTGGGGGTGTCGACAGTGGCTATGTGGGCGTTGTGCGATGCCAACAGCTTCAATGTCAGGTCGGTCGCGTCGGTAAAGCCCCATTCGGCGAGGCGTTCGGCAGCCCCGATGAGGCCGACGATTTGTTCGGCTGTCTTGTCGGTGATGCGTGCCTGGCCGTTCTTGATGGTGTTGGGCAATATCTTGCTGATAAACAGCTCTCTCATTTGCGTCATGCTCTCGTCGCCAAGGGGGCCTTCGGGCCATTCGGGACGGGCCGGTTTTATCTTGACGCGGTATTTGGAGTAGACGGTGTTGTTATCCTTGTCAACTACCAAAAGTTCGGGCGAGTCATAAAGCAGGTCGGCCAGGGCGTCGTAGCCTGTGTCGAGGTCTGATTCGGCAAAGCGGCGTTCGGCTTCTTCCATACTGATAGGTTCGTTGCCTATCAATTCGCCAAGTTTTTTAAAAAGGTTGTCGTTTTCCATAGTGTATTTGTAAATTTATAAGTTTTGCAGCTAATGTTCTTTAAACCATAAACTATAAACTTTAAACTCTAATTAGAATTTTACATCAAAGTCTTGTCGTGGCAGGTGTTGCAGGGCCGCGCTGACAGCCATGCTTCCGCCGTTGGCAAAGGTCATGCCGGCGGCAAGGTTGTCCTTGTATTGCTGCCACGAGGGCATATGCTTGTAATTTAGCACGATTGTGTGGGCCCCGGGGTAGAGGCCGAGGTCGAAGCCCGGCTCCGCGGCCCCGTCGACGATAATCATGTCGGCATCCGACGGTTTGCAGATGCGTGCATGTGGCACTGCCTCGCGGACGGCACTGCGGTATTCGTCGCATCTGACCAGGGCCACGTTGGCGGGCCGCAGGGCAAGCACCACGCGGAAGATGGTGCGGAAACGCTCGTTGCCCGGCAGGCGCAGGTAGGCATAGTAGCCGTATTCCTGCCTGAGCACTTCGGTGACGAAGCGGTAGGCAAACGGCGAGTGTATGCCGAACCCGTGCCCGTGGCGCCAGCGGCTGAATGCCAAATGTAGTTTCAGAAGAAGCGGCATCTGCGTAATTCGACAAATATTCCGGCAAGAGTCAGAAGGTAGATGAGCGTCACGCAGGCGTATGCTATGCCCGACGAGGTGCGTATTGACGCGGGTGCGAATGTCATGGTCACGGTATGGCTGCCGGCCGGCAGGGCGACTGCGCGGAGCAGGTAGTTGACACGTGCTATGGGAACCTCGGTGCCGTCGATATCGGCATGCCAGCCCCAGGGGAAGTAGACCTCGGAGAACACGCCTATGCCGCCGTTGGCCGTGGCAGCGTGGTATGTGAGGCGGTTGGGGGTATATTCGGTTAGGTAGATGGTGTCGCCGGGAGCGAGACTTGCTTCAGAGGGCAATGTGCCCGAGAAGCGGTTGTCGGCAACGGCCTGGTGACGCAAGTCTATCGACGAGGCATCGAGAGCTGCCATTTCGGCATCGGCACCGTCGACCCAGCGTACTTGGTCGACAAGCCATGCATTGCCGAAGGCATTGTCGTTGACAATAAGCGGCTGTTGCTGGTCGGCGGTTATGATATACTTGGCATTTAGCATGTTGGCTGCGAGGTATCCTGATTTGAGCCTTGCTCCTATTTCGGCCGTCTGCGGTTCGTCGAGTATGCTGTCGCCGTCGTACCATCCGCCTACGCTTACAATCGGTGCCAGGCGCCGCTGTATTAGGTCTTCGTAGCGGTTGAGCTTGGCTGCATGGTAGCCGCCGAGGGTCTTGTGGAAGTATGAGCGGTCGGCAGTGTAGAAGCCCGGAATGTCGAGCACGCGGTAGTGCTGCGTGGTATCGGCGAGGATGGCCTGGTCGATGGCATCGGGCGTAAATACAATGTGGCCGCCCTCGCTGTCGGCCGGGCCGAAGGAGCTGTGGCTCACGTAGCGTTTGTCTACGCTGTAGAGGTCGCAGAGGATTAACACGCCCACGAAGCCTATGGCATAGCCGGGCTTGAGCGTGCCTCTGACAAAGAGCAGCAGGGCACCGGCGGCGGCAAGTAGGAACATCAGCGACCGCAGGCCGTCGGCCCGCACCATGCCTTTGCGCAGCGTAGAGATTGCCTCGCTGTTGGCAGGGTTAGAGAGCGAGTACATATATATGTACTGCGAAATCTGCTGGTCGTTGGCCCCCTGCTGGCGTCCCATTTCATAGAGCTGCTGTTGGATTTGCTCTGCTGTGGCGCGGTCGTTGTCGGTGATGGTGTCGCCGAAAGCACCGGGGGCGACAAGGGCGATGAGGCATACCAGGGCCGGGAAGCCGAGGCCTATGGAAAGACCGGCCTTATACTGCTTCCATGCGTCGCGGCCGGCAGTGACGATGCGCTCGAGGGCGAGGATGGCCAGCAGCGGCATCGTAAACTCGGCTATGACGAGTATGCTCTCGACGGCGCGGAACTTATTGTACAACGGGAAGTTGTATATCATGAAGTCGGTGATGCCCTCGGCATTGCGCCCGAGAGCGAGGACGAGCGACAGGATTGTCGCCGCCAAGAGGCCCCATTTGAGCGGGCCGCGAATGATGAAGCATCCGGCAAGGAACAGCGCGAAGACAAGTATGCCCACGTATACGGGGCCGTTGGTGCCCTCCGAGTCGTTGAAATACTGGCTCATGTACTCGAGCAGCGGTGCCGACTGGGCCATGGCGGCGGCATCGTCGAGCTGCGCCAGGCTTGTGGGTGCCATGCGGCCGCCTTCGGGGCGTGCCGACGCGCCGCCCTTGATGTCGGGCACCAGGAGGCTGAACATCTCGCTGCGTCCATAGCTCCAGCCCACGATTTGCTCCTTGGGCATGCCGCCGGTGGGGCGTTCGGCCGGGGCTCCGGTGTCTTGTTGTGTCTCGGGGGTGAGTTCCGACTGGGCGCGCTTGGTCTCCTTGGAGTATTCGTAGGTATTGTAGAGCGACGGCGCGTTGGCCCCGATGGCAAGGGCCCCTGCCACTAAGGCGAGGCCGCTTGCAACGAGCCATTTGCGTATTTTGTGACGCCTGACGGCATCAATAAGGTAGCAGATAGCGAGTATGCCCATTACCAGCCCGAAGTAATATGTCATCTGGGGATGGTTGGCATTGAGCTGAAGCATGGCAAACAGGGCCAGCATGGCCGTCCCGGTGACGCGGCGCCCCCTATAGAGCAGCAGGAAGCCTGCGATTGTGGGCGGCACATAGCTCAGGGCTACAAACTTCCATATATGTCCGGCACCGATGATGATGACGAAGTACGACGAGAAACCCCATGCCACGGCTCCGATTAGCGCGTAATACCAGCGCATACGTAGCGAGAAGAGCAAGATGAGGAAGCCGAACATCATCATGAACAGCAGGTTCGACGGCGCGGGCAGGCCGAGGCCGTAGACTGTGTTGAGCCATGTGAAGAGGCTGTTCGACGGGTATGAGGGCGAAATCTGGAAGGTAGGCATACCGCCGAAGAGCGAGTTTGTCCATAGTGCCTTTTCGCCTGTCTCGGCCTCGTAGACAACACCTTCATGGCCGTTGGCAGCGCCTTGCTGCATGTCGGGTTGCCGCAGGCTGTTGCCCTCGAAGTTGTCGGGGTAGAAGAATGCCAGGGATATGAGTGCCAGCAGGACTACCGACAGTGCAAAGCCCCAGACTTGTGGTCGCTTGATATATTCTGCTATCTTCATTGTGTAGGTTCGCGGGTTATGGGTTGAAGAGTTTATAAGTTTATGATTTGAGTTTTGCAAGCGAGACTAATAGCTTATCAGTCTTATAAGATAGTCGTCGGAGACGACGCTCTTGTGGTTAACCCCACCATCATTGGTGGGGACTCTTAACGACCTATGATAAATTGACCTCGGAGAGGTCGCAAAATACATGCGTCCAATCGATTGCATCCTCTCCGAGGATTTTTAAGTATTGGTTTCCATTTCTCCCCCACGAATAATCGTGGGGTTAACCACAAGAGCGTCCTCTCCGAGGACCCGGGCCTATATTTTTATATACTCTCATAGTATGCGCAACCATACTTATAAACCTATACACCCATCATAAAAACTTATTTAGACTTGACTGTGTCGTAGATGGCGGTGGGGATGTCGATGTTGTTGTTGAAACCTTTGAACTTGTCTGCGCCCACACCCACGGCGAAGACAGGCACGGGGTTGCCCGAGTGCCCGACGGTGGTAAAGGCCAGGCCGGCGGCATCGTTGAAGATGCTGAATACCTTGACAGCGAAGGCATTGAAGTCGGCATAGAGGGTGTGCTGGTCGGCGGCTTCGTTGCGTTTCTCGAAGAGGTTGGTAAACATCTCTTTGAGTGTTGCCTCGTCGGCCTCGCTGACCTTGATGTGGGTAAAGAAGCCGAAGTGGTCGGCGAGGTACTGGCGCATGTCGTCCCAGGTATAAATCATGCGGCTGTTACGCATGGCTTTGCAGTACTCGCTGAATACTTCTTTCGACACGCGCTGGTAGTCGATATTGCCAAGACCGCCGTCTTTGACAATCGACATGCCGCCTGTGTCGTGGTCGGCGGTTACGATAATCAGCGTTTCGTCGGGGTGCTTCTGATAGAAGTCGAAAGCCACGCCCAGGGCCTGGTCGAAGTTGAGGACTTCTTTTACAGCCGCGCCGCCGTCGTTGGCATGGAGTGCGTGGTCGATGTTGCCGCCCTCGACCATCATAAAGAATTTGTCGGGGCTGGTCTTTTCAAGGTGTTTGAGGCATGTCTCGGCGATGAGCGGCAGGTTGAGCACGCCATTGATTGAGTCGATGGTGTAGCCTATGTCGTAGTCGGCAGTGCCTTCGGGGTTGAGCAGCAGCACCTTCTTGCTGTTGATATTGGCGATTTCCTTGGGGCCGCGCACGATTTGCACCTTGTTGTCGGCAAAGTGCTTGAGCAGGTCGGTCTCCTTGCCGTCTTTCACGAGTCCGCGCAGTCCGGCGCCGGCGATAAACTCATAGTCTGTACCGGCCATCTGGGTGCCGATTTCGTAGAACATGCTGCGGTGCGGCACGTGGGCATAGAATGCACCCGGGGTTGCGTCGTCGGGGGCCACCGAGGTGGTGACGCCTATGCCGTAACCCATGGCCTGGAGCTTCTTGGCCACTGAAACGACGTCGGCGGTGTCGGGGTTCATGCCCAGCATACCGTTTTTGGTCTTTGTGCCGGCCGAGAGTGCCGTGCCGGCGGCGGCGCTGTCGGTGATTGTCGACGAGGCCGAGTATGTCATGCACCAGCCTACCACGGGCATCTGCATCATATTGAGCGGTTTGTCGCTGTTGAGGATTACGCGGTTGTAGGTCTCTGCCGCAACAACGGGGCCCATGCCCATGCCGTCGCCGATGTAATAGAAGATGTACTTGGGCGACTGGGCGCTTGCGCCGAGGGTTGCCATGACGGCAACGGCCGCTGCTAATTTGCGAATTTTCATAATATTATGTATTAGGTTTGATTATTTCGAGTAATTGGTCTGCGATATGCCTGTCGTTTGCCAGTCGCGGCACCTTGCGCTGTCCGCCCAGGCGTCCTGTCGAGGCAAGCCAGTGCGTAAACGTGCCCGCCGGGGCCTCGGTGAGTTCGAGGCGCGCAAGGAAGATGTCGCCCCCGCGCTTGGCCTGATAGTCGGAGTTGACGGCCTGCAGCTCCTTGTCGAGTATGTCGGCAAAAGCCTCGTTGCCGCAGGCCGGGGCCTGGGCCCATTCGATAATCCACTGGTGGTGGCCCTTGGTGCGGCACGATGTGTAGACCGGGGCGACGGTGTAGTCGGCCACACGTGCGCCGGTGGCCGCGCAGGCTGCGGCAAGGGCCGTGTCGGCGTTCCACACCATCAGCTCCTCGCCAAAGGCGTTGATAAAGCTGTTTGTGCGCCCGGCTATGCTTATGCGCAGCGGCTCCACGCTCTCGACACGCACGGTGTCGCCGGGCAGGTAGCGCCACAGGCCGTTGCACGAGCTTATTACGAGGGCGTAGGTCTGCCCCGGTTCGACGTCCCATGCCGGGACAACTGTCGCTCCGTCCAAGCTGCGGAACTCGTAGAACACGCCGTGGTCGAGCAGCAGCAGCATTCCGGCCGACGGGTCGGGGCTGTCCTGCACGGCAAAGAAGCCCTCGGAGGCGTTGTAGGTCTCGATATAGTGCATCCTGGCCGGGTCGGTGATGGCACGGTATTGTTCGCGGTAGGGCCCGAAGGCTATGCCGCCGTGGAAAAATACCTCGAGCCCCGGCCATACGTCGTGGATGGTCGTGGCCCCGGCGGCAGATATGACGCCGCGCAGCACGGTCAGGAACCACGAGGGCACGCCCGATATGTTGCTGATATTCTGGTGGAGCGACGCCCTGACAAGGGCTGGCAGCTTGACGGCCCAGTCGCTCAGCAGCGCCGTCTTTTTGTCGGGCACGCGGAAGAGGTTTGCCAGCGGGTTGATGGCGTCGATGAGGTTTGCCGACAGGTCGCCCACTGTCACGCCCGGGGGCACGTCGGCAAGCTCGTTGGCAAAGCTGCCGCCGAGTATGAAGCCCTTGCCCGAGAATATGCGGCTGGCGGGGTTGAGGGCCAGGTATGATGCCACGGCCTCGGCTGCGCCGGGGTAGTGGTTGAGGCGCAGACTGGCGGCGGTGACGGGCACATATTTACTCTTGCCGCCCGAGGTGCCCGACGACTGGGCGAAGCGGCGGCAAGCACCGGGCCACAGTATGTCTTTCTCGCCGGCAACCATGCGCCCGGCCTCGTGGCGTATGTCTTCGTATTCGATGACGGGCACGTGGCTGGCAAAGTCGTCGTAGCTGCGGAAATGGGCGAAGCCGTAGCACGCTCCGTAGCGTGTCTTAGCCCCTTGTTTGAGCAGCGAGGCCATGAGCCGTCGTTGCACCTGCGCGGCACCGCCGGGGGTTGTCCAGCGGCTGCGGCGTGCCACGATATGGCTGAAATATGGCCTTGCGAGGGGCGTGAAATTCATCGTGCGTGTTTTATATCTTGTCGAGTTCGTCGAGCACTTTTGCAAGCTCGTCCTCGGTGCGTGTCAGTTTTTTGCGGCAGAGAGACAGTAGTTCGGCGGCGCGGCGTGTGCGTTCGGCAAGGGTGTCGACATCGCACTGCTCCGACCTGAGGCCGGCGAGTATTTGCTCAAGCTCGCCAAGGGCATCGTTATAGCTTATATTTTGTTCGGAACTTTCCATCTATTTATTTAAGTTTCGCAAGCTTACTTAAATGTTTAAGGGTTAAAGGTTAGGGGTTAAT
>ERZ778517.953-NODE-953-length-25462-cov-5.792144_pt1 | contig 25462 bp, 19 predicted proteins | sample MGYA00510341_ERZ778517 | MGnify/ENA primary metagenome ERZ778517 (study PRJEB29527, sample SAMN07138964) | mouse gut metagenome | material: feces | host: mouse | place: China:Nanjing | collected 2016-01-25 ...
TGAATTCATCTTCCTCGAACTCTTCCTCTTCCGATTCTTCTTCTATGAATTCATCCTCCTCGAACTCTTCCTCTTCCGATTCATCCTCTATGAATTCATCCTCTTCGAACTCTTCCTCCTCCGATTCATCCTCTATGAATTCATCTTCCTCTGCTGGTTCTTCTTCATCAAGTTCCCCATCCAGCGGTTCCTCTTCAAATGGTTCTATCGGCTCTAACTTTGCAAAGTCTTCTGTGATACCCTCTAACAATCCCTCTGCCTCAAAATCATCTGATTCCGCCATATCCTCTTTCTGAGGCGCAGAAGTTCCGGCAACTCTGTTTTCAAGCTGCTCCACCAACTCCAAGATATCATCAGGAAGTTTCTGTGTCTTCTCCTCCAATATATTTTTCTTAGTTTTTTTCGCCTTAGGCCCATTCCCTGCCGATGTTTTCGTCGCTTTTTGTGCTGCAGATGCTTTAGCCTCTTTTTTCGCTTCTTCCTCGGCCGCCTTCTTTCTTGCCTCCTCGGCTTTCTTTGCTTCTTCCTCGGCTTTTCTTCTCGCTTCCTCAGCTCTCTTTGCTTCTTCCTCGGCTTTCCTTCTTGCTTCCTCCTCTGCCGCCCTCTTCTTTGCTTCTTCCTCCGCTTTTCTCTTCGCTTCCTCTTCCGCTTTTTTTCTGGCCTCTTCTTCCGCTTTTCTTGCCGCTTCTTCTGCCGCCTTCCTTGACGCTTCCTTACGCTTTTCCGCCTCCCGGCGTTCTTTCTTTAATCTCTCTTTATCTTCTGCTTTCTGCTTTTCAATGGCATTAGCATTTACCTTCTGCTTCTCCTCCCATTCCTGAAGAATATCCTCTATCTTCATCTGGCCGTTAATCTTAAGCTCCTCATCCCTGTCGGCCATTGCTTTTTCTTCCTTATTCAACCCTGCTGCCATCGCAACACCGCTTGCCAGCGCTTCCTCAAGCGTCGCTCCTGTCACAATTCTGGTAATTGGAGCACGAGGTTTTTTCTTTACTTCTTCCGGTTCTTCTTCCTTTGGCAAAGCTTGTGCGGCTTCCTCTGCAAGAGCCGCTGTCTGCCCGTCATCCTCTTCTTCCGGCTCATTCTTTTCTTTTAAAGTTTCTGATTTTTGTACATCCTCCTCTGCCGACTCCGATTCACTCTCATCCTTTTTATTATCCTCTTCATTATCCTCTTCATTATCCTCTTCATTATCTTCTTCATCGTTGTCATCCTGTCCGGGAATTACGATATCCTTCGTCTTCTTACCAGTATGCTTATCATACTTCTCCTGTTGGAGGGGCGTGAGAGGCTTATACTTCATCTTAAGCTCCATCGCAAGATAGACATACTTCCCCTCACTGAACCACAAGATCAAATCATCGCATTCCTCCAGACATTCCCTCACCATGCCAGCCTCATGATACAGCTTCGCCAGTTCATACGCCCACTTTTCAATATATTCTGCCTTCTTAAATTCTTCAAGAGCTGCAATCTGCTCCTCAAGAGGCGCCTTCTGCACCTTCAAAATCCTGTATTTCAAGATATACTGGTTTGGATCCTTCGGTGCCAGCTTAATAAACTCTTCATAACAATCAGAAGCTTCCTCCGGATCATTAACCTTAAGCGCCAAAGCTGCAAGCCGATAGACAATCTTCCTGCTCCCTGGAGAACGGTCAAATGCCATCAACAAAATATCACGGCTCTTTTGAAATTCTCCACAGTATTCATAAGCTTCACTGACAGTATTTAACATAGACACACTCTTTACCCTGCGCCAATCAATCGTATCTGCAATTTCCATCGCTTTCCGATACTGCTTTTTCTCCGAATATTCAAGGAGCTGCTCTGTTTTTACCCTATATTCATATTTATCCAAATTCCTCACCTCAAAATGTATCTTTCATATACTCTTATTGTTAAAATCGTTGCTATTAGTGTATCATAAGGCTCCCGCAATGTCAAAATATACACTTAATTAATGTTAAATTATTGTTACAATTTAGCGGCAATTAACATTTACGTAATGGTCTAAAGCATATATGACTGAACCACCATAAGTTCTTAACGGCAAAACAGCCATCGGAATGCTTTACTCCGACGGCTGTTATCTTTTTATATTTAGTTTAATTTGTTTCTATCTTATAATTCGGAGGAATCATCTGGATTAACCGTTCCCAAATCTTTAACCATATCTATGTGGCATCCTCTTTCAATATGTCTGCAGATTACAAATCCTTACTTTCTACCCGGCTTTTACTTCTCCGAATTCTCACTTTTCATTCTATATCCGGCTTATCTCAAAACACTTAGGTTCAGGCTTATTCCTTGGGAACTTCCATCTGCCGCACCACTAACATATTGAACTATTGTCTCTTTCACTGTGTCCATTGGAGTAAGCCTCCTTCCTTTTATATTTAAAAGATTACTTTCTCTCTTTTGTTGTTATTATAATATCACCATCCCCCTCATTTGTCAATACTTTTTTTGATTTATTTTTTATTTTTTGTTCTTTATATCGCTCATAAATAAATTGTCTGAATTTTATATATTTTTCTTTCAATTCGCACAATACTATAGAATCAAATCTTCTGTCTTCTTATAATCTTTAAGAGAATAAGCCTCTATCACATTTCCGCATACAACATACAGCGTTTCTTCGATATAAACACCTCTGGCGCCTCTCCCGGAACGCCCATTGATCTCCTCGGACATATTACATTTAAATCCGGTCTTTTCATCATAGCCGAAAAGATAATATCGTTCTCCGCCCTCCGTATTTCCGGCAAATCCAATGATATTCCTGTCCGCATCGATAAGCGCTGCCTTATAATCGTAGGACACATCCGTACTGTATACATTTTTCAGCACAAGCTTGTGCTCCTCCTTCACGTCCGTATTATCGGAAATATCGAACATGCTGAGCTTCACACCGTCTGTGACCTGCGCTTCCTCCTCTACATTCATCCCGATTCCAAGAAGTTTGCCTTCTCCGTAAAAATGCAGGTAATCTGAAAATCCGGGTATTTTAAGTTTACCTAAAATCTTCGGCTTCTCAGGATTCGACAAATCCACACTGAACAAAGGATCTGTCTCACGGAATGTCACAAAATATCCCGTATCTCCAAGAAATCTCGCCGAATAAACCCTCTCATCCTTCGCAAGCTTCTTAATCGAGCCGATCGTCTTAAGCTTTTCGTCCAGTACATAGACAGAGTTCGTCTCCCCGACCGTCGCTACGATACGAAGATTTCTTTTGTATTCATCAATGGAAAATGAATCATTGATATACCCTTTGATACTGCCCTGTACCGCAGATGACAGCTTTCCATCTTTGTAGCCTATTTTACGGATTACTGTCTTTTCTGCTTCTCCGTCATCATTCCATTTTGTCTCATAATAATAGATGTTTTCATTGCTCACATACAGCTCGCCGCCGTCAGTAAAAATCGCCTTGCTGTCCGCCGTCTCCGATGGTTTTTCGATGTCTACTGCCGTGACAACCTCATACATACTTCCGCACCCAAAAGGCGGAAGGCTGATATCTTTTTCCCGTATCAGACTATCATTTATCATTGGGATAAATGTCCGCGGCTGATTCCCGTCAACCCGATTTCCAACACTGTAATTGCTGAACAGATACAGGTATCCTCCCGCCATTCTGGAAGAGCTGTAATATCCGCTCTGGGTAACGCTTCCTGACTTTTTCGGCTTCCTCGGATCTATGATATCATAGGTCACTGCCTCGGTTTTTTCCGCAGTCTCTTCCCCATTACCCAAAAAGACATGATCTTCCTCATAAACCGCTTCTGACGACTCTTCCCGAACAACCGTTTCCGTCTCATAAACGCCGGTAATATAGACCAGCTTATTCTTTTCCGGCAAAAGATAGAATTCCTCTATCCTTCTGTCTTTCTCTGCCTTGATCCTGCTAATCTCTTTCAAAGAGCCCTTTGTATCTACAATAGATATCTGTTCTTTGTTTTCCTTCAGTACATATAGATACCTTCCGTCTGTCTTTACAATATCGCCCTCATCTACTCCCTCCTGACGTACATTCGTTTCTGAATAATCGCCGCCGGCGCTTTTAGCGCTTCCGGTATCCGAAGCAGCTACGGCCATATCCTCCACAACGCTCTCTTTTTGCATCGTTCCCGACGTTAACGCTTCGGTGGTTTTCGACTCCGCCTCAAAATATCTCATCTCCTCGCTCTTCTGCATGTCAAGCTTTGCTTTGATATAGGAATAAACTTTTTTATAATCGTCCGCCTTTCCGTTGTCCTCTTCTGTATTTTCACTTTTTGCCGTACTGGAAGATTCTTCTCCCGCTGCGGTAGCATTGCTTTCATCCTCCGCTGCTTTCTCTGCCGTCTTTGCCGCACTCTTATTCACATTTCCGGAATCAGGACCTCTGCCGACATTTCCTGCGATCCCAATTCCTGCAGCCAGTACTAGACAGGCCGCCAGCAGACCGCCGATACGATATAGATTGGTACGTGTGATACCGCTCTTCTTTCCTTTATCCTCTAAAAGCATTTCAATCTTCTCTGGCATAAGGCTCTCCGGCACTTTTACATCTTTCGTCTTCTCTTCTATTTTTTCCAGAATTTCCTGTTCTCTTTTTTCCATAAAAACACCCCTTTCTTTATGCCAGTACAAATTCCATCTTCTCCAGCGCACGACTTCTCTTTGAACGCACTGTGTTTGGATTCAGGTTCAACGCACTTCCTATTTCTTTACTGTTATAACCCCCAAAGACAGAAAGCGCTATGATTTCCTGTTCTTCCTGTGTCAAAACAAAAAATGCCTTTCTTACATCCACTGCAATCCCATAGTCCGGCGTTTTTGTCGGAAGTTCCCCTAAGCCCTCCGCTTCATTCGCTTCTTTTTTCTGCCTCTCTCCGGATTCCTTAAGCTTTCTTCTGCATATATTCGCAAGAATCGTAAACATCCAGCTTTTAAATGCAGTTTCCTTTTGCAGTTTACGAATATTTTCGTATGCGGCAAGCACAGACTCACTTACTGCATCCTCTGCATCCTGCACATTTTTCATCCGGCAAAGCGCAAAGCGGTACAAATCTTTATAAATCTCTTCATACATCTGCGCAAATTTTTTTGCATCACATTGCATATCCTTTCCTCCCACTGATATATTTGATACCGACAAATTAATACAATCATTAGATTTAAATAAATTCTCTTCCATTATAATATAAGAGTAAAAAAATGGAGAAAATGTTGCAAGAAAAATAAAGAAAATTGGATTTAAAGAAATTTGGCCCGGAATTCTCCAGGCCGTACTTTTATTTGATCATATCAGACATACTATTCTGACAGCAGTTCGATTATCCCGTCTGCCATCGTCTGTAAAATAATGCAGCAAGATGTAGCTCCGGCATCCAGCACACCCCTTGAACGTTCTCCAAGCCTGCTGGAACGTCCGAATTTTGCCACAATATCTTTTGTAGAATCTCTTCCCTTTTTAGCCGCTGCCTTCATCTCTTCAAGAGCTACCTGAAAATCCTTGCCGGATTCCGCCGCTTCCTTTAAGACATCCACTGCAGGCGATAATGTATCTACCAAGGTTTTATCCCCGACTTTCGCCTCTATGATATCGCACAATCCCGCGAAGCCTGCTGTCATCATGTCAGCAAGAACTTCTAAAGTAATTTCCTCTGCCTCTTCTCCCGCTTCCGCCATATCCATGAAAATCGTACCATATATAGGTCCCATAGAGCCGCCGATTTCATTCAGCAGGATAGTTCCCAGTTCATCTAAACCTTCTGTAAAACTAATATCTGCATCTTTGAATCTGTCCTTAAACACAGAAAACCCTTTATTCATGTTCATTCCATGGTCTCCGTCCCCGATCAGCCCATCTATATCTCCAAGATAATCTTTATTACTCTGTATTCCCTCTACCATTTTTAATAATACAGATTTCCCATTCCTGTTTCTGAATCCACTCATAAAAAACCTCCTAAAGCTGTTTAAGCCCCATGCTGTACGCCGGCATATCAATCAGTTTCTTTAACTCTTCGTCAAGTTTCATAACGGTGAGTGTTGCTCCCATCATTTCCAGAGACGTAAAATAATTTCCCACATATGCTTTATATGTTTTGATCCCCTTTTCTTTTAAAAGCTTATCAATCTCATCATATAACACATACAGTTCCATAACCGGCGTAGCCCCAAGTCCGGACACAAGTACCGCGACTTCATCACCCTTTTCAAACGGATAATCCGGCAGCACAACATCAACCATCCTCTTTGCCATGTCTTTCGCGCTCTCTAACTGGCACACCTCAATCCCCGGCTCACCGTGATGCCCGATTCCCACTTCCATAGTTCCTTCTTTTATCTCAAAATTCGGATGCCCTACTGCCGGAAGGGTACACGGCGAAAGTCCGATCCCTACGCTTCTCGTATGGTCGATAGCCTTCTTGGCCGCATTGATCACCTCGTCTAAGTCCCCACCTTTTGCCGCCTTTGCGCCTCCGACTTTCCACATCAATACTTCTCCGGCTACACCTCTTCTTTTCTCTCTCTGATCCCCCGGGGCCGATGCGACATCATCATTAGCAACTACAGTTTTTACAGTTATTCCGGCTTTTTTCGCCATCTTAACTGCCATTTTTACATTCATGTTGTCTCCGGAATAATTCCCATACAGGCAGGCAACACCTTTTCCCTGATCCGCCGCCTTAAACGCATCTAAAAATGCTGCTGCCGTTGGAGATGAGCAGATTTCTCCTACTGCCGCCGCATCACAGAGATTTTTTCCGACATATCCGATGAATGCGGGTTTATGCCCGGAGCCTCCTCCTGTTACCACCCCGACTTTCCCTTCTGGTATATCCTTTGCTTTAACTACTCTTTTATTTTCCGTTGCTTCCACAATTTCTGCATGTGCTTTTAAAAATCCCTGCAGCATTTCATCTACAATATCGTCTGGATTATTTAATATTCTCTGCATTTTATTCTCCTTTACTTTAAATGGCGCATAATCAAACAGATCATGCGCCGTTGTTATTAGACAGTTTTCGGTACTTCAACATTGTTATTTGCAAAATTCTGAAGAATAACTAATGGCTGATATGTACTTGTATTTTTAATTTTAACACCGTTCTTCGCCGCCGTTTCAGATACAAAGAACTCATCGCCCGTGATATCTCCGTAACGCACAAGTTCCGGCGCCTCACATTCAAACGCTCCGAATACGCCGTGTCCCTGAACAACCAGCGCACAGTAACATGCCTGATCTGTAAGTACATATTCCTTCCCGGGCAGCACGGTAACTTCTTTTGCCGCAACCCAGTCATTCGCATACGCAACCCACATTTCAACTGCTTCTTCGGATTCATTCTTAAACTTTGGTACTCTGAAATACGTCTCCTTGTAATCCGGCCTTGTGCTTTCTTCCCAGTCAATCTGGTTAAAGATTGCTTCCAGATCATTCTTTTCTTCTTCCGGCGCGCAGTCTGTGAGAAGATTATGAGGATTCACTTCTCCCATTGTCACATTTTCCATAATAGTATTGACATCACTGTTCCACTGCGGTTCAAATGTCACAAGAGAAGCCGGCGCATGGATGACCCCTGCCGGTGTATACCAGCCGGTACCCAGCTGGATACGGTATGCTCTGGATAATTCTGTAATACGTGTATCTTTCTTATCATAATCCTCCAGACATTTCATAACCTGTTCTTTTGTCGTAGACGGATCAAATCCAAAATATGTAAGCGGCATTCTTCCAAGATAGCTGCAATTATACTGAGGCGGAAAATAATATGCTTCCGGCTTGCCATGCATCCCTATTTTATTCGCTTTTTCTTCCGTAAGATGCAGATGATGGAAAAGCGGCTTATCATAATCATACAACTTCGCGAATGTGGGCCAAGTTCCATAACGCTCCATCAAAGCCGCGCCGATCAGCTCCGCGCCCAGTTCGTCAACATAATCCTTAAACAGGCGCAGCGTTTTCGTCTCCTCATTTTCTAAAACATAGCTCATCCCTTCGGTTTCTCCAGTTTTCGGTCCGTTTAACGCCTTTGCGAGCGAGCCGAGCCACCGTTCACAGATGCCGCCTCTGTCCATTCCCAGCGCATAATAGTCATCCGGATGAAGCCGCAGTCTCTTTCCCGGCTCATTGAATCCTCTCGGAACCCATGTCGGCGCCAGATGTAAAATACCTTTTCCCTGTTCAAATACTTCTTTTATTGCCGGCATCAATCTAATCCTCCCTGTATGGTGGTGTCAGGAATTCTTTTCCTACTTGAACCGGAACATATTTCGCAACGATATCTTCCATTTCCTGACACTGTTCTTTGGTCAGACTCCATCCCATAACACCTGGTATATTATCAAGCTGCTCCGGAGTTCTTGCTCCCCAGAGGGCACAGGAAACACCTTTATCTAAAACCCATCTTACCGCAAGTTCAGAAACGGATTTTCCAAACTGCTCTGCATATTGTTTCAATGCGTCAACAGCGGCAATATGGTTTTTGAAATTCTCACCCTGGAATTTCGGATCGTCCTCATTTCTCATATCGCCTTCACGGAACTTCATGCCCACATAATATTTTCCTGAAAGCAGCCCTCTGCATAAAGAGCTATAAGCTATGACATTGATGTCATTTTCTAAGCAATAAGGGATCTGATCCTCGAACAGCTTATTTTCCAAAATATTATATGATGGCTGCAGCGTATGGATCGGCGCCGTCTTCCTCCATTCATCCATCTGCGCATTAGACATATTGGACACTCCAATCGCGCGGATTTTTCCTTCATTCACTAATTCCTGCATTGTACCTGCAGTCTCAGCAAAAGGAACCTTGATATCCGCCCAGTGTATCTGATATACATCAATATGATCTGTTTTTAATCTCTTAAGGCTAAGCTCCACTTCTTTGCGGATCGTCTCCGGACGGCAGTCGCGGTACGCGTTTCCATTCTCATCCCAGCTAAGACCGCATTTGGTAGCCAGAACTACTTTATTTCTGCGTCCTCCATCAGCAAGTGCTTTGCCGACTACTTCTTCCGAATGTCCGCAGCCGTAGATCGGCGCTGTATCGATTACCGTAATTCCCATATCAACTGCTTTATGGATTGTACGGATCGCTTCGTCCACATTTGTTTCACCCCAGTTAGCTCCGCCAATCGCCCATGTTCCAAGTCCTACTCTGGAAAGCTCCAGTCCTTCTGCCTGTGTTTTAATATATTCCATAATAACCTCCTGATTTTTATTTTGTTTCGGTTTTTTTCGTTCTGTCTATACTGATAAATACTGCAAGCACAAGCACGCAGCCTTTTACTATACTCTGAAGATATGGTGATAATCCCATCATATTCATACCATTACTCAAAATCTGGATGATAAAGGCTCCCAAAATCGTTCCGCCTATACCTCCTACTCCACCCGAAAGGGGTGTTCCTCCCACTACGACCGCAGCGATCACATCTAATTCAAAGCCTTCGCCCAGCGTCGCAGTAGCCGCAAGTACACGAGCGCTCTGTAAAAGACCGGCAATACCAAACATGGTTCCCGCCCACATATATACCAAAACCTTGGTCTTTACTACCTTAATTCCCGCCAGCTCTGCCACTCTTTCGCCGCCTCCGATTGCTCTTGCTTCCTTTCCAAAAGGTGTTTTTTCGAGAATAATATACGAAACGATCACGATAAGGACCATAAAAATAGCCGTATTAGGTATGCCGAAAAAACTTCTTCCCGAAAAAACTGTAAGGAACTTCTCATCATTGATCTGGATCGGTACACCCTGTGTTAAGATCAATACCACACCTCTTAGCGCCGTCAAAGAACCCATAGTTGCTATAAAGGAAGGAACCCGTCCGATCGCGAATACGACTCCGTTGATCAATCCGCAGAGAGCTCCCGCAAGGATCGCGAATATAAACGCGAACACTCCAAATCGCGGAACAGTCAATGCTGTGACTACAGCAGAGAACGCGAGCACCGAGCCCACAGACAGGTCAATTGATCCCGTCATGATAACAAAAGTAGCTCCCATTCCAGATACAAGCAAAGTAACAACCTGCACTAAAATGACAGTGAAGTTATTCCATGAAAAAAAGCGTTTATTCATCATTCCAAATACAATACACATAACTACAAGAAAAATAATCGGGAAATAATCACGAAATGACTTATTCCTTAATTTATCTTTCCAGCCGTTGTTGTTTACTGCCATATTTTCTTCCATACGTTTATCTCCTCCTCGCTTTTTCTACAGCATATATGTAATCATACTTTCTTCTGTCGGCGTCTCATCAAATTCATACATCTTGCTTATCTCGCCGCGCCGCAAAATCATCGTCCGGTCACTCACTCCAATAAGCTCTCCTAAATCTTCGCTAAGCATAAGGATCGACATCCCTTCTTTGGCAAGCTCGCTGATAACTGTATAAATTTCAAGACGGGCTCCAACATCTATACCGCGGGTAGGATTATTTAACAAAAGTATTTTGGGATTCGTGGCAAGACATTTTGCAATAACTACTTTCTGCATATTTCCGCCGCTCAGAGAATCACACGGCATCTCACAGGAGCTGGTTTTAATTGTTACCTTTTGTATCATTTCATTCGCGACTTTTGTCTCCTTCGCCTGATCAGTCAAAATCCCTTTTTTCTTCATCGCTCCCATATTAATGTTATCTTTAATAGAAAACGTTGTGATCAGGCCTTCTATCGTACGTTCACCGGGCAGCATGGAAAATCCGTTTTTCATTGCAGCATGAGGATTTTTATGTGCATACTCTGTATTTTCTACCCATATCTTTCCGGCGGTCTCTTTTTCATCCCCATAAATAATACTTAAAAGCTCATCTCCGCCGGCTCCTTTTAAGCCTCCGATTCCAAGGATCTCTCCCTTATGAAGTTCAAAGGTTACGTCCTTTAACTGATCGCCGCACGATAACCCTTCTACTTTCATAGTTATTTCATCAGATAAAACTTCTTTTTTTTCAGGATAAATTGCAGATAATTTTCTTCCGACCATCAATTGCTGTATTTCATCCTGTGTTATATCTTTAATTTTTTTATCCGCAACCCATCTGCCATCCTTCATAACAGTCGCTGTATCAGCAAGTTCAAAGATCTCATTCATATGATGTGTGACAATCCCGATCGCCATACCTCTTTCTTTCAGCCTCTTTACTATATTTAAAAAGGCCTTTACTTCATTATAATTAAGGAATGCTGTTGACTCATCGAAAAAGATCACCTTAGGATCGTATGCAAGACCTCTTGCAACCTCTATCGTCTTCCACTGTCCCAGATTTAACGACTGAATAGGATCTGTAGCTTTAAAGTCCACCCCAATATCATCCAATATCTTCTGTGCCGCGCTATTTAGCTTTTTACGGTTAATAAGGCCAAGCGGTGTCCTAAACTCTCTCAACCTGTTAATAAATATATTTTCTGCAATGCCTAAGTATGGATTAATTGTCGTCTCCTGAAATACATAAGCCACTCCTTCAGTCGCCGCCTGTACATAGTTTTCCGGATTAAACGGCTTATCATCAAGATAAACTTCTCCGGAATCTCTTTTATGGATTCCGGAAACTATTTTCAACAGTGTCGATTTACCTGCTCCGTTTTCACCTACGATTGCCCGAATTTCACCTGCCGCAAACCTGACACTAACATTGTCTACCGCAACCGTCGGACCAAATCTTTTACTTACATTTTTAACAGTAAAATCCATTCGTCCCACTCCTTATCCATATTTTAGAAAAGGGACTGATGTGTGCCTTCGGGCACACATACTATCCCTTTTTTAAACACTATTTACTTCCAAATACCGTCTTTGTCTGTTATTTATAAGAAAGTGCCGGCGGCTCCGGAGCAGCATCCTTATTAAATGTACGTGAATACTCATGTGCATCATAAGGAGGCAGGAAATCTACGAATACGGACAAGAAATCATCTACATCATCCTGGAATACCGGAATTGGTGTAAGCTTAACATTTCTGTCTGCCGGAAGATCAAATCCATTTAAGTAATCGCACATCATAGTTACAGCAAAAGCTCCCTGCAGCCAATGTCCGCCAACATCAAACAGCATATCTCCCTTTTTCACACTGTTTACATTTTCTTCGTTCAGATCCATACATACGATCTTAATATCTTCGCCTGGCTTGTAGCCTAAAGAACTAACCGCCGCAAGGACACCTGTACCGGTTCCGCCGTTTGCAGCCCAGATTCCTTTAATATCCGGATTTCCCTGTAATAAGGATTCCGTAACTTCCTGTGATTTGTCACGGACAAAGTCGCCTGTAACTTCACCGGCAATCGTTATCTTCTCACCCTTGTCTGTATACTCTTTGTATGCTCTTTCAAAACCAGCACGTCTGTCTACAGCTACCGTAGATCCGGCAGTACCGTTTACTACGCCGACGATCTTTTCGCCCTTGTCATTTGCTTCCATTCCGTCAAAGAGCGCGCATGCCATCTGATATCCTGACTCTTCATCAGAAGGTCCGATAAATGCAAGGTAGTTATCATATCCTTCTTCGCCTGGCGCGATATCCGGAATATAAGCATCGATTATAATGACCGGAATATTTGCTGTCTTCGCAGTTGCCAGACATTTTGGTCCCATATCAAAGTACGCGACAAAAATCAGTCCGTCAATTCCCGAATTACATGCGGTTTCAATATACTCCGCACATTTGTCTGAACTGTCCTCACAGTTATAAGTTGTTAATTTAATACCTTCTGTCTCCGCTGTCTGCTCAGCTAATGTCAAACAGTTTTTCCAGAATTCGTGTCCTAAAGACGGCAGAATAATTGCAAAATGCAAATCATCCTTCGCTGCGCTTCCATCTGCCTGAAGCTGCTGAACTCCCGCCTCGGCCTCGGTCTTCGCTTCCGTTTCTGTTCCCGTCGTTTCTTCCTTCGAAGTTTCTTCTTTACCTCCGCAGCCGACAACCAGGCCCGCAACCATTGTCAGGCACACTAATACTGCAATTAATCTCTTCTTCATCAAGTTCCCTCCTTTTTATGGTTCATGTTTTCTATTTGTATCTGGCCAGATGACAAATCTTTCTCATATGTACGCTTAACTCTTTATTCGCCTAAGAGTTCCACGTCTATATCTAACATTCTGCAAATCATCTTCAGTTCTTCTACCTTGTCGCCATATACTGCATGGCAATGATTCGCATCAAACTTATCCAAAAATATCTGATGGTCAAACGGAAGCTTTGCAAATACATGTGGCCATTCCATCGTTGTTTCTGCCATTTTTTCTTCCGGCAGAGTAACAAATTCTGTTGAAATGATAGTCATTCTGTATTTTCCCTCTTTCCGGTTCAGCCTTGCAATCGTTGCCATTCCAGGCGCAGTCATCAGATTTACATGACATCCGCCTCCTGCATAGATATCTAATGCCGGATATAATTTTGTTTTTGCCAGATTCTCTTTATAATCATCTTTTCCTGTCGCGTAATAGGTTGACTGAGAACCGCAATTGCAAAATACCATAACATCTTCATCTGCATCATAATGGCGCACATCCATAAAGATCACCGGCCCATCGGTCAGCATTTTTAAGATCTGCATTGTGAGTGCCGCATCCGAATCCGCTTCACAGGCATACACAACCGGCTCCTTAGGGCCATCCCAATCATAAGGATCGTTGCAGAAAGCCGCGCAGATACATTCGGTACAATAATGCCTGCTCATCTCATAATGACATTTCACACCTACAAAATCATAATCATTCTGCTTGATAAGCTTCTTTAACGCCTCATAATGTCTGATCTGTGTCTTTAATTTTTCCGCGGTAAAGCTCGTGTCATTATAATGGATCTCGCCCACATTTTCTGAAAGCCACTTAAACGCTTTATCTACCTGTGCTTCCGGGATCTCATCTGCCATTCTTACCAATTCACTCTGGTCTAAATGATCCACATCAATACCAAACTTCTTCTGCCAATCCTGCATACTTACCGTAGCGCTGTACATCCCCAGACTTCTTCCGCCAATCAGACCATATTTTTGTCCGTTCAATCCGCTCGCTACCATCGCACATTTCGCGAATGTCAAATACTTCTTTAAAACCTCCGGGTCCTTTGCCTCTCCGCTCACCCTGAAATGGTCGATACCTAAATGATTCAGCGCTCCTCCCGCCGCAAGCATAGCTACCATGCCCGGCCAGTCCGGATTTAAATTCGCGGCCAGCAGAAACGGCCCTTTTCCGTTCTGTGCTACAATTGCCGAGAAATTAGGGAAGGCAAATACCCCATACGCAAGGATCGTTCCGTCTACCCCTTTGCTTTTCAAAAGTTCCGCCTGTTCCTTTGCAGACTTCACACTGCATACCAATTCGTCAGCCTCGATTATTTCAACTTCATCTGTTGCTCTTATTGCCTCTTTTATTGCATTAACCTGTGCCTGCACGATTTCTTTCAATTGCTCATGGACTTCCGGTTCTCCATCCGACAACCCCAAAATTCCCAAGATGGGTTTTCTTTTCATCGTGTTCGCTCCTCTCTATTTCATATTTGAAATATATATTTTATATATAAAATATTTGCTACTATACTATCATATTTATGGTAATTTTGCAACCATAAAAAATATTTAAATCCATTTTTTTATATATTTTGTATAAAAAAAACAGAGCAAACATGCTCTGCCAATTTATTTGCTGTCAGCTTATCTTAGCTGATATCAATCCCGCTGTTTCAACAATAATTTTTTTCAGCTCTTCAAACTTATCGCTGTTTTTATATTCTTCGCTGCCCCCTGTCACTCCGATCGCGCCTGCGCATTCATGATCTGATCCAAATACCGGAGCCGCTATACAGCATATCCCCTTTTTAAATTCTTCATAATCCAACCCAAACCCTCGTTCTCTAGTAATACGAAGCTCCTCCAGATACTCCTCTTTGTCGATAATTGTTTTTTCTGTCTTCTTTTCAAGAACAATCTCTTCCAGATAGCTTTTTTGCGTTTCTATCGGCCATTGCGCCAGAATACACTTAGCCCCTGCACTTGTATTGATTTCCATCGGAGTATATAAATGTGCTATAAAGTTAACCGGAGCATCTGACAACACTTGCTCAATATATATGATCTGCTTTCCTCTTTCAACCGCAAATTGCGCTGTTTGATTTGTCCTCTGTGAAAGCCTTTCCATATAGGGCTTAATAATATTTGCAATTGTATAATTGTCTGAATATCTTGCTGCAAGCTGTGGAATTTTATATCCCAATACATATTTAGGAGGATTGCTTTTCACTTGCAGAAGATATCCTCTGGATACAAGGTTCTTTATGATCCTGAACAACGAAGCAGACGGAATACCCAGATCGTCTCCTATCGCTTTTAACGATTTTTCGTCATTTTTTAACGAAAAATATTCGAGTACGTTCAAAGCCCTCTCCACCGCAGGTACTGTGACATTTTCTTTCATATTCTTTTCCTTTCATTAGTAAAATTTACCAAATAAGTCATATTTTACACATTAGTTTAGCATACAACATTGCTATTTTCTAGAATATTTTTCCATCCATGCTGAATGGATACAAATTATGAAAAACACATAATTCTACATCAAAAGAACATATATATCCGTATTGAATATATATGTTCCTTTCACTTTTTACTCTAAAATATCGCTATTTCCATATCTATCCACGGTAATAATTGATAAGGCAGCCTTTCAGGATGATCTCTCGCTCAGCCTCTGTCATATCGCCGAGCTTCCACGTAACTTCTTTTAATGTATCGCCCACTACATATGCTTTTATCTCTTCCGCTTTTTCTTCGATTGCTTTCCGGATCTTCGGCACAAAGATGTAATCTCCGTTTTTAAAACTCAACGCCTTATGGTCCTCCTCTGTAATAAATGGAAGCATACCCCAATTGATCAGATTAGAGCGATAGCGCTTTGTGGCATACTCATTGGCAATATTCGCCCAGCCGCCAAGCACCTTCTGGCAGGACGCCGCCTGCTCTCTCGCCGAACCATCACCTGGCTTCACCGCAAAGATGGCGCTGCCGATGCCAAGATTTGTCCGGTCTATCTCTGTATAAGTTTCTGTAATCTTCCCAATTACCGGCTTTAATTCCTCGAAGGCCTCTGCCGGGCAGCGTTCTGCCTCTATCGCCTTCTGCGCCTTCTGTATTTCCTTAGCCCTTCCTACATATGCCGGATCTTTTCTCGACAGAGTGAACTCCGAAAGCCCCAGCGGATTCGAACGATAGGAGGACGTCTCTCCGGACGGGATCAGCTCGTCCGTCGTCGTAACCGGGTCGTGAATCTCCGATACCACTTTCAACAGGAGATTCTCAGGCAGTGCAGGCATCGCCGGCCAGTCCTTGATGTTCGGCCCGAACTTAATCTCCGCCGCCGGGTCTGCCTCGCCGTGGCTGTCAAACACACGGTTCGCATATATCTTTTCATCAAAATGATATTTCTTCCCTGTATACTCTACATCCATCGCCGTCGCCGGCATAAGGAAGCCCTTGTTCGCCGCCGTCGCCGCAATAGATCGGGCGTCCATAAGGGCAACGGAAGAAATCTGTCCGTTCTGGAGCTTCGAGCCCTCCCGGTTCGGGAAATTCCTCGTGGAATGGCGGATGGAAAATGCATTGTTCGCCGGAGTGTCTCCCGCACCAAAGCAAGGTCCGCAGAATGCCGTCTTCACGATGGCTCCCGCCTCCATCAGTGCCGCAACCGCGCCGTTTTTGACCAGCTCCATGTAGATCGGCGTGCTGGCCGGATATACACTGAAGGTAAATTCATCCGCACCAATATAATGTCCTTTTATAATATCCGCCGCCGCGCAGATATTTTCAAAGCCACCGCCCGCGCAGCCTGCGATAAGCCCCTGATCAACATAGAGCTTTCCGTTCCGAATCTTATCCTGAAGCGAATACTCTACCGCGCCGTCAAGGCTGACTAACGCTTTCTGCTCCACATCATGGAGAATGTCCGTGAGATTTTCATTTACCTCGTCGATGGTGTATACATTAGACGGATGGAAAGGCATCGCGATCATCGGCCTGATCTCGCTTAAGTTCACGTATACCATGCCGTCATAGTAAGCTACCGCTCCCGGATTTAACTCCTTATAATCCTCCGGCCGCTTGTGGATCTCGTAAAATTCTTTGATCGTATCATCCGTTTTCCAGATAGAAGAAAGGCAGGTCGTCTCCGTCGTCATCACATCGATGCCGATACGGAAGTCCGCACTCAGCTTGTCAACGCCCGGTCCTACGAACTCCATCACCTTGTTATTCACATAGCCGTTTCCAAAAGTCGCCCCGATAATGGCAAGCGCCACGTCCTGAGGACCTACTCCCTTCATAGGCTCGCCGTCCAGATAGATTGCCACCACCTCCGGCATCTTGATATCGTAAGTCTTATTTAAGAGCTGCTTTACAAGCTCCGGCCCGCCTTCGCCCATGGCCATAGTTCCAAGGGCGCCGTACCGGGTGTGGCTGTCCGAGCCGAGAATCATCTTGCCGCCGCCTGCAAGCATCTCCCTTGCAAACTGATGGATGACCGCCTGATGAGGCGGAACATAGACGCCGCCGTATTTCTTCGCACAGCTAAGGCCAAACATGTGGTCGTCCTCATTGATGGTACCGCCCACCGCACACAGGGAATTGTGGCAATTGGTCAGCACATAGGGAATCGGGAATTTCTCAAGCCCCGATGCCCTTGCCGTCTGGATGATGCCCACGAATGTAATGTCGTGGGAGGTTAATTTATCAAACTTAATCTGGAGCCTGTCCATATTTGCCGAAGTATTGTGTTCCTCTAAGATGCGATAGCCGATTGTCTGTTCTGCGGCCTCCGTCTTTGAAATCTTCTGCCCCGTCTTTGCTTTTACTTCCTCGGAACTTTCTGCAATCTCTGTTCCGTTTATCAAATATACGCCTTTGTCATAAAGCTTTACCATGTTACCTAATTCCTCCTGTTTTTTTCTGTCCCTCTTTTTTACATCACCCATTTTATCACATTTTCTTCATATTACAATACCATGATGCAAAGGTCAAAAGAATATATAGGACATGCCTGCATGTCGATACATGCCTTGGAAGCCACAAAAAGCCCCCCTACTCTCTCACGGACCTCATATGGTCCGCCACCATCATGGCAATCTTGAATGTCAGCGCATCGTCAAACACTCTCACATCAAGCCCTGTCCGTTTCTGTATCTTCTCCAGACGATACACCAGCGTATTACGGTGAATATAGAGTTGTCTTGCTGTCTCAGATATATTCAGATTATTGTCAAAAAAGGTAAACACTGTCTGCAGCTCTTCATCCTCAAACATCACCTCAACATCACCTTCAAAAACTTCCTTAAGAAACATATTGCACAGAGATTCCGGAAGCTGATGGATCAGTCTGCCGATACCAAGTTCATTATACGCGAGAATCGTTTTTTCCTCATAGAATACTCTTCCCACCTCCAAGGCCATATCCGCCTCTTTGTAAGATTTGGATACATCCTTAAGTTCCTCTACGATCGTTCCGTAAGATACGCGCACGCTAACCATTGCTTCCATATTCAGCGTATCGGCAATTGTCCTCGCTATTTTAGCCAGATGTGTATAATCTTCCGTATTTTCCACTGCTTTTACAACAATGACATGCTTTTCGTCAACGGCCGTAACAAAATCTCTCGTGCCGGTCGCATACAGCCCTTTCAGTGTATCTAAAATCAGGTTTTCGCCTTCATTTCTTGCTTCTACTAAAAATACTGCCCGCCGAAGCTCTACGGGAATCTTCATCTTCTTTGCCTGATTATAGATATCCACTAACAACAGATTATCTAAAATCAGATTTTGGATAAATCGATTCTTATCCATCTTTTCTTTATAGACAAACAGAAGATTGGAAAGCTGGCTCGCTCCCATCTCCCCTGCCAACGCAAGAGACTCTCCTTCCCCTGCAAGCGCCAGTATATAAGTTGGCTTTTCCTCATCACACACAAGGAACATACCTACACCGTCTCCAATTCTCATTGGTTCTCCTACGACTGTCTCACAGAATGTTAAAATCCTCTTGTCCAGTCCGATCATCTTTTCACTGGTCATCACAAGACAGATACCCCGCAGATCCCACACTGCGCATTCAAACCCGGTTATTTCTTTTATATCCTGCACTGTTTTATGCAAAATCTGATTCGATAACAATTGGCCACCTCCTATATTCTCCCATTCTACCATATAGAAGAAATTGTGTCTAATTATTTTAATTCTGAAAAAAACCGGCTCTCGTTTTACGAAAGCCGGCTCTAACTCATGGTTATAAACTAGTTTGCAATTGCCTCTTCTGTCTCTTTATCAAATACATGAATCTTAGATGCATCAAGTGCGAATTTAACTGTATCGCCTGTTCTTGCCTTTGTGCTAGGCTCAACTCTTGCTGTCATGCTTGCGCCTTCATAATCAAAGTATAAGAATACTTCTGCACCAAGCATCTCGTATACACGGATCTTAGCTTCCAGAACGGTATCAGGAGATTTCGCAAGGAATTCTGGCTCATCATGAACATCTTCCGGACGAATACCAAGAACAACCGTCTTTCCATTATATCCGCCATCAATAAGCTTCTTAGCTTTATCAGCAGAAAGCTTAATCTCAGAAGGCCCTGCCACAAGATATACATCATTGCCTTTCACCTTACATGTTGCATCAACAAAGTTCATCTGAGGTGATCCGATAAATCCAGCAACGAACAGGTTACACGGTGAATCGTAAAGTACCTGAGGCGTATCTACCTGCTGAACGATACCAGCGTTCATAACAACGATTCTTGTACCAAGCGTCATAGCCTCTGTCTGGTCATGTGTTACGTAGATGATCGTTGTACCAAGTCTCTGGTGAAGCTTGGAAATCTCAATACGCATCTGTCCACGGAGTTTCGCATCCAAGTTAGAAAGAGGCTCATCCATAAGGAATACCTTAGGATTACGTACGATTGCACGGCCCATAGCAACACGCTGTCTCTGACCACCGGAAAGAGCCTTCGGCTTACGCTCAAGCAAAGCTTCAAGGTCAAGGATTCTAGCCGCCTCGCGAACCATCTTATCAATCTCATCCTTCGGTACTTTTCTCAGCTTAAGACCGAATGCCATGTTATCATATACTGTCATATGCGGATACAGAGCGTAGTTCTGGAATACCATCGCAATATCTCTGTCCTTAGGCTCTACATCGTTCACTAACTTGTCGCCAATGTATAATTCTCCGCTGGTAATCTCTTCCAGACCAGCTACCATACGAAGTGTTGTAGATTTACCACATCCTGATGCTCCTACGAAGATGATAAATTCTTTGTCTTCAATCTCGAGATTGAAATCTTTAACTGCTACATATCCATTCGGATAAGTTTTGTTAATGTGACGTAAAGATAAACTTGCCATTTTAAATTTCCTCCTGATATTCTTTCAAATAAGTTTTAACATTTCATTTACTAGTAAAGAGTATATAAAAAAAGAATGATTCGGGGTATACCCAAGTTGAACAATTTTTCTAACTGATTCTATACAAATTGAACAATTAATCCCTATACCGGCAAAACACCGCTCATTCCTGCTTTAAAATCATCTGATAAATGTCTCTTTTCCCCACGCCCCTATCTTTTGCCACTTGTTTCATGGCCTCCTTTTTACTCATTCCTTTATCAAAATATTGCTGCATATGTTCTTCAATTGAAAACTCTTCCCATCGAGCGCGCTCTTTTTGTATCATCTCCGCCTCGGATCTTCCCTCTATTATAAGTACATACTCGCCCCGGGCTTCATGCTCTTCATAATAAGCAGCCGCTTCATCTATCGTCGTACCAAATACAGTTTCATGTCTCTTTGTCAGTTCCTTGCAAATACTGATCTTACGGTTTCCAAGTGTTTCTCTTAATAATATCAATGTACGAAGAAGCCTATGAGGCGCTTCATACATAACAATTGTGCGGGTTTCCTCCTTTAGAGAAACAAGCACTCGTTTTCGCTCTTTTTTGTCCGTCGGGAGAAATGCTTCAAAGACAAATCTTCTTGTAGAAAGTCCCGATATCGTCAGCGCCGTGATGCATGCCGCCGCTCCCGGAGCCGCCGTTACCGGAATACCCGCTTCATGACACATCGCTACCAGTTCCTCCCCGGGATCAGAGATTCCGGGAGTTCCCGCATCCGTAATAAGAGCGATATTTGCTCCGCCAAGCAGTCGTTCCACCAATTTATGCCCTTTTTCAACTTTATTATATTCATGATAACTGGTCATAGGCGTTTTAATCCCAAAGTGATTCAGAAGCTTGATGCTGTTGCGGGTATCCTCTGCCGCGATCAAATCTGCTTCCTTTAATATGCGCACACAGCGAAAGGTCATATCCTCAAGATTGCCGATCGGGGTGGCGCATAAGTACAAAGTACCTGTCATACAGATTCTCCTTTCGCATGTTCCTTCTCTTCCCATCCATGATGTATCCGCATTACTTCATCCGTATACTTCCCTTCTCTTTCATATACGATCAATGGCGATCCTACTTTCATTCTTGGATTTCCGCCTTTGATCCCGCCAACCAGAACCATATTCGGTTCTTTATCTGCAAACGGGTACACAAGCCGCATCTCCTTCGGCTCAATTCCATAAGCACACATCTTAACAAGTATCTCCGGCAATCTGAACGGCCTGTGCACCATGTAGAATCTCCCTTTTACCTTCAATATCTTAGCGCTTTCCCGCAAAATATCGTCTAATGTGCATAAAACTTCATGTCTGGCAATATATAATGCCTCATTGTTGTTTGGGAGACCGTGCTCTCCTATCATATAAGGCGGGTTCGTCGTGACCACCTCAAAAGAGGCCGCTCCAAACTTAAGAGCCGCCTCTTTAATGTCTCCTGTTACGATATCTATCTTTGATTCCAGCCCATTGTATGCTACACTCCTTCTTGCCATGTCCGCACTCGCCTTCTGAATCTCAAGTCCCGTGTAGTGTTCGCCGTCCGTTTTCGCCTCCAAAAGAATCGGAAGAATACCTGTTCCTGTTCCCAGATCCAGAGCCCTCTCTCCCCTCTTCACCCTCACAAACGAAGAAAGGAGCACCGCATCCATCCCGAAGCAAAACCGTCCCGGGTGCTGAATGATCTCATATCCCTTAATCTGCAAGTCGTCCAGCCGCTCCCCCGCATGAACCAAACTCTCTTTTTCCATGATCCTACACCTTACGCTTAATTATCATCCAGTCTGGAGCCGCTGTTTTTCTCTTCCAGACGTCTAAGCTCCTCCATCTCTTCTTTGGAAAGCTTTGTGTCCTTTTTCCGGCGCTTCGGCTTAAACTTAAGCTCCGAAGCCTTATATTCCCGTATTTCCTTCTCATCATTATCCAATGTCACAATTACCTTTACAAGCTGGCGCAGTACATTCACCGACTGTACATCGCCCTTCAGCCCATCAGGTGTCGTCACATGGTCGCCGTTACCTGGCAGATGGCTGTTAAGTTCTTCGTATATCTCCTCCTCATTCGTCAGGCAACACATCAGCCTGCCGCACACACCGGAGATCTTTGTCGGATTCAGCGACAGATTTTGTTCCTTCGCCATCTTGATAGACACCGGTGCAAATTCAGACAGATACGTATGGCAGCAGAGCGGCCGTCCACAGATTCCTATTCCGCCGCGGATCTTCGTCTCGTCACGCACCCCGATCTGCCGCAATTCGATCCTTGTTCGAAACACGCTCGCCAAGTCCTTTACAAGCTCCCGGAAATCGATCCTTCCATCAGCCGTAAAGTAAAAAAGCACTTTATTATTGTCAAAAGTATATTCCGCATCAATCAGCTTCATCTCAAGTCCGTGCTTACGAATCTTTTCCAGACATATCTCAAATGCTTCCTTTTCTTTCTCATGGTTTTTTGCTTCTTTCTTCTTATCTTCTTCTGTCGCGATCCGGATCACCTGCTTGAGAGGCTGGGTAATCCTCTCATCTTCTACATCCTTCGGCCCTGTCACAACAGAACCGAACTCCACCCCTCTGGCAGTCTCCACGATCACCTGATCCCCGGTTTTAATATCATGCTTTCCCGGCGCAAAAAAATAGATCTTCCCCGCCGTACGGAACCTTACGCCTATAACTCTGGTCATAAATTAATTCTCCTTTATTGTCAGGAATAAAAGCTCCATTACAAGTTCAAAATTGACATTCGCCCTAAGTCTCGACTTCGCTTTTTCGAGACCGGCGATAATATTTTGAATTCCTTCATAAGAGCTTGTCTTAGCCTGTTCTTTGATGTATTTTATCTGATCTTTAAAAACAATCTTATCAATTTCCTTTGTCGCCTTATACAAGAGGACATCCCGATACCAGATCATGATAATATCAAAGTAATCCGTAATCTCCAGTTTGTATGCCGTAACATTATTTACCGCCGCAACAACCTCTGAAAATTCCATCTCACGAATATACTTCAGAAGCTTAAGGGCTTCATCCTTAATCTCATTAAAATGCTCCGAATGCGCAAGCATAATAGCCCGTCCCATATTTCCCTGTGCAAATGCCGTGCAGACATCCGCCTTATAATCCGGAACCTCAAGCCTCTCCATCAGATATTTTTTAATCAGCGTATTTCTGATATTGCGGAGCTTAAGCATCACGCACCTTGAGTTAATGGTAGGAAGCAAAACTTCTGCATTCTCCGTCAACAATATAATAACCGCGTACTCCGGCGGCTCTTCGATAGTCTTAAGCAGTGCATTCTGCGCCTGCGCCGTCATAAGCTCCGCCCGATCGATGATATAGACCTTATACGGTCCCTGATACGGCTTGATCATAACCGTATTGTTCACCTGATCACGGATATCGTCCACACTGATCGTATTCGGTTTTTCATGCGCAACCCAGATGATATCCGGATGGTTATTGCTTTCTGCCTGCTTACAGGAATGACAGGTATTGCACGGATCCGGACCTTTTTTCTCACAAAGCAGCGTCATGGCAAATAAGCTCGCCAGCATCTTCTTACCAGAGCCTCTCGCACCGTTCATAATATAGGCATGTGACACCTTCTCCATCGATACCGCATTTCTGATATACTGTATTATATCTTTGTGTCCCACTACATCCTTAAAGCTTCCCATGTTGTATCTCCCTTTTATCTTTTCTAAATACTGTAATCTATATACTCTCATTGATCAAAACGTCAATGTATCCTTCCCTTTTTAATCCCTCAACGGAATATCCTTCTGCCAGATACCAGCCGAGCAGACGGACCACTTCCTCTGTGATCCTCTCCCCCGGAACGATCAAAGGACTTCCCGGCGGATACAGATACGCATACTCCGCAGAGACATGCCCAATCGCCGCCACGCAGGGAATAGACGCCGTCCCTGCCTTGCCCATTCTGATCAGCGCTTCCGTCCCGGCAATATCATATACTGCCTCCATACGAGGGAGTCCTCCCATCCTCGGACATAATCTACCTTTTGTATTATAATCTATCTTATTATCAATCCTAAACAATGCATTTGTCAACCGTTCAAAGCCTTCTTTTGTATCCGATACAGAAGTCATGGCAAGAATATAATTTCCTGCCGCCATCTCCATCTGCAAATGATCCCGGGAAAGCAGCCGGCTGTACAGCTCCCGCCCCGTAATTCCTGAATTTTCCGTCGAAATAATAAGCTTAGATATATCATAACATTCTGTACGGATTAACTCAAGACACTTAAGTTCTGAAAGTCTCTTTCGGACCTCACAAAGATTCTTAACATATTCTTCAAACATCTCCTCTGCATGATCCTGAAGCGCATGTATACACAGATCAATACTTGCCATCAGTACATAAGACGGACTGGAGGTCTGCAGCATATCCAGATACTTTCTTACGTCATCCCTGCGAACCCTTTCACCATTTATATGAAGAAGAGCCGTCTGTGTCAGCGACGGCAAAGTCTTGTGTATGCTGTGAATAACAATATCCGCGCCGCACCTGTTCGCATTTTGCGGAAATGCACTGTGAAAACCAAAATGAGCCCCATGCGCTTCATCTACGATCAAAGGCAGTCCCTTCGCATGTACCGCCTCTGCGATGGCTGTCACATCCGACACCACCCCGTCATAAGTCGGCGATACAATCACAACTGCACTGATCTTCGGATGACGCTCAAGGGCCTCTATCACATCCTGTGGTCTGATCTGTGTATTCAGTCCAACTCGGCTGTCAAAGCCCGGATACAGATAGACCGGATTCAATTCATTTAAATATATAGCATGATACACAGACTTGTGGCAATTTCTTGCCACAAGTATCGTATCTCCTTTTTCAGTTACACCGCAGACGGCGCTTAGTATTCCGGCCGTACTCCCATTAACGAGAAAATGAGTCTCATCCGCATGGTAAACCTCTGCCGCCCGCTTCTGCGCACTTTTCAGAATTCCATGCGCATGATGCAGATCGTCAAATCCTTCAATCTCGGTAATATCTATATCATACGGAAG
>ERZ778517.974-NODE-974-length-25060-cov-4.666667_pt1 | contig 25060 bp, 20 predicted proteins | sample MGYA00510341_ERZ778517 | MGnify/ENA primary metagenome ERZ778517 (study PRJEB29527, sample SAMN07138964) | mouse gut metagenome | material: feces | host: mouse | place: China:Nanjing | collected 2016-01-25 ...
CAGACACTTTACCGCCTGAGGTAACCGTTGCTATTTTTTTGTTGGATGTGGACCAGGTTATCTTGGCATTGCCACCTTTGAGGGTTTTTCCGGACTTATCAGTAACTGTCGCTTTAAAGGTATATTTTTTATTATAAGTTGCCTTTAAAGTCGTATTATTTTTTAATTTCTGCCCGTTCAAGCTGAGCGTTACTGTTTTTGATGCTGGGGCTGTTGGTTTTTTCGTCGTAGTTGCGGGCTGCGGTTTCGCAGTTGTTCCTGTTGTCGTACCGGTATCTGGTTTTGTCCCTGTATTTGTATTCGGCTTTGGTTCGTCTCCCGTATCTGGTTTTGTCTCGGAACCTTGATTGGTTCCGGAACCGGATGTAGGCTCATCATACGAGGGTTCCCCGGGAGCGGATAGACTTAGAATTTTTTTGCCCAATAATTCAATCTGTTTCGTATCATATGTATAGTTAATAGATTGCCCCGAATTATTTGAAAATGTATAAGCGGTATCTACGGTCCCTTGGATTGGCGTGGTCAAAAACAAAGAACCGTCCTGTCCAATCGTTCCGGAATCACTGTTTGTCACATCCGCCAGATAATTCTTCCCTCCAAGCGTAATGATATTCCACATATGTCCGCCGGGAATTCCTCCTGTGACCGTATAGCATGCGGTAGCACCATCGCTGAAGTTTGACAGATCGCACAGGTATTGGAGTGCCTTGGAATACCCCTCACAGACGACCTTTGTATCTGTTTTTTCGTCAAACACCCAGATTAACTGCCAGGGGTTGCCGTAAGCTGTATCGGCATTTTCTGCCGCATCATGATTATAATCCGTCAAATTGCAAATTTCCCGACAGTAGCTTGCTAATTTCTCACGGTCAGATTCTGACGAATGTTTTGATACAATTGCATTTGCATTCGCTGCCGCTGTTTTTACCGTATCTGCTGTTTGTGAATTTACCGTTGTATTATCATTATGCTGATATTCTTTCGCGACTCTAAATGTAAAGGTAATCCGAACAATAGTATCAGGATTATTACTGCAAGAAGAACCCTGAAAAGTTACTCCGCCTGTTTTCGTCTTATCATACCAATACAAATCATAGGGACAATCCATCATTAGATAAGATATTACTTTTGATGCAGAATCTCCCCATGTTGAAGAACTGAGACTTAAATTGTCCACCGTAATTTTTGTAGAAATTATTTTTCCGTCTGCAATATTCTTCACACCGGCTTTTAATTCATTATACATCTTTTTCTCATTTTCATCGGTGAGTTTGTCAGCGCCGACATTCCCATACGTTGAAATTCCGTCGTTTAAATCTCCATAGAACGCCCGGTCCACATATCCGCTAAACAATTCATCCGAATCAGGAAGCTCTGGTAAATCATCTGCTGTAAGTACCGTTTCTTCCTGTATTTCCGCAGCCTCATCGTCCGGAACAGTTAATGCAGTATTACTATTCTCCTCCGTGTTCCCGGCAGCTTCCATATCTTCCGCCTGTACAGAAAGTACACTGTAACTCCCCACGCTGCCTGCCAGCAGAACCGTTGTCATAACAACTACAATTATCCTGCATCCTAATCTCCATTTTTTCATAAATACTACCTGCCTTCCCTCGTTTACATTTATTTTGTGATCTTAATCTTGATCGCCGTCTTTTTCTTACTGCCGTCCTTTGCGGCGGCGGTAATGGTAACCGTGCCTGCCTTCTTCGCGGTCACCTTTCCTTTGGAATTAACGATTGCGACTTTTTCATTTGAAGATTTCCACGTAACCTTCTGATTTGCCGCGCTTACCGGGGCGACTGCCGCCTTTAAGGTCTGCGTCTTCTTTTTCTTAAGACTCATCGTCTTGCTGCCGGTGATTGTTACTTTTGTAACCTTAACGGCTGCTTTCGAAACCTTTAATTTGACTTTCGCTGTCTTGCCGTCCGCCGTTTTCGCAGTGATGGTCACGGTTCCTGCTTTCTTTTTTACAGACACTTTACCGCCTGAGGTAACCGTTGCTATTTTTTTGTTGGATGTGGACCAAGTTATCTTAGCGCTGCCGCCTTTGAGTACCTTACCGGCTTTATCGATAACGATTGCCTGAAAGGTATACTTTTTATTAAAAGTTGCCTTTAAAGTCGTATTATTTTTTAATTTCTGCCCGTTCATACTGAGTGTTACCGACGCTGCCGCATTGTTTTTACTCGTACCGGCTAGTTTCAGAATCCCCTGTCCTAAAAGCTCTTTGCTTTCAGAACTGTATTTGTATGTAACCGAACGCCCCCGCGTATTTGAAAATATATAGCCGGCATTCACACTTCCGCTTTTTGGGACAGCCAAAAACAGGGAACCGTCTGAGCCGACTCCGCCCGAATCGCAATTCGTCACGTCGGTCAGATAATTTATTCTGTTTAATGTAACGATGTTCCACATATGAGGTCCCGAACTTCTGCCGTCTCCCATAATTCCTGTGACGGTATAGCATACCGTATTATTTTTGAAGGATGACAGATCGCATAGATATTGAAAAGCCTTGGCATAACCTTCACACACCACATTTGTATTCGGATTTTTGTCAAACACCCAGATTAACTGCCACGGATTGCCATATGCAGCATTGCCATATGCGGCGCTGGTATTATAGGATACCAAATTACAAATTTCCCGGCTGTAACTGTTCAGCTTTTCGCGGTCAGACTTCGCGGCATACTTTTTTACGATTGCTTTTGCATTTGATACTGCTTTTTTTGCAGCGCCCATCTTTGTCAGGTTTGTTGTATAGCTGTTTCTTCCACGATATTCTTCTGCGACCGTGAAAGAGAAGGTTACAGTCCGGACGGTACGGCCGGAACCGCTGGCAGACACGAAGGCTGCATTCTTGTCAAACCAATACAAGTCATAGGGACAGTCCATTAACAAGTAAGACATTACTTTCCTGACCGATTGCTCCCATTCAGATATTTTCAGACTCAGGCCATCTGTCTTAATAATGGTAGAGACAGTGGTTCCATTTGCAATCTTTTCTACGGAAGCTTTCAGCGATCTATAAATCTTTTTGTCATTTTCATCAGTCAGCTTTTTTTCACCTACGGCCCCAAGGGGTGAAAGAACTGTATTCTTATTTTCATAGAATAACAGCTCCAGATATCCGGATAACAATTCATCATTATCAGGAAGTTGATCAAATACAAATACTTTCTCTTCCGAAAAAGGTTCTTCTGCCTGTACAGAATACGTTGCAGAAAGCCCTGTACTGCCTGCTGCTATTACCGCAGTTATCATAAATACCAATATTTTTCTAAAACTGTACTTACACTTTTTCATAACGTCTCTCCATTTACCCTTACTTGTGATATGGCTCCCCATTGATAATCCGGAAACTCCGGTAAATCTGTTCCAAAAGAATCACCCGCATCAACTGGTGGGGAAATGTCATCTTTGAAAAACTAAGGGAAAAGTCCGACCGCTCGCATACTTCCTTCCCAAGGCCGATGGAGCCGCCGATAATAAAGATGATATGGCTTCTCCCCTGTATGCCGAGGTTCTCAATCCTTTCTGCCAGTCTTTCCGAAGAAAGCTGCGCGCCGTCTATCTCCAGCGTGATGATATAAACATTGTCCCGCACAAATTTCAAGATCCGCTCCCCCTCCTTCGCCCGGACGGACTCTTCTGCTGCGTTTCCTGCATTCTCAGGGATTTTCTCATCCGCCACCTCCAAAAGCTCCAGCTTACAGTATTTGCCGAGCCGCTTTGCGTACTCGGCAATGGCGTCTTTCAGATATTTTTCCTTTAACTTTCCTACGCTGATAACCGTGATCTTCACAACGAATTCCTTTCTTGATTCCCGCTTGTCTATTGACTTTTGGCATTCTTAGCCCTATCATACATATGTGCCACAAAAAGCTTAGGATTTACTCTTACATGAACCGGCACAATCCCATCACCTTCGCCATATTGCTGCGTCCTATGATATTATTGTACTACATTTCCGGATAGAATGATATGCTAAAATCCACCGTTATTGCATGTTTTTTACTTATCTCCATTCCCCGAATCACTCGGGTTCATTGACAGGCTTAACGTCTATACGCCATTAATGCAGCATCCTGAAAACCTCTATACTCTCATTAATTGTACAAAGTTAGGGGGATTATCATGACATATTCCGACGCTGTTATTAGACGACTGACGGTATTATGCGCCGAACGCGATATCACTGTAAATAAATTAGCCACACTATCTGGAATTACACAATCTACTGTAGATAATTTGATGAAGGGAAAAACAAGAAACCCCAAACTGAAAACTTTGCATAAATTGGCAATCGGTTTAGATATGACGGTATCTGAACTGTTGGATTTTCCTGAAATGAATGAAACAATCTTTGATGATGAATAAAAAACTAATGAAAAACAATATGAGATGTGACAGCACTCTATGCTGTCGTCTCTTTTGTTAAATATAATCACTATATCGAACAGAGGAGGAAACGGCTATGAACAAAAATAATATTACATACCGGAATCCAATGCCGGAAGAGGCAGAAAAAATTGTTGCATTTTATAACAGGATGGGAGGAGAATCAACATTCTTAAGCTTTGTGGAGGACGAGTACCCGCTGAGCGTGAAGGAGGAAGAGGATTATATCCGGAGTCTGGAGGGAAACGCGAACAACGTGATGTTTCTGGCATTAGACGGCAATGAGATTGTCGGGCTTTCGACCATCACCTCCACCCATAAGATAAAGTCACGCCACGAGGGCGAGCTCGGCATCGTTGTCGCGAAAAAATATCACGGTCAGGGCATCGGAACAAAATTAATCCGAATGGCAATCGACTGGTGCAAAGGAAACGATGTAACGACAAGAATCCATCTGGATGTAAGCGCAGATAACCTGACTGCAATTTCGATATATTTAAAACTCGGTTTCATCATGGAAGGATGCTTAAAGAACCAGACGCTGATTGACGGGATATATTATGATACCTACGTTATGGGACTGATGCTCAAGTAGGAAATATAAAAGCTGCCGCATCCGGTGATTTGTTTCACCTCCATGCGGCAGCTTTTATCGTTACCAAAAATCGATTGCCTAAATTTTTTTACTTCTTACTCAGCAGCTCATGGATTCCCTTCGCGCCGGCCTTTCCTGCGCCCATCGCCAGAATGACCGTCGCCGCGCCTGTAACCGCGTCGCCGCCTGCAAATACTGCCGCCTTGGAGGTCTGTCCGTTCTCCTCCTCCGCAACGATACATTTCCTGCGGTTGGTCTCAAGCCCCTTCGTCGTAGATGCGATCAGCGGATTCGGTGAAGTACCGAGAGACATGATCACCGTGTCAAGCTCAATCTCGTACTCAGAACCCGGAATCTCCACTGGACGTCTTCTTCCGGACGCGTCAGGCTCGCCAAGTTCCATCTTGATCACCGTCATGCCCTTCACCCAGCCGTTCTCATCCACATGGATCTCCTTCGGGTTGGTGAGAAGGTCAAAGATCACACCCTCTTCCTTTGCGTGGTGAACCTCTTCTACTCTGGCCGGAAGCTCGGCTTCGCTTCTGCGGTATACGATATGTACTTCTGCACCGAGACGAAGAGCCGTCCTTGCAGCATCCATGGCAACATTGCCTCCGCCCACAACCGCAACTTTCTTTCCTGCCGCAATCGGGGTATCGTAATTGTCGTCAAAGGCTTTCATCAGGTTGCTTCTGGTCAGGTACTCATTGGCGGAAAATACGCCGTTAGCCGTCTCGCCGGGAATACCCATGAACATTGGAAGTCCTGCGCCGGAGCCGATGAATACCGCCTCAAAATCTTCTTCCTCCATCAACTGGTCGATGGTGGTGGATTTTCCGATAACAACGTTCGTCTCAAACTTAACGCCAAGCTCTTTTACTTTTTCAATCTCTTTCTTCACGACTTTCTCTTTCGGAAGACGGAATTCCGGAATTCCATAGACAAGCACGCCGCCCAGCTCATGGAGCGCCTCAAATACTGTCACCTCATAGCCAAGCTTAGCCAGATCGCCGGCACAGGTAAGCCCAGAGGGGCCGGAGCCGATGACCGCTACCTTGTGGCCATTGGTCTGATCCGCCTTTGCAGGCTTGATATCATGCTCAAGCGCATAGTCCGCAACAAAACGCTCCAGCTTTCCGATGGAAACCGGGTCGCCCTTGATGCCGCGGATACATTTGCACTCGCACTGGGATTCCTGAGGACAGACACGCCCGCAGATTGCCGGCAGCGCGGAGGACTCGCCGATCACCTTGTACGCCTCCTCGATATTGCCCTCTTTTACTTGAGCAATAAAACCAGGGATATTGATGGCGACCGGACAGCCGGTGATGCACTTTGCATTCTTACAGTTAATGCAGCGCGCAGCCTCTTCCATAGCCTCTTCTTTATTGTAGCCGTAGCAGACCTCCTCAAAATTAGTCGCTCTTTCCTTCGCGTCCTGCTCTCTGACAGGCACTCTCTTTAATACATCAGCCATTAATTTTCACCTCCGCAATTGCCGCAGCCACCGTGATGGGTGTCGCCTTCCTGTACTTTCAGCATCGCACGTCCTTCCTGTGTCTTGTACATCTGCTGTCTCTTCATCGCAGTGTCAAAGTCAACCAGATGCCCGTCGAACTCCGGACCGTCCACGCACGCGAACTTCACCTCGCCGCCCACGATGACACGGCAGGCACCGCACATGCCCGTGCCGTCAACCATGATCGGATTCATGCTGACGATAGTCGGAATCTCATATTTCTTTGTAGTCAGGCAGGTGAACTTCATCATGATCATCGGCCCGATGGCAACGCACACATCATACTTGTTGCCCTTCTCTACCAGTTCGTCAACCATGGTGGTGACCATGCCCGCATGTCCGTATGTACCGTCGTCCGTACAGGGATAATAATTCCCGGCAACTGCCTCCATCTCCTTTTCCAGAATCAGAAGGTCTTTGGTCTTGGAGCCGACAATAACATCCGCATCTATGCCGTGTTCCTTGAGCCATTTCACCTGAGGATAAACCGGGGCTGCCCCAACACCGCCGGCTACGAAGAGGAATTTCTTTTTCTTAAGCTCTTCTACATCTTCCTCCACGAACTCGGATGGACGTCCTAAAGGTCCGGTGAAATCGCAAAACGCATCCCCGGCCTTAAGGTTCGTCATCTTCGTGGTAGACGCCCCTACCGGCTGGAATACAATGGTAACAATCCCTGTCTCCCTGTCGTAGTCACAGATCGTAAGCGGGATCCTCTCGCTCTTCTCATCCATCTTCACGATGACAAACTGCCCCGGTTCACAGTGCTTTGCCACACGGGGAGCCTCAACGTCCATAAGATAAATGTTAGCAGCCAGCTTTTCTGCTTTTAATATCTTGTACATTTTATTTCCTCCTAATAATTTATGCTACAGTATATTCTAATGTATTTGTCAAAAAATATCAAGTAATTGAGTGATACGTTATTAAAATATCACAGATGACAAAAATTATCACAATTCAAGAGCAGAATCCAATCCTTCAGTCCCGCAGAGAGGGGTATTCGTCACCCAGTCCTGCTTTCAGTAGTCGGACATGGAAGTGCGGTTAAACAAGCAGCCGGGAAACTGCCCTTTACAAACAGTTTCCCGGCTTTTTCTCTTTGATAAAAAATCTTAGAAATCTACTTCCGTTCCATAATATGTACAATTGAACAGCTTTTCCATGGCGGCCGGATCGATCTCTCTCGGATTGGAGCCTGTACATGCGTCGCCTACAGCACGCTCTGCGATGCCGGCAATCTTCTCCTTGAACTCGTCCTCATTGATGCCGAATTCTTTCAGTGTCTTCGGGATGTTAAGCCTTACATTGAAGTCGTCAATCTTTGCGCACAGACTGTTGATCAGAGCCTTCTCGGAAGTTCCCTCAAGTCCCATCCTGCGTGCGATCTCTGCGTAGCGCTTTGCCGCAACCGGATCTTTTGCATTATATTTTATAACGTACGGCAGATAGATGGCATTCGCGCAGCCATGCGGAATATGGCCTGTTGAGAATGCAGCGCCCGTCTTATGCGCCATAGAGTGTACGATACCAAGCAGCGCGTTGGAGAATGCCATACCAGCCAGACACTGAGCATAATGCATCTGCTCTCTTGCCGTCATATCACAGTTATAGGATGCCGGCAGATAATCAAGTACCATCTCGATAGCCTGCAGCGCAAGAGGATCTGTGAATGCGCAGTTCAATGTAGAAACATAGGCCTCGATCGCATGTGTCAGAGCATCCATACCTGTGTACGCAACCTGTTTTACCGGAAGCCCCATTACAAGGTCGGGATCAACGATCGCAACATCGGGTGTAATGTTAAAGTCAGCTAACGGATACTTCACGCCTGTCTGGTAATTGGTGATTACAGAAAAGGCTGTAACTTCTGTAGCTGTTCCGGATGTGGATGGAATCGCGCAGAACTTTGCTTTCTGACGTAATTCCGGGAAATTAAATGGAATGCAGAGATCCTCAAACGTAGTTTCCGGATACTCGTAGAATGCCCACATAGCCTTTGCCGCATCGATCGGTGAACCGCCGCCCATGGAAACGATCCAGTCAGGCTCAAAGTTTCTCATGGCCTCCGCGCCCTTCATCACCGTCTCTACAGACGGATCCGGCTCAACACCTTCAAAAAGCTCAACTTCCATACCAGCTTCTTTTAAATATCCTACCGCTCTGTCAAGAAAACCCTGACGCTTCATGGAGCCTCCTCCAACAACCAGAATCGCTTTCTTACCCTTCAGATTCTTAAGCTCCTCTAAGCAGCCTTTTCCGTGATAGATGTCTCTTGGTAAAGTAAATCTTGCCATAGTCTTGTTCTCCTTTTCTATTTTTGTTAATTATTTATCAAATTATACATCTGTTAAATAAACAACGCAACAGATAGCACAAAAATAATTGTATTTATTTATGAACAATATACAAACCAACAAAAAATGTCAAAAAAGACATCCTGCATTCAGGATGTCTTAATTTGCGTTTACAGTATAAGGCACTATTCTCTTACATAATTCCTCGTTGTAATTCCGCTTACTCTCCCACTCTTTGTCACAAGAATTGCTTTAAATAATGTCTCGCCCTTAGGCATCTTAATCGGCTTTTTATAAGGCAAAGAAGCCGTAGTAGGATCTGTTCCGTCCGTCGTATAATATGCGCTGTACCCTTCCGGGACCTTGATCTCAATCGCACGGGCAGAATCATACTGTCCTGTAGAGGGCGATACTGCCGGCGCATCTTCCATCGGAATTTCAATCGTAAACTCCTTTTCCGATGTCTGGCTGGGAACTCCTTCTTTGTTCACAGCGATAGCCTTGATTGTGTTCGTGCCCTCGCCTAACTGAATTGGTTCCGTGAATACTGTGCTTGCCGTATCAGGCATAGTTCCATCCGTTGTATAGTGGATTTCTCCTTCATCAGAAGTAATCGTTAACTGCTGTACATCATCATAAGTCTCCGTTTCATCAAGGCTGAATCCCGGCTCTTTGACAACATATTCGGGAAGCTTATCTGTTACACTGCTTCCAGCATCTTTAAGAAGCGCAGGAATTCCCATCGGCTGCTTGGTATCAAGATAAAACTCAAATGCAGCCTCATAAACCCCCGCATTGTCCGGCTGCTCGGCTATCACGCCCAAAAACAGGTTCTCGGCAGAGTTCACATCACTCTGTCCGATAAATACTTTAGAAAGTCCCACATAGCCATCTGGTTTTGTCTTATCTTTTTCAATCGCCCTGTGAAAATAATCTTCTGCTTTGCTGTATTCTCCATTTCCAAGCGCACGATTTCCCAGATACACGGTCCCGGCATAAGAACAAAGATACAGTGCAGTCATGGCGACGGCGGTCAGCACCGCCAAAAAGAACAGGATCAAAAACACTTTACGCCGCTTTTTCTTTTTCTGAGCTTTACGTTGTTTTGTCTGTCTTCTCTGTACTTCTCTTTCATCCTGAAACATAGCCGTACTGCTCTGGTATCTTCGGCTTCGTCCGTCGGTCATATAGCCAGTCCTCCCAGAACTATTCCGAAGCGCCGCTGTACGGCTGTCAGCGACATAGCCGGTCCTCCCGGAACTGTTTCGAAGCGCCGCCGTACGCTCTCCTGCCATACGGCCGGAACCAGAACGGAGTGCCGCTGTGCGGGCGCCTCCCGATATCCGGTCAGAATCAGAACGAAACGCTGCTGTACGCCCGGAATTTCCAGATTCCGCATTCGCACGGCTCCTCACACCGCCCCCTGATGATCCGCGGGAATTCTTAAGAGCCTCCTTCACATGAGCAGCCAGCATATCTTCTAAAGGATTATAATCAGGGACAATCTGTACTTCTTTGCCGCATTCTTCGCAATATAGGATACCGTCCGGTATCTCGGCGCCGCAGTATCTGCATCTCATATTGCGCCTAACCTCCTAGCTGTTAGAATAACCCTGTGATTGCTCCTTCTTCCGATACGTCGATTCCATTTGCAGCAGGCACCTTCGGAAGACCGGGCATAGTCATGATCGCTCCGGTTAAAGCAACGACAAAGCCCGCGCCTGCGCTGACATACACTTCGCGGATATGGATGTCGAAGTCCTTCGGCCTTCCCAGCTTTTTCGCATCATCCGAAAGTGAATACTGGTTTTTAGCCATACATACCGGAAGGTTCCCAAAGCCCATATCTGTAATCTTCGCAAGCTGTTTTTTAGCCGCGGGCTCAAACACTACACCGTCGGCGCCATAGATTTCTCTGGAAATCGTCTCAATCTTCGCTTCTAAAGAAGCTTCGTCTTTATATAATGTATGGAAATGACTTTTCTTTGTCTCCAATGTCTCCAATACTTTTTTTGCAAGAGCGATTCCGCCCTCGCCGCCTTTTTCCCATACTTCTGAAAGAGCAAACTCACAGCCTCTCTCCTCGCAGAATCTGCGGATATAATCATTCTCCGCCTCTGTATCCGTAAGGAAAGAGTTCAGCGTCACGACAACAGGAACATCATATTTCTGGATATTTTCAATATGTTTCTCCAGATTCACAATACCCTTCTTCAGTGCTTCTAAGTTTTCCTCGGAAAGATCTGCCTTCGCAACTCCTCCATTATACTTCAAAGCGCGCACAGTTGCAACTAAAACAACTGCATCCGGTTTAAATCCCGCCTTACGGCACTTGATATCAAAGAATTTCTCCGCGCCTAAGTCCGCGCCGAAGCCTGCTTCCGTGATAACAATATCACTCATCTTAAGAGCCATCTTTGTTGCTCTTACACTGTTGCAGCCGTGAGCAATATTTGCAAAAGGTCCGCCATGTACCAGAGCCGGAGTGTGCTCTAACGTCTGAATCAGATTTGGCTTGATCGCATCCTTCAAAAGCGCCGTCATAGCGCCTGTCGCCTGAAGATCATCCGCCGTTACCGGCTCCCCGCTGAAGTTATATGCTACGATAATCTTCCCAAGACGCCTCTTCAGATCATGAATATCATCTGCCAGACAGAGGATCGCCATAATCTCGGAAGCAACCGTGATGACAAAATGGTCTTCCCGCACCATGCCGTCCATCTTATTTCCAAGTCCGACTACGATGTTCCGAAGATTCCGGTCATTCATATCAAGACACCGCTTCCACACTACCTGCCTCGGATCGATCTGCAGGGCGTTTCCCTGCTGAATATGATTATCTAAAAGTGCTGCAAGAAGGTTATTAGCAGAAGTGATCGCATGGAAATCTCCGGTAAAATGGAGATTCAGATCCTCCATCGGAACAACCTGGGCGTATCCGCCGCCTGCCGCTCCGCCTTTAATTCCAAAGCACGGTCCTAAGGACGGCTCTCTCAGAGCAATAACTGCTTTTTTATTAAGCTTGGCCATGGCTTGTCCAAGGCCGACTGTCGTCGTAGTCTTTCCTTCTCCCGCCGGAGTCGGATTGATTGCTGTCACAAGAACCAGCTTTCCATCGGGACGTTCCTTTATCTTTTCCCAAACCTCGTCGGAAAGCTTTGCCTTATACTTTCCGTAAAATTCTAATTCTTCCTCATGAATACCTAATGCAGCGGCCACATCTTTAATATGCGCCATCTTTGCTTCCTGTGCAATCTGGATATCTGTTTTCATCGGTTTCCAATCCTTCCTTTCTCTGGGTGGTCCTTCGTTACATCTGTTCTACGTACTGTTCAAATTCCTCCTTGGACATCAGCACTTTTCTCGGCTTCGTACCTTCTTCACCGCCTACGACACCTGCTTCGCAGAGCTGGTCCATAATGCGGGCAGCACGGTTGAATCCAATCTTAAACGTACGCTGCAGCATCCCAATCGATGCCTTTTCCTTATCTATAATGAGGCGGCCCGCTTCAGTAAAATACGCGTCGCGGTCATTATCTTCTCCGTTCGGAGCTGCGATTCCCGGCTCACTGGCAGTTACCTGACTTACCATCTCCTCGTCATATTCTTCCGTAGTATTGTTGCTGCGCAGAAATTCCACTACGCTCTGTACTTCCTCATCTGTCACAAAAGAACCTTGAACTCTTGCCGGCTTCGGATATCCTGCCGGATAAAAAAGCATATCCCCTTTCCCAAGCAGCTTTTCCGCACCGTTCATATCGATGATCGTTCTTGAATCCACACCGGATGATACAGCAAATGCGATCCTGGACGGCATATTCGCTTTGATCAGACCGGTAATGACATTAACCGATGGTCTCTGAGTGGCTACGACCAGATGGATTCCAGCAGCTCTTGCAAGTTGTGCCAGACGGCAGATCGCACCCTCCACATCTCCGGATGCCACCATCATCAGATCCGCAAGCTCGTCTACGATAATAACCAACTGTGACATAGGCGCAGGTTTTTCACCGTCTATCGCCGGTTCAGACTTGATCTTCTCATTGTAGCCTTTCATATCCCGGACATTGTACTCTGCAAATGCGCGGTAACGCCTGTCCATTTCCGCCACGGCCCAGTTGAGCGCTCCAGCAGCCTTCTTTGGATCTGTGACAACAGGAATCATCAGGTGAGGTATTCCGTTATAGACACTCAACTCCACCACCTTCGGATCTATCATGATCAATTTTACTTCCTCCGGCGCGGCCTTATACAAAATACTCATGATCAGCGTATTAATGCAGACAGATTTCCCGGAACCAGTGGCTCCTGCGATCAGTACATGAGGCATCTTGGCAATATCCGTCACTACAGCTTTCCCTGCAATATCTTTTCCGGCGGCAAAGGAAAGCTTTGACGTGCTTTTTTTGAATTCCTGTGATTCCAGCAGATCTCTCAGCATAACCGCTGTATTCTCTTTGTTAGGAACTTCGATTCCAACCGCCGCTTTTCCAGGAATCGGCGCCTCGATACGGATATCCGCCGCCGCAAGATTCAGCTTGATATCATCAGCAAGACCTACGATCTTGCTGACCTTTACCCCCATCTCCGGCTGCAGCTCGTAGCGGGTAACCGCCGGACCGCAGCTTACGTTCGTAACTGTGACATGAACCCCGAAATTCTGTAGCGTCTGCTGAAGCTTAAGCGCTGTTTCTTTAAGATGTGAATCGGAATCTCCGCCGGCCTTCTTCCCTCTTTTTAAAAGGGAAAGCGGCGGAAACTTGTAAGATTTCCGAGGCTTCCCGCTATGATTTTCCGCATCTGGATATGCACGCTCCTTCGCCGGAATTCCTGTGTCCGGCACAAAATCCGAGGCGCCTGAAGGTTCAGCAAACTCTCCGAAAGAAGCTTCGGCCTGCAAAGATTCCGTATCATTTTTCTGAATGGAAGTATCATTCCGTTGAATGGAAAATCCCGGTACGTCTGATGATGTTTCATCCTCCATCACGTCTACGGTCAATTCCCTTATATCCTTCTTTTCTTTTGCAAGGGCGGTATCAAAAGAGACTCCCTCCACATGGTTGTCGCGCCTTTTTCTGCTCTTTGACTTTAAAGGTTCTGACCGCTCTCTTTCGGCTTCCCGTTCCCTGCGCCGCTCCTGTGCCGCTTTCCGGTGTCTCTCTACGTCTCCTCTGGCCTTTCCATATGCCTTGTTACTCTGGCTCTTTACACCCTTAAGCACAGATTTCCCTGTAATGATCACAAGGCAGACGATCATAAGTATGATAACGATTACGTATGTACCGGCGATGCCGACCGCCGGAGTTAATAATCCTGCCGCCGCCGCTCCTGTGCCGCCGCCGCTTTTATTTATTAACTGGAAAAAGGTACACAATAATACTGTTAGAAAAACAGCCGCAAGAGCTCTGAGATACGCTTTAAAATTCTCCTTATTAGATACAACGAATGCAACAATGCCAAATAATAAAAACGGCACTATATAGGTCACTGTTCCAAAAATATCTGTGAGAAATCTGGAAACCACTTTTCCGACTCTGCCTCCCAGTCCGAAAAGACTAAGTAAGATCAGAATACTGACCGCAAGAGTTATCCAGATAACGATCTCGTCTGTTATAAAGCTTTGTTCTGACTTCTTTTTTGTCCTTGTCTGCTTGGTACCCCTCTTTTTCTTTGACTTTGCAGCCATGTATTTTCCCCCTTACTGGCTCAATCAAAAAGTATTATATCATCTTTGCCGGGGGCTGTCATTACAAATTTTTACTCTTTTTTTTCCTCTCCTCATCGATCATTTCATGCAGTTTTCCTAATGCATCACTCATTCCGCCGACCTCGTCAATAAGCCCTTCCCGCACAGCTTCCCGGCCTTCTAAAAGGGTACCTACATCCTTGACGAGTTCTGTCGGATTCAACATAAGTTCTTCAATTCTCTGCTGTGTCATATGCGAATGGCCAGCTAAAAACTTGGTGATCCGATCCTGCGTCTTTATCATGTTCCTGAGACTTTGCGTCACGCCGATGAACATCCCGTTAGAGCGCACTGGATGTACGATCATCGTACCGCTCGGCACAATAAAGGAATACTTTGCCGACACCGCTAAAGGTCCCCCGATTGAATGGCTTCCGCCTAAAACGAGCGATACTGTAGGCTTACTTAGGGAAGCGATCATTTCCGCAATAGAAAGTCCTGCTTCCACATCTCCCCCCAGTGTATTCAGAAGGATGAGAAGTCCCTCGATCTCCTCACTGTCCTCTACCTCTGCAAGCATAGGAAGAAGATGCTCGTACTTTGTGGCCTTTGCATTTCCTGACACGGCTTCATGGCCTTCAATCTCGCCGATGATCGTTAAAAGCTTGATCTTATGTTTATCTTTGCCTTCATTTAAATTCAGAGAACCCATTTCTCGGATCTGCTCGTTTTTCATTTCCTGTTTTTCATCCTGCTTTTCATTTCCCATAAAAATACACCTCCATACTTTTTAATTAGTATGGAGGTGATTTCTGATTTTATACGTGCAAAAGCGCCTGTTCAAGGTCTGCAATGATATCTTCAATATTCTCGATTCCCACGCTGAAACGAATCAGATCCGGCTGTACGCCTGCTTCCAGAAGTTCCGTATCGTTCATCTGGCGGTGGGTATGACTTGCCGGATGAAGGACGCAGCTTCTCGCATCTGCCACATGGGTTACGATGGCGATCATCTTCAGACTGTCCATCATACGGACTGCCGCATCTCTCCCGCCCTTTAAGCCGAATGTCAGAACGCCGCAGGTTCCGCCCGGCATATATTTCTTTGCAAGATCATAATATTTATCACCCTCTAAGGACGGATGGTTCACCCATGCGACTTTTTCGTGCCCCTTAAGATATTTTGCCGCTTTCAGGGCATTTTCACAATGCCTCGGCATCCGAAGATGAAGCGTTTCCAGACCGATATTTAAAAGAAACGCATTCTGAGGCGACTGGATAGAACCGAGATCACGCATAAGCTGCGCGGTAGCCTTTGTAATATAAGCCCCTTTGCCGAATCTCTGCGTGTATACGATTCCGTGATAGGTCTCATCCGGCTGAGTCAGTCCCGGGAATTTTTCCGCATGAGCCTCCCAATCAAAATTGCCGCTGTCCACGATAGCGCCGCCCACACAGGAAGCATGCATATACTTTGTTGTGGAATGGGTGACAATATCCGCTCCCCATTCAAAAGGACGGCAGTTAATCGGCGTCGCAAATGTGTTGTCTACAATAAACGGAACCCCGTGAGCATGAGCCGCCTGTGCAAATTTTTCAAAGTCAAGAACAACCAGCGCCGGATTTGCCACAGATTCCCCGAACACAGCCTTCGTATTATCCCGAAACGCCGCATTCAGTTCCTCCGGCGTACACTCGGGATCGACAAAAGTGGCCTCTATGCCCATCCTGCGGATCGTATGCGCGTAGAGATTGTAAGTTCCTCCATACAACGCGGAAGCACATACGATATGGTCGCCTGCCTGCGCGATATTCATGATGGCATAAAAGCTTGCCGCCTGTCCCGAAGAGGTGAGCATCCCTGCAGCTCCGCCCTCCAGATCACAGATTTTTGCAGCTACTGCATCATTGGTTGGATTCTGCAGGCGGGTGTAGAAATATCCCGATTCCTCCAGATCAAAAAGCCGTCCCATCTGCTCACTGCTGGAATATTTAAAAGTGGTGCTCTGGTAGATCGGAAGAACTCTCGGCTCCCCGTTGCCCGGTTCATAACCCGATTGGATACATTTGGTTTCGATCTTATATTTGCTCAATTGCTTCTCCTCCTATGCATATAAATACTTCTTTTTGAGTCCGCACATCATAGATACGTAGTGCTCCAGACATGCTTCTTTCTTTCCTTTCTCAATCAACTTAAGGCAGGGTGCAAGATATTCCTTGTAGATACTTTCATAGATATCCTTCGCATGATCCTGCATATTGATCAGCATGACAATCCCCGGCGCAATCTCGTAATACTCTTCTATAAGTTCCCGCCTCGCTTCGGTTTCCATCAGATAGCCGTCCCGGAAATCCCGGAATGTCCGAAGCTCATAACAGTCATCCGGCTTTTTCATGCTCTCACAGACCGCCGTCGTAATATAGCAGAGCTTCCGTTCAAACCCTGCAGCTATCTCATCATAAGTGCTGTGCGTAAGATGCATGTTTGTTATGCCTTTTCCATTCCACAGTTCCACCATCCTCTTTGTAAGGGCGATGCAGTCTTTCTGTTTGGAATAATTTAAAAGCGGAACTACATACACCGCCATATTTAGATTATAATCCATCGAATCTCTGTCTTTGTTCCTCTTTTTTACAGACTGCATCTTCTCATACGCATGATTTGGAATTACCTGCGCAAGCTCCTCTGTCAGGGCTTCCCTTTCTTCCTCCGGTGCCTGCACGAAGCACTGCATGATATCTTCCATCGTACTCTCATACCTTTTCAGAGCATCTTCTATGACACCCGCATACTGCTTCCGCCTGAATTCCTTCCTGTGGTCCAGCATCTCATCAAAGAGAACGATAAGCTCCTTCTTAATCCTGTCTGTCTTGTCCATCCGTTTCCTCCGCTGTTATTCTTCCCAGTTGTGATATACGTCCTGCACATCATCATCATCGTCCAGCATATCAAGCGTCTTCTGGATGCTGGTGATGTCCTTCGGCTCTGTAAGCGCTACATAAGTCTGCGGAATCATAGTCACTTCCGCTACAGCCATAGGAATCCCCGCTTCTTCAAGAGTCTGGCGCACTGCGCTGAAATCATCCGGTGAAGTCAGGATCTCGTAGCTGTCCTCCTCCTCCGAAAAATCATCTGCACCTGCATCTAACACCTGCATCATCAGCTCGTCAGAGTCTCCTTCATACTCTTCCTTATCAATAACGATCTGTCCCTTCTTATCAAACATAAATGATACGCAGCCTGGCGTCCCCACGTTACCGTTCCCTTTTGTAAATGCGTTCTTTACATTGGTTGCGGTACGGTTGCGGTTGTCCGTCAGCGTCTCGACGATGATCGCCGTCCCGTTGGGACCGTAACCTTCATATGTAATATGCTCATAATTCGCTGCATTGGCGTCTCCGGATGCTTTCTTAATATTCCGGTCAATGGTCTCGTTGGGCATGTTGTTGGCTTTCGCTTTTGCAATTACGTCCCTGAGACGGCTGTTATTCGCCGGATCCGCGCTGCCGCCTTCCTTGACGGCTACTGCAAGTTCTTTCCCTATTTTTGTAAAAATCTTTCCCTTTGCCGCATCATTCTTTTCTTTCTTGTGTTTAATGTTGGCAAATTTTGAATGTCCTGACATGTTTTATCCCTCGCTTTATGATTCTAATCTTTATGATCTTGTCTTCCTTCTGCTGACATTACGCATTGCTTTTCACTTTGCGCTCCCTCAATTCTATCATTATTCCGGCAGTTTTTCAATCTTAACTCTGCGGATCGTATTATTATCCACAAGAAGCACGGTAAAGCGATACCCCTCATATTCCACTACACAGTGCTCGTCCTGCGAAGGAATCCGCTCAAGCTGGTCGATCAAAAATCCGTTCAGCGTCCCGTAATTTTCTTTATCAAACTGTATTCCGAGATAATCCTCCAGATCCTCCAACTCAGCAAATCCGTTTACAAGATAATTTCCCGTCACAAGGCGGGTGATCATCTTTTCCTCAACGTCATGCTCGTCCAGAATATTTCCCACGAGTTCCTCTAAGATATCCTCCATCGTCACAAGCCCGCTCGTCTGACCATACTCGTCCAGAACGATCACCACATGATTATGTGACACCTGCATTTCACGAAAAAGCGTGTCAATACTCTTCGTTTCAGGTATGAATGTTACTGCCCTTATGTAATCTCCAAGCTCTGAGACAGGAATCTTACGCTGCTCTCTTGCCAGATAGCATTCCATCGCGTCCCTCAGGTGAAGAAATCCGACAATCTCGTCAATATCCTCCTTATAGATCGGGAATCTGGAAAAATTCTCATCCAGCATAAACTTCAGCGCATCTTCCAGCGTCTCCTTCCCGTCGATCGCAATGATATTCTTCCTGTGTGTCATAATATCCTTCGCATCCTTGTCCATATAGCGGAAAATATTGCGGATCAAAGCGGCTGCTTCCTTTTTCAGCCCATCATCCATCTCATCTTCTGCCTGAAATATCTGCCGTATTTTTTGAAACAAACTGCCTTCTTCCATCTTAAATTTCTTAAACTCCTTTGCTATGTATGAAGCTCAAAACTCACCTTCAGCGCTTCATCAACTTTGTTCATAATCCCTTTATCCAGATGGCATACCATGTCCTTTAATCTCTGTTTATCAATGGTACGGATCTGTTCCAGTAAAATCACCGAATTTTTTACAATCTGGCACTTTCTTACGTCCAGCTCCACATGGGTGGGAAGCTTCGCTTTATTCATGCGGGAAGTAATCGCCGCACATATAACTGTAGGGCTGTGCCGGTTGCCCACATCATTCTGTATAATGAGCACCGGACGGATTCCGCCTTGTTCGGAACCGACGACCGGGCTTAAGTCTGCATAATAAATATCTCCGCGCCTTACCTGCACTCTATTCACACTCCGATACATATAAGATAAAGTAAGTATTTCCATCTTTTTCGGATGTATTCCATAGAGTTTACGTATTTAACTAAAATAATCTCTCTGTTCGGTCACTTCGCCGTGCCGTAAAAATTCATGGGGTACACGTTTTCCCAGATTGCACACAAATTCATAATTAAATCTCCCGGACAGCCCGCTTAATATCTCCACGGGAAGGCTTTCTTCCCCGTCGCTGCCGATCATGGTGATTTTGTCGCCATATTTCACGTCCGGGATATCTGTAACATCCACCATAAGCTGATCCATGCAGACACGTCCCAGAATTCCCGCCTTCTTTCCGTGTATGAGCACATAGCCTTTATTAGAAAGACTTCTGGGATAACCGTCTCCGTATCCTACCGGGACGGTTGCGATCTTCGTTCTCTTCTTTGCGGCAAATGTTCCCCCATAGCTGATCAGAGTTCCTTTCTCCACCCATTTTACATGGGCCACATGGCTGATCAGCTCCATAGCGGGCTTTAAAGGAACCTTTTCTTTGTTGACTTCTTCCGACGGATAAAGCCCGTAAGTGGATATCCCCGCTCTCACCAGATTCAGATTCGCCTCCGGCAAGTCAATGATCCCGGCGCTGTTGGAACAGTGATAATAAGGAAATGTTATGCCTCTTTCTTCAAGACTTTGCTTCACCCGCAGATACGCAGCAAGCTGCCTGCGGGTAAATGTCTTATCTGTCTCATCCGCTTTTGAAAAATGTGTGTACATTCCTTCCGGCACAAGACCCGGAAGCGCGGCAATCTCCTCTATCTCCCTGATATCCTCATCCTGTGCCATAAACCCAAGCCTTGACATCCCCGTATCGATCTTGATATGGATATATACCTTCTTGTGAAGTCTTTCGGCTAGCTTCGATACTTCCTTAGCCATCTCCTTTGTATAGACGGTCATCCGGATCCCTTGCTCTATCATGCATTCTCTCTGATCCGGGAAAATGCATCCCAGGACAAGCAACGGTTTTATGATCCCGCCGTTTCTAAGGGCTACTGCCTCATCAAGAGTAGCAACTGCATAGCCCCAGATATACTCCTTATCGTCAAGGAGCCTTGCTATCTGCAGACCGCCGTGTCCGTAGCCGTCCGCCTTAATGACAACCAGCATTTTGGTACTGTCACTGATATTCTTTTTCATGCTTTCCACATTGAACTCAATCGCATCAAGGTCAATTCTCGCGCACACTCTCGTATACTTCTTCATATACTCGCCTCCTCATCCTGTGCCAAATGTTTGAAAGCAATACCGATATGGTTCATGATATCTTCTGCAAGCACACTGTATGCGCCCTTGTCTTCTCTTGCATAATCTCCTGCCCTTCCATGCAGGTATGCTCCCAGAACTGCCGATTCAAAACAGTCACGTTTCTGCGCCAGAAGCCCCGCCGTAAGCCCTGCAAGTACATCTCCGGAGCCCGCCTTCGCCATAGCGCAGTTGCCGGAACAGTTCAGGCATGCCCGCTTTCTATCGGTATATGTCACTGTATCGGCATCCTTGAGGATGCAGGTGATGCCGGCATTTTTATCTCCCAGAAAGCGTTTCAGCGCCTTTAACCGGTCTGCCCTGATCTCCTTTACCGACATTCCTGTAAGCCGTGACATCTCTTTCATATGCGGAGTCAGAATATATTGATCATGAAGTCTCTGTTCAAAGGCTTTTGGATGTACTGCCATCAGATTTAAACCGTCCGCATCTACCACGCAAGGACATCGGTTGTTTTGAAAGACTGTCTCCACAAGCTTCTTTGCCGTCTCTTCCATGCCGATACCAGAACCCATGCACACAACGTCTGCCCACGACAGCAGCCGGAGAAGTTCCTTTTCATCGAAATCTTCGTAAGCAGTAATCACTGCTTCCGGCAGAAGCGTCTGCAAAACGGCAAGATTCTCTTCTGCCGTATAGATACGTACCAGCCCCGCGCCCGCCAGATAGGCGGATTTTGCGTTAAAATAAGCCGCGCCGCACATACCCCTGCTCCCGGCGATCACAAGCACCTTTCCGTAAGTTCCTTTGTTTGAATCTTCCATGCGGGCCGGAAGGAGCGATCGGTAATCTGTTTCCGTAAGCTCACAGACAACCTCTGTATCCTCCTTAAAAGGCGCGTCGCTGATTCCGATATCGGCGATCACCACTTCTTTCGCATATTCTTTTCCCGGATAGATGCCCATGCCGAATTTCATCTTCTGAAAAGTGACGGTAACATCTGCCATAAATGCGATTCCGAGAACATTTCCCGTATCAGCCGAAATCCCTGACGGTATATCCACTGCGAATTTCAGCGCCCGGCTCTCATTCATCGCGCCGAGGATCTTCGCGTATTTTCCTTCTATATTACGGCTTAATCCTACGCCGAACACAGCATCTACTATAATACTATATTCTCCTGCTTTGAATTCATTGCCAACGATTCCTCCCGCTTTTTCAAAAAGCCGGATCTGCTCCTTACATTCGCTGGTGCACCGCTCCCTGTTTCCTGCCATAACAGCAGTTACACGATGTCCGTCTTCTATCAGCATTCTTGCAATCGCAAAACCATCGCCCCCGTTATTGCCCGAACCGCACACAATACAGACATCAGACAAATCCATATCCTGCTCTCTCATATATCTGACACAGGCAGCGGCAGCCCGCTCCATCAATGCAAGAGACGGTATGCCAAGCGTATGGATCGTGTACTGGTCCGCCTCCTTCATCTGACATGCTCCCGGTAAATACCTCATATTCTATCTTCTCCATCTATATTCATAAAATTATGAAAATCTCGTCTGTACACAAAGAACGTGTAAAGACCTGCCCGCTTCCAGCATGGCTCGTCATTACACGTCTTTTGGGCTATGATTCTTTATGCTCCTGACGATATCTGCTGATGTTGTATGATAACTGCATCAGGCTTTCCGACAAATGCACATTCTCCACGATAATGTTATCCGGTAGATTCAAATCTGTATGAGCGAAATTCCAAATCGCACATACACCGTTATCTACCAGAAGATTCGCGACTTCAATCGCTTTTTCCTTAGGAATCGTAAGCGCTGCAATCTTCACTTCGTTGTTCTGGACAAATTCCTTAAGCTCATCCATCATACGGATTGGCACGCCTCTTATAGAAACACCATTAAGCCTCGGATTAACGTCAAATATACCCTTGAGGATAAATCCCCTGTTCTCAAAGGCAGCATAATTGGCAAGCGCCTGTCCAAGATTACCGGCGCCGATAATGATCATGTTATGGTCTTCCTCAAGACCAAGAATCTTTCCAATCTCTGTGTATAAATATTTCACATTATAGCCGTAACCTTGTTGTCCAAATCCCCCAAAATTATTGAGGTCCTGCCGAATCTGGGAAGCCGTGACTTTCATCTTCTTACTCAGGTCATTGGATGAAATACGCTCCACACCATTTTCAAGCAATTCCCCCAAGTATCTGTAGTACCGTGGCAGTCTTCGAATGACAGCCTGAGAAATCCCTCTTTCTTCCACTGATGTTCACCTTCCATTTCTTTCATAAAAACATTATAGTAAATTGTCAAAGCAAAGTCAAACTTTTTGGTTGTGTTTTCTTTCATTTTCGCTATAATGTAGAAGTAATGCTTAAATTTCTGGGAGTTTAACAGGAGGATATTATGATATTAGCATGTCACAAAATCAGTAAAGCATTCGGTGAAGAAATAATTGTCACCGACGGCTCATTTCATATAGAAGACCACGAAAAAGCGGCTCTTGTAGGCATAAACGGTGCGGGAAAGTCCACGATATTAAAGATGATCGTAGGCGAACTGCCCTTAGACGCCGGAACGATCACTCTGACTAAGGGTAAATCTCTGGGTTATCTTTCCCAGCATCAGGATATGGCGGGGGAAAATTCTATCTACGAAGAAGTAAGGACTGCCAAAGCAAAGATCATAGAGACCGAAAGACGTCTCAGGCAGATGGAGATGGAGATGAAGCATTTATCCGCCGAGCGTCTGGAAAGTCATATGGAAGCCTACAACCGTCTGACGGCAGAATTTGAGCGTGCCAACGGCTACGCATATGAGAGTGAGATCGTCGGAGTATTGAAAGGTCTTGGATTTTCCGAGGATGAGTTTTCAAAGCAGACAGGAGCTCTCTCCGGAGGGCAGAAAACCCGGGTATCCCTTGGAAAGCTCCTTCTTACAAGACCGGACATTCTTCTGCTTGACGAGCCGACTAACCATTTGGACTTAGGTTCCATCGCATGGCTGGAGAACTACCTTTTGAATTATCCGGGAGCTGTCCTTATCGTCTCCCACGACCGGTATTTTTTAAACCGGATTGCCACAAAGATCATAGAGATTGAGAATGGGAATCTTATGACTTATTCCGGCAACTACACCCAGTACGCCGAGAAGAAAAAGATGATCCGCGATGCACAGCTGAAAGAATATCTAAACCAGCAGCAGGAAATCAAACATCAGGAAGCCGTCATAGAAAAGCTCCGCTCCTTTAACCGCGAAAAATCCATCAAACGGGCAGAGAGCCGTGAAAAAATGCTGGAGAAAATAAAGCCCGTAGACAAGCCGGTTAACCTTCATGCCGAGATACACCTAACCCTTACCCCTTCCCGCACAAGCGGCAATGATGTTCTTTCTGTCGAGCATCTTGGCAAGGCATTCCCGCCCCACATCCTTTTTTCGGATGTAAATTTTGAGATAAAACGGGGGGAGCACGTGGCAGTGATCGGAGATAATGGTACGGGAAAAACGACGCTTCTTAAGATTTTAAATAACGTGATTGCTGCGGATGAGGGATCGTTTACGCTTGGGACTAATGTACAGATCGGATATTATGATCAGGAACACCATGTCCTCCATATGGATAAGACAATTTTTGAGGAGATTTCGGATGATTATCCTTCTCTCACCAACACGGAAATCCGGAATATGCTTGCAGCATTCCTCTTTACGGGGGATGACGCATTCAAATTGATCGGGGATTTAAGCGGCGGCGAGCGGGGCCGGGTATCTTTGGCGAAGCTTATGCTCTCGGAGGCAAATTTTCTCATCCTCGACGAGCCGACCAATCATCTGGATATTGTTTCAAAAGAGATTTTAGAGAAGGCGCTTAATGATTACACCGGAACGGTGCTTTACGTCTCCCATGACCGTTACTTTATCAACCAGACGGCAACAAGGATTCTGGATCTTGTGAATCAGACTTTTATCAACTATATCGGAAATTATGACTACTATCTTGAAAAGCGGGACGAGCTGACCGCCGCCTACTCCTGTCAGGAAGTTGATGAGAACGTCACATTCGATAAAGCTAACAATTCCGGCGGTTCGGACGGCAGGCTAAGCTGGCAGGAGCAAAAGGAAGCGCAGGCGCGCAAACGCAAACGCCAGAATGATCTCGCAAAGACGGAAAAGCGTATCGCCGAACTGGAAGACAGAGACGCCAGGATTGATGAGCTGATGGGGCTTGAAGAAGTGTATACGAATTCAGTCAAATGTCAGGAGCTGGCCGGGGAGAAAGCGCAGATCGCAGAAGAACTGGAAGAATTGTATGTCAGGTGGGAGGAATTAGCAGAATAATACAGCAATGATAACAGAGCGGCCCAAAAAGAGACTTCCGATATTCTTTAGCTCTAAGCCTTAGAGCTAAAGAATAT
>ERZ778517.976-NODE-976-length-25002-cov-4.917826_pt1 | contig 25002 bp, 29 predicted proteins | sample MGYA00510341_ERZ778517 | MGnify/ENA primary metagenome ERZ778517 (study PRJEB29527, sample SAMN07138964) | mouse gut metagenome | material: feces | host: mouse | place: China:Nanjing | collected 2016-01-25 ...
TTTGTATTTAAAAATATATTGTCCGATAATGCGGTATCCCCGCAAAATGGCTCCTTCCAGACATCCTCCTTGGAGAAAGCCGTTTCTTTCCTGTCCTCACTCCCGCCAAACCTTTCCGCTCCTTCCGATTTTTTCGCTTCCTTCTCTTCAAATACCTGAAACTTTTCTTTCTCTTCCTGGTTCTTCTGATACCATTCCGGGACATGCGCCTCTACCTTTTCCAAAGTGAGGTATTTGGAATCCGGGTGTTCCAGATAATCCATCTTCCGGAACCGGCAGACCTTCTGCCCCCGGATGATCAAAAGCCCCTGGTCCAGCGGATAGCGCAGGATTTCATCCGGCAGAAGCAGCATCCGCTTCCCAAGGGACGTAGACTCTGAATATTCCGGCACATAATCGGTCATGCGCATGGTATAGTAATTCTTCCGGGTGGAAGACACTGACACCGTGATTTCCCCTGTCCGGTCACTGTAGTAACTGGCTGTCGTGATATCATTACAGCCTAAGAAGATCGAAAAATCGCAGCCTCCTAAGATTTCTTCCCACTGGTTGTCCGGGTAGCGGTTCTGAAGCTGGGGGATGTTCTGGAACAGGATGCTCATTCCGATTCCCCTGCTCCTTGCCGTTGCCAGCTTTTTCTTAAAATCCGGGATCATGCCGAGGTTCGGGAACTCATCTAAAATAAACTGCACCGGAACCGGAAGCCGCCGTTCCTCTGTCCGGTCTGCGTACCGCACCAGCTTAATGCTTAAAAACGAAGTGAACAGCGTTGCCAGCACGTCATAGGTACTGTCCTGGTCGGAAGTAATGCAGAAATACGCGCATCTCTCCCTCCCCGGCAGGGATAGGTCAATCTCATTATGGCTCGTGATCTGCTGCACCAGCTTGTTCTGCATGATCTGCAGGCGGGTCCCAAGCCCTAAAACCGCATTCCCCTTCACTTTATCTGCTTTCGCAAAGAGCTGGTACGGCCCTCTTGCCGGATGGCTGGTGGGGAGCCGTGCAAAAATCGCATCCAGCATTTCCACGCTTTTATTGATCAAAAGCTTATACGCCTCCGCAAAGGTCCGTTTCTCCGGGGGATAATCGTTAAACACGTAAAGGCATAGGGCTTTTAATAAATCCATCTCCGTATTGTCATAAAAATGGTCGAATTTATCTGTCGTGTTCCGGATCACTAAATCACAGAATACATCAATCAGGCTCCCATCGTCAATCTCTCCGAGGCAATTCCATGCGTCCGAATGCTGAAGATGGATCAGGTTCAGCTGCCGGACGGTATAGCCGCAGGAACGCAAGTACGCGCAAAGGTCCTCGTAAAGCTCCGACTTGGGGTCAGTTAAATAGATACTCTCCCCGCGCCGGATGCACTGCAGCGCCATCACCCTTGCAAAAGCTCTGGACTTCATGCTGCCCTGGGAACCGCATACCGCAAAATTCCGGTTCAGCCTGGAATCTACGGGCAGGCTTAAGATCTGTCCGTCTTTTAAATCCCGCCCAAAGATCACCCCCTTTACATCCGCCGCCTGCCTGTCGGCCTGAAGCACCTTTTCCTGCTCCTCCCCATTCATAAATCCTGCCGTGCCGTAGGTTCCCTGATTGGAAATCTCAAAATTCCGCTCATCATAAGTCTCTTTTCCGGAACCCCTTAGTATGATCAGCACCGCGACCACGCCGAAGAGAACCATCACTGCCGCCGTACACTTTAACCCCGAAATCCGGGATATCCCATGCCAGAAATTTTGAATCGGATTTAAACGCACTGCCGATTCTGTAAAAAGCTGCTCCAGAAATCCGCCTGCATAGCAGGCCAGCAAAAGGAATCCCAAACCGACAAAAACAGGCTTTAATCCTCTGCATTTCTCTTTTTCTATTCTCCCACCTTCTTTCCCGGCTCCCGGCCGCTTTCCTGAACACCGTTTGCCATATGATACTGTACCAGATTCCCGTAATAGCTGGATATGGTATTGACAGAGTTATAAAGCGCCGTAATCAAAAGCGCCCGGATATTCCTCGCCTTTGTACTGCTCTCACTCATGCAGTGCAAGACAAACTCAATATGCTGTTTGCCGATTTTCTGAAACTGCGCTTTTACCACCTGAGCCGGTTTATCCTCCCGGTTCACCCGAATTACCTCTGTACTGGAATCCAGTACTTCCACCATGATCCTAAATATTTCGTCTATCCGTTCATCAAATGGATAATCATGCTTTAAGGCAGAATATGAAATCTGTTCTTTCACCAGTGCATCTGTCTTCTGATCAGACAGATAAGAATTCTTTGTACCGTATTCTTTTGTTGTATTCTTTGTATATGTCTCCCCAATTTCAGTGACCCCTCTCCCCGATTTCGGTGATACCCTCTCCTCAATTTCAGTGACCCCTCTCCCTGATTTCGGTGATACCCCCGGCGGACAGCGCCCTTTTGCTTCTGGAAGCTCTTCTTCCACCTGTTCGGGATAAGTCAGTTTTTCTAATATGTCTACATCAAGATCCAGAAACAGAACATTGGAATACATCTGCCCATTAATCTCTTTCATGCGGAATACCCGGTGGACAACGCCCAGCTTCTCCAGTTCCACGATAGCATTGGTAGCATCCCGTTTTGTAATGCCAAACTGCTCTGCCAGCTGCTGGTAGCTTCGCTGCAGAATGTCTGAATGAAACTTTTTCTTAAGCCCAATAAGCTGACCGGTCAGCTCATCCCGTACTTCTACCGCCCGGTACCAGTATACAATATCCGCAAGAATGACAATCGCAGTCAAGTTGGGTTTTCCAGTAGGTTTCCGGATTGTCTGGTACCAGCTTATAGGAATCACATTCCCGGATATCTGCAGGCGGCTCATCCGGTCTACAATAGGACTGCCTGTCTCAAACGGACTCTTCATATCCCGCCACCTCCTTATAACCGTTCATATCCCGTTCCTTTTTTGTCATCGGATAACGAAAATCATATTAACCGTCTTCCTGGTTCAGATATTCGGATACTTTTTCTGTCACAATTTCACGATATAACACCTCCGTTCCAAAAAATGATTCCAGCACCGGCCTCTGGTAAGGAAAGCAGAAAATAGTCCCCATCTGTCTCCATTCCATCTCCTGCCTGACCCGAAGCAGCTGGCACAGATCCAGTTCATAGCAAAAATATACCGGATTCCCCAAACGGTCCATACCGGCACTCAGCCGGTATCCGTTATGCCCTGCCTGCTCCAAAGCCGTACAGAGAAAGCCGTATAATTTTTCACGCTTTTTTGCATCTGTCAGAAGCAGCACCTGAATCTGTGCCTCGGCAACCGTCGGCACATAGTAATAGTGCTCATATATATCATCAACCTGGAACAGATCTCCTTTTACGCCTCCGTCACTTGCCAACAGTTCTGCCAGAAATTCTATAGTATCCCCCATTACGACCGCATCAAACTGGCGAAGCTTCCCGCATTTTATGCTCTCCCTCTCTGCGAAGCTTTTCATGGCGCGCTCCATCTTCTTCGCCCACCGCATCCGCTGCGTCAGGGAATGATAAACAATATAACCGGACTCCCCGGCCAGCAGTATCCCGCAGGCCCTGGAGCCTTTGATGGCGTCTGTCCGCCCCTTAAACTCCAGGCTGCCGTAATATGCCGTTTTCCCCCTCCCGTCTTTTAGAGCCTTCTGAAACAATCCTGGTTTCTCACTCTGAAGAATAGGAATACCCGTTTTCCAAAAGAAAACCCATGCCTTGCTCATCCGGTGCAGCCGAAGCCGCTTATCTATCTCCCCTTTCACATGGTTTGTCTCTGCCGCCCCTTTTAAGAAGCTTTCTGTATCCTCCCCGAACTTTGAAAGGACATAGCGCTTTCCCTTCGCCCGTAGCACATATCCCTTATATCCGGACTGATTGCGTACCAGCACATATCCCTCCTGCTTTAAGCGGGTAAGGACAGCCGCCGTATAAGAGGGCGAACCAACCACCGCCTCCGCCATGTCCGCAGGCAGCTCTCCGCTCAGTGCGATCAGCACCAGCAATGTATCCTGCTTATTCATGTGAACCTGCCTTTCCGCTCCCTGCCCACCCCAAAAACCAGTACCCTATCAGCGGATACTTGGGGTGCAAATAACTCTCCCTCATGGTAAAATCTGCTGATTTTCCTGTGTTTCCGCCGCTTTTTCCACTATCGAAAATGGTTCCGCCAGCAAGCATGATTTTTCGATATGGATTTACTGCACCCAAGCACCTGCCCATGAGGGAAATTTCTCTGTATCCATGACAAATATCTTCGTAGCATCCCGGTCTGCCATCCGGGTAATATGATACGTGCCCACATGAAGCCCTCCGTCAGAGACCAGAAAGAAATTTGAGATCACATCCAGCACATGCTTTTCCTCCATATTGTCATGATCCCGCACTCTCCCAAGGGGCAGTTCCCGGTCATACAAGTGTACAAAGCAGACCGTACATTCCTGAAATTCCGGCACCTCTTTGCCTTCTTCTTTTTGTTTCCTGCACCACTGCTGAAAGGCAATGTGCAGAGGCTTATACAGATAATCCGTATAGCTCTCCTTCCGATGGGGCACCAGCACCGGGGCGGTCACTTCCAAAATGCCGCCGGAAAACCCGATTCCAATCCCATGAATCCGTACCAGCTCCGACTGATACTGCTCATATTTCATGCCGTCCAAAACAACTTCCAAAGAAAGCCTCCTTAGCTTTTCCGTCAGCCTTTCCCCTGTCTTTGACGCTTCCAAAACCATATCGGTCAGACTTTCATAACCGGATTCTGCCTGGCTTCGGGTATAACACGCCACAAGATTCCTCGATTCCGCCAGGAGACGTTCTACCTCCGAAGCCAGTTTCTGCGCCTCATTTAACTGCTTTTTCATCTTCCAAAAGACCTCTTTGTTACCGGCCATCTTTCCGATAGTATTCGATTTTACCCTCCTCCTTTACTGTGCAATATCCAATTACATCCGGGATCCGAATCTTTGGAATATCCTCCGGCTCCTCCACAATCACGATATGCCCGCACCCGTCTATGTTCTTCCGGGAAAACAAGTGGTTTGCAAGCTCAATGTCCTCCGGCGCTGCATATACAATATCGTAGATCTCCCCGTCTCCCACAAACACGATCCGGACCGGGAATTCCTCCCTGGATGCTGCAAAATGTTCTTCAATCTTCTTCTGGTCCATCAGGCTTAAAAGCACCCAGACCGAAAGGCAAAGGCCCCGCTCAAAGGCTGCGTGGGCCGCCTCGCTGGACGCCACCTGTTTCGTCTCCCGGCAGACATAAATGGAACGCTCCTTTTCCAGGTTCTTCAGCGCGCGCCCTACGAACCTGTCCCGCCCGGACTTCCCGAAATAAGCGTAAATCTGCCCCTTATCCAGCACATTGTACTTCTGGACCAGCTCCTTTAGTTCCCGTTCCACGCCCCTATGCTTGTTCTGGTTTTCCATTCCCTTCATCCTCCTAAGTCTTTCTACTGTCGGCAAACCCGGACAGAAATTATGACGCATAAATAGTGTCCTTCAAAACGTATTCTATGACGTTTTCCCCTGCCAGCCTCCCGGATATGAGGCAAGGACACCTATAAGGACACATTTTATACGTCTTTTATGCGCATTATCATTATTGATTCCGGCTACATCTGCTCTGTCCGCCTGCCGTATGCCTGGTTCCCATACTTTTCAAGCCGCTGCTTTAGTTCCTTTAAATCCTTCCGGTCTGTGGTGATCAGGTCCTTTTCCAGTTGGCTTGCCTTGAAATCCACGATCAGGTTGTTGCTGTTGGTGGAAATCAAACCCGTCCCCCGTTCAAACCGGGTAATAGACATAGCCTCTGCCTCTGACAGATCCAGTTCCTCCCGGATATTTCCCGCTTCACTGGTCTCCATGTTCAGGATGATCTTAGTCTTAGAATTGTTTAAGATCCCCCGCCCAAGCTTCCCGCCTTTTAATGCAAAGAAATCTACTAAGTCTTGGGTTGCACAGACTGCCGAGCCTCCGTAAGCGCGGATGACCTTGAAGATCTCCAGCAGATACTCCCCCGCCAGCTCATTTGACACCAGAAGCTTCCACGCCTCATCAATAAAAATCGCCTTCTCCACCGTCCGGTCCTCCTTTGCCTTCGCCCAGACAAAATCCAGGGCAACGAACATTCCAAGCAGCAAGTCCCCGGAAAGCTCCGAGATGTCAAGCACCACATACTTATTGGACAGATCCACATTCGTCTGCTGGTTAAAGGTGGATGCCGAGCCGTGTACCAGCCGGTTTAAGATATTCGCCATCCTCCGGCACTCCGGCTTTTGAAGGAGCACCTCATATAAATCCCCCAGGATCGGCATCTCCTTATAGCGCCCGGAATCTTCTCCCGCCACAAGGCTTTTGTTATCGTGGGTGATCCCTTTCTGCGCGTAGGTCATGACCAGCGCTTCATCTAAAAGCTGCTTTTCCTCATGGTCCAGATCCGGAATCAAGAGACTGAAAAAAATATGCAGGCTCTGGATCTTCATTGCCAGCTCCGAGCGCTCCACCGTATAGCCGTCCAAGAGTTCGCTGGCAGACGTATCCGCCGGCCGGATCTCCATGATATTGATACAGTTCGGGGAAGCCGGGGATATCTGGATAAATTCCCCGCCCGTATTCGCACACGCCCTGGCAAACTCATGGCCCTTATCCGGTGCGATAATAAATACCTGCACATTTTTCCGCCTTAACCTAAGCGCCATCAACTGCATGGTAAAGGTCTTCCCAGCGCCGGAGGTCCCCAAAATCGCAATGTTGGCATTCTTATAGATCTTCGTATTAAAAATATCCACAATCACCAAGGAATTATTTGCCTTATTCACCCCCATCATGATCCCGTCCTTATCTGACATCTCATAAGAGGTAAAGGGATAGCAGCTTGCCACCCCGGAGGTCAGGACATTACGCTTAGACCGTTCGTAGAGTTTCTTATCCAGATTCAGAATCGGAAGGGAAGACAGGAAAGCTTCTTCTTCCCGGAACAGACACCCTGCCGTCCCGATATCCTGGGAGTTTAAAAGCTTTGTCATCTCCTTCACCCGCCATTCCACTTCCTTCGCCGTCCGCCCGGTAATGGTAATCAGCGTACTCATGTAATAAAAGTCTTCACTGCCACTTAACCCCCGTTTTAAATAATATCCGGCGTGGATGGATTCACTTAGGTCGTCAAAATCGCTGTTCGTATCGTAAGTATCCTTAATCTTGGAACGGTTCAGCCTGATCCTCCTGCCTATCCGCTCCATTGTCCGGCTCTTATCCTGCCGGAAGAAAAACAGGTCCACATCAATCCCCTCTCCCGCATTGATCAGCAGAGATATCCAGCCTGCCGGAACCTTTGACCGGTATTTGTGGGAAGGAATCAAGAGAAAACTGTAATACAGCCCGTCTATCACCAGATAGTTCCGGTGCTTGAAATCAATGCTTTCCGGGGCGATCAGCTCCGTTACCGGGATATGGCGGATACTGTCCTCCCCATTCTCCCGCCGGTAATACTCCGCCACCTTCCGGGTACGCTCTTCTAAGGATTCATACACGCTGGTCCTCCGGTTTAAAATCTGATACAGCATATCCACCAGAAACCGGGTATCGTTCTCGTGCTCTAATACCACGTTTCCGCACTGGGATAAATATTTTTTTGCGGTCTGCACAGCCGACCTCATATACAAAAGGACATCCTTCTCTGCAGGATTTTTATTGTTATTATAAGACTGGTATTCAAAGATCAGGAAAAAGCGCCGGGTGACCGCCTCCTTATGCCCCAGCGTTTCAATCAGCCCCGCATAATCCTTCTGCAGCAGCCGGACTCGCTCATCGGTTTCCCTTTCCGCCTCCTCCTTGATCTTTTCAATATACTCTGCAATATCCGCTTTTTTTGATATAACCTTAAACTGCAAGTTTACCGGGGCAATCTTTAAGTAGGACATAAACGAAAGGATGATGTTCCTCTGTTCTGCAGAAGAACGCAGGAGGAAATTAATGGGCAGGATCTCTATCATCTTGATATACCGCTGGTCTGTCGTAAGGATCACCCCGTTTTTCACCTGCCTGATCGGCAGGTAGGAAGATGCCCAAGTAACCGGGAGAAGATCCGGCTTTGGCTCCCTTTCCTGCTTTGTTTTCTCCTTCCCTGGCTCCTTTTTTCTTGTCTCTTTCTCTGTCTCAACTGTCTGCCCCGACTTTATAAGCTCCCTTTTTACCTCCTTTTCCTCTTTCATGTGGGCTTTGCGCATCCGTTCCTCCTCACGGAGCTGCTGCTGTTTCCTCTTCTGCTGTTCCTTGTGGTTTCTCTTCTCTTCTTTCTGGCTTTTCTTTTCCTCCCGTTTCGCCTGCCGAAGCTTCTGCTTTAGTTCCTTTACCTCGTTTCCGATGGTCTCCGCCTCCTTTCCCTCTCTGGCTCTTCCCCTTCTGTTTTGCAAGCCTCCGGTTCCGCTTAAGCCTGTACTTCCCATCCGGAACCGTAAGCACCCTGCGCCTGTTTAAATATCTTACAAACTGGAACAGAAAAGAAGTCAGGCTCTCCCCCTGCACCCCCAGAACGGCAAAGATTAGTGCTGGAATCAGCACCGCCACTCCCACATAGATCTTCGCTCGTACGCCCCAGTCCATATACAACAGGATCCGCAATAGAAAAATTCCCAAAACTCCCGCCTCAAATGCATTGCGAAACCGGACTCTCCCGGAGAGGATGGTCCCCTCCTGTGCAAAATTTGGTGGTATGGTATACACATCCACCCGTTCTCTCTGTGCGATCTTCAAGCACCTCCTATGGAATAATTGGGGAAACAGCCAAAGCCGCTTACCTTGCTCGGCTCTTTCCCCTTAAACTTAATGATATCTACGTTTCCTGCTTCTTATTAACAGCCCCGTTGCCAGTATCACAACCAAGCCTGCACCAAGAAACAGATATCTGATACCCAAGGACTTTCTATCCGTATCCCTTTTTCCGGTATTGCCTCTGTGACTGACCGTTTCCTTTCCTGCCACTGCCTGCCTCCTTTCTCCCGCTTCTTCCAGAAAATTTTCTGCTGTGATAAGAGTATCCTGCTGCTCCTTATGGACCTCCCCCGCTATCTGGTCCGTTACCTGAATGCCGCAAAGGAACAGTCCGTTTTCCTCCATATGAAATGGTTCCTTGCTGTATTCTGCCAGATAAACATACGAGGAATCTGCAGCTTCTGCTTTCTGGATCTGATATCCTCCGCTGTGCGACGGTATATTAAATTCATACAGATTATCCGGAGACAATATATATTTCTTTACTGCACCGTTTTCTTCCTCAACGGTGACAGCGATTTCTCCCTCAAACCCGTCAAAAACTGCTGCGCGCAAAGCGATAGTTCCGGTTTCCTGCTCCGTAAATGTAAAATACTCCCCCATCTCATCCCGGCTCTCCCAACTGTCTGCTTTCTTCTGCACCACGCCGTTTTCATCAAACAGCACAAATTTTCCGGCTTCACTGGCGGTATCATAGGCCCATCCCTGGGTGATCCGGTTTCCCGCACCGTCAAATCCGCCTCCCTCTTCCCATCTTACAATCACAGGCAGATCTTCTGTGAGTTCTTCTGCAGACACAGGCCTGCCAATACTCAAAAGCAGCAGCCCTGTGATAAGGATTGTCCGGCAGAATTTTTTCTTTCCATGCATCACATCAACCTCCTCTACTTCCCAATGATCCAGAATGCCCCGGCGCTTAAATCCCGTCCGTAGGATTTGATCGTATTTACACTGTACACCTTCCCGGTACGCTCCCTGCTTGCACAGTCGGCAATGGTAATATATCCGTCCCTCGTCACCCCGGTAAGGACAATGAAATGCCCGCTGCCGCTTCCGGTAATGGTATAGGCCTCACAAATCTCCACCACCATCTTCCCCTCTTTTAAGGACTGCACCACGTAATCCATCCGATCCTTCCCCACCCGCTCGCAGGTTAAGCCCCAGTGCTTTGCCGCATTGGTTGGAAAAGAGTGTGCGGTACCTACCCCGGAGACATACTCCCCGTTGCGAATGGAAAAGGCACAGGTTGTCTGGGGATTCACCGTCTGCCCTGTCAGGGTCGAGATCACGATTGCCAGAGAGGTCGGGCCACACCCGGCGGCTCCTATGGTACTGGTACCATAAGGCATATTTTTCCAGGGCTCTTCCCCCTGGTTAAAGTAGACTACCCTTTTCACGCCCCTGCCTACGGTATCATAGGTAATGATGTCCCCGCTTGCGTCGATATTCCCGATATAGGAATCTGAGCCGCCTCCTGTTACAAAATCCCGCCAGGAAAACAGGGTGAAAAAAGAGTCCTTCAGGGAATCAATCCCCTCACTCATGAGTTTCAAAACCTTTATCACCAGTTCAAAGGTACTCTTGCTTGTTACATATTTGTACTCGTATCCGCTGCCAGAGGCAGGGTAAGAGCTTAATACCAGCGCAAGCGTATATTCTACAGACTTCGCTTTTATGGGAACGGTTTCTTGCGTCACGCTTTCCCCTTCTGCTTTCAGTTTCTCATAAGCCTCTTTTGTAATCTCCGTCTTTCCGGTTTCGGAAGGCTGATAGTACACTGTTTTTGTTGTATCAGTTTCCTTCTCGCCTGTCACTGCCCATGAAAAAATACGGTCTGCATTCTCTTCCAGTGCTTCTTTCAACTGGCTGTAGGGGCCGCTTAAATCTTCGTCTGAATCCTCGGAACTGCCTACCCGCCGCTCCTGTATCGTAAGATAGCCCAGTACCTTCTTCACATAATTCTGCGTTTCCTTAAAGGGCGGTATCTGGTATCCGTATTTGATCACATTTCCCGGTCCCGCATTATAAGCGGCAATGGCAAGTTCCAGCCCGTTTGAATGATTCTTAAACTGCTCCAGGTTCTTCGCGATATACTTCGCCCCGCCCATGATGTTTTCACGGGCATTATGGGGATTTACCCCCAAAGACGCCGCCGTTCCCGGCATGAGCTGCATCACGCCGATTGCTCCTGCTGAAGAAACCGCATTCTGGTTAAACCCTGACTCCACCATCCCCATTGCCTTCAATAGTGCAACGGGTACACCGTAAGCCTGCGCCGCTTCTTCAAAATAAGCATCGTATTTGCTGGTTAGGTCCGTTGACATGTCCCCCCAGTCGCTGGGATAACCTAAAAAAGAATTGATATCGCCGGTATCCCAGGCCTCGCTTAACAGAATGGCAAGGTAATAGCTTGTATTTATTTTCAGCTTGCTCTCATATTCATCCACCACCGTAAGCCCGTGATCCTTATAATTTGCATTTTTATCTGCCTCGATCTCCTGCATCCCTTTATCCCTTGCCTGTTCAAGCAGCGACAGGATCTCTTGCCGGTATTCATCCTTTTTCAGGATTGCCTCGATCCGCACTTTGATGTTAGATAGTTCTGCAGACTGCGCTTCATTGGCAAAGGCATCCGCATCTGCAAATCCCAGGTAAGTCAGAATGATCCCAATCATGTTGGCGATCAGAAACATCCACAGAAACAGGGCCGCAAAAATCCCTGCTATGACCTTCCGGAATGTCTTACTTGTGGCAACCGCTCCAGCCACGGTCCCTAGCGGTCCCCCTAATGCGGTCCCGGCGGCAGCCCCTGCCGCCGTACCTCCGCCTTTTGCCGCGGCGGTCACCGCATAGGCTGCCTGGGAACCCTGGGCCGCTTTCTGTGCCGTGCCCGCTCCTTTGGCCGCCCTTTGCATCTGCACTGCCTGATTGACTGCCTTTTGTGCCTGTACTGCCCCGTATGCTGCTCCCGCGGCCTGGTCCATTGGGGAAGCATCCGCTCTGTCCTCCTTCATATGCCACCCCTTTCCTAGCTTGGCGAATCCCCGTTTTTCAGTTTGGGATTCTTATTTTTCTTCTTTTTTAAATCCTTTCTGGATTTCGGGACTTCCCGAATCTTTCTTTCCTCCGTGATCTTCCGGTACTCCTCTTTCTTCGCTTCAGAAGAAGCCATTCCTCTGACAGCGCCCGGAGTACCCTGAACCTGTCCTGGCGTATCAAAGTCATGAAAGCCAAGTCCGTTGACTTCGCAGCCTCCTACAGCCGGGAACTCTTTCGTGTCTCCCTGCCCTGCACCGGAAAAGCTGTCTGCTGCCCTTAATCCCTGCCCTTGCTCCTGAAGCCCTGCTTCCCTTCCGGATACCGGGGCATTTCCTGTCTCTATGCCTCCTTCCAGATCAAAGGCTTCCGCACTGTTCATACCGGCCTCGCTTCCAATCTCACTCAGAATCCCTTCTGCACCATCTGAAATTCCTGCTCCTGCCGCATGGCTTCCTGCAGAAATACTGCCGTCTTTCCCAAAAGCATCCATGCCGCTGCCTGTCCCGGCATCCTCGGCCCCGCCGTCTCCAATCACAGTACCGTCTAAGTTCATGCCCGCATCCACAGCTTCTTCTGTCTCCGGTTCCTCTTCCTCTACCGGATAGTCGCCAAGTTCCCCGGACGCGCCGCTTTCCATTCCAAAGACGGTCTCCGTACTCTGTTCTTCCAAGCCTGCCAGGTCTTCGCTTCCAAGCCCATCCTCCGGCATCATGCCCATTTCCTCTAAGACACTTCCGTCTCCCTCTGCCATTGCATCAAAATCACCGGATTCCAGCCCTGCATCTGCCAGTTCATCTTCCATGCCGCTGCCAAAGTCCGTTCCGTCCTCTGCCTGTATGCCGTCAGCTCCAAGCCCCATCGGGATCGGTCCCCCTGTATCCGTCATGCCGGAACCATCCATATAGGAATCGCTTCCTGTACCGCTCCCGTCTCCGTTTCCGGAAGGGCCGCCGGCTGTCTGGCTGCTCCCTCTCCCCACGTGGGAGAAGATCCGCCCGGCTGCCATCATAAGCCCTAACGCGCCCATTCCCGTTGTCGGCCGTCCTAAATTCACGCCCAGTGAAGACAGGTAGGAATCCAGCTTAAAGGTCACCTTGCAGAACCTGATCAGGCACAGGGTTGCCGCGAAAAATTTGGTAAACCCATACCTGCTGGCATTTAAGTTCCCATACCCGGATAAGAACATCTTCAGACACCAGGAATTTAAGATGATCAGGACAACCTGACCGCCGAACATCTTCGACCAAGAGGCAAGGATGTTGTTGGTTGCTTTCGACCCTCCAGTCCCAAACGCCAGCGGCGCCGTATAGGAGAATACGCCCAGTAAGACATACCGTTCCGCAATCACAAACAGCATCTTAAAATAGTTCCATGCCACCACAAACTGTAAGATCAAAGTCAGGATCGCAATGTTTAAGCTGTCAATCCCTATCCCTGCCGTGATCCCCTCCAGTACAGAGACATACTCAGAAAAACTGCTCACCTCAATCTCAGTTCCTGCCACCCACTGGTAGGGCGTTCCCGCCACCTTCAGGATGTAATCCACCATCGGCTTTGCCGCCACAATAAAGAACAGGCAGATCCCGCTGCGGAGCACCAGCTCCACCGGGTCCTCGCTTGCAATCCCCGCCTTCCCGAACATGCTTTTAAAAAGCTGCCAGACACAGATCAGAAGAAGCAGCGCCGCCCCCATCGGCAGGATTGCATTGGAATACAGGTCTCCCGCCACGGAAAACAGCTCCTCAAATAAACTCAAGTCACAGGATAAAAGCTCCGTGAACATATCCGTCACTAAGGACATCATATCGACAATGAACTGCGAACACAGCTCCCGGATACCTTCTATCAATAATTCTAATAACCAGCCCATATCTTATCTTTCACCTCTTAAGGCATCCCCCTTTCTGCCGGGAGAGCGCCGGCATGATTTTACCTGCCCGGCGTTTTAGCCGCCGAACATACTCTTTGGAATAATACTCTCAAAATACGTTACGATTGCCCCAAGCGTCATAAGCGCCGCCCAGCACACAATGATCCGCTTAAGCCACGACCTGGATTCGTCCACCGTGCGCCCGGATTTTGAGAAATTCATCAGAAACAGGCACACTGCCGAACAAACGACAGCCGCCACCGTTGCAATACCTGCCACATCCTTATAGACTGTCTGCATGGCATTCTTCGCCGTATCAAAGATTGTATCCGCAAACACAGGTAATGCAGATACGGCCAGCAAAACGACCGCAAGAAACGCCGTAAACGCAAACCGGGGAATCAGCTTCACAAACTGATTCCCCGGCTCCTTCACCTCCATGTTCTGTTCTCCTAGATTTCCTGCCAATGAGTCCCCTCCCTTCTGTTTGAAAATAAAAATGACAATAAAAAAGACAGCCCCTTTATCTCCGGCTGTCAGCTTCCTGTAATGTCCTGCGGCTCTCCATGCATGTCACCCGCATGCACAAAACTTTACTTTACCATTGTATACGGACGGGAATTGTATGTCAATATCACAGGAGACGCAATACCGTCGCAATTTCGTCGCAATGGATTCTCTTACAATTAAATCCGCTGCTTTTTAAGATAGGGCACAGATTTCTCTGCACCCTATCACTCTCTTTACCTCTGTTTTGATGTGTTATAAGATTGCAATACCTAATGTACTGGCAAGCTTCCGGACTGCTTCCTCTGACAGCCTGCTGATTTGTGCTATAAATGAAACCGACATCCCTCCCGCTTTCAGCATATCAGAAGCAACCTCAATATTTCTCTCCTGGCGTCCTTCCTGGCGCCCTTCCCGGTGTCCTTCCTGGCGTTCTTTCTCCATGACCTTCTCTTCATTATATTCAGTAAGGAACATACTTTTCACCTCCGCTCGATTTTCCAAAAGAAAAGTTTTAATCACATATTCATCCGGCATCTCATCAAGAGCTGCGTCCACAGCAGCATCAAGATCCATTTTTTCACTTTGATGCCGCCTCACTGCATCCACAAGCCATGCGTACTCCTTTAGCGGTTCGCAAGATTCCATCATATGCTGGTTCTTTCCGTAGTTGATATTCAGCATGGTCACTTTGACTTCGATATCCCCCTCGCCCTCATAGGCATCGCTTAACTTAAGAACCTGTCTTTCGTGCTGCTCTTTTGTGCCGTTGTAGAAACAGACACATACCGGCCTCGGCACTGGCTGGAGCATACTGCTGTACTGGTAATAATCACTTGCGGCGATATATTTCTCGTACAACCGTCCTCCGTATATAAAAAACCTCATGGGCATGTTGGGATTAAATGAACTCTGATGCTCCCATAGATCCATCTCAAATGCAACGATAAAGGATATATCGTTCTTCATCCTCATATATACTGCGTCACCAATAGTATTAAACTGGATATCATCAGGATTCTTGTAATTCGTCCCATTAATCGCGTTGTACAGGGACAGAGTCCATTGCTTGTTCTCAGGATTTCCAAAAATAAACTTGAACAACCTGTCCTTATAATCTTTCTTTGTATCCTTCAGGCCACTATCCTTTATAAGATTTCTGTATTCTTCATTCTGCTTCGTTAAACCAGAAATGGTTTTCTCCATCTCCTCGATTTTCTGGCGCAAAATCTCTTCAACTGTCATCTCAAACCACCTCCTCGTGGGGTACTGAATTATATTCAGTACATTTCTATCCTTGCAATATCCGTATTGTACTAAGCCTGCCTCCCTGGTTCTGCCGTATATCCTCACGTGTTCATTATATACTTTTGCAGAACCTAAATACTGGCTGACAATACCGTCTTTCCCATCTCCATAAAGTACTTTTTGATTTACTTCGAGATTTCATCTCCTTCATCTTCATTATAACAGATTTTCGTAAACCTGCAACGTCCGCTATAAGATTTCAGGATGACTGCTTTCCTCTTTTCTTCCGTATCCCAGCTCGGAGGAAATAAAATATTGCCTCCCCTGACATATTTCCCTTCTCCGTCACACTGTACCCTGATATGTGCGAAAAAAAAACTTGTCATAATAAAATCCATGTATGTCTGTCCATTCTCATAATGTATCCCGAAAGCATGCCCTCTTCCCTTCAATGGATACCCATGCTCCTTAACCGGCCTGTCAATCAATAAACTATCTGGAATACAAAACTCACAAGGCATCTGCCTTACATCAAATGTAGTATAAAAGTCCGTATCATGCCAGAAATCATTTTTGGAAAAGAAATATGTATATTCCATCCCTTTCGGCCACTGAAACCAGGACACGCCCTTTAAAGGCCGAAGTTTTCCATTGCACTTTGCAGAATCTCCAAACTTGCACGGTAATGGTATTCTCATTTTTCACTTTCCTCCTGCTATTCGGTTTCAACTATCCTAATCCTTTTATTCACATAAGCAAAAAATTCTCCCTGATACTCCGCTTCCGTAAGTTCTGTCAGTTTCTCCATCTCCTTACCGAACAGCTCAATATTGGTATACTTCTTTATGAGTTTTGAATTTGCAGTGATTTCTAAAAAATATAAATGAACGAAAAGTTTTCCTTCTTTCGCATAAACATAGCTTATCTGCCCGATCTTCCCGCCTTCTCTTGATTTAAAATAGGACTCTTTGAGCCTTTCAGTATAGAAGCTCTCCATCTTTGCAAATAAAGCATTTTTCCTTTTCCTCTCAGCATCCAGCTTTTCTTCTAACTCATTCTGACTATTCAGGCACTCAGCTAACTCTCCGTCATATGGACTTATCACTATACTTATCATCTTCTTTCCTCCTTCAAGCAAATCGTCATTTAACTAAAGTCCCACGCATCTGTTCCATAAAGATTATGGCTTTTCCTTGTCAATGTAATTCCATCTGTCATTTCTTCCCTGCAGCTTTTCTTTACCGCTCTTCGCATTCCCCGTGAAGTGCATCTTTTTATATAACGCTTATTCCTAATTCCGGCATATCTGTTTTTGTGATACATTCCCATAAAAACCTCCTGTGTTCTCTATCCGATAGTCCATATCCCCACAAAGCGGACAATCCGGCTCGCCGTCTGGCTCATTACTGGAAGCCCGGTACAGCCCGTCATGTCTCTCTTCGGGCATTTCTCCCGGATCGCTGTATTTCCAAAGCCTTCCCCTTTCATCCTTATATACCCGGCGTCCCCATGAATCCACTCCAATAAATGAAATATGGATGATTTTGTCCGGGACAGGCATCAACTCATACTCCTTCGCATCTTCAGGATGAAGCGGCATTTTGTACTCAATGTATCCCCATGCTTTCTGTCCAATCTCCTTGCAATACGTCCTGGAATCAAAGTTGGCGATATTAAGAACTTCTTTAAATGGCGACTTCGGATAACTGCCCGGTGTAATCGGCCGTTGCGTACTGTAATATCTCATCTGCTTTCCTCCTCATTTTTAACTGAACAATATTCTGTATCTGCCAAAGCACAGTCCTCGCATCCCTTGTTTAAAAAACACTGGCTGCATCTCATGGCAGATCTGCTGTATTCCTCATATTCTTCCTTATTTGTTTTGGGACAGGTACCATTTACGCATGCCGCACCAACATAATCATGGCATACTTTCTTCATATCTAAATTCACACCTCCACCATATTTTCTGCAGATTTCTGCCGCTGCAAAAATATACATCTCTGCAGCGGCAATATCCTTTTTCTAAAACATCTTAAAATCATAGCCTCTCAAAAGCAGTACACAGAAAATCGCCAGTGAATCGTTTTCATAATATACGCTTTTTACCCCGTTGCATTTTGCCTCATGAACCAGCCTTTCTCCCTGCTCTGTCAATATATGCCGCCTTTCTTTGCTTAACTTTTTATATTGCTCCATAAGCCAGCCATTCGTGAAGTTTAAATGCAGATATAATTCGTAAAACAAACTTCTTTCCTCTGCTTTTATTTCCTTATACACTTTTATTCATTCCTAGATACCGTATGGATCTTCCGGTTCCCAATCCACCCGCAATTGACAGTCTTCACACATCAATAATTTCCTTCCGACACAAAGCGGATATGGATTATATTTTTCCGGTATAAAACATTCCGGTCTTTCAAATGATTGGTCTTTGCACATATCTTCTTCCCTCCATCAAAAATACACCTTTCATTACATTTAGCAGGAAAAGCACTGATCACTTGGAAACTAATCAGTGCCTTTCTCTTTAACCTAATTGCTTTCAGGCTGTTCTAATCGTCCCTCCTCCTATGCTGCCGCAAGCAAAGCATTTGCTTCGTCTTTCCGAAATTCAATACAGTACCGGATACGGTCCGTCTCAAATTTAATATGCTCCTCGGTTTCCTCAAGCACACGCCTTACCCTCGCGGTTTCCTTCCATGTCCCATTGCTGAAATATGTTGCAGACATTCCTTTCAGCACTGGCTGCACAACTTTCCCGTAAATAAATACAAGCTGCTTCTGTTTCATTCGTCTTCCTCCTTCCTGATCGTTCCTATGCTCCGTTCTCCGGCTTTTCCTTAAAATTCCACCTTCTAAACAGCAAAAAAAGACACCAACCATTTCCTTAAAAATAATCAGTGTCTTCCTATCTGTCATCCGCAGAAATTCTGCCAAAATTTTAGTCTGGGCCGTTGCCGAAACAAAAGTTGATTTTTCAGTCTGTTTACTGAAAATAATATATAACAATTTTATTGTATATCAATATATTGTATTTGTCAAACAAACAATAACAATATATTGTATTCTACCGAAAAATTGTATCATTCACACTTTCATTTACGCAAAGCTTCATCCGGCTGGCTTTTGCCTGCATATTTCTCAACTGGGAATTTCAGGATACACTGCAGCATGGTATACACAAACTCCTGATACAAGTCCTCGTCAAATTTTCCGTTCACAACCGCATATTTGACCATCAGGGGGCGGTACATCTCTATGATCTCCATCATTGCCTTCCTGTCATATCCCCTGGCTCTCTGCAATATTTCCTTAAACTCCATCTTTTGCGCCTCCCAGAATCTTACGGATCTTCTTCACCGCGTTATAGTATGTATTTTCTGCCTTCTTTTCTGCCATTCCTACAATTAAGCCAATCTCCCGGAATGATTTTTCGTAGAAAATCCGCAGTACGATCACATCCCTCTGCCACTCTGCAAGCGAAGTAATTGCCTGAAAAAGCCGGTAATCCTCTATCTGGTCCAAAAGCCTCCGGCTCTCTACCACGCCCCGGAAGATCTGGTCTGACAAAAGATCCCTCTCCCTTAACAGGTCTTCTATCCCCTGCCCCGGAACAGCCAGTTCCTCTTCATAATTTGTTTCATTCCTCTCTACCCTGCATTTCTTATCTAAATAATGCCCTTTTGTATTCTTGACTGCCTGCTTCGCATATGCGCTGAAGTGATTCCTTAATTCATCTGTATTTTTGCGTTCCATGTTCTCCTCCTGAATGTTTTCTCCAAAATCATCTGTTTCACCGAAAACTTCAGGCGGCGGACGCGCGTCCGGGATTTCTTTCCTTTCTCCCCGGATAATCGGGCAACCCCTTTCATGGATAGCAAAAGAGCTGCATGCCGTTTTTCTGCATATACCTGTATAAAAAAAGACTGTCAGGAAATGTTCCCGACAGCCCGGCAATACTATAAGTTTTTTGATACTCCTGATAATACTAACCTGAATCCCAAGTTAATAAAAGCAAAGAGTATTTGTTGTATCTATCTCCCTGAGATTGTGCCTTTCCCATGTGCTTTAATTTGATAAAGTGTTTCCTTTCCTTTATCTTATCTCTGGGAAGGCCCCTAAATTCTTACATTCCACCTACTTTTCTCCTGTCTGATATATCATAAATGCTCCCCCGCTCTCTTCTGTCCAGAAATTCCTCAATATCCCCGTCAAAGGAAGTAACCTCATCCAACACAAATTCTTCCATCTTTTCAAAATTACGGTCAATCTCTTCGGAGGTCATGGCATCCACCTTCTCCATCTCCTGTTCGATTTGATCCAATATCTTTTCCTCCCCAATCCCCTTTTCATACTGATGCCCGCATTCCGGGCAGATCCGCAGCCTTCCGGGAACAGAAGCACCGCACTTCGGACAAGGCTTAAATTTCCTGTTTCTCAGCGCCTCGCTACTGATATATGCAATCTCTCCTAAACAGCTCCCCAGGATCACTGCACAGCCTGCCTTCCAATTCCAAAACTGCAGTCCCAGGCCAACCATCTGAAGAATATTAAAACAATAAAGTTTTCCTGCTTTCATTCCTGCACACCTCCAATTAAAATAATCTGCAAACCACTGTCCCACAGACAGCGCTTTTCCCAATACATCCAAATGCCCTGGAGTCTAACGACACCTCCTGATTCTCCCCAATCAGGAAATACTGTCCCGGAGGCAGGATGAACTCCTGCCTCTCCTTTATTCCTGCTCCTGCCAGTTCCTTGTTTCCATCTCTCCCTATTCTTTCGTCATTTAGATAAATCTCTCCGTCATTTACTGCAACACGGTCTCCCTCTGCCGCCAGAACCCGTTTTACTACCAGACGGTCCAGCCCTTCCACATATGCCGTCACAATATCCCCTTTTTCCGGCATCCCCCATTTTTTCATCAAAAGGACGTCCCCTTCATAAAAAACCGGCTCCATAGATTTCCCGCTGACATAGGCAATATCAAAAAAAAACCGGAATACTATCACTGCAAGGAATGCAGCCATCACTGCCCCTAAGAGTTTCCCTGACCCTTTTGTCTGCCTTACATGCGTATCCATCACCCCTTATCCCATATCCTCAAACATTGCATAATTCTGGCGCATCAGCTCCGCTTCCTCCTGATCCATATCCACGCTTCCTCTGCCGTCCACCTGGATCAGCTTTCCCTTCCTTCCATCTGTTTCTGTATCCGCCAATATCTTCTCTTTCTTATCAATCCTTTCCTCCTGGGGCTTATTAAGGACGGGAGTACTCCCCTCCTGCAAAGCCCAGTATGCCAGCATTGCCTTCACGATATATCGTGTCTTTTTCCTGCCGCAGCCGTTCAAAAACTCACTGACCCTCCGGTGGTCTTCATCAGCCTCATCAAATTTCAGATTAAAACGGTATTCATCCTGTTTTCCCATAGAAACCGCCTCCTTCGATTAACAGCTGCCTTTATCGTACAGGTATTTCTTTTTGTATCCCAGCACGTTTACTTTGGAATCATTGATGACATAATACTCTCCCTGATATCTTCCCCACACCTTCGCAATAATCCTGGATAACAGGATGGAACCTCCCCCGACAAAGACGGTTACCGAAAGCCGCAGGTCGATCCCGCATTCCCGGAGCATCCCAAGCGCATCTGCCACATGGCTCTCTGCAAGCTCTGTTACCCTGTCCTCAATTCCCCTGTCATACATGGAGGTTTCCCCCAGAATGATCGCATCCATATCATTTTCCTTCAGATCCAGGTCGTACTTCTCACGGATTCCCCTATTGATACGCTGGTACATGGAAATCACCCCTCTGTCAGTGGAATCCGTATAATCCCATGAGATCATCCCTTTTTCCAAAAGCATATAGTCTAAGGTAAACCCTCCGATATCCAGCAAAAGGACCTTCTTTTTAAACAGGTTTAAATCCCTCGCCACATACAGATAGGCCGCGTAGGTCTGCATGTGGACATATACCCCTGTAAAGGAAATCCGGTAGGACATCCCCATATATTCAAACTCCACAACTTCCCCGCCCCGGTAAAAATATTCCCGGAACTTCTTATACTGCCCCCGGTAATATAGCGGAGGAAGGCCTACCACCAGATCTATTTTAAGAACCTCCCCCGGAAGGAACAGTCTCGGCGGCTTTAATTCCCCAAGTTCCTTCGCAATCGCAAACAGCGTCAGGATATAATAGCGCTCGTCTACGGATTTATCCGGAAGGTATACATTCCTCTCCGGGCTGAGCCGGTAATATCTACCCTGATATTTTACCGTTTCTTCCCCTTCCCCCGGCATATCCTCCAATACGGATATCCCCGAATGGAACTCAAAATGTTCCGTCTTAATTGCTTTATTCCCCGTGTCAATCGGCATCATCAACATCATAAATCTCCTTTCCAGTCTCAAACCTAGTCAAATTCGTATTACTCATTGTATGCGCATAAATGATTAGCACCTACTATAAAGTTTTTGCGTTTTACAAGTCAACAGAATTTCTGGTCAGATTCATAATTATTTTTAAAATATTCCATAATCTTCCTGCTTTCTTCTTCATATCCCCATAAAATCCCGCTGACCGCCTCAAATGCCTGCTCACGCCATCGGAAATAGGTTGCCCGGTGGATACGCGTAATCTTTGGAAAATGAGGCTCCAGCTTGTCCAGGATCTCTTCGATATTCTCCGCCCGGTAAGCAGACATATAGCTGTAATAAAGAACCCAGTACAGCCGCTCCCCCTGGGGATGGAATTTCCGCATAAGCTCCACCGCTTCATCAATCAGCTTCAGAAACTTATTGGAACGGTTGATGACCTCAATCCTCTCCTTCATATCCCCAAGGTCCTGGTTAATGTCCATGCCGGCCTGATAAACACTGTCAAGGAATGTGTCAATGTCCGTGCCGTACTCCCACTGTATCCGGTGCTTCACCTGGTTCACTTTTACCTGCATCCGCCAGTTTACAGAACGGTAGATCTTAAAAAGCGCTATAATGTCATGGTAGGCTTCGTTCTCTTCTCCGACAAACTGTTTGTTTATGACTCCCGATCTTCCCATTTGTTCTTTTCCCCGACTTTCTGCTCACTGGAATGTTTCCTCTCCCATAAGCGTTTCTCTTCCTCTGCACTATGCTTTCCTACAAGAATACAGCAATACATAATTCCTGCACAAAATAGCATTGCTATTACTTCCAAAATTCCTAAAATTATCATAGTATCCCTTTCTTTTTCCTGTATATTTGCATCTTATCTTCCATAATACGCCGCCTGAATGATTCGATTTCCATATTTTGTTGTCAATGTGCCGGACTACACTTAGTAAGAAGCAGGGAAACATGGGGATTCTGTAAAAATAAGGGAATAATTTTTTGATTCTATATGAAATAAGATTTGATGATTTAGAAATCAGATTCTATATGATTTGGCCGTCAGATAATATTCTTTTGCATAAGAAAAGAGCCGCCGTCACAATTACGGCAGCCCTTTTCACATTCTAAATTCCTTTTATTACACGATATTTACAACCACATACCCATCCTCTGTCTTAACAATCTGCTGTTCTTCCAAAAGCCCCTTTGTACTGCTCCCATAAAATGTCTGAACGGATCTATAACTGCCAAAGAACTGATTGGTCTCAAGATAAAATTCTTCGCTCTCATCCAGCTCATCTTCCATTGTCAGTCCATGCGCCTGCAGAATATTTTTTAATGCAATCTCTTTCCATTCTTCATAGGTCTGCTTTTTCCTATCTTCCCCGTAAAGCAGATATGCGACACCTTTCGGATGATTTTTGTCGTACCATTTCCAGATTTCCTCCCTGTCCGTTCCTTCCGGAAAACAGATAAGAGTTTGCTCTTTTGATTTTCTCCCATCTTCAAAATCATCCATAAGAGCAATCTTGTATTCCTGATCTAAAACCAGCCTATATTCTTCATCTTCTTTAAAAGTAACCTGTTCCAAATCCTTCCAAAGTTGCTCAATCTGCCGGTAACAATATCCTGTTTCCTCACTCCAGTCACAGAAATCCTCCTTACACAGACATTCACTGCAAAGCATAAGCTTCCGTCCGCATCTTGCACAGAATGCCTGATAGCCATTTCCTTTTACATCCCATTCCATTGTGATTTCTTCATTACAATGCGGACAGAATTCTGTGATCCTATTGCGTTCTGCTCCCGAAGATTCCTGATTTTTTGTTTGTTCCATTTCCTCTATCTTCTTAATCGTTGAGATACCTCTCCAGAAGAAACTTTCCAATTCCTGGATTAATTCAGCAAAATGTTTGATAGAGCAAATACTCTTCCCATCCATTGTCACCTCAAGAACTTCATCATCACCGCCCGGCAGATCGGTTCCGTTTTCATCCCACCAGTTTATTAATATATCCGAAACTGATTCGAATGTCCTTTCTATTTCCCTGCCATCTACATTGATTGTTTTTATTCTAATCATCCCTTCCCACCTCTTATATTTATACTAATTCAGCCGCATCTTTTATGGCTTCTGCAATTGCATATTCATAGGTCATATTATTTTTATCAAGATATGTCCTCAGTAAAAATGCTGCCTTTTCTATAAAGCTTTGGTTTCCCTTCAATTTCGGATATTGTTCTTTGGTTAGATACGTTCCCATGTTTTCTCTCACATTCTCCATATCATAAATATTTTCCTGCTCCTCATAAGCCAGAAACAACTCCTGCTCTGTCAAAATAATCTTTTTTCCTTCTCTGTAAATCTCCATTTTCACATTCTCCTTAACATTCAAACTGTATTACATGCGTTTTTAAGGATGTCTGAAGCACTCTGAAAGCCCGCATGAATCTAATCCACAAAATTCCCTGTTTCCTTCCTCTTCCTTTATAAACGGGCAACATACCTTATACTGATTTTTGTTCAGAATCCGAATTGCTGTTTCTTTTATTTCTTCCACTATGCCTATATCCCATGGAAACCGTTTTGCAAAATCTCCTTCGTTTTGGAACTCCAAAAGCGTAAGGCACATCTGATATACCGCCTGGTCCATCTCGTCCATACGTTTTATCATAGAATCGGTAAATTCGAGATCTTCGCCCATATGATTTCCTTTTTTCATCGAAGTCGCTTTTGCTTCTCTTTTGATGATTTCAGAAAAATAAATCCTCTGCATTTCTAATGTTCCATATTCCTTCCAATCAAAATATTCTGCATCCTTATCGGTCAGAATCCCTCTGTTTGCAACAATCTCCAATCTGCGTATGATTTCTTTGACAGAAGGAAATGGCACCTCTCTGTCATTTGTATAAAATAAATACATATACCCTCTTGAGTTGGAATTTTTTGTACTTCCAATGATAATAGCTTTAAATCCCGCATCATTCTCTACCAATATTTCCGCTGTTCCTAATTTCTGATTCCAAGTAATATTAAAGTATTTAAACACTGGTTCTCTTTTTAAACTGTTATATCCATCCTTAATCTTTCTTGCAAGCTCTCCATAACCCATACTTTTCTCTCCTTAAAAAAGGCACTGACTATTCCGTAAAATAATCAATGCCTTTCTGCTTTTACCTATTGTTCCT
>ERZ778517.1015-NODE-1015-length-24077-cov-6.660977_pt1 | contig 24077 bp, 14 predicted proteins | sample MGYA00510341_ERZ778517 | MGnify/ENA primary metagenome ERZ778517 (study PRJEB29527, sample SAMN07138964) | mouse gut metagenome | material: feces | host: mouse | place: China:Nanjing | collected 2016-01-25 ...
ACGTGCCGCCGCCCGCCAGAAAGCTGTATTGTTCCTACTAATTGGGGATAACACAACTTATGGCCGGAGGTGGGGTTGTCCTCATTGGTACACAGTTGATCCCTCTTCTTGGAAATCTGTTCAGCTAATAAAGGAAAGGGGATTCATTCATGTTCGATGGCATTTTTGAGGCAATCGAGGAGTGGATGAGGGAGTTTTTGACCGGGATGGTAACGTCCAACCTGACGGAAATGTTTTCGGATGTCAATGAGAAAACCGGGGAGATTGCCGCACAGGTTGGACAGACGCCGCAGGGATGGAACGGGAGTATTTTCAGCCTGATACAGAATCTTTCAAATTCGGTGATCGTGCCGATTGCAGGCATGATTATCACGTTTGTCCTCTGCTATGAGCTGATCTCCATGCTGACGGAGAAAAACAGTATGCATGAAATAGATACATGGATGTTTTTCAAGTATTTTTTCAAGATGTGGGTGGCTGTGTATCTGGTCAGCAATACCTTTACCATAGCGATGGCGGTCTTTGACGTGGGGCAGCATGTGGTGAGCGCCGCAGGCGGCGCCATCAACGCACAGACCGCCATCAACATAGATACCATGATAGAGGCAATGGAAACGGCGATGGAATCTATGGAGATCGGGGAGCTTGTAGTGCTGGCCCTGGAAACCATGCTGGTCAGCCTGTGCATGAAGATTATGTCCGTGCTTATCACGGTGCTTCTGTATGGGCGTATGATAGAGATCTACCTTTACACTTCGGTTGCGCCAATCCCTTTTGCCACCTTCTCCAACCGGGAATGGGGGGCAGGTGGGGAACAACTATTTCCGTGGGCTTCTGGCGCTTGGGTTCCAGGGGTTCTTTATGATGGTGTGCGTCGGCATTTATGCGGTGCTGGTGTCAACCATTCAGATTTCAGACAACATGCACTCGGCGCTGTTCGGGGTGGCGGCATATACCGTAATCCTATGCTTCAGCCTGATGAAAACAAGCGGACTAAGCAAGGCAGTGTTCAATGCACATTAGACAGCAGGAAGGAGGATTTTTTGAAGATTGGACTGATAGACGTGGATTCCCATAACTGGCCGAACCTGTGTCTGATGAAGTTATCGGCTTACCATAAGGCGCAGGGAGATTCTGTGGAATGGTGGAAGCCCGAAGGCTGGTATGATGTGGTTTATAAAAGCAGGGTATTTACAGACATATATTCCAAAGATACATTTATGGTTGAAAACGCCGGGGAAGTAATCAGGGGCGGCACAGGCTATGGTTTGAAAGAAAATCTGCCGGATGCTGTCGAGCATAGTTACCCGGATTACAGTTTATATCCGCAGTTTCCCGATACGGCGTATGGCTTTTTAAGCCGTGGATGCCCCCGGAACTGCGGATTTTGTATTGTCAGCGGCAAGGAAGGGAGAAGGAGCGTACAGGTCGCTGATCTTTCTGAATTTTGGGATGGGCAGAAAGAGATAAAACTGATGGATGCGAACCTCCTGGCCTGCCCGGAACATGAAAAGCTGATACAGCAGCTTGCAGAAAGCCGTGCCTGGGTGGATTTCTCCCAGGGGCTGGACATCCGCCTGATAAACCCGGACAATGTTTCCCTGCTGAATCAAGTACGCACAAAGATGGTGCATTTTGCATGGGATAACCCGGACGAGGATCTGACAGGATATTTCCAGAGATTTTTGGAACTGACGGCAGTGAAGGATAAACGGAAGCGGCAGGTCTACGTGCTTACGAATTATGAGAGCAGCCATGAGCAGGATTTATACCGTGTGGAAACCTTGCGTGATATGGGATTTTCGCCATATGTGATGGTTTATGACCGTCCAAGTGCGCCGAAAATTACCCGTCAGCTTCAGCGCTGGGTGAATAACAAGCGGATATTTTATACAGTAAAGGATTTTGCAGATTATGCCGCAGGCAGGAAGGAGGCTGTTTAGATGGCATTTGTCAGTGTGCCGAAAGATTTGACGAAGATTAAGAATAAGGTGGTCTTAAACCTTACAAAGAGGCAGCTTGTCTGCCTTGTGGCTGCGGCGGCTGTAGGGCTGCCTTTTTATTTCCTCACGAAAAATTATATTGGGACAAGTAATGCGGCAACGGGAATGGTGCTTCTGATGCTCCCGGCTTTTTTGTTCGCCATGTATGAGAAAGACGGGATGCCGCTGGAGAAAGTTCTCTTCAACATCATCAATGTGAAATTGAAAAAGCCGGCAGTCCGCCGGTATGAGATAAAAAATATCTATGAGATGGAGGAAAGAAAGGCCGTGCCGAAACAGAAGAAAGGGGGAGGAAAGCATGGGAAGAAAAAGAGCAAATAGACAGCCAGGAAGGGTGACGGGCAAGGAGGGTGCGATCCACCTGGATGACTGGCTGGATGGGCCGGAGGATGATTATATAGATTTTGAGGACAATCCCGCTTATTCCAGGACAGGCGGCAGCATGGGAATAAACAGGAAGCTCACCCGCCGTGAGAAAAAGGCGATGGAGAAGGCTGCAAAGGAGGCAGAGAAGTTAAGGAAGATCCAGGAGGAAGCAGACTGGAGAGCAGAATTGAAAGCTGCCCGTGAAGCAGAAAAAGCGGCAAAGAGGGAGGCAGCAAGGCAGAAAGCGGAGAAAAAGAAAAGGGTTTCAAAGAAAAAAGCACATCAGGAATCGGCAGTACAAAAATATGGTACAAGAAATGCCGCAGTACACAAAGGCCGGGATACAGAAAAAGAGAAAAAAACAAAGGAGAAACAGGTTTCCGCACAGCAGTCCATTCCCTACCGGGAGATGGCAAAGGACGGGATCTGCCGGGTGCAGGATAAATATTATTCCAAGACCATCCGGTTCTATGATATTAATTATCAGTTGGCACAGAATGAGGATAAAAATGCCATTTTTGAAAATTGGTGCGATTTCCTTAATTATTTTGACAGTACCATACATTTCCAGTTATCTTTTGTGAACCATCACAGCAACATGAAGGAGTTTGAATCCATTATCCAGATCAAGCCGCAGAATGATGATTTTGACGATGTGCGGATGGAGTATGCACAGATGCTGAAAAACCAGCTTGCGAAGGGCAACAACGGGCTTGTCCGCACGAAGTATATTACGTTTGGGATTGAAGCGGACAACATCCGGGAAGCAAAGCCAAAGCTGGAACGGATTGAAGCGGATATTCTGAATAACTTTAAGGTGCTTGGCGTATCGGCCTATCCCCTGAATGGGGAGGAACGCCTGCAGGTGCTGTATGAAACTTTTAACCCGGAGGAAAAAACGCCGTTTCAATTTTCTTATGATAACGTGCTGCGTACCGGGATGGGGACGAAGGATTTCATTGCGCCCACCAGTTTTGTGTTTAAGAATGGGAAGGACTTCCAGATGGGTGATACCCTTGGGGCGGCATCCTACTTACAGATACTGGCCCCGGAGCTGACGGACAAGATGCTTGCGGAGTTCCTGGATATGGACAGGAACCTGATGGTGAATCTGCATATCCAGTCCTTAGACCAGATGAAGGCAATCAAGCTGGTGAAAAGCAAGGTAACGGACATTAACCGGATGAAAATCGAGGAGCAGAAGAAGGCAGTACGATCAGGGTACGATATGGACATCATCCCCTCTGACCTCAATACCTACGGAGGGGAAGCGAAGCGGCTGTTGGAAGATCTGCAGTCCAGGAATGAGCGGATGTTCCTTGTAACGGTGCTGTTCTTAAACACGGCAAAGACAAAACAGGATCTGGACAACGCCGTATTCCAGACGGCGGGTATTGCACAGAAATACAATTGCTCATTACGCCGATTAGATTATATGCAGGAGCAGGGGTTGATGAGCAGCGTCCCATTGGGATTGAATCTAATCCCTATCAAACGTGCGCTTACTACCACATCCACGGCAATTTTTGTCCCGTTCACCACGCAGGAATTATTTATGGCGGGGGAATCGTTGTATTACGGCTTAAATGCGCTGAGCAACAACATGATCATGGTAGACCGGAAGAAACTGAAAAACCCGAATGGATTGATACTTGGTACGCCCGGATCTGGAAAATCTTTTTCAGCGAAACGAGAAATTACCAATGCTTTCTTTGCCACCCAGGACGACATCATTATTGGAGATCCAGAGGGCGAGTATTATCCACTTGTCCATGCGTTAGGCGGGCAGGTGATCCATATTTCAGCCACAAGCCGGGACTATATTAATCCGATGGACATCAATATGGACTATTCGGATGATGATAACCCACTAGGCGTAAAGAGTGATTTTATCTTATCCTTGTGTGAGCTGATCATGGGGGCAAGGAACGGTATTGAAGCGGAGGAAAAATCGGTGATTGACCGCTGTCTGCCAATCGTGTACCAGAAATATTTTGGGAATCCGATTCCAGAGAATATGCCGGTACTTGGGGATCTGTACCAATGCCTCCGGGAGCAGAAGGAAATGCAGGCACAGCGGATTGCAACAGCGCTTGAAATCTATGTGAACGGTTCCCTGAAAGTATTCAACCATAGGACAAACGTGGAATTGGAGAACCGTATCATCTGCTTTGACATTAAGGACTTGGGGAAACAGTTGAAGAAGCTGGGGATGCTCATTGTCCAGGATCAGGTGTGGAACCGGGTGACGGTCAACCGTGCTGCACGGAAATCCACCAGATACTATATAGACGAGTTCCATCTGCTCTTAAAAGAGGAACAGACAGCGGCATATTCAGTGGAAATCTGGAAGCGTTTCAGGAAATGGGGCGGTATTCCGACAGGCATTACGCAGAACATTAAAGATCTGCTGTCGAGCCGGGAAATTGAGAATATCTTTGAAAACTCGGACTTCATTTATATGCTGAACCAGGCGGCAGGGGACAGGCAGATACTGGCGAAGCAGCTCAACATTTCCCCGCATCAGTTGTCTTATGTGACGAACAGTGGGGAGGGCGAAGGACTGATTTTTTACGGGAGTACCATAATCCCTTTTAAAGATAAATTCGATAAGTCGTTACGCCTCTATGCTTTGATGACAACAAAATTGTCGGATTTGGAGGAAAGCCGGGAAAAACGGCCTGCCAGAGATCAGAAAGGCGAAGCATGAAACAATGGATTGCAAGAAAAATATTGCTCTGCTCCCTGCTCCTTCTAAGCATCAGTGGGTATTTTCTCGCAGATATGCTTATGCAGGAGAGGAAGGATGATGCATTGCAAGAGCAGTTGAAAGAAATTTATGAAAAGTCTGGCAATGGGGAGACGGAAGGGTTATCAGAGGAAGAAACAAATGATGGAGGTAGGGATACCGGGGGAGATTCTTCTCCGGTTCATCCGGGCCTGCTTGCGCTGCACAGGGAAAATCCAGATTGTATCGGATGGATTCAGATAGAGGGTACAGTGATTGATTATCCGGTTATGTACCGTCCATCGGAAGAAAACTATTATCTCCATCGGGATTTTAATGGGGAGTATTCTGCAAACGGCTGTCTGTTTCTTTCCGAGCTGTGCAATCCAGCTACAAGTGATAACTTGATTATCTACGGACACCATATGAACAGCGGGAAGATGTTTGCGGCACTGGAACAGTACAAGGACAGCGCATTTTATCTGGAACATCCATTGATTTCCTATGACACATTGCATGGCAGTGAAACGTATCAGGTTTTCGCCGTATTCTGTACGCCGGTATATACAGGAAATGATTTTCCCTATTATACATTTACAAAGGCGGAGGATGCGGCAGATTATCGGGAATATATCAAAGAAGTTAAGGAACGTGCGTTGTACGATACAGGAATTTCAGCAGTTTTCGGGGATAAGCTGCTGTCGTTATCCACCTGTGAGTATTCCCAGAGGAACGGAAGGGTTGTGGTAATGGCGAAAAAAATCAGCCAGTAAGAAACAGATTGGTAGATCCTGATACTTTGCGACACCGTGTCGCAAACTTGGATGGTGAAAGGAACAGCGATATGCGGGAACAAGAGTTTAAAGCAAGAGATAAGACAGTCAATAAAATGAGCCGTGACGGTTTGGTTGAGGAAAATCTGCAGAAGAAAGATTCTGTCCGGATAAGCCAGAGGGAATTGGATAATCTGACACTGCCGGGGCAGGCGGCAGATTCTGTCAATTTCCAAAGGGAAAAAGCGTATTCTATTGGACGGGGGCAGAAGGACAGCATTTCTTCCAGTGCGGAAAATCCCTCAAAGGCAAGCAGGCAGCAAAGGCAGTCCGCAAAAAAGCGGCGGCTGTATGAAGCACATACAAAGAATCCTTTGTCTGAGCAGGCAGGCAATCCGTTATCCGGATTGCCCGTGCAGCCGGAAAACCATACATATTTCACACAGGAGCCGGACGGCAACGGAGATACAGAACCGGAAATCCCGGAGACAGAATCAGCCAGGGGATTATCGGGACATTCCTCACGCATGGAGAGTATCCGGGGGCATCCGTCCAGCGGAAGGAACTATGTGGAAGCTGTGGCAGAGACAAGCCACATCCGGAAGAAAAAGCAGGTGCAGGCGCAGTTCCGTAAAGGGGATGGACAGCAGGCAGGCGGCGAAGCAGGCAGTAAGGATTCTCGGAAAAATGATGCCCATTACAGGGAGACGCCGGAAGATGCAGGGAAAACCTTAGAGTCTGTCCGTGAAAATATTAAGAAAAAGCAGAAGCGGGAGCGGCTGCATAATGAGCAGAAAAAGCAGGAATCCAGGATTTCCTTCGGTGACGATGAAAGCGTTATGGTGCATGGTGCAGGTATGGGGATCGGTAGAAAAGCTGCGTCTGCGGCATCACATCCCATGTCAGCCTATGCACACGGGAAGGTGCATGAAGCGGAGCAGGATAATTCTGCGGCAGAGGGGGCACACCGGGCAGAGGTCATGGCGGAACATTCTTTGCAGAATGCCATGCGTACCTCCCGCCGGATGGTGCAGCGGAAGCTCTCCCGTTGGAGGGAATCCCCGGAAGGGGAAGGGGTGAAAATCCGCCTGCAGTTTGAAGCTTCACAGGAAACGGCAGAATCGGCGGGGAAGCAGTTGGCAGAAACGGGGCAGGCAGAGAAAACAATCCGAAAAAATTCTGGCAGAAACAGCGGATTAAAAAATCCTACCAGGCGGCAAAGAGGGGTGAGAAAACAACAGCGGAGGCGGCAAAAGCCACACAATCCGTATTTGACAAAATAAAAAATAAGGCGACGTCCGTCTTAAAAAATAATAAAGGGATATTTGGGGCAGCGGCAGTCTTAGGGCTGCTTTTTTTGATGCTTTCTGCAGGCTTGTCAAGCTGCAGCGCTATGATTGAGGGAACATCTTCCAGTATTATTGGCTCTACCTATCCAAGCACGGATGAAGATATTTATGAGACGGAAAATGCGTATGCGGCATTGGAAGCTGGCTTAAACAGACAGATTAACAACATGGAATCCACACATCCGGGATATGACGAATACTGGTATCAGGTAGACGAAATTTCCCACAATCCCTACCATCTGATCTCCTATTTCACTGCGAAATACGGGGAGTTTACTTATGAACAGGTAAAAGACGAGGTGGAAGATATTTTCCGGGAACAGTACAGCCTGTATGTGGACGAAGTCAACGATACGGTGACGGAGACAAAAACCGTGCGTGTCGGGGAATCCCTGGGACAGGTGGTGACGAGTGGGTATTGTAACTGTTCCATCTGCTGCGGTGTATGGTCAGGAGGGCCGACGGCCAGCGGCGTATATCCAACGGCAAACCATACGATAGCGGTGGATGCCGCCAGTCCCTTTGTGCCGATGGGTACGAAGGTCGTGATGAACGGCGTGGAGTATGTGGTGGAGGACACAGGGGCGTTTGCCCGGTATGGGGTGCAGTTTGATGTTTATTATGACAGCCATTCCGCTGCGTCCGCACATGGGCATCAGACCTGGGAAGCGTTTATTGCGGACGATAACGGCAATCAGGAAGTGGAAGTGACCACGACGGAAGTAATCAACCGCCTGGAAGTGACGCTTACGAACCACAATCTGGATGCCGTCCTGCGGAGCCGTATGGATGAAAATGAGGAAAAGCGGTATAACCTTTACAACGGGACTTACGGCAACCGGAATTACTTATTTGACGTGGGGAGCCTGCCCGGTGGCGGCGGTGCGGATGGATATGGGTATGAAATCCCGTCCGAGGCATTGTCGGATGAAAAGTTTGCAAGGATGATCCATGAGGCGGAAAAATATTTAGGCCGTCCTTATGTTTGGGGCGGAGCTTCGCCAAGTACCGGGTTTGACTGTTCCGGGTTTGTCAGTTGGGTCATCAATAACTGCGGGAATGGATGGAACGTAGGGAGGCAGACGGCAGAAGGATTGCGAGGGTGCTGTGCCCATGTACCATCTTCACAGGCAAAGCCGGGTGATCTGATATTTTTCCAGAACACCTACCCGACATCTGGAGCAAGCCATGTGGGGATTTATGTTGGCAACAACATGATGATCCACTGCGGCGACCCAATCCAATATACAAACATAAGTTCTGCATACTGGCAGCAACATCTACTCGGATTTGGAAGGCTGCCTTAAAAATACAGTTTTGGAGAGACAATAAAGTTTGATAAAAACGCATGAACAATGACAATTATATTTGATAAAGAAAATGGGGTGGCGATATGAACAAAAAGCTGCGGCGTGTCCTGGACGAAATCCAGAAAACGGAAAAGAAGATTGCCGCATGGCAGGAGCATTTGGGAGAGCTGAACGTCCAGAGGGAAATGCTGGAGGATGCGGAGATATTAAAGAGCGTCCATTCCATGCGGCTTGGAAGCTGGGAACTGCTGTCTGTCCTGGAGGGCATACAGCAGGGGACGGTGGTATTTTCCGAGAAGCCGGGAACAGATATGGATTCTGGCAGCGAAGAAAGCATGGAATCGGAGAAACTGGCCGGATCAGCAGAAAGCATGACGGAAACAACGGAGAATGCGGCAGAAACAACAGAAAACATAGCAGGGGAGTTATCTGCAGGACAGGGACTGCCGGAGGATGCGGCAACGGAGGGAGGATTTATATAATGAAAGATAAGATTAAAAAATATCTGATGGTAATTACGATGGTCGTGGGGATGATGTTCTCTGCGGCCATGCCTGCATTTGCCTATACGGGCAGTGCAGGGCAGACGGAAGCCGACATCACAAATGTTGGGACAGCGACAGGAAATAGCAGCGTGGAAAACGGAGATCCGGAGGATGCGCCGATTGCAGAGGAACCGTCAGACACAGAAGAACCAGAAGAGGAAGAATCACAGGGCAGGGTGCAGGGGACGCCGTTTTCTGTGCCTGGGAACGGGCAGTTGGTGGACGATATGGCAGACGATGAAAGCAAGCAGTTTTTAACTGTGCAGACTAAGAACGGCAATACCTTTTTCATGGTGTTAGACCGCTCCAACAATACGGAGAATGTCTATATGCTGTCCATGATTGATGAAAATGACCTGGCAGAATTTATTGGGGAAACAAAGGAAGACCCAAAGCAGGAGCAGCCTTCCGTAATCATTCCGGAAACAGAAAAGCCGTCTGTACCGGAAGAACCAGAAACGGAGACAGAGCCGGAAGAAAAGGAAGGCGGCACGAATACGGGCGCCCTGCTTGCGGTGATTGTGCTTCTGGCTGGCGGCATCGGCGGATATTATTATTTTAAAGTGGTGAAACCAAGGCAGGAAGAGGATGGAGAAGACAATGAGGATTTGGAATTTTACGGCGGTGCATATGTCAATGAGGAGCAGGACGATTCTGAGGAAGAAGAGGAGGAGGATGAATAATGTTTTTGGTCATTGCCGAAAAACCGAGCGTATCACAGAGCCTGGCCAGGATTCTTTCCGTTACGGAACGGGAGGACGGCTATCTGTCAGGGGAAGACTGTATTGTAAGCTGGTGCCTGGGGCATCTGGCCGAGTATGCTTCCCCTGATTATTATGATTCCAGATATGGGAAATGGGAGTTTGCAGACCTGCCTATTGTGCCAGGGCAGTGGGAATTGGCCGTTGCAAAAGATAAGAAAAAGCAGTTTGCAGTCTTAAAAAAGCTGCTGAACCGGAGTGATCTGGATTATGTGGTGAATGCCTGTGACGCAGGCTGGGAAGGGGAACTGATCTTCAAGCGTGTCTATGACCTGTCGGGTAGCAAAATCCCGGTCAGGCGGCTGTGGATCAGTTCTATGGAGGACAGCGCAATCCGGGAAGGGTTTGCCAATCTGAAAGATGGGGAGGAATACAAGAACCTTTGCGAAGCCTCCATATGCAGGGCAAAAGCGGACTGGCTGATCGGAATGAACGCAATCAGGGCATTTACCACAAAATATTATAAGCGATTGACGGTGGGGCGTGTCCAGACACCCACGCTGGCAATGCTGGTGGAGCGGCAGGATGCCATTGACGGGTTTGTGAAGGAAGCCTATTACAAGGTGGCGGTTGAGGGGGATGGGATTCGTGTCATATCAGAATCTATTAAGGATGAAGCGGAAAGCATTGCCCTGGCTGAAAAATGCAATGGGAAATCCGCAGTTATCCGCAAAGTGGAGAAAATCCAGAAGAAGAACCAGCCGCCGAAACTCTATGACCTTACCACGCTGCAGAGGGAAGCGAACCGTTTCTTTGGATATACGGCGCAGGAAACATTAAGGGAGCTGCAGGAACTGTATGAAGCAAAGTTAGTCACCTATCCCCGGACGGACAGCCAGTACATTACAGCAGATATGGAGCAGACAGCTTTAGAATTGTTAGAGCTGTTACCTGAGTTACTGCCTTTCTTACAGGGAGAATCTATCGGGGAGAATATAGGGCGCATTATCAATAATGACAAAGTTTCCGACCACCATGCACTGTTACCGACAAAAGAGGCGCTAGGGCAGGATTTTGAAGAATTATCAGAACGGCAGCGGAATATCTTCCGTCTGATCGGGCAGCGTCTGGCACAGGCAGTATCCGAAGAATGCATTTATGAGGAAACAACAGTCACAGCATTGTGTGAGGGGCATGAATTCTCCGCAAAAGGGAAGGCAACAGTCCAGCCAGGGTTTAAAGGCATTGAAGAAGCCTTCCGTAATGCTGTGCAAAAAGGAAAGCCAGCGGATAAAGGCAAAACAGATGACACATTCTCCATTCCGGGAGGATTGCGGAAAGGGATGGAGATTGCAGAAGTCCGTGCAGAGAAGAGCAGGCATTTCACATCAGCTCCGAAGCCGTACAGCGAGGACACACTGCTTTTAGCGATGGAACGGGCCGGGAATCAGGATTTTGATGAAGATACAGAGAAAAAGGGACTTGGCACGCCTGCAACCAGGGCATCCATTCTGGAAAAGCTGGTTTCCTCCGGCTATGCAAAGCGGAACGGGAAGCAGCTCCTCCCGACTGCAGACGGGAAGGAACTGATTGCGGTGCTGCCGGATTATCTAAAGTCTGCATCTATGACTGCGGAATGGGAAAATAAACTGCTCCTGATGGAGAAAGGGCAGATGGACAGCCGGGAGTTTTTGCGGGAGATTACAGATTTGATTGATACGATGATTGCAGGCTGCAGCGCCATATCCGGGGAAGAACAGGGCCGTTTCCATCAGAGGGAAAATGTTGGAATCTGTCCGGTATGCGGGAATCCTGTGTATGAGGGAAAGAAGAACTTTTACTGCAGTAACCGGGAATGTGCTTTCTACTTGTGGAAGGAGAACCGCTATCTATCCGGTATGAAAAAACTGGTGGATAAGAAGATGGCGGCAGAGTTGCTGGAGAAGGGGCGTACCCATGTGAAGGATCTCTATTCACAGAAAACAGGGAGAACCTTTGCGGCAGACCTGTTGATGACGGCAGAGGATGGACGTGCAAATTTCAGCCTGGAATTTCCGAAGAAAAAGGGAAGCGGGAAATCCGGCAAAGGCAGTGGAAAACAGAAATAAAAGGCAGAATAAGGGTACATGCCGCTTTTGTGTCTGGAAAAGTATTGTTGGATAAAAAACTTTCAGGCACAGGGGCGGTATTTTATATGGAGGGTTTATATGGCAATGTTAAATGAAATCCGTGGGCTTGCGGAGTATGAGGCAAAGGCTGTCACCAGTTCCCCACGGGACTGGATGGGATATCTGGACACGGCGGCGAAGCTGTACCGTTATTCCTTCCCAGATACGCTTTTGATCCATGCACAGCGCCCGGATGCGACTGCCTGTGCGTCGCTGGAGCTGTGGAATGGAAAGATGAACCGGTGGGTGAACCGTGGGGCAAAGGGGATTGCACTGATTGACGATACCGGGCCGACACGGAGGCTGCGGTATGTATTCGATATTTCCGACACGCATATGGTGCGTGGCGGCAGGACGCCAAACCTGTGGAAGATTGAGGATGCACAGAAAAAGGATATCCTTGACCATCTGGCGGACGCTTACGGACTGTCAGAGACAGACAGCGCAGACCTGCCGTCTGCCTTATCCGAAATTTCCCGGCAGTTGACGGAAGAAAACTTAGAGGAAGTGATGGACGGCCTTCTGTATGAAACAGAGGGGACATTTTTAGAGGGGCTGGACGAGGACACGATCCGTGTGGAGTTCCGGCGGCTTTTGATGAACAGCGCTTTTTATACGCTGGCTGTCCGCTGCGGTCTTGACCCGATGGAGTATCTGGAGGAAGAAGATTTTTCGGCAATCACCGATTACAATGCGCTGCCTGCGCTTACCTTCCTGGGAAATGCCACAAGCCAGCTTGTGGAGCCTGTCCTTGTGGACATTGGACGGACAGTGCGTAAGATTCTCATAGAAAAATCCCAGAAAACGGTTGCAAAAGAGAATGGAATCGGCTATAATGAATTTAATGCTTTAAAGCGTGAAAGCGAAAACAAAGAAGGAGGAAATGAGCATGGAACTGACTTACCACCGCAAAGGGGATTACCTGTTCCCGAACCTGACCATAGAGAAACCAGAGGCGGCAATCGGGAAGTACGGGATGCTGCGCCGGACATACCTGAAAGAGAACCGGAAGGGATGGTATCAGAGCATGATGCTGTCGGGGAAACTGGACAGGCACTTGATGGAGATCGAGCAGGCAGCGACGGAGAGGATGGAAGTCCTGATGAAAGGGCTGCTTCTGAAATACCCGGCCCCGGACAAGGAGAAAGACCAGATGGCGTGGGCGGCGCACATGAATGGACTGACGGCAATGGCGGAAGAGAGCATCTTGAAGGAATTGGTATACAGCTAAATGAGGAAACAACAGAACAGGATTTGAGTGAAGCAGAGGAGAAAGAAGCCTCTGCTTTATCTTTGCCCGATTTTCCGACTGTGGAACAGCAGAAGAGGGAGATTGAGGGACGGATGCAGGCGCTCTATGCCGGGGAGGTTGCGATTTCTCCAGAGGTGATAGATGAAGTCCTGCGCAGCGGCGGCAACCGGAATGGGAGCCAGCTCCGGATCATCTATAATTTTATGATAGACCAGATGCCGGAGGAATATACGGAATTTGTCCGGAGGGAGTATGGCAAAGGCGGCATCGGGCTTATCATAGACGGCAAGGAATATTCTGTCTGGTATGATGAGCTGGGGATGCAGATTGCCGTAGGACATACGGTGACAGACCGGATTCTGGATAAGGTATTTTTATCCTGGGAAGATGTGTGCGGACGTATCCACCAGCTTTTAAAACAGGGGGAGTATGCGCCGCAGGTGGTATTGGATGCCGCAAGGGATAACGCTTTGAAGGAACACGCCAACGCACTTGCCTATATGTATCAGGATATGGCAGAGGGCGTTGCGGAGCTTGTATTTGAAGATGTGGAGGTATTCTATGGCGGATTCCCTGATAAAGTGGAACGGCTGTCAGAGCTGATCGCACAGCCGGAATATCTCTCTGACCTGATAGAACGCCTGGAAGGCCTTGCAGAGGCGTATGAAGAAAATCATGGGATTATGCGATTCCAATTATATAATCCTACACGGATTCTTGCACAGTTCCAGAAGTTTGCAAAGGAGGCTGTACCTTACCAGACAAGAGAAGGGTTTGCATGGGAAGAACACCCGGTTTTCATCACAGAGGATGAGATTGACGCTTTTCTGCAGGGAGGGGGCGCATATTCGGACGGGCGGCTTTCCACTTACGCATTTTTTATACAGGATAAGACTGATAAGGAAAAAACGGATTTTATTAAGGAAAGCTATGGGATAGGCGGACGGAGCCATGCGCTGTCCGGCGCTGACAATTCCCATGCGGATTACAGCGGGAAGGGGTTGAAGCTGGCGAGAGGCTCTTATAGTGAGCCGGATGTGGAAATCTTATTGAGATGGCCGAAAGTGGCAAAACGGGTAGTGGCTTTGATTGAAAACGGCAATTACCTGAAACCGTCCGATTATTCCCGTATGCCTGTTTATGAACGGGAAAGGATGGCGGGGCGTGTTGTCAATTTCTATCACCATCTTCCAGACCATATGATACGTCCCTGGGCGGGAAATCCGGATATGTTTACCCACCGGGACGATGTGGTGAGTCTTCTGAACAATCCAGAAGGGCAGGAAGGCTTATTGCGGCATATGGATGAAGCAATAGCGGAATTGCCATTAGATTTTGAAGATTATGAGAAAAAGGTACAAATCCTTACTGATCTTCACGGATATGTGGAAGGGACATATACGATTTTCCCGGAAAGGAAAAGAGAAGAAGTACAGATTGAAAATGGAGGACAGTTATCCCTCTTTGATTTCATGGCCCCAGAAAAGACGCCAGGAAAGCAGGAAGAAACAAAAGAACCGCAAAAAAACGAAGAATCAGAAATTAAAAGTGCGGAACCGATAGAAGATAGCAGCGGCTCCGGCGAAACCGGGAAGTACACTTACGCAGTAGGGAACTTTATATATCTGGATACGGATAAGTTACACCGTATTACAGAAATTAAGAATCAGCACATATCGGTAAAGGATATGGAACATCCAGACCATCAAGAAAGTATAATCTTTCTTGATTCGTATGATGGGAGATTAGATGTCTGCCCGGAACTGAACCGGCATCTGCTGATTGGCGGAAATGCATTGGGGAGGGACAGCCGGGCTATTTACAAAGAATGTCTGTATACTGCCCTTGCTGCCATTAAAAGCAGCGCAGCCTATGATGTCATCCGTTCCAGGGACGTAGATGAAGATATGGCGTATGATATTGTCCAGGAAGAATTGGACAATTTAATGGTGCGCAACAGGGAAAACGCCCCCGTTATGGCAGAAGCCTATGGGAACTGGGATAACTTCCGGGACTGGATGGCGGAAGACATTTTCCAGAGGACGTACCAGGATTACCTTGTGGACAGCCGGGACGCCATTGCCTTGCATGAAAATGACCCGGATGCGCCGGAGTGGGCAAAAGGCATGGCGGTGGATGCAGAGTTACAGGAGATTGCGGCATTTCCAGAAGGAGCAAAGGAAAATATGCGGGAAGCGGAAACGGCGGCAGAAGCAGAAACAGCAGATTCCGCAAAATCCGCAGAACCGGATCTTATGCAAAGAGAACCCGGCATATTTGAGTATGGGGGATTCCATTTTGAAGCTGTTGGGAAACTGCAGGAAAACTTCAACGCACAGGACATTATCCTGAATACCAGATCGCATAACGAACTTGGCATATCTGATTATGAAGATGGGCAGCATCCGTATTCGCACAGCAGCTTTTATGAAGCAAGCACAGACAAAACCGCAGATGTTTTCCGGTGCGTGGAAACGGGGAAGAACTATCTCCCAGGGGAGCATGAGCTGTTTGAGTATGTGGGGGAATTTATCCCTTTTATACAGCAGGAGACGCAGGAAGAAGAAGCGGAGCTGCCTCAGACGGGCGCAGCGGCTCCTAATCTGGAAGAATTGCAGGAGGAACCGGACACTGAGGAATACGGTCTGATTGAAAACAGGCTGTTCCTTGCAATGGAGGAAGCAGACGTATATCTGGATGATTTTTCACCGGAGCAGGTGGATGTTATCTATGAAGCTGCTGAAAAAGGTTTGAACCTTGTGCCTATGCTGAACCCGGAGTTCCCTCCGGAGCAGATGCAGCTGATTGCTGACGTGATGGAGCGGATGGCAGCCAATGAACAGGCTGCATTTGGGAATGAGATCAATCCATTGACAAGCCACGTGATGAATCCGGAGGAAATCAACCATATCCGCAAAGACCGCAGGCTCCCCTTAGAGCCTGTTGCCGCAGATGGGATAGAGGGAGCTGGAGGGATCGGAAACGGCAGTACCCGGCAGGCTTCCGGGCAGTCCAGAAGGGATAACGGGACAGGAGAACCGTCACCGGGGCTGGAACGCCGGGAGAAGATAAATTTTCATATCACCGACGATGACCTGGGCGCAGGAGGCCCAAAGCAGAAGTTCCGTGCCAACATGGACGCAATCCTCATCCTGAAAGCATTGGAGTATGAAAACCGCCTTGCCACGCCGGAGGAACAGGAAACCTTATCACATTTCGTCGGATGGGGCGGCATCCCGGCGGCGTTTGACGATAAGAATGAAGCGTGGGCGGCAGAATATGCGGAACTGAAAGCGGCGCTGACGCCGGAGGAATACCGGGAGGCAAGGGCATCTACCTTAAATGCGTTCTATACTTCCCCTACGGTAATTAAAGCGATGTATGAAGCCCTGGGAAACATGGGGTTACAGCGGGGGAATGTGCTGGAGCCGTCCTGCGGAATCGGAAATTTTATGGGATTAGTGCCGGAGCCTATGGACGGGCTGAATATGTACGGCGTGGAGCTTGACAGCATTTCCGGGAAGATAGCGAAACAGCTTTACCAGAAAAATAATATCTCCGTGCAGGGGTTTGAAACCGCTGCATACCCGGACAGCTTCTTTGACTGCGTAATCGGCAATGTGCCGTTCGGCGCTTATAAGGTGGCAGACCGCAGGTATGACCGCCATAACTTTATGATACATGATTATTTCATCGCAAAATCCTTAGACCTGGTGCGTCCAGGCGGTGTGGTGGCGGTGGTGACGTCAAGCGGCACGATGGATAAGCAAAGCGCATCCGTGCGCCAGTACATCGCCAACCGTGCAGACCTGATTGGGGCGATCCGTCTCCCCAATAATGCGTTCCAAAGAAATGCCGGGACGGGCGTTGTTGCGGATATTCTGTTTTTTCAGAAGCGTGACCGGGCGTCTTTGGAGCAGCCGGATTGGGTGGAACTTGGCACAACGCCAGAAGGCCATACGGTCAATTCCTATTTTGCAAACCACCCTGAGATGGTGCTTGGGGAGTTTACCACGGAAAGTACACAGTATGGCAAGCAGGAAACCACGGTGAAGCCGATAGAGGGAGCAGTCCTTTCGGAGCAGCTGAAAGAAGCGGTGAAGCACATCCAGGGGACGATTACGGAAATGGAGCTGGAAGATTCAGAACTAGAGGAAACGGCATCATCCATCCCGGCAGACCCTTCCATCAAGAATTTCAGTTTTGCAAATGTGGATGGGAAAGTGTATTACCGGGAAAATTCCGTTATGAATTTGATGGAGCTTCCCGCTTTAACAACAGAGCGTGTGCTGGGGATGATTGAACTGCGGAATTTGACGCAGACACTTCTGCAGTGCCAGATGGAGGACGGCAGCGATGCGGAAGTTGCCGTGCTGCAGAAGGAATTGAACACGCAGTATGACCGTTTTACCGCACAGTATGGACTGATCAGCAGCAATGCCAACCGGAGGGCATTTTCCCAGGACAGCAGCTATTGCCTGTTATCGTCGTTGGAATTGGTGGACGAGGAAGGGAAGCTGAAACGGAAGGCGGATATTTTTACGAAACGTACCATCCGAAAGGCTGTGCCGGTGACAAGCGTGGATACCGCCAGTGAAGCCCTGGCCGTTTCCATCGGGGAGCGGGCAAAGGTGGACGTGCCGTTTATGGCAGAATTATCCGGCAGGGCAGAATCCGAAGTTACGGAGGAACTGGCGGGGGTGATCTTTAAAAATCCTTTGACAGACCAGTGGGAATCTTCGGATGAGTATTTATCCGGCAATGTCCGGGAGAAACTTACGGTCGCAAAACAATTTGCAGAAAATAATCCGGAATACGGGATCAATGTGCAGGCATTGGAGCGTGTGCAGCCGAAAGACCTGGAGGCATCGGAGATTGAGGAGCGTCTTGGGGCAACCTGGGTAGACCCGGCTTATATCACAGAGTTCATGGGGGAGCTGTTCCATACGCCGGGCCATTTATTGGGGAACCAGATTGACGTGAAGTATGCGAAAGTCAACGGCCAGTGGAACATTTCCGGGAAAGGTGCGGATTCCCGTGGAAATTCCCTTGTCACAGCCACTTACGGGACACCAAGGGCAAGCGGCTACCGTCTGTTAGAAGATGCGCTGAATCTCAAAGACACAAAAATCTTTGATACGGTTGTGGAGGACGGCAAGGAAAAGCGTGTCCTGAACAAAAAAGAAACCATGATCGCACAACAAAAGCAGGAGATGATAAAGGAAGCCTTCAAGGAGTGGATCTTCCGGGACATTGACCGCAGGGAGGATTTGTGCAGGAAATATAACGATTTATTTAACAGCATCCGTCCCCGTGAATATGATGGGAGCCATATCCAGTTTGCAGGCATGACGCCAGAAATTACCCTGATGCCACACCAGAAAAATGCGGTGGCGCATATATTATATGGAAACAACACGCTGCTTGCGCATTGTGTGGGGGCCGGCAAGACCTTCCAGATGATTGCGGCCGGGATGGAGAGCCGGAGGCTTGGGCTGGCACAGAAGAACCTCTATGTCGTGCCGAACCATCTGACCGAACAGTGGGGCAGCGATTTCCTGCGCCTGTATCCGGGCGCAAATGTCTTAGTCGCAACGAAGAAGGATTTTGAGCCTGCCAACCGGAAGAAGTTCTGCTCCCGTATCGCAACCGGGGATTATGACGCCATCATTATCGGGCACAGCCAGTTTGAGCGCATTCCCCTTTCCAGGGAACGGCAGATTGCAGTCATAGAGCGGCAGATGAACGACATTACGGCTGCGATTGCAGAGCTGGCAGAGGAAGAAGGCACACGCTACACCATTAAACAGATGGAAAAAACAAAGAAAACACTGGAAACAAGGCTTGCGAAGCTGAATGATCAGAGCCGGAAGGATGATGTGGTTACGTTCGAGCAGTTAGGCGTGGATCGGCTGTTCGTAGATGAAAGCCATAACTATAAAAATATGTTTTTATACACAAAGATGCGCAATGTTGCCGGGATTTCCCAGACGGACGCACAGAAAAGCTCCGATATGTTCATGAAGTGCCAGTACCTGGACGAGATTACCGGAGGGAAGGGCGTCACTTTTGCAACCGGGACTCCCGTATCGAATAGCATGGTAGAGCTATATACGATCATGCGCTATCTGCAGTATGACACCATACAGAGGATGGGCCTGGGGCATTTTGATTCCTGGGCGGCAGCTTTTGGCGAGACTGTCACAAGTATAGAGATAGCACCAGTGTTAAAGGTACATAAACAAATCCAGAGAGAAATACGCTAAAAAGAGCAACCATAAATGAATGGATTGCTCTTTTAACATGTTTGGAAAGTATTGCATAAAAAATTCAGTTTGCTATAATTATTTTAAGATGTTTTCATATTAGCAAGAAGGGAATGGAAAAGGTCGTAACAGATGGATATGCATATTTTGATTTGTGATGATAACAGTGATGCTGTAGTGCAGGAGGAGTTTGTCATTGAAGAGGCAATGGATGCCATAAAAAAGCACGGCAATATCAGGACATTTACATCTGCGAAAGCATGCCTGGCTGCTGTACAGGAAAATAAAAAGCATTATGGTATTGTTTTTTTAGATATTGAAATGCCATATATTTCAGGAATAGAATTAGGAAAAAAAATAAAAGAAATTAACCCAATGATACAGATTATATTTGTTACCAGCTTTGAAAAGTATTCATTATCGGCATATGATGTACATCCATTTCATTATGTCGTAAAACCATTGAAAACCGAAAAAGTGAAAGAGATTCTGCTGAGTGTAATGCAATATGAAAAAATTGGAAGCTTAACTATTTCTAACGGCTCTAAACTAAAGGTGGAAATAAACAGGGATATTATATCTATACCGACAGGAAGTATCTGTTATATAGAAAAAGAAAAAAATATTTGCAATATTGTGACGGAATCCAGAGAATACCAGACATATGCCAGCCTAAAAGAACTTGAGGAACAGATTATGAATTTGAAGGTAGAGGGGCTGTACCGTTGCCATCAGTCTTTTATTGTGAATTTAAGATGCGTACAAAGATATGAGGGAAGTGGGTTTGTTTTAGAAAATGAAATTACTGTTCCGGTCAGCAGAGGGAAAAGAACAGAAGCAAAGAAGAAGTTTTATGATATACTCAGGGAGGGATAAGAATTATGCAGGTAATTACACCAGTTTTTTTAGATATTTGTCTCTTCTATTGCTGTCTGGATACAGGACACCGTTTAAAGATATCACAGGCAGAGGCCGGTGTCTGTATTGCACTGCTGGCTTCTCTTAGCTCATTGGCTGTTAATACACTTCCGAAAATACCTTTTATTCAACTTTTCGTATATCTTCTGATTATGCCGCTGATTGATGCATTGTTTTATGGAAATAAATGGATTAAGGCTGCTAGCTATTTAAAATTACTTTTGGTACTGACGATACTTAACCTACTGAGTGCGTATATGCTCAATCAAATAAAATGCGACGAGAATGAAAATAGTAGTTTTATTATTTTTGTTGTTTTTACGATAATAACCAGACTGTTAGTCTATATATTTTTGAAAGAACGTCGTAAGCAGAAGAAAATAAACTATTTTGAAATTATATCTTGCCGCTATATTTTAATAAAAGCTATTATTTCTATTATATTACTGTTTGCTCATTCCTATATTGTGCTAAATGAGGAGATGTTTCATACTGAGATGTTATGGAATTTACGGGTCATTTTATTAGTAATACTGGTTGTATTGGTCATTAGTATTTTTGAAGATATTGAAACGGAAGCGCAAAAAATTGTGGAAAATATGCGAAATGAGCAACAGATGGATATTGAAAGAAACTATCTGAATGCAATTACCCGGAGGACGCAGGAACTTGCAAAGATACGGCATGACATTAAGGAACATATTTTTATGATTTATTATTTGGCGGAAAAAGACGATATACAGGGGATTAAAGATTATTTAGGAAAAATTCCAGTTGTAGAGGGAAGTTCATTAATAACAGTTCCTCAGAAGGAGTGGCTTGGGGCACTTATTTATTCAAAAGCTGAAAAGGCAAAGAAAGTGGGAGTCGAATTCGATTTTGAAAATCAATGGAATCCAGAACTTGTAGTCATGGTAGATAATATGGATATTCTGAGCCTGACTGCGAATATATTAGATAATGCAATTGAGGCGGCACAGAAGGTAATGGACAAAAAGAAGAAAAAAGTCAAAGTTGTTTTAAATCAAAACAGGGGATATTTATTGATTGATGTATGGAACCATTATAATAAAAGCTATTTGGATATTGTAGGAAACAGGTTTAAAACCACGAAAAAGGATAAACAGCTTCATGGAAAAGGGATAGAGATTATTCGGGAGACAGCAGCAAAATATAAAGGGGATTTTTCGTATGATATGAAAGAAGATGAGATTGTAACGAAAATAACAATACAGAATATTATGGTGAGATGACAGCGAACTGCTAGATAGAAGTAAAAATATTACGGCTATCTGGCAGTTTTTTTACAAAATATCACGACTTTTCAACCAAATATCATTTGGCATACATAGATAAAAGTGTATAGGCTATAATGAAAGCAGTTCAAGAGAAAAGCAATATAAAACAGAGTAATCGGAAGGGCAGGACACGTAATGAAGGAAAGCGAGCTGTTAGTAAATATTTCACATCTGAGGAAATCGTATGGAGAAAAAAAGGTTTTGAGGGATATCAACTTGTCTATTGCAAAAGGGGAAGTAGTTGGACTATTAGGGGTAAACGGCGCAGGGAAAACAACATTGATGAGCTGTATTGCAGGAACGGTGCCATTTTCAGAAGGAGATATACAGTTTCATGGTAAAGATTTGACAAAAAACTGCCATGAACTCAACAAAATTGGCTTTCTGATTAAGGTAAGTTTTTTGGAGTATTTAACTGCGGAGGAAAACTTAAGAGTACTTGGAACATATGCAGGGATGTCTAAAAGAGAATTAGATAGACTGGTACCTAAGGTATTAAAAATTGTTCAGCTTTATGAAAAAAAAGATGAATATACAACGGGTTTTTCGTTTGGCCAGCAACAGCGTCTTGGAGTTGCTCAGGCAATTTTAGGAAATAAAGATTTTTTGGTTTTAGATGAGCCATTTGTAGGATTAGACAGTGATGGGAAAGAAATGTTGGAAAAATTGATTCTGGAAAAATCACAAAAGGATGGAGCGGCTGTACTTCTTTCTTCACATGATATGGAAGAAATTGAAAAGGTATGCGACAGAGTAGTGATTATGAAGGATGGGAATGTTGTTTTTGATGATACTTTTAAAGTAAGTACGGCTGCACATATTCAGATAAATGTAACGGGGGAAGAATTTAAAAAATATTTGAATACATTTCCAATGAAAGAAAAGGTTGCAGTATTAAAGGATGGGGTAATAGAAGTAAAAGATATAGAAATACTGGGAGCAGTGCTGAATCAATTAGGAAAGGATGAGGTAATTTCCAGACTATATATGAAAGACACATCAATTCAGGAACTTTTCGACAGGATAACAAGAAAGGTATTGTAATCATGAAACGGTTGGTAAAAACAGAATTTTATAAGCTTTGTAAAGCAGATCATACACTGCTTATTGCATTGCTCTTTTTATACCCGGTTATGTGGTCGGTCTTAGCGTACCGGAATGAAATTGTTTTGGTTGAAAATGGGCATAGTATGTTCTCATGGATTCTGATACAGCTCTTTTCCATGGAAAAATCGTTTATTCTAACCTTAGTATTTGCCCTGCTTGTGAATACGGTTATTGGCGAAGAGCAAAGGAAGATGTATCTGCCGATGGTTCAGAACAAAGGAATTCCAATAGAAAAGTTTTACCTATCAAAGGTTGCTGCGGCAATAGGATATCTGTTTCTTATATTGTTGGCAGTAATAACAGGAACGGCAGTTTGTTATATGGCTTTTGTCAGAAGCAACAGTATAATGGCCACAGGGAAAATTTGGAATAATACGAGGGAATTGGTATACAGTATGAAAATTTTACTTATATGGATTTTGGACAAATGTGTTCTGTTCCCGAGCGTATTTATTTGGCTTTCTAAAAAGAGGAGTATGATAAAAGCGTTAATAATACTAATCTTATTCAGTTTTTTTGACAGAGGAATAGCGATGCTGTCAGGGATATCCTTTTTAAGCATTTGGAATGTTTATGAAAACGCAGAACATTTTGTCAGTTTGTGTGGAAACGGAAATTTAGAAATCCATATGAGCATTATAATACAGATTATAATATATGTAAGCATTGCATTTTTTTTGATAGGGAGACGAAAGTTGGGTACAAAAGATGATATAAGCAAAGTTAGATTTCCTGTTGTGTTTGATGGAAAGAGGTGACAAAGAAGCATGAATGGAATAAGAGCAGAATTATACAAATATAGAAAAAGAAAAATTTATGTATTGGCATTTATATTATTAATTATACCGATACTTTTAGCATTAAACAGCATTTTTTTAACAGATCCATATGCTGCCGAGAAACAAAGCCTATTATACTGGTGCAGCATGGCAATCTTTATGAATAGTATGATGTACGTAGTTCCTATTGCGTTTTCCTATACAAGCGGCATTAATCTTTCAGAGGAAATTGAGAATCATTTCTTTGGAATGACCAGTCAAAGGTGTAATAAAGTAATCGTGTACAGGACAAAAACTTTCGCTACGATTGCTATTGCGGTACAGCTATTTCTAATTGAAATGGCAGGATGCATTATCATATATTATCTGACGTATATTGCTGGTGGAATTGATTTGACTGGCAGCATTTGTGGATTGGGCTATACCACTGAAACCATTGTTTTTATCATAGAAATGTTTCTTTTTTATTGTGTTCTTATTCCGTTAATCATAAATGGGGTCAGCGCTTATATTA
>ERZ778517.1044-NODE-1044-length-23526-cov-6.767969_pt1 | contig 23526 bp, 16 predicted proteins | sample MGYA00510341_ERZ778517 | MGnify/ENA primary metagenome ERZ778517 (study PRJEB29527, sample SAMN07138964) | mouse gut metagenome | material: feces | host: mouse | place: China:Nanjing | collected 2016-01-25 ...
GTTTGTAATATTTGTCCACAAGATTAATAATGCACAAAATTCTACGATTTTTTTTATATTTTTAATAGTTATATCTGTAATGGTGATTCTTTATGAGCGTTTTGCCTGCAATAAAGCCAAAGTATGCCGACTGGTGAATGTATTATTATATTTGTCGGCGGCTGCGTTTCCGGTCTGCGGATTATTGATGTACAGGCTGACAATGCATTATGGGACAATTGTAGATGTAAATGATATGGCACAGCTGAATTCCATGTTTCATAGTCGATTGGATATTGGCCATCAGGCGATTACAAACTATGGAATCCATTGGTTTGGCAATTATTATAATCAAATAGGAGCCGGATTCAGCCAGACGATGCCAGAAGGGTATAATTTTATTGACAGCGCCTACATCCTGTTGCTGGTTCGATATGGAATACTGGTGTCGGCCGCCTTTGTGATTGGATTTGTGGTGTCATCGATACGGGGTACAAAGACAGGAAATATCAGAATGACCTTGGCAGTGATGCTGATTGCCGGACATTCGGTACTGGAACATCATGCTCCCGAATTGAATTACAATATCTTTTTATTGCTTCCGGTGTTGGGAATTGCCAGGAGTGAGAATCGGGAAGAATCAATATTAGACCGAATCAAAGGCATGCTGCACCAAAATAAGATCCTGCAGATTTGGACAGGAACAGTTGCTGTAGCTGCCCTGTTTTTGGTTTGCAGACTGAACTATGTAGTTTCATTGGTCAGAACGGTTGTAACATTAACAGCCAGCGGTGCAGATGAGAAAGGAAGAAAGCTATTCATCTGGATACTTCTGGCTGTTATTGGTATGGTTGTGGGTATATTTTATGCATGGTATCAATTGGGCGCACATAAATCTCACGGTAAATCGATATTAAAACGGTTAATGCAGCCAAAAAGAGTATTAATCGGAATGATAAGTATTGGCATTATTGGATTGTCAGCAATGATAATATTTGTACATAATGAATTATCACTAGGAATGTTAAAATATGCCAATGTGATAGCAGAAGAGCAGAATGTATTATCCTGGATTAATCAGACTGATAATCCAAGGCTATATGTAGATGATGTACCGGTATTGTATCACAAGGCTAATGCAAACAATACATATTCTGTATATAGTCTGGAAGATTTGGCGAGAAAGACAGACAGTACAATTCTTACCAATAAGGACAATAATGCGAGAATATTGCTCGACAGAGGCTTTTTGTTTGCAGAGATCTCAGACGAACATGCAATTTATACCACAGACCGGGAAGTGATTGACTTATTGAGGGAAAAGGGATATCATTTTACAAGCTACTATTCTGTTCAAAAGGAAGTGGATTTGGACTATATGGCGGAATGTAATGGTCTGGAACAGGGAGAGAGTGGAGAGGTAATACTTACAAGTGAGCATAGTGCGATGCCGATGGGACCATATGCGTACTTGTGGGGCGGAATTTACAAGGTGACCTATCATCTGCGGATACCGCCGGAGACAAAGAGAAGCGAAGAAGATCTTTGTACACTGGTGCCTTGTGCGGACTACGGCAATAATATCAGAAAAGAGCAGAAAGTATACCTGGATGAATTTGCTGAGGATGGGAGTCTGATTGTTGATGTGGTTTTTTCTGTCGGAAATGTGAATGGAGTAGAGTTCAAGGCATTTCTAAATGCAGACTTGCAGGTAGATTTGGCAATCGAAAAAATTACTTACCAGCAGACGGTATCATATGACACAATCTACTATTATGATGAGAAGGGACAGAATAACCGCACCGAACGATATGATGAAGAAGGAAACCGCATTTTGCAGGATGGCTATTGGGCAGTCGAATATGAGTACAATAAGGCAGGACAAAATACGGTACGAAAATATTATGACGAAAATAATGCTCCTGTAAAGATAGCTGACGGTTATGCAGAGATACATATGGAATATAATGCTGCCAACAAACTGGTGCGTGAATCGTATTATGATGAATCCGGGCAGTCAATATGCTCCGTCAAAGGCTATGCGACGGAAGAACGGGAATATGACCAATACGGAAATGCTTATGAATATCGTTACTATGGCGAAGACGGCAATCTGATTCTGAGACCGGAAGGATACGCAATCGCAAAGTATGAGTATGATGACAAGAACAGATGCATTGCAGAGCATTATTATGGTACGGATGAAGCGCCTGTCTTGAAGAATAACAGTTTTGCATCCATAACATTTGTATTGGATGAGACAGGAAACCATCTGGAAGAAAGAACCTTTGGCATCAATGGAGAGCCTGTGATCTGCCAGTCCGGATACGCGGAAATCCACAGACAATTCAATGAAAATCAAAAGGAGATCCGACAGGAATACTATGATGTGAGCGGTAAGCTGATGATGCGAAACGGTGAATGTGCAATCACTGAATTTGAATACGATGAGGCAGGTAATGTCTCAGCAAAGAGATACTATGGAGTGGCGGCAGAGCCGATTATGTATCATGATGAGTTCTGGCAGGTAAGAAGTACCTATAATGAGAACAGAAAAATTATTCATGAGGAGTATTATGGGGTGAACGGAGAGCCTGTATTGCGGGCACAAGGCTACGCCTCTTATGATGCGGAGTATGACCGGAATGGAAATGCGACAGTATACAGATATTATGATACAGCAGGTAATCCGATCGTTAACGTTTGGGGATATGCAGAGGTTCAATATAGTTATAATGAGAAAAATCAGAATATCTATGAAACCTATTATGACGTTGATGGTGCGAGAAAGGATATTGGCGGAGGCCGTTATGCGACAGGAAGAGAGTATGATGAAAATGGAAATGTGATCAGTATTCGATATTTTGGCGCAGAGGATGAGCCTGTTATGCATAATGCTGGCTACCATGAGGTACGGTACACATATAATGACAGGAAACAGGTCATTCGTGAGGAATTCTATGATGCAGACAGAATACCAGTATTGAATTCCCAGGGATTCTTTGCAGATGAGCGTGAATATGATGAGGATGGAAATCAAAGCAGTATAAGATATTACGATTTGCAGCGAAATGAGATATATATAGAATGACAAGCGGGAATACTTGTGATATAATACTGTTCATGCCAAAATAGCAACAGATGATACATGGAGTTAATGGGAGGAGTAGTTATGAGTCAGGCTCAAAAAGTACATTATGACAGGAACGATGAAGAAATAGATTTACGTGACATTTTTTGGAGAATCATGCTTTGCTGGCGGGCGATTATAGCGTGGGCAGTCGTTTTCGCGGTTGTGTTTGGAGGACTCGGGTATTTAAGAAGTGTAAATAAATACCAGTCTGTACTAAAGACAAGGGAGAAAAAGTACTCATATGAAGGCAAGGATATATCGCTTTTGGAGGCATCTGAAGAGCTCACGGGCATACAGATACGGGAAGCACAGAATATTGTAGAATTGTATCGACAGCTGGAGGAGCAGAAGGAATATCAGAAGCATGATATTTACACAGAGCTGGACGGATATGCGCTAAAGAACCTGTATATGCAGTTTTACATACAGGTGTACGATGAGGCGTTATCTGATCAAAAGAGTAGCGCATCCGATATAAACTATCAGAGGCAGATGCTTGCACAGGATCTGATTTCTGCATATATCACTACTTTATCCGGTGATGATAATCTGACAGCATTAATAGAGGCATCAGGTATTTCGATTGACCGGCAGCAGATGTCACGCCTATTTAGTCTGTACAATGAAGGAAAAGGAAATACCATAGCGTTTTCCATGAAGCTTACGGACGATATGGATGTGGATGCGATACAGGATACCGTAGAACGGTTACTGCAGGAAAAATATGATGAATTAGACCGGACTATTCCACATGGCTTTTCCCTGATCAATCAGAATATACAGACAACTTATGACCAGTCGGTGATTGACACACAGAATAGTATGACACAGAATATTTATGACAAGGAGGCCGACATTGCAAAGCAGAGAGAAAAATTGACAGATGAACAGGAAGCATATCTGTTTGCATTGCTTGCTATTGACGGAAATAAAGCGGTTGCTGACCGTGCAATCGATGAGACCGGCTTTGAATTAAAGGAACCGCATATCAGCCTTAAATTTATTGTGCTGGGTTTTATTTTGGGCGCAATGATTCCGTGTGGCATAGCAGTTTTAAAGGTGGTATTTGCAGCGCGGTTATTATCGCCAGGCAAGCTCTCGGAGCTTTACAATCTGGAGGTATTAAGTGTTATTACACTGACATTGCCTAAAAAGAGGATTTTTAATGGTATTGATAATTTTCTGATTGGCAAACGGGACAGGCATAAGAAAAAACGTTCTCTTGAAGCTCAGATTCAATCCGGAATTGTTGGCATTGTCTTAAAGTGTGAACAGAATAATGTCGATCATATCGCTCTGACAGGGACAAATATGGAGGCTTATGATGCAGAAATATTAAAGAAGCTGTCGGAAGGAGTGGAAAACCGGGGAATATCTGTTGAACTTTTGAGTGATATATATTATAATGTGGAAAACCTTACAGAGTGTGCTAAAATCGGTAATGTGTTTTTGATCGAGAGCGTAAACCAGTCAATATATGAAGAAATTGAAAATGAATTAAATAAGGCACTGGAATTTCAAATCAATGTTTTGGGTGCCGTTGTGCTGGAATAATGTAACAGGAAGCCGAAGGCTGAACTGCAACGGAATAATTACTTTTTGATAAATGACATGCAGAAGCGGCCAGGGAGTAACTGCAGGCATAAGCAAAGAAATAAAACGTGAAGGGTAGATGTCGTATGGATAGAGAAATAATTTCGTTCATTGTACCGGCGTATAATGCTGAGGTTACCTTACACAGAACAATCCAAAGCATATTGAACCAGACAAGTGACAGCTACAGGATCATTATCATAAACGACGGTTCAACTGACAAGACAGAAGAAATCGGTAAAGCTTACAGCCAGAAATATCCGGGCAGAATCACATACGTATATCAGCCCAACAGGGGGCTTGGCGGTGCGAGAAATCATGGTATCGAGCTTGCCGATACCGAGTATATATCGTTTCTTGACAGTGATGACTGGCTCATGCCGCACTACGTCGAGCATATTGCCGCACAGCTGGAGAAGAATCCAGGACAAAAGCCTGAAATCATCATGACGCTGCCACAGATTTATGACGAGAACAGCAAACTGATTGCTGACTGGTACGATCAGCCGTTATTCAGGGAGCTGTTTCCGGAAGATGGCGCTTATATCAACCCACAGGCAGACAGCAGAATTTACAGGACGGATGTCAATCAGTGCCGCAAGATCCTTCAAATGGATTTTGTGAAGAAAGTACATTTTCGTTTTAGGGAAAAAGTAAAATGGGAGGATGTATTCCCTCATTTTTATCTGTTGTCCAATTGTCAAATCTGCACGGGCATTGGAAGTGTGGGATTTTATTATCGAAAAGGAAATTCGAACCAGATTACAGCATCACGGGGTAAAGACAGGATGGATTTACTGCAGGTATATGATGACCTGCTGACATACCTGAAGGAAACAGAGCAGGGCAAAGCTCATGAGGACGTCATGCGATATCCTGTCATGAGGATTATGGTAAGCTTTGCGAATGAAGGAATACGGATGGCGGATTTGGATACGCGAAAGGAGCTTGTGAAGGCGCTGTACCGCTTTTTTAAAAATGTTCCTGAAGCGTATGACAAAGTACTATTCCGAGAAGGCAAAAAATATTGTGGGAAGTCTGAAATCCGGCAATACCGTATTTTTTTAGCGGTAATTAGGAACAGAGCATTGCTTCCCATATTTTATGATTATATTTATCGGGATGCAAGTGAGCAGCTGGTAAAAAAAGTATTTAGAAAGTTAAAACACAATGAAACAACTTGAAAATTATTTGTCAAGAATTGATCAAAATACAGTAAATACGGTACTGCTTCTGACCAGAAGTCAAAAGTTTCAAAGATTATCGGAATCGCTACGGCCGAAAAAGATATACTACAATCTTTCAGAGCTTGCAGGATTGGAGAAGCCGATTGATATGATTCTGTTCGACTGCTCCTGCGGGATGATGGATCAGCTTGCAAAACTGCATAAAAAGTACATGGTGGGTCGTATGAATGCAGGAGAAGAATATTTCTCGCTGTGGGAAAAGAACCGACAAAGTACAGAGCACATTTATATTGAACAATTGAAGAATAATACTGACGAAAGCGAGATATTTGAATGGAACAAAACAGACAGAGATGTAGAATTATCCGTGATCCTTCCAGTATACAATGTGTCAAAATATCTGCCACAGTGCATTGAAAACCTGACAAAATGGAAGGCAGCATATATTGAGTATCTGTTTGTTGATGATGGGTCTACGGATGAATCGGCGGCAATTATACAGGATTATGCGGCAAAAGATATACGTATCCGCCTGATCCGGAAACAGAACGGCGGATGTGCATCAGCGAGAAACAAGGGAATCGAGTGTGCAAAAGGACAATATATCTGCTTTGTGGACTCTGATGATTATGTACATGAGACTATGCTTTGGAAGCTCCTCAAACGTGCGATGCTCGGAAATTATGATCTGACATATTGTGGATATTGTGCGTATTATGAGGAAACAGGAGAGTCGGAACCGGTACTGGATGATTGCCTGGCAGGAACATACCTGACAGGTGAGTATGACACCGATAGGATAAGACTGCTTGCTGTGAAGGCGAAGGTCGCTATTTGGCGATGTCTATATAAAAAATCAGTGCTGGATGAACATCAGATCCGTTTTCATGAAGACTTGAAACGATTTGACGACCTGCCATTTCGGGTTGAGTACACGTTCGTATCAAAAAGTGCGATATGCATACCCGAATATCTTTATTATTATAGATTAGGCAGAAAAGGACAGGATACCGAGTGCACAGACGAGCGGTTGTATGTGCACTTTGATATATTTAATCATCTTGATCAATATGTGTCAAAGTTCAAAGACCGTAAAATGTGGGATCTTCTACAGGCAGTAAAGATACAGACACATGTTTATGGTATTCAGACAATAGATAAGAAATATAAAAGGACATATGCCCAAAGAGCAAAATATCAGCTGAAAGCCCATGCGGGATATTGGAGAAATATCTGCCTGATCTTTATGTATGCGGGTACAGGCAATATAGGATGGTTCAACAAAATATGGTTTGGGAAGAGATAGAAGGTTAATTAGGTGATAAAGACATGGAAGCATTCAAAAGTATTTTATATTTAGTAAGTATTTTGGTTACAACATGTACTATTTTTTTGACAAAGAAAAGAAGCGAAAAGTTGAACGGAGTGAGTTATTATTTCATTTCAATCCTGTTTTTCTTATGTTACCAGGTTTTTGTGAGAATAACTGTCAATAAAGTAGGCATTTCAGGTTCGATTGTTACAATGACAATCATGAATTATGCATTGAGCTTTTTCTGCATATATTGGATAACCAAAAAGGGAATACAGAAATACTATATAGAAGTTTTTGACATTATTTTAATGTTTACTATTGCAGGTATTGCGATTTATTTAGGTGGAAGACAGTTTGGATGGCACTTTGACTATTTTAACTATCAGTCATCTACGGATTGTTCGAGACATTTAATGTATGCCAGAACAGTTGCAAAAGATCCTTATGTGACAGGAACCAGCATGCCATTTATGGCAATTAATACCGGACTTTTTTTGGAAGCTATGTACGCTTTTATTATACCGTACGAGGATGTACAGATATTTATTATAACAGATATCATTATGATATTTTTCCATGGTAATTTATTTTTTGCACTGATACGCAATAAGCTGGATAAAAAGAAACTCCTTCTTATAATAGGCGGTGCCGCATCAGTATTTTATATGATGGGATATCCGCTAAATAATATGGTGTTTGGAACATCATATCTGGGCGTAGGTATGCTGGTTTCGATATTTGTCTTTATCCTAATTGACAGATATGAGAACAAAGAAATCGGAACAAAGTTTTTCCTGGTGGCTATTGTGCTGGCTTTACTGGGGTTATTGAAATCATATCAACTGTTTTTCCCGATTGTTCTGGTGGGTGTATTGGTATATTATATAAATAAAAATATCATTTCACGCAATGCATTATTACAAAAATACACAGCATGGATTTTGTCAGGGTTGTTTTTGGCATGTTTTTTGGTAATAGGTCTGTATTTTAAATTTTTACCGTTTGGCAGATCAAAAGTTGAATCATTAGGTATGCCGGGATATATGTATTGCAGTTTATTTGGGGATTTTATTTTTCTATTACCGATACTTCTATATAGAATATATCGATGCTATAAAACGAAAACCTGGACATTTGATTTCATAATGGGAATGTTTATGATTTCGTATGTTATGGCATTCTTATATGCATGTTATTTAGGACAAGTATCACCATACTATTACTACAAGAATTACTATCTGTTTTGGGCAGTTGCATTTTATATGGTAATGCAGACAGTTTCCACAATAGAAAAGGAAAGACTTGATGGAATCACAGTTTATTTTTTGTCAATCTTAGCTTTGTGGGTGTTCACATTCGGCGGAATCGAATCTGTGATTGAGGAAAAAAGTGATGTCAATGGGCAGCAGATCAACTATGAACTGCACGGCAGATCGCTGTTTAGGCTATATAGCTGGAATTACGACTTTGGGAGAAAAGAAGCGGTTCCGATTCCAATGAGCGATGATATTATCGAATTATATCATAAGGTAGCGGACATCAGCATTAGTGAGAGAGAGCAGATACAGTGTCTGAATTGTATTTTATTCGGTTACTTTGAATATTATGCATTAGCATATCAGGAGGAATTACTGGGATATGATGAGAAACAGTATGGTTCACAGTACATGCTGGATAAAGTATTAAATGACGGAGACAAATATACCTGCGTAATTTATGAAACATGCAAAGAGATCGAACCTGAAACGCAAGGGTATTTAGATACATATGAAAAAATATATGAGAATGCGGCGGGATGCATTTATAAGATTCGATGAGGAGATTATGATAATGAAAAGAAAGATACAGAGTATTTTATTGCCAAATGATGAGAAATTTGAATGGAAGTGGAATTTATTCTATAAGGGTGACAGAAGTTATTTAGATAGAAAAAATAAAACGCTAAATATCGGACTATTTCAGAGAGTTGATTTTGTTACATATTTGAATGGTTGTTCCATCAAAAAATGGGAACAGTATACATGTGTAGAGGATATATCACTACAGCTGGATATGGAAGGTGATTTTATTATCGCATTAACAGGGTGTCATATGGACACGGACATTCCGTATCAGAAGGAAATATCTCAACATGAATTTCATCTGAAAGAACGACAGACCATAGAAATACCTTATCCCGAAAATGATGAAACAATCATAGGATTTGAAATTGTTTCCCTGGATAAAACCATATTTTATGGTGGGGCATATATTGCAGAATGCGAAGAAGGCAAGCAAAGGGAAGTTGTACTGTCGATAGCTTCTACAACCTGCAAAAAAGAGGAATTTATCAAAAAAAACATTGCGCTGCTTCAGTCTGAATTATTTGAAAATGGCGAAGAAGAAATAAAAGAGCATATCTTTGTACATGTAGTAGATAATGGCAGAACGCTTAATCCTGCCGAATTGGAAAGTGACAATGTGAAAGTGCATCCAAATTTAAATACAGGAGGTTCTGGAGGATTTGCAAGAGGAATGATAGAATCATTGCATCAGACACCAGCGGTCACGAACGTATTGCTAATGGATGATGATGTGATAATATTACCTGAGAGTATTCGAAAAACTTATATATTGTTGACATTACTAAAACCGGAGTATTATGAGTATTTTATTAGTGGCGCAATGCTTTTATATGAGGAAATGAATGTTCAACATGAGGATATAGGGCATGTATATGGTAAGGGTGATCTCAAAGCCATAAAACCAAGACTGTACCATGAACACTTGTGGGATATCTTAAAGAATGAAGAAGCATACACAGGAATGAAAAATACATATGCGGGGTGGTGGTACTGCTGCATACCAGTCACACAGATTAAAAAGAACGGATTGCCGCTGCCAGTGTTCATCAGAGCTGATGACATAGAATATTCTTTGCGCAGCAAAGCACAGATCATTACAATGAACGGTATATGTATATGGCATATGGGATTTACAAATAAATACAATGCATCTTTTGACCTGTATCAAAAAATACGAAATTATATGATTGCTCAAAGTACAACCGGTGTATTAACGAATATGGATGTATATGGTATGTGGACCGATGCATTTTGGCGAGAGGTTTATCAATTTAATTACAATGCTGCAGAATTACTGCTGAGAGCACTGGAAGATTATATGAAAGGACCGGCATTTATTGAGCAGAACCTGGGTGAGGCGATCGTAATCGAAAACAATAAAAATAATGAAAAAATGCTTCCGATAGCAGAATGTTGTGATTATGAGATTAACATAAATGAAGTGTTCAACGATTGGAAACGCAAATTTATCGATAAGTGCTTATATCATTTAACTGCAAACGGACATCGATTCTGGCCCGAAAAACTGCTGAAAAGAAAACCCGGAATAATACCGTTTGCCTTTGTTGATGTCATTCAAAAACAATCATTAAGAAAAACTCTTATTTCTGTGAATCCATATACGAAAACAGCAGCGATAAGAACAATCAATAAAAAAAGATATCATGAACTTGTAAAACGATACAGAAAGGATGTAAGAATGTATAAGGCGCAAAAAGAAAAAATTGCAAATGAATATAAGGCAAGAAGAGAATATATTACATCAGAAGAGTTCTGGAGAAAATATCTTGAAATATAATATACGAAGTTCCTCGCTCATGGACGCATTCAAACAAAAGAAAGTATTGGGGAAATTGGGATGGAATTTTTAATGATGCTTAGGACTTGTTTGTTACCGCCTTTACTTTTCGCTTCGATAAATGTGATAATGATAATGCCAGCAAGGAAAAAATTTGGAACATGCTTACCATTTACTATGATTATATCTGTATTGATTCTGTATTTTAGTCAACTGCTGTTCCATACATTTATGGCAGGATATCTGCTTTTGCTTTTGGGAATGTTTATAGGTCTGGCGTTATTGGTTTTAAAGAGAAAGGAATTGTATTCTCTGTTTTTTACAGAAGGATTGTTTGCTTTCGTTGTCATATGCAGTCTATTCACTATTATAGATTATACCAGAAGATTTTATGATTTTGATGAGTTTTGGCATTGGGGAATGATGGTAAAAGAGATCCTGAGACTGGATAAATTTTATTGCGTAAGTGAATCTAACCAGATAATTCATAAGGACTATCCTCCTTTTTTGGCTATTCTGGAAGCATTATGGTGCAAACTTGGAGGAAGGTATTCTGAGGGCGGAGTTACAATGGCTCTCCATGTGTTTGTTTATTCTATGCTGATTCCCCCCTTTTCGGAAATGTCAATATCAAGACATCAGTCTGCCGGTCGGGCTGTTTTTAAGTCAGGGTTTCTAACAATATTGACTTTTCTGCTGATTTCTCTTTTTGATGTGGCAAATACACAAAATACAGTTTTGGCGGATGTTCCGATTGCGGTAATGTTTGCGTATGCTATGCTTCTGGTAGTGACAGAAGAGTGTTATAAAACGAAATTCGGATTTTACAGTTTGGTTGCGGATCTGACTGCGCTGATAATGATTAAACAAGTAGGAATGGCAATGTTTTTGGTAGTTATTCTTGCATATGGGGTGTTTCTGTTTTGCCGAAGTGGTCAGAAAAAAATTCTACCTATGGCGCGCTCTGTTGTGCTTGCCATGGCAGTGCCTATTGTGGTTAATTGTACTTGGATAGGTTATGTAAAAAGCTTAAATGTTTCGGATATACGGTCTGTAGATGGGGGAAATGGTCAATTTGATTTTGGCAAAATTGATATCGTGCAATATCTGCATGCAGTTACAGGGGAAGTGCAGGATTTGCGTTCGGAGACTTTTACAAATTTGATGAAAGCCTTTTTTGAACAGAACATTGCAGACATTTCGGGAATTCCTATGACATATGTTTCAGTTTTTTTATTATTAAGTCTGGCAATATTATGGTTAAGTATTTTATTTAAGGAAAATTTCTCCAGAAAGAAGGCGCTATTGTTAAATGGAATTCTTTTAATAGGTTCCGTGGGGTTTGCCTTTATGTTATCGGTCATGTTCTTGTTTTGCTTTTTAACAGATGAGATGCAGGAATTAAGGGGATATGGCAGATATGTAGATTCGTATCTCATTGGCGAAGTGTTATTGCTTTTCTTTTTGGGAATGCTATATGCTGCAAAAGAGAATGAAAATGTGTTCCCAGAAAAAGGAAATCAAGTGTGTTTGATAGTGGCGGGGGTGTTGCTTTTTCTAAATCCATTGAACCTAAAAAATCTGGTTCCGATATTTAACAGTGATAATCATTGCCAGGTTCATGAGGATGCTTCGTTAGTCATAAATGAGAGTGTACCTGAAGGAGCTTCAGTGGGCGTGCTCTATTTTGATGGTATTTATGGCGCGACATGGTATGCTGAGGGTATTTTGCAATACTATGCTAATGGTAAGGTCATTATACCAATTGATTATACGGGAAGAGATTTGGAAGATGAAAATGTGGCAGATTCGCTTTTGCAGGAAATCACAAATTGTGATTATATTTACGTAGGTAATCTGGACGAGTACACTCAATCTGTTTTAAGAGTGTTAAGCGAAGAACGAATAACAGAAGCAAACTCAATCTTTTTTATGCGTTAGACAGAGCACCAAAATAAATTGATGAGCAACCGCAATCGATATGCGCCCTGCATACATTGAAAAGCCGCATAAGTTACATATACTGTATTACATGTGGCTTTTGGCCATTTGGCGGCGTTTTTTTCATTGTATTTAGGTGCCATTTCGTGTATATTATAGGCAGTGGACTTTATGATTTTTCAAAGGAGATATTATCATGGCGAAGACAGTGACGATAGGACTACAGAGTTTTGAGGATATTCGGACTAGAAATATCTTTTTTTGAGGGGTTGTCCATCTGGGAGTATGAAAAGTATAGATAACTGTAGGGAACATATCCGGTGATTTTCATGAGTTTCGCGTCGTTAAAAACAGGGAACGCAGAAAGCATGAAGATTGTGGTAAAGTAGATTATTTCAAATATGGATTTGCATTTGAGGGCAAATGCGTGCAGATTGGGTGAGACAATCGTAAATGAAAATAATATAAACAATGAGAAGGCGCTTCCGATAGCAGAATTCTATGATTATGATATTGATTTAGATAAAGTGTTTGATAGGGGAATATGGATTGGTTAATCTAGGAATAGTGTATAATTGTGTCACATTTTATCTAGATTTGTGGTAGAACACATTTTAAATGACATCAGATAAGGGGCAGGAAGTAATAGAATTGTGATATCCTATACATTAAAGATCATGACAAAGGGGGATAATATAGATGCGATTAATTGATAAGTGGGTAAGATATATGCTGTTTTTTATGATGACCATTATACTTTTTTTATTATTAACGAGCGGTTTGGATTACCTCGGCAAGAACGAATACTTACAACCCAATATAGTTCTATTAGTATGTGATATTATTGTTTTTTTGATTATACTAGGGGGGGGTATTGCGCTGAGAAAATTTAAATATTGCTTTGAGTGTTATTGTGATATATTGGTGATTATTATGACAATATTGCTATTTTGTATTGAAATGTATATAGCATATAATATTCATTTTATAACAGGATGGGATGCTAATGCAGTTTGGCATAATGCCTGGAATATTGCATTTTTGAATGGTGTAGACCTTAACAATTATTATTATTCGCAAAATCCTAATAATTTACTGATTACATCAATAGCTGCATTGATTTTAAAAGTTAATTCTGCAATAGGAGTTTTTCGCGGGGAGGATGAATATCTATCTTTGGTTTTTGTTAATTGTGTATTTATATCAATGGCATGCTTCCTTGTTTATAAAATACTGAAATATTTTGTCAGTAAAATTTTTGCTTTTGCAGGATTTATTTTATCAGTGCTGCTGATTGGATTATCACCATGGATGATAATATATTATTCTGATACGCTTGGAATATTATTTCCGGTATTGATGATTTATATATTTATACGTCCTGCTGAGGGAAAATGGAAAAACGCAATTAAATATTTTGCTATATTCCTTTTAGCTTCTTTTGGATATTATATAAAGCCACAGGTGCTTATTACAATTATTGCGATATTTATTATTCAAATGTGTTATGGAATACTAAAAGGTAAGAAGGAAATATTTGTCAATCTCCTACTTATTTTAGGAATGGTACTTTGCTTTATCGTAGTGGGTCGATATCTGGATGCGGTGCATGAGAAAGAGGGATTTGTATTAGACGACGGAGCGAGGTTTGGGATGACGCATTACTTTATGATGGGATTGAATGAGGAACGAAATGGGGTGTGGGCAGAAGAAGATGTATTTACATCAAGCAGTTGCCAGTCGGTAGAAGAACGGAGAAATGTAAACATAGAAATAAGTCTGCAACGATTAAAAGATCTTGGAATTTTTGGGTATGCAAAGCACCTTTCTAAGAAAATTTTATGTACATTTAATGATGGTACATTTGCATGGATGCAAGAAGGCGGATTTTTTAATACTATATTTAATGAACCCAATACACAGGCATCTTCTTTTTTAAGGTCATTTTATTACAATGATGGACAGAATTTACAGAAATTTATGACATTTGAGCAACAGGTTTGGATATTTGTTTTGTTTATGGTTTTATTGGCTGCTTTATGGCATAGAGATGTTGTAAATGCAAGAAATAGTTCTATAATTATGCTATGTATAATTGGTATTACAATTTTTGAACTATTGTTTGAAGTGAGAGCTAGATATTTGTTAGTATTTTCTCCGGTTTTTTGTATCGTTGCAATAATAGGTGTTCAAGAGATATGGCAAAAGGTTAATACATTTTTTAAATATAGAGAATGTTCACGGTAGAGAAGATGAAGGACTGGTTAATTTAGGAATACTGTATAATGATGTCGTACTTCATATAAATTTGTGGTAAAATATATTTTAAATGACATTAGATATGGGGTAGAAGTAATAAAATTGCGATATCTTATGCATTAAAGACCATGATTGGGATTACTAATAGGGAGGTTCAATGAAAGTACTGATTATTATTCCGGCATATAACGAAGCCGAAAATATAGTGAACGTTGTAGAAAACTTAAAACATAATTATACTATGTTTGACTATGTTGTCATTAACGACGGCTCAAAGGATGATACGGCAAAAATCTGCCGAGAAAACGGTTATAATTTAGTAGATTTGCCAATAAATCTTGGTTTGGCAGGCGCTTTTCAAACAGGTATGAAGTATGCGATGTATCATGATTATGATTATGCGATACAGTATGATGGGGATGGACAGCATAATCCAATGTACATAAAAGGAATGGTTAAGAGAGCTGAAGAAGCAGATTTGGACATTGTGATAGGTAGCAGATTTATACAAGAAAGAAAACCTGTTTCGCTTAGGATGTTGGGAAGTCTGGTGATTGAATCTTGCGTACTGTTTACGACTGGTAAAAAAATTAAAGATTCTACTTCTGGGATGCGTCTGTATGGTAAAAGAATGATTAAGAAACTGGCTACCTTAATGAATTATGGACCCGAACCTGATACAATTGCTTTTTTGATTAGGTGTGGAGCAAAAGTGGAAGAATATCAGGTGCATATGAACGAAAGGACCGCCGGGGAGAGTTACTTAAATTTGTCGGGTAGCATTAAATATATGTTTCATATGTGTTCCTCCATATTGATAGTACAATGGTTTAGAAAGAAAGGAATATAGTATGTCGATAGCATTGCGAATCATGTTGTTTGTTGCATCTGTGCTGACATGTGTATACGTAGCGCGAAAGCTAAAAAAATCTCAGATTCAAGTGATGGATACGGTTTTTTGGATCGGTCTGTCGGTGATTTTTATTGTTTTGAGTATATTTCCGGATATAGCAGGTTTTTTGGCATCGTTAATGGGGTTTCAGGCACCAGTTAATTTTGTTTTCTTATTAATGATTTTTTTGCTTTTAATAAGATGCTTTTTGTTATCTATCAGGGTATCACAATTGGAAGACAGATTGAGAAACTTAGTTGAGGAACTGGCAATAAGAGAGAAAGGAAAAACAGGGCAGTAGTAATCGCTTTAATAGAAAATGCACTGTGAAAAAGGTATAGTGTAATGAATAATCACACGTTTGCAATTTGCGCCTATAAGGAAAGCCCATATTTAGAGGAATGCATACAGTCCACCCTTTGTCAGACGGTTGCATCAGAAGTTATCTTGGTGACATCTACACCATGTGAACACATTTTGAAACTTTGTAGCAAGTATCATATACCAGTTTATATCAATGATGGGGAAAAAGGTATCACTCAGGATTGGAATTTTGCATATGCAAAGTCTAAGACACCGATTGTCACAATTGCACATCAGGATGATATTTATTTTGAAAAGTATACAGAAACACTGGAAAAGATGTCACGGACAGCGAAAAGACCATTAATATTTTTTTGCGATTATTATGAATTGAGAAATAAGAAAATAATAAAGGAAAATAGCTTGCTAAAGATAAAAAGGATAATGTTATTCCCTTTACATTTTAAAATTTTAAGAGGGCGTATTTTAGTGCGAAGAATGGTTCTCTCGACAGGAAACCCAATTTGCTGCCCTTCTGTGGCATATTTTAGAGGGAATCTTCCAAACGTTATTTTTAAGAATCACTTCCGGTCTAATGAAGATTGGGAAGCTTTTGAAATGATTTCCAAAATAAAGGGTCAGTTACTGTATTGCAAGGAGCCATTAATGGCACATCGGATACATGAGGATTCAGCAACTACTGCAATTATAGCCGATAATGACAGGACAAAGGAAGATTATGAAATGTTTTGTAAATTTTGGCCGAAATGGATTGCAAAAATAATAGAGCATTTTTACAAGCAGGGCGAAAAATCGAATGAGATATAAATAGAATTAAGAAGGTTGGTGAAAAAGTGGATGAGTCAAATTTGGTCACAATAATCGTGCCTGTTTATGATGTTGAAAAGTACATAGGCAGATGTCTGGATTCAATATTATTACAGGACTATACCAATATTGAAATTCTGTGTATCGATGACTGCTCACCGGATAATTCTGCTTCAATTATACATGATTATGAAAAAAAATATGATAATGTGTACTATTACACTTATGAAAAAAATGGTGGATTGGGATATGCGAGAGATTATGGTATTTCCAAGGCAAAAGGAGAGTATATATTATTTATAGATAGTGATGATTATATAAATACAGATTATGTGAGCACTTATTTAAAGGCAGCAATAGATAATAATGTTGATATTGTTATGGGCAGTTATAATCGTGATATAGATGGAAAAATCAAACCAGTAAAAATTCGTGATTTGAAAAATGCTCATTGGATTTATCCGTCTGCCTGTATAAGAATGTATCGTAGAAGTTTTTTGCTTGATAATAATTTGAATTTTCATGGAATCAGAACATATGAAGACGGCTTTTTTAACGAAAGATGCATGATGAAAAATCCCAAAGTTAAAATTATTGATTATGCGGGATATAATTATGTATTGAATCCTGATTCTATAACAAGAAAACAGGGTAATAAATTTAAGAAATATGAAGGATATATAAAAAGCTGTTATGATTTATGGGAAGAAGTAAAAAATATTCCATATAAATCAGATGTATATAATATTATAGAGTATGTATATGTACAGGGAATAACAATTAATATGCTATTTAATTTAAGACATGCGGGGATATCCGATATTAATAAGTTTTATTCCTTGCGTAAGAATATCTTAAAAACACTGTTTCCAGATTATAAAAAGAACAAATGGATTGGTTTAAACAGACTTCCGGAAGAGATGTTTAAAAACAGATTAGCATTATGGATATATGTTATTGCAGAGAGATTGCATTTAGATAAGATATTATTATTTTTGATTGCATTATAATATACAATGACTCGCAAAGAATTGTACACTTTTAAATATTATAACGAAACAAAGCTATGATATTATTAAGTTAGTTTTGGATATTAATCGTAGTTGATTTTGGAGTGAATTTATGGAAAAAATAACAGCAGTTTTAGTTGTGACATATAATCGTGTTAATTTATTAAAGGAAAATATTGAGGCATTATTAAACCAAACACGAAACGATTTAGATATTTATATTGTCGATAATGCCAGTAGTGATGGAACAGCAGAACTGGTAGAAAAATATATGGAAAATAACAGCAATATATTTTATTACAACACTTGCAGTAATTTGGGCGGAGCCGGAGGTTTTTCTTATGGGCTGAGAATAATTTACCGGAAAAACTATAGGTATTGCTGGATAATGGATGATGATACGGTTCCTATGGAAAAAGCGTATGAGTCATTGGTAAATAAAGCACAGATTCTGAAAGATGAGTTCTCCTTTTTGTGCAGCTATGTTAAGTGGACAGATGGAAAATTATGCAGGATGAATATTCCGGGGGTAAAAAGAGAACTATTTAGTAAATTTGATCTGCTTGAAAATCATTTGCTATTTGTCAAGACAGCTTCTTTTGTATCACTATTTGTCAATATGGATATTGCAAAGAGGGTAGGTTTGCCAATCAAGGAATTTTTTATTTATGGAGATGATTGTGAGTATACACTCAGATTGTCAAAAGTAAAAAATGGTTATTGGGATTTTGATAGTGTTGTTGTCCATAAAATGGCAAGGAACGCTAATGTTGATATTGCGACCGAATCAATTGACAGGTTGGACAGGCATTACTATAATGTGAGAAATCTAACTTATATAGCAAAGAAATATGGATGGGATGGAATACCGATATTTTTATTATGCACGATAGGAGATTTTATTCGTGTCATTTTATTGTCAAAGTCATATAAATTGAAAAGACTGGCGATAATATGCAAAGGATTTTTTGCAGGAATTATTTTTAATCCAAAGATAGAAAAATAAAAAGGGATAAGTGAAACAGCTATGACAAAAATAATAAGTTATGTTGAATCAGCAAAAAATAGAATTATTAAACCATATGTTTATATTGATTTTAATTATAAGTCGCGCGTGTTAAAGATAAAAAATTATCAAAAGTTTGAAGACAGAGGAATAAAAAATCTTACCTTATTTATGCGAGCATTTGAAGAAGTAAGAACACAAATAAATAAGAATGTCCATATTGTGATTAACTGTGAAGATTTTCCTAAAAAAAACAAATTAGCGATGGCATATTGCAGGAGAAATAAGCAGGATAATGTTATTTTGATTCCGGATTTTGTATTTTTAAATTGGAAAGAGGCTGGAATAAATGACTATGAAGAGTGCTGGAAAACAATGGTCGAAAAATCAAAAGATATGCCGATATATAATACATTATTTTGGATAGGTAATGTAAAGACACATCCGACGAGAGAGACTTTGTGTCAGATAGCAGAGAATGACGAACGTATGGAAATATATGGCATGAACTGGATTAGGAAAGACAATTCAGTAGGAGGAACTGAAAAAGACGCTACGAAATATGTGTCTCTTATTGATCATACGCAATATAAATATTTAATAGACATTCAAGGGAGAGGGTATAGTGGCAGAACGAAATTATTGCTTTTCTCAGGGCGGCCATTATTTTTGGTTGACAGAGAATTAAAGGAATACTGGTATGACAAAATTGTGCCATATGAGCATTATATTCCGGTGAAAGAAGACTTGTCAGATTTAGTGGAGCAATTAAACTGGGCAGAACAAAATCCTGAGAAAGTAGCTGAAATAGCCCATAATGCGCAAAAATTTGCATTGGAAAATTTGAAGAGAGATAATGCAATTGCGTATTTAAAAGATGCGATTTTAGAATATGTAAGCAGGATATAGTATGAACAAAAGTGAGACAAAAAAAAATATTAGTAAAAACTACATTTATAATCTATTTTATCAATTGTTATTAATTGTCATTCCTTTAATAACGACACCATATATCTCAAGAGTCATTGGAGCAGAGGGAATAGGGGTATACAGTTATACGCTGTCTATTGTAAGCTATTTTACAATATTTGCGGCATTTGGAACTACTGTATATGCTCAACGTGAGATAGCATACTGTCAGGATGATAAAGAAAAGAGAAGCAAAATTTTTCTTGAAGTATTTTTCTTGCGTTTTATTTTAAGTGTAATTGCATTAATAGTATATTTCTGTGTTATTTTGCATAGCCAGGACATACATGTTTTTTTAATCCAGTCATTATATATTATTGGAATTATTACTGATGTGTCATGGTATTTTCAGGGAATGGAAGAATTTGGCAAGATATTTTTGGCAAACTCAGCAGCTAAAATTTTAAATCTAATTTGTATTTTTTTGTTTGTTAATGATACTGATGATTTAAAAAAATATATATTGCTACTTGCTCTATTTCCGGTTGTTGGTAATATTATGCTTTTATATACAATAAAAGATAGCATAACGAAAGTACCATTAAAAGAATTAAATCCGTTTGTCCATATAGGGGGGGCTTTTCAACTTTTTATTCCGGCAGTAGCTACTCAGATTTACACTGTTTTCGATAAAACAATGATTGGCTTATACACAGACACATCTATTCAAAACGGTTTTTATGAACAGGCAATGGGAATTATTAGATTGTGCATGACAATAGTTACATCGTTAGTTACGGTTATGGTGCCAAAAATATCATATGCATTTGCCAAAGGCGATATAGAAGGTATTAAACGTTATATGAATAAATCTTTTAGGTTTACGTGGGCTATGGGGCTGCCAATTACAGTCGGATTGGCAATGGTTGCAGAACTTTTTGTCCCTTGGTATATGGGGGATGGGTTTGATGAAGTAATAATATTGATAAGATTAGGATGCATACTTGTATTATTTGTTGGATTTAGTAATGTAATTGGTGTACAGTATTTGGGACCTGTAAAAAAACAAATCATCACTACGACAACTGTTATTATAGGCTCTTGCATTAATCTGTGCATGAATTTGGTTCTGATTCCAGGATATTTCGCCATAGGTGCAGTTATCGCTTCTGTAATAGCAGAAGGAAGCATAACAATGTGCCAGCTAGTGTATTTAATATATATGAGAAAAGACTTTAAATGGAAGGATATACTCGGAGGTGTGTGGAAATATGTAATTTCAGTCATTATAATGGCGATTTTGCTAATGGCATTTAGACAATTAATGAGTCCGACAATCTTATTTACTTTTTTGTATGTGGGATTAGGCGGATTAATTTATTTATCCACATTATATATTTTGAAAGATAGTTTATTGTTAGATATGTTACATAGGATGACAAATATTAGAAAACACAAATAGTTTCGCAGTAAAGAACTGTATATTCGGTGTTTAAATATCGCCAACCATATTTATAAGCACAATCTGTCAATAACTGTTTGTGGTATGGTATTTACCCAGCCGATAAATTTTGCAATAGACGCTTTAATTTCATCTCTGCAGCTAAAGAAAACGTTGTTAATCACGGAACTTTTAAGCCGGCCCCACAGTTCTTCGATTTTGTTAAGGTTTGGACTGTATGGTGGCAGGAAAACAAGCTCCGGGCGTTCCCTGTTTTCTTCCAGAAAATCCTGCAGCAACTTTGCATGATGTATTTTTGCATTATCCAATATCATGACAATTTTGCCGGATGGGTATTTCTGGAGGACTGTTTTTAAAAAACCAAGAAATACCTCAGCATCGTATTTTTTATGTTCTTCAACATAAACGCGGCCCATTTCATAATCCAGGAATCCGCCCGGTTTAACGCCCTGCTTCCCGTATGTCGGGATGATGCGCTGTTTCCCCACCGGGAACCAGGTTTTCATGATGGCCTGATAATCACGGAGCATGGATTCATCTTCAAAAAGCATCACATCAATCCCCCCGCTGAGAAGTTTTTTTAAATCCTCAAATTGCTGGCGGAATGCATCCTGTTTTTTCGGGTCAGCTTTGTCAAGTGTATAAGTTGGTCTGGTATAACTCAGTCCTATCCTGTAAAAAAGATCCCTTATTCCGCGTTCCGAGAATTTTACCTGGAAACGTTCTTCCACCAGGCGACAGGCCAGCGGGGCTGTCCAGTTTGCAAAAATTCCCACGCTGGCTTCTTCTGGCGTGCAGGTGGAAATGATATGGAAAAGTTCTTTTTCCTGCTCACCCATTAAAAATTTAGTTCGGCCCGGTTGTCTGCGGATGAGGAGGGATTCCGCACCGCCTTCAGTGTAAAGAGATATGTATCCAGACACTGTCCTGCGCGGAATGTGGAGAACCTCAGAAATTTCACGGCGGGAACGTCCTTCCAGATAAAGCAGCACAGCATCATAACGTTTTTTTGTTTAACGTTTTTTTCATTTTTGGAAAGCTGTACAAATTTTTCTATTTCACTGTTAACAGGCTGGTTATCCATTTGATTTTCCTCCAAAATATTTATGAGTATAGTATATATTACCTGAATCCGTGAACCTCGTTACAAATTGTTTTCCAAACATCGCATAGTTTCAGTGTTCGTGCATGTTTTTATAGTTCAAAATTGTGTACCCAACGGGTGAAAAATAATGCAGTATCTTGATGGGCATGGTATACTGGGATTAATGAAATAATAACCCCCGGAGGTCACCATGAGAAAAAATATCACAGTTGAGTTTACAAATGAACGCATCATTCCAAGCGGCGGGCTTGCTGTTGCAGGCGCAATCCTCGGCAAGTGCGATTTCGTCAAAAACTGCAACAACATGAAGGTTGACTGCAGCCATCCCCAGCACCAGATAAAGAACGGTGATGTCATGCTGACATATATCGGCATGCAATGCATGGGCAAGCCTTCTTTTGATGCCGTGCATGAAATGGATGACGACCCGGATTTTTATAAGGCGGTCCTTGGCATCTGCTACGCCATCCCCTCTGCGGAGACCCTGCGCCAGCGCTTCGACCTGATCGGCAGTTCCATCCGCAGGCAGATCCTGGACGAAAACATTAAGATGCTGAAATCCAATGGTGTCGTCCCATCGAAACTGTCCTGCGGATATGTCCCTGTAGACATGGACGTCTCCCCTTTCGACAATTCAAAGACCTGCAAGGAAGGCGTGTCCCGGACCTACAAAGGCTGCGACGGCTATGCGCCCGTGTTTGCCTATGTCGGCAGCGAAGGATACCTTGCCAACCTGGAACTGCGCGAAGGAAAACAGCACTGCCAGAAGGGCACGCCCCGGTTCCTGGAGGAGACCATCGCCCTTAGCCGCCAGCTGACGGATGAGCCCCTGCTCTTCCGGCTTGATTCCGGAAATGATTCCGCCGAGAACATCGGCATCCTCCTGGAGCATGGATGCCATTTCATCATTAAGCGCAACCTCCGTAAGGAGAGCAAAGAGGACTGGTTCAGGATGGCAAAAG
>ERZ778517.1047-NODE-1047-length-23367-cov-4.534746_pt1 | contig 23367 bp, 18 predicted proteins | sample MGYA00510341_ERZ778517 | MGnify/ENA primary metagenome ERZ778517 (study PRJEB29527, sample SAMN07138964) | mouse gut metagenome | material: feces | host: mouse | place: China:Nanjing | collected 2016-01-25 ...
CGATTATATGGAGGCTCAGGCACAATGGCAGAAAGCCTGGAGCGATTGGATTGATGCCAAAGCCGGGCTGCGTTTGAGCGAAACGGGTTATCTGAAAGCAACAGGGAGGTTATAACTGACGTGTAATCCGGTGGCTGGGGGTTAATTCTCTATCTGTTTTTCCGCAGAAAGTTTTGTTTTTTCAGTCCGTGAGGTCTTTTTTAACAGATTCCGGAGATAGAAAAGGCGCAGGGTTTCCGCAGACACATTATATTTATCGGCTATTTTTTGGAAAGAGAAGCCTTCAAGGCGCATTTGCTGGATCTCTTCGAGGTGCGGTTTCAGTTTGCTTGCTGTGATGCTTCCTCTGGGGCGTCCTAATTTCATGCCGTTGGCCCTTCGCCGTGCCAGGGCTTCCCGGGTGCGTTGGGAAATGAGGGTGCGTTCAATCTCAGCGCAAAGTCCGAAAGCGAATGCCAGGACTTGGCTGTTGATGGAAGTGTCGAATTTATATCCTTCTTTTATGCTGTGTATGGTGATGCCTTTTTCGATGGATTGGTGGATGATGTTCATGATGTTTATCATTTTCCGGCTGAGCCTCGAAACTTCAGTGATAATCAGTGTGTCGCCTTTTTGAAGCCGCTGGAGCAGAGTCCCCAGCTCCCTTTCATTCTCTCTTTTGGTCCCGCTGACGGTTTCCGTACACCATAAAGTGACTTTTATATCCTCTCTTTTACAGAAATTCAGTACTTCACTTTTCTGGTTCAGAATGGTCTGTTTGTCCGTACTTACCCGTAAATAGGCTGCAATGATGGGGTTTCTTTCTGTTTCTTGTTTTGATTTATCCTGATTGATAAACATTTTAAGTGGGGTTAGTGGGTAAATGAGAAATGGGTTTGAAGGATTTAGAACGGGATAAGTGACTGACGGTCTTTTATGAAAGTATGAGCCTTATACGGCATGGCAGCGTTGTTTCGTGTTTTACCTTATTTGGACAAATATACTAAAATATGCCCGTTTGCATTCTTTATCATTTTTTTTTAAGCCTTAGGTGTAACAACTTTCCGACATTTAAGTATATATAAAAACGTTTTAAAATTTAAAACCTTATAAAATTATGAGAGGTTTTCTTTCTTTTATTATACGTCTCTGCATCGGAGGGAGTGTTGCGGGATTGGCGTTTGCCTGTAACAGGAGTACGCCGACATTGGATATCGCACAGTTGGTCAAGACGACAACCGTTCATACACATGCGGGTGATTTTTCAGTCACTTATCCGGGGATACTTAAGGCGGCATCCGATGTGAAACTGTCATTCCGGGTGGCTGGACCGATACATAAGATATGGGTGAAGGAGGGGCAATATGTACAGAAAGGTGCTTTGTTGGCTCAATTGGATCCCAGGGATTACAGCCTGCAATATGAAGCCGCTGCTGCCGGGTATAAACAGGTGAAGGGGGAGACAGACCGCATTATTGAGCTCTATCGGACAAATAGTGTTTCGGAAAATGATTACGATAAGGCCGTGGCGGCACAGAAGCAGGCATGGGCTTTGTATCACGCCCGCTTGAATGCATTGGAAGATACGAAACTGAAAGCGCCTTTCAGCGGATACATACAGAAAAAATATTTCAGTGGTTATGAAGTCGTGAACCAGGGGGTTCCGGTGCTTTCCATGATTGATGATGATTATCTGGAAGTGAATGCGGACATTCCTGCGGAAGATTTTATCCGGAGCGGTGATTTTCTGGACTACCGGATGAAAGTGGATGTATATCCCGATACCCTCTTTGCGCTTGAGTTTGTGGAAATGAACCAGCAGGCGAATTTTAACCAGCTTTTTCAGGCCCGTTTCAGAATGAAAAGAAGTAAAGAAGTGTTGCTGGCTCCCGGTATGAGCGCCAGTGTGACCATTCAGTATAAACCTGTGAATGAAAAATTTTCCGTAATTCCTATTTCCGCATTGATTGAGGATGACGGTCGTTCTTATGTGTGGCGGGTGGAAGGTGATGACCGGAAAGTTGTCCGGAAAAGTCCGGTGGAAGTATATCAGGTACAGAAAGACGGAACGGTGATTGTCAGTGCCGGATTGCAAGCCGGAGACGTGATTGTGTCGGCGGGGGCAAATGGTTTGAAAGAGGGACAGAAAATCCGTGTCCTCCCTCCCGTTGCGGCTTCCAATGTAGGCCATCTTTTGTAACCTTAACGCTTCATGTATTTATGAATCTGACAGAATATGCTTTAAAGAATAAGGCACTGGTTTATTTTTTCGTGTTTGTCTTGGTGGTCGGCGGGGTTTATGCTTTCATGACTATGAGTAAGCTGGAGGACCCGGCGATTACGGTAAAACAGGCGATGGTCGTGACTGCTTACCCCGGGGCTTCCGCCTTTCAGGTGGAGCTGGAAGTGACCGATTTACTGGAAAAATCCATCCGTTCTATGGGCGACCTGGATCATGTGGAATCCCGTTCTATGGATGATGTGTCCGAGATATTGGTAGAATTGAGCAGTACGGTTCCTCTCGATGAGTTGCAACAAAAATGGGACATTCTGAGGCGTAAAGTGGCGAATGTGCAGGGACAGTTGCCCCAAGGCGCACAGCCTTCTATGGTGCTCGATGATTTCGGGGATGTTTACGGAATGTTTTATGCGATGGTGTCCGACGGCTTCGACTACCAGGAGATGATGGACTATGCCCAGTTGGTCCGGCGTACGATGCTGGACATTGACGGGGTAAGCAGTGTGGATATATACGGAGAGCACCAACCTTGTGTCAATATCGAAGTGCTGGAAGATAAAATGGCAAACCTGGGAGTGCATCCTGCCGAAGTGATTTTGACTTTGAAAGGGCAGAATCAGACGGTGTACTCCGGCTATTACAACAGCGGGAACAAAAGAATCCGGGTCGGTGTGGACGGCAATTTCCGAAGCATTGAAGACATCCGTAATCTCTTGATAAAAGGCCACGAAGATGATAATATCCGGCTGGGGGATGTGGCGCGGATAGGTCACGGCTATGCCGAACCTGCGCGTGAGGGATTGCTATATGATACGATACCTGCTATCGCCATTTCTATCGCGATGGAAGAAGGCGGAAACATCATCCAACTGGGAAAAGTGGTGGACCGGAAACTGGAGGAACTGAAAACGGAAATTATTCCGGCAGGCATTGACTTCAAAAAGGTGTTTTTTCAGCCGACCCGTGTAAGGAGTGCTATCGATGTGTTTATGGTCAATCTGGTCGAGTCGGTGGTGATAGTCATTGTTATCGTTATGCTTTTTATGGGATTCCGCAGCGGATACATCATCGGCGTGAGCCTGGTGATAGTGGTGCTGGGGTCTTTTGTGGTACTCCACATGATGCACGGTACTTTGCAGCGGGTTTCTTTAGCCTCGTTTATTATCGCGATGGGAATGTTGGTAGACAATGCCATTGTCATAGTCGACGGTATTATGGTGGATTTGCAGAAAGGCATCCGGAAACCCGAAGCGTTGGTGAATATTACGAAAAAAACAGGCTGGCCTTTGCTGGGAGCCACGACCATCGGTATCCTGACTTTCCTTCCGATATATTTGTCGCCCGACACGACGGGCGAATATGTCCGGGACCTGTTTATTGTCCTGGCGGTATCGCTTTGGCTGAGTTGGATATTGGCGTTGGCGTATGCGCCTTTGCAGGCAGACCGGGTGTTGAAAATAAAGGGGAAAACCGTTAGTGAGAAAGAATTGTATCGCCGGCCTGTGTATCGGATGTACCGGAATGCGTTGCAGTTTTCCATTTATAATCGCTGGCCGGTGGTCATAGCCATTGTGGTTTTGTTGGTAGTCAGCGTGTGGGGCTTCCGGTTTATCCGGCAGGGATTTTTCCCGGATTTAAGCTACAACCAATTGTATATAGAATACCAGATGCCTTATGGCACGAATCCGGAAACGGTGAAATCCGATTTGGCATCGATGGAACGCTATCTGATGAGTCGTCCTGAGATTACGGCTGTGACGACGAGTCTGGGCGGAACGCCTTCCCGCTATAACCTGGTGCGGACGGTGGCGGAACCGGCGTTGAGCTATGGAGAATTGATTGTGGATTTTACGTCTCCCGCCACACTGAAAGATAATTTGCCGGAATTGCAGAAGTACCTGTCGGAGCACTATCCCGAAGGGTATGTGCGGATGAAACGCTATAATCTGATGTATATGAATTTCCCGATTCAGTTTATGATTGCGGGACCCGACCCGGCTGTGTTGAAAAGTTTGTGCAGCCAGGTGGAGCAGATTATGCGGGAAGACTCTTCTGCAATTTTGGTTACGAACGATTGGGGACCGACGACACCGGTGTTGGATGTCCGCTATTTTCAGCAGATTGCCCGGGAGGTTGGTATTTCAAGACAGGATGTGAGTCTGGCGTTATTGGCAGCCACGGAGGGGCTTCCTGTTGCCTCGTATTATGAAGGGGAACATGCGCTTCCGGTTTATATCAAGACGGTGGATGCCAAAGGAGAAAGACCGGGACAGATTGGCAATGTGCCGGTATGGAGTCTGACACCGTCAGTCAGGGAACTCAATCCGGAGACGATAAAGGAATTGATGATGGGAATGGTTTCTACGGATGAAATCGTAAAGGATATGGTCGGGTCAGTACCCTTGAATCAGGCTGCTAACGGCGTAGGTATGAAATGGGAAGTGCCTTTGGTGAGACGCTATAACGGACAGCGCTCGATCTCTGCACAGTGTAACAACGCTCCCGGCTTTACCACTACGGAAGTCCGGAATAATATTCTGCCTAAAATCGATTCTTTGAAGATACCTCCCGGGTATACGACGGAGTGGCAGGGAGAATATCTGGCAAGTACCCAATCCAAACAGTATCTGTTCAAAAATGTCCCGGTTGCGATAGTCTTGGTGATAGCCATACTGATCGGTTTGTTCCGGGATTTCCGTAAACCCGTTATGATACTTTTGTGTTTGCCTCTGGCAGTGACCGGTATTGTTGCCGGCATGCTGCTGGCCGATAAGGAATTCGGTTTTGTGGCGATTGTCGGAGCTTTGGGGTTAGTAGGGATGATGATTAAGAACGGCGTAGTGCTGGTGGATGAGGTGGGGATACAGATCAATGAGGGGAAGGAGCCTTTCCGGGCTCTGTTGGATGCCTCGTCTTCCAGGCTGCGTCCCGTTCTTTTAGCGGCTTTGACCACTATATTGGGTATGATTCCTTTGGTCAATGATGATATGTTCGGGGCTCTTGCCGTGACGATTATGGGGGGATTGCTGATAGGTACGATCATTACGTTGGTCATATTGCCTGTGCTTTATTCCTTGTTTTACCGGATTCGTCACCCCCGCCGGAAAAGAGGACACATCATCCGGATAAAAATGTGTTAGGATATGAAAAAGATATTATTGATTTTCAGTTTGTTTCTATTGGTTCCGATGGCGGATGCTCAAGTGATTCTCACCTTGCAGCAATGCCGGGAAATGGCGTTGGAAAACAGTAAGCAGATAGCTATTGCGCAAAAGCAACTGGAAAAGGCGGAGAGCGAGACGAAAGCATACCGGGCCGGATATTTTCCCCGTTTGTCAGCTACGGGAATGGGTTTTTATAATCAGGAGAAGTATTCCTATAATTTGAAAGGAGGCTATTTGCCGACTTATGTACCCGATGAAAACGGAACTTTGCAGCCGAATGTGGTGGTGGACCCCTCTACCGGGCATCCGGTTATCGGGAAAGACGGGAAACCTGTTTTTAAAGAGTATGCCTTTTTGCCGGATATCGGTATTAAAGTCGGAATGAGAGGGATTTATTCGGTAGGTGTACAATTGCAGCAAGCGCTCTATCTGGGAGGAAAAGTCCGTACGGCACATGAAATGTCAAAAGTCGGGGAAGCAATGGCGAATGCGAATATACGCCTGAGTCGCTCGGACGTGTTTGCGGAGACAGATAAAGCCTATTGGCAATTGTTGGGAGTGGAAGAGCAGGTGAAAGCGGCGGAATCTTATCGGCAGGCAGTGGCGGAATTATTGAAAAATGTTGAAAATGCCGGGAAGGTGGGCATGGCGACGGGGAATGATGTGCTGAAAGTGCAGGTCCGGTATAACGAAGCCGATTTGATGGTACAGAAAGCCCGGAACGGATTGGTGCTTTCGCAGATGAATCTTTGCCGGCTTATCGGACTGAATCTGCAAACGAATATTTCTGTCCGGGACAGCCTGTCAGAAACAATCATGCCCGGTATTCTTACACAGTCTGCGGAAATTACACAACGGCCCGATTATTATTTGTTACAGGAAGAAATGTTATTGAAAGAGAAAGAAGTAAACCTCACCCGTTCGGATTTTTTGCCGCAGGTCGGACTGACAGCAGGCTATGGATATGGGGGAGGCTTGGAACTGAATGGAGAACGGGAGTCAAAAGCCTCTTTTAATGCGTTGGCTTTTGTTGAAATACCTTTGTTTTATTGGGGCGAAGGACGTAATAAATACAAAGCAGCCCGGATGGAGCACGAGATGAGTCGGCTGAATCTTGAAAAATCCGCCCAATTGATGGAACTGGAAGTCGCTGCCGCCCGTTTTAACATCCAGGATGCTCAGGTCCGCATTAAGATGGCAAAAAATGCTCTCTTGCAAGCCGAAGAAAACCTGCGAATCAGTAACAACCAATATAAAGTAGGCATGGAAAGCCTCACCAACCTCCTGGAAGCCCAGGCGCAGTGGCAAGAAGCCCAAACCCAATGGGTCGAAGCCAAAGCCGCCCTCAAAATGAGCGAAACCCAATACCTCAAGTCCATTGGCCGCCTTGCAGAATAAAAGGAGATATTATAGCAAAATTTCCGCCGGATGTATCATCCCTCCCCTTTTTATTCCCGATTTGAATGATATTTTAATTCATTCAAATACTACCCGGGAATAATTCCGGTTGCTATCAAATTGTGCCGATTGGTGAATTTTACACGGCAAGCAAAGAGAATGCCGAGCTAAATTCAATGGGCTGTGAAATGCCTGCAAACTCCATCCAGGCTTTTTCTTTGTGGCTGAGGGCAGAAATTTCAGAGGCGGATGTTTCTTTAAAACGTTTGGCGATGCTCTCCAAAGTTACCAGCTCTTTGTCGGAAAATACAGACAAATCGGGTTTTTCGGAGGAAATGAGGCGTGTGCCGATTGTGCCGGATTCAAGTTCTACCAAATCCTGTTCAATACAATCAAGCAGGCTATATACCCGGTCCCAGCGGACGGGAACCGGACCGTATTGTATGGCTCGGTATGTCATGCCTGTTATCGCTTGTCCGTGCTGGCGGTAATGAAGAAAATCCGTGTAGAACAGCAGTTTGTTCATCTTGGTATTGAATACCCCGCTGCATTTGTCAATGAAATACAGAATGATGTTTTGCAATTTTTGTATGGATTGCAACGCAAAGCCGTTTTCTGCACATCGTCTTGTTTTACCGAAAATCAGATTTTGTCGGACATCTGTGTTGTCATACTGATTTTTGACAGATTCGACTTTGCTGATGATTTTATTGTATTCTTTTTCTGTCAGTTGTTGCCGGGAATTTTTTACAAATGTTTCAAAAATATGGGGATTCAGGCACGCTTTCAGTATTTTCCCGTTGCTTTCCGTTGGAATATATCCTTCTTCATATTGACGATATTGATTATCGCCGAATCCCAGAATGGCTGACATTTTCAGTGCGGATAAGCCGTAAATTTCTCTTAAAGCAATGATTTCATCTACAAACGGAATGGAATGCTTTACCCGGTATTGGTTATATACTTGGGTGATGTTGGCTTCATCCATTTCGGTGGTGGTGAATTGCTCGTGTGTCTGGTCGTCTTCGTAAAATTGGGCGATGTAGGAATATTTTTCCTTACGGTATGTCAATTCTCGTTTTTCGTATTTTAATGTGGCTTGACTGCCTGTAAACGGGCTTATCATGGCTTACCTCCTTTTTTGTTTTCTTTTCTGTTTTCTTTATACGGATATGTGATCGGATGTTCTGCAACGTGAAAGGATATACATATTGTGGAACAGTTGGGATAGCCTAATGAAATCTTGATGTATATTTCATGTTTTTGTACCTCTTTGCCGAATACCCATATTTCATTTATTTTATTTAATGTGTCTGTGAGAGGACCTTCGCTGTAATCTTCTGCCTTTATTTTTTTTATGACTTTGATGCGGGCAGTTGGGGGCATGTCAAGTAGAGCCAGGGTGGACAAATTTTTGCCTCGGTCATCACGAAATACGATATCATATATTTCTGATTTTTGATGGAATTGTTTAAGAAATAGCGCTACTTCTTTTTTAGATGCCATTCGGATAAATTTCTGAAAGCAAAGATAATATATAAAATCTGATTTTTATGCATTTTTAGCTTGAAATTCAACTTTAAAGTTGAATTAAAACGCCCGGAATTTTATTTCCGGGCGTTGGGAGGAGTGGGGTTATTGCTTTCCTGATTTGTCCGGGAAATCCGGGATGGCAGGATGTTGCGGTGATTCGGTTTTCAGTTTTTCGAGAATTACCTCAATGGCTTTGTTCAGTTGTTCGTCTTCCCCCAGGTATTCTTTATAAGGGTCGTTTTCGATGTCGATGTGAGGGGTGACACCGGTGCCTTCGATGATGAAGCCGCTGCCGTCAACGGCGTATGGTGCATAGGAGGGTGTGACGATAGAACCTCCGTCAACAACCGGAACCGTACCGCTGTAACCGACGACTCCGCCCCATGTGCGCCGTCCGATGATGGTTCCCAGTTTGTTGTATTTGAAGCGGTATGGGAATAAGTCCCCGTCCGATGCGGAATATTCATTGATTAAAAGGACTTTCGGCCCGACGAAAGTACCTACCGGATTAACAGAGCCTTCTGTTTGGTTGGTGTGCATCGTATAGAACATGGGGGTACGCAACAGGCGTTCGGTAATCATGGGTGATACGTTTCCTCCGCCGTTTCCCCGGTCGTCTATGATGAGCGCCTTTTTGTTCAATTGAGGGTAATAGTGTTTGACAAATTCGTTCAGACCGGCAACTCCCATGTCCGGAATATGGATGTAACCCACTTCACCGTGGGTGGCTTCGTTCACTTTTTTAATGTTGTTCTGCACCCAATTGTAGTAATATAGCTGGGATTCGTCGGCAAGCGGAGTTACCAACACTTTGCGTGCACCTTTGGCAGAAGGTTCTTTGTTTACTTCCAGTTCAATGGTCTTGTCTGCCATGTCAATCAAGTGGCGGAAAAGATTGTCGGTGTTTTTAAGGGAGTTCCCGTTGATGGAAATGATATAGTCCCCTTCTTTGACTTCCACGCCCGGCATGGTTAAGGGAGAACGCGTTTTCTTGTTCCAGTTGGCTCCCTGGATGATTTTCTTCACTTTAAAATAGCCGGAAAGGTCTTTTTCAAAACGGGCTCCGAGTAATCCCATCGGGATTCGGGCGGGTTCCGGGTGCTCTCCGTTTTGTGAGTAAGCGTGCCCCACATTCAGTTCGCCAATCATTTCGCCAATGATGTAAGTGAGGTCTGTACGGTGATTGACATAGGGAATCAATGCGTTATATTTGTCGTAGACGGCATTCCAGTCCACGCCGTGCATGTTTTTGGCGTAAAAGAAGTCGCGCATTTGTCGCCAGCTTTCATTGTATATCTGCTGCCATTCCTGGTGGTAGTCGATATTTTTCTTCACGCCGGAAAGGGAGATTGGTTTATCTATTGTGACCGTTGATACGGGGATGTCAATGACCTGGATTTTTTTGCCGCTCAAGGCTGCCGCTTTTTTGTAGCCGGCTCCGAAGCTGACATGCACCCCTGTGCCTGTTTCTTTTTTACTGTCTAAATTGTAAATGTATGTTTGGCCTCCCCGGTTGTAGTATACGTTTTTGCCTATCATATGGATATTGTAGTAATAAGACGGCGTGACGGGCAGTTCGATGATACGGTTTTCCAAACCGGAGAAATCGTATGTGACGGCATCCTGTTCCTTTTTGCTGTTTTTGCTCTCCTTTTCCGGTTTTTTAGTCTGGATTTGGTCGTTTGACGGAGCGAAAGGTATTTCCGCTTCTTTGGCTAACGGAAGGATATATACTTTCTGCATGTTGTTGTATACGTGATTCCATTCGGTATTGCTGTATGTCGGATTAAATGTCCGGGAAGAAACAAATACCAGGTGTTTCCCGTCTTTGCTGAAATTGGGCGACTGGGCGCTGTACCAGCCGTCTGTAATCCGGTGTTTCTGTTTGTTGATTATGTCGTAAACCAGAATGTTGTTCATGGTTTTTTGCGGTAGGACATAGGTGATGTATCTGCTGTCCGGCGACCAATTGTAGGAATGAATGGGACTGAGCCCGGAGGTTTCGATTGTTTCGGTTTGTCCGGTGGTGATATCTGTTATATTCAGTGTGTTCTTTTTGTCGTTCCAGAGGATTTTTTGGGAATCCGGTGACCAAAGCAGGTCAAAGATATAAGTTTTCAGATTTTGGGTCAATTGGCGTTCTTGTCCGCTAATGGCGTCGCGGAGCCAGATATTGAATTCGCCGGTTTTGTCTGAAATATATGCAATCTGGGTTCCGTCGGGCGACCAGCTGCCGGCAAAGTCGTTGGCATCGGAAGAGTGGGTCAGATTGTAGGTAATGCCTTCTTTGGCAGGAATGGAATAGAGGTCTCCCCGGGCGGTGATTAACACCCGTTCCCCGTTGGGCGACAGGTCAATGCTGTGGATTTGGTTGCTGACGTCTTTTAATTCGGGACGGGAATAAATCTGATCGTTTTCAATGGAAACGGTGATTTTTTCCGCTTGTTTCGTGCGGGTGTCGAATTTGTAAATGTATCCTCCGTTTTCATAGACAATCCGGTCTTTTCCGATAGCCGGAAATTTGATGTCGTAGTCGGTATAATGTGTGAGCTGTTTGGTGCTTTTGTCAGTGAGGTTGTATACATACAGGTTCATGACATTGTCCCGGTCGGAAATATAGTAGATTTCTTTTCCGTCGGTACTCCACATGGGGATGATGTTCTGACTGGGATTGTCGGTGATTTTTTCAGATTTTTTGCTGTTGAAGTCGAAAATGCGGATGTCGTCAGCCATTCCTCCCTTGTATCTTTTCCAGGTCCTGAATTCCCGGAATATGTAATTGTAAGCTAATTGATTGCCGTCCGGCGAGAAGGATGCGAAGCCTCCGTTTTTCAATGAAATCTCTTTCGGTTCGCCCCTTCCACAGGAACCAACATTAATTGTCCGGTAAAATCATTGAAAGTATATTGTCGGGTCCGGTATAAGATATTTTTGCTGTCGGGAGTCCACCCGATAACAATGTTGTTCGGACCCATCCGGTCGCCCAAATCGTCGCGTCCTAAGGTCGCGGTAAAGGTCAGTCTTCGGGGTTCGCCTCCTTCAACCGGAATAACGAAAACTTCGGTGTTGCCGTCATATTGCCCTGTAAAGGCGATATGTTTTCCGTCGGGTGAGATGCGGGGAAACATTTCGTAACCTGGATGGGAGGTGAGCCGTCGGGCAGTTCCTCCGTTTGCTGAGACGGAATAGAGGTCGCCTGCATAGGAAAATACGATTTTATCTCCCTGTATATGCGGGAATCTCAGAAGCCGGGCTTCCTGTGCATAACTCCCTAAGCAGAGAAAGAAAAGGATAGCGGATAAAATGTTTTTTTTCATGGTGATATAATAAATGGATATGGTTTGTAAGCCTTTATTGTGCGAACTTACTAAAAAATAAAGTGAAATGAAATAAAGAAGTACAAATTAGGGGTCTTGCTGCAATCGGACAGTGGAAATGAAAAGAACCTGCACGAATAGATAGAGAAAATCTGATAAAGCTTGGTAAAAATTCAGATTCTACTCCGAAGTGCAGGTTCATGCCCTGGGGGCGTTTAGTTTAGTAAAATTTTAAGGGAAAATTTGCTATGCCCTATAGGGGACGGGCATAGCAAAACAGAAAATTGACTTTTTTAAATCAATTCGGGATATTTTAATGCAGTTCAAAGTAAGCAAATTGCATCGGCTCTCCGGGCAAATAGCATTGTAAACGGTATTTTCCGGCTTCCAGTTTGCTTAAATCGAGCAGATAATTGCCGTTGGCAATAGCGCTGACTTCTTCGCTCAGACACAATTCGCCTGCCTCATTGATAATCCAGAACGTGACGATACCGTAATTAAATGCGAATGTGCCGCTTATGGTCTTGTTCACATGAGATAAGCTGGCTGTCAGATACTCCGGTTCAAGTGATACGGGACCGAATTCTGCATCCCATTGAGATTGGAATCTGATGTTTTCTTCTGTCAATTGAGCAGAAGAGGTTTTTGCAAAAAGAAGACACATCCCTAATACGCACACCAACATGGATAATTTTGTTCTCATAGTTTCGATAATATTTTGCTGTTAAAATTTTTTCCAAAGTAAGGAGATAGTTTCACTTTCAGCAAATATTTCATGAGGACATATACCGGGACAAAATAGTTTTGGTGTAAAATATTTCTATTGATTTTTAGTATTTTAGTTCTTTTGATGTCGGGACATGTGTTGTCGTAAAGTTGTTTTAGATTTTTGAAAGGTATTTTTCTAAACTTTTGATGTCCGGTTCTTTTCTTTCTAATTTTGTTTTTAAGCGGACGCTTCTTTTTTGTATTGCTTCGAGGGAAGTTTGAAAGATATGGGCAATATCGTCAAGTTCCCATTGATAATGGAGCATGGATGCTAAAAGTATGTCATTGGAAGTGAGATTCGGATGCTTTTGTTTCAATCTTCGGGAGAATTCACTGTTTATGTTGGTCAAAGAAAAGAGCAGATGTTCGGAATAGTGGATTTGTTGGGTGTGGTGGAGCGAGCGGAACTCTTCAAACAATTGTTGAGGAACCAGCGTTGCATACCGGTTGAGGACCTTTTCCAGCTGAATGTATTGATTGGAATTGTCCCGGATCAGTTCTTTCGATAATACGAGTCCCCATTCCACTTTTTTAATCTGTTCGGATAATTGTAAGTTTTTGTCTTTCAGCTTTCGTTGTAGCCAAGTGGAGTATAGAAGAATGAGAGAGGCGATGATAATAAGGATTAACATGAAAATAAGCAGCCAAAGGTTTTTAGTCTTGGTTTTGTAGTATAGCCGCTCTTTTTCCGAGTAATTATATCTCTTTTCCAGTTTGATGATTTCGTTGAATTTTAATTGCTTGTTGTAAGTGTCTTTTAGTTCGATGTATTTTTCCTGATATTCGGAGAGGGGTTTGTAATTCCCTTTTGTTTTTTCGTAGTCAATCAAATTTTTATAAACAGTGAGTTGGTTCAGGAGATTATTTTCCTTTATGGAGTTGGTCAGCATTTTCTGGCAATAGGGATAGATGCTGTCGATTTGATGTTTTTCAATGTATGTGGTGATTAGGGCTGAGTAATAATTTGAAGGAACGTGTATGTTTTCTTTTTCCAGTTGGGTGATAGCTTGTTTACTTACTTTTAAAGCCTCGTCATGATTTTGAATTTTCTGGTAGTATAAATTTAGTCCGTTTAATAGACTGGCATGTATCTTTATTAATTGAATATTGTTTGTTTTTCTATTATTTTGTTCAAGAATGTTGATACCATTTTGAAATACTTCTTTAGATTCCTCTAATTTTTCGTGGCTCATATACATCCAAGCTAACTGTTTTGCGCTTGCTAACATGGAAATAGTGTCTTTTATTTTGCTGAAAATATTGAAAGATTTTTGATAGTAATTTTGAGCTTCTTGGTAATTATTTTGTCTTCCTTGAATAGTTCCGTGTTGTGAATATATTAATCCCAACAAATGAAAATCCGTAGGATGGGATTGGAGTATATTGTTTTCAGCTTCTTTCAAAATGACAAAAGCTTCGGTGGGATGATTGGTGCTAAAATAATATTTTGCGATATAGTATTGTGTTCGTCCCATGTTGTAGCGGTCGTTGGTTTGTGTGAAATACGTTTCAGCGATGCGTAATGTGGAGTCACTGGAAAGTTTACAGTAATTTTTATCTTTTGCCGAGGCTTCAAGCAGATAAAAGTAAGCCTGATCAGCTTTGTTCATACGGGATACATCCAAACGGGACAAACTGTCTGATACCAATTTCGGAGCATGAGACAGAAGTTTATCCAATTGTTGTAAATCTGTTGAGAAGGAAGGTGCGGAGCTGTCGCACCCCAACAGAAATAGAGAAAACAAAAAAGAAAAGAGCTTGCACATACTTTATTTTTTCACAAAAATAGAGGAAATATGCAACTCTTCTTTAAAAACGTAAAGAGATTATTAAAGCTTTACTTAACCGTTTAGATGCTAACGGGATAAAACTTTTATAATCTCTTTCCAGCCTGAATATGTCGAACTTAAAATGGTTACTTTTTCTTCACGATTCCTGCAGAACTGACCTCTGATTTATATATTCGGGGATTGCCGTTGTATGTGAGTTTGGCGGCTCCTGATACGTCATATTGAAGTTCATCTTTCACTTTTATGGTGGCAACCGAGGCACCGCTCGCATCAATTTCTGCTTTCAGCGATTCCAAATCGGAGGCATTCAAACGGCTTGCTCCGGAAAGGTCGGCTTTTATGCTGTGGGCGTTGCCTGTTAATGTTACATTTGCTGCGGAAGAAATCTCCAGTTCAATGGTTTCTGCTTCTATTTCCAACTCTAACCTGGCGGCTGACTTGACGCCGAGTTCAAGGTTTTCTGTATGAAAGACGGATTGCCCTTTGACGGCAGAGGCGGAATGGGCTTTTATCTCCCGCAGATTCTTCAGTGTTACATATACATTTATGGGTAGCTTGGGAGAAAAGTTGCGGATTTGCTCGTTTCCTTTCAATGTGATATGGAGAATCTTATCCTGGACTTTGGTCTGGATGTAAGGAATGATGTTGTCGTCCGATTCCACTTCTACCGATTCCTCATTTCCCTGGGAGAGGAATACATGTATACCGTTGTTCACTCTGATTCCTTCAAAAGAAGTGACTTTTCTTTGTTCTTTAAGGCTTTTCCCGGAGCCTTTTATCTCTTTCTTCATGGTCCAGGAAGAGAAAACGAGTACCAGGAATATGAGACCGATATAGTGTAATGTTTTCATCGTTTGCTTTTTATATATTAGACGTAAGAAAAGTTAAATTGGTTACATTTATTTTAAAATTAAACGTTCGTTATCCCCATACATTTCATATCCAGAGGTAATTACTTTCTCTCCGGGTTCCAAACCGTCAATCACCTGGTAATATTGCGGATTCTGCTTGCCGATTTTAATCGGACGGCGGTGAGCTTCCGTGCCGTCAGGCGAAACGACGAAAATCCATTGTCCTCCGGTGCTTTGATAAAAGGCACCGCGGGGGATCAATACAGATTCATCTGATTGCCCTAATTGCAGGTTGATGTGATACGTTTGTCCGGTTCTTACATTTTCCGGCATCTTTTTAGCAAAGCAAAGGTCCGTTTTGAATTGTCCTCCTTTTACATCCGGATATACTTTCAATACTTTCATTTCATAATTTGTCCCCTGGCGTTCCAGAGATGCTGCCAGGTCTTTTCTGACGCGGTCAATGTAATGTTCGTCGATTTGGGCGACTACTTTGTAGTTGTCCAGCACATTGATTTTTCCGATGTCCATGCCGCTGGAAACGGTTTGTCCGATTTCTACGGACAGGGTTCCCAACTGTCCGCTGATAGGGGCTTTTACGTTCAGGTTGTCATATCTTTCGCGGACTAATTTCAAATTCCGACGCATATTATTCAAGCTCTCTTCCATATTTTCCACCTGGATTTCACGGTACATGGAGTCCTGTTTCTGCCGTTCGATTAACATGCGGTTGTTTTCGACCGAAGTTTCATAATCTTCTTTTGCAATCAGGTAATCTTCTTTTGCAATCAGGTCTTCTTCGTATAGTTTTTTGTTTTGTTCGTATTTCCGTTTGTTGCGGGTTACGTTCAGTTCACTTTGTAGACGGTCTTGCCGGATGGTCAGCTTGTCTTTTTCCATCGAAAGCAATGTGTTACGTAGCTCATTTTCCTGGTAAGCCAGGTCGGCTTCACTTTTCAATATCTCCATGGACAGATTGGGATTTTCCAGTCTGACAATAATCTCTCCCTTCTTCACCATGGCTCCTTCTTCAACCACTTTCTCAACAACACGTCCGCCTTCCAAGGCGCTTAACTGGAAAAACATAATGGGTTCCACGTTACCCATGATGCGGATGTAATCGTTAAACGTCCCCTTTTTGATGGCCTCAATGGTAATTTTATCTTTTTCCACTCTTAGCGTGGCACTGTGGTTGCCGAAAATCAGCCAGCCGATAAATAATAGGGCAAACGCACCTCCTGCGATATAAGGGATATGTTTTTTCTTTAATCCTTTTTTCTGCTCGATAATCTTGTCCATGTTGTATTTTGTATTTAATGATTATTCGGAATGTAATGGGGTTAATGTTTGATTTTTGTTTGTAACGGCGTGCCTTTGTAAAAATCAACCATTCTTTTTTTGATGCCGTATGTCAGTTTTGCTTTCAGTAAATCCAGTTTTGCTTGTCTCAGGTTGTTGTCGCTTGTGTTGACATCCATGATGGTTACCAGTCCCTGCTCATACTTTTTCCGGTTGGCCTGGTAAGAAAGATCGTTGAAATTGAGTTTCTTAATCGCCATATTATACTCCTGGGCTGCGGCCTGGAGATCGAGTACTGCCAGTTCAATTTCTTTGTAGGTGTTTTGCAGGGTTTGTTGGTATGCAAATTCAGCGTCTTTCATCTGGTATTTGGCGCGGGCCACATTTGAATGTCTGTATAATCCTCCGAAAATGGGAATATTTACACTAAAACTAAAGCTTTTTCCTACGTTGTCTTTGAATTGTTTGGAAAATGAATTGTCTTGGGTGTCGTAGTAGTAAGTGTTAAAACTTCCTGACATGCTGAACGTGGGTAATAGATTTCCTTTGTTAATATACCAGTTGAGCTGGGCTGCCCTGACGGCAAATTGTGCCGAATTGATTTCGGGCAACTGGTTTATGGCCTGATTAAAAATCTGCTCGGTATGAATGGTTTCATTTTCCGGGAGGCTGTTGCTTAAAGAACTGACTTCGATGTCAAATTCTTCGTCCGATTGGTAGTTCATTGCCTGTTTCAGTGTGACCAAAGCCGTTGCTTTCTTATTTTGGTTGGAAATCAACATGAATTCGCTTTCCGCCACCTGGGCCTGAAGGTCAAACAGATCGCTTTTGGGTTTGATGCCTAATTCGTGCTGGCGTTCTGTTTTTTTCAATTGTAACCGCGCATTTTCTAATTGTTCCTGTGAAATCTCAATCAACCCCTCCGTATAAGCCAGGTCATAAAACGCCTGCATAATATTGACGGCTATGTCATTGGCTTGTTTTTCCGATTCTTCCAGTCCTTGCAGCTCCGATACTTTGCGGTAACGCAGTGTGTTGATGGCTTTGAAACCGGAAAACAGGTTCAGGGATGCTCCCAGATAATAATTGTTTGACATGATGCGGGTATTGACATAGGTGTTGTTTTCACCGATAGAACGTCCGAAATTGTATCCCAGGCTTGAAGAACCGCTGATTGACGGAAGGAGGTCCAAGCGGGCGTCTCTTAAATGGGTGCGATTAATTTTATTGTTTAACAGTTGGCGTTCCATAGCAAGACTTTCCTCTACGCCGTAATCAATACATTCCTGCAAATTCCATTTTTTGGTTTGGGCATTTGATGAAATGCTCATCACCACAAAGAATAAGAGTAATAAATTCAATCTGATCATTTGAATCGGTTTTATTTTTTCTGTTTTGCTGAAAAAGCATACTAAAATCGTGCCAAAACTATAAGTGCTTGTAAAGTAAGTTGTTGTGTTGGTTTTGAAAAATAGAGGTGTAAAAAAAATAGACAGTCTTGTGTGATTATTTTACAGGGAAAAGAAATACAGGAAGGAAAATCGGGAAAAATAAAATAAGTGAAAAGTGTCTAATTTTTTTACAATCCTTGCCGGAATATGAAAAATGCTTTTTAGTTTTGAAAAAAACAAAAATAAATACCATGGTGAGAAAAGGAACGATATTGGTCGTGGATGATAATAAATCGGTCTTGACTGCAGTGGAACTTTTGCTGGGAAGTTATTTTGAAAAAGTGATTACTTTGGTAACTCCGGAGAGAATCCCGGCTGTTCTTACAGAGGAGAAAGCCGATGTTGTTTTGTTGGATATGAATTTTTCTGCGGCTATCAATACAGGAAATGAAGGTTTGTATTGGTTGTCGCGGATTAAGGAGGTGAACCCTGACATCCCGGTGGTGCTTTTTACCGCTTATGCCGATATAGAGCTTGCTGTGAAGGCGGTGAAAGAAGGTGCTGCGGATTTTGTTGTGAAGCCTTGGGATAACGCCAAGTTAGTGGCGACACTGTTGTCAGCCTATCGTTTGCGGGAATCGCAGGGAGAGGTGAAACAATTGAAGGAAGAAAAAAATGTGCTGAAAAGCCAGCTCAACAGTGAGCCTTCTATATTGTGGGGAACATCGCTGGCAATCATGCAGGTATATAATTTGATAAGCAAGGTCGCCAAAACGGATGCCAACATTCTGATTACAGGAGAGAATGGGACGGGAAAAGAGATGATTGCCCGGGAAATTCACCGGTTGTCCAATCGTTCCCCGGAAGTGATGATTTCAGTCGATATGGGAGCCGTAACGGAGACCCTTTTTGAAAGTGAACTGTTCGGACATGTAAAAGGGGCATTTACGGATGCCAAGGAAGACCGTGCCGGAAAATTTGAGGCGGCGAATAAAGGGACTTTGTTTTTAGATGAAATCGGTAATCTTTCCTACGGATTACAGGCCAAGTTGCTGGCTGCCCTGCAAAATCGTAAAATTACCCGTATCGGCTCCAACAAACCGGTGGATATTGATATCCGGTTGATTTGTGCCACTAACCGGAACATACAGGATATGGTCGAGAAAAATCTATTCCGTGAAGACTTGCTTTACCGGATTAATACGATTCATGTCGAAATTCCGCCTTTGCGGGAACGACGGGAAGATATTGTTCCCCTGGCGGAATACTTTTTGAAAAAGTATATGTCAAAATACGGAAAGGAAAATATCAAACTGCAACAACCTGCCAAAGAGAAACTGATGGAATATAAGTGGCCGGGAAATATCCGGGAATTACAGCATGCTGTAGAAAAAGCCGTTATTATGTGTGAAGGAAACTTCATTAAACCTTCCGATTTCTTTTTCAAAACGGTGACAACCACTTTCATTGACAGGAATGAAACGCTTGAAGAGATGGAAAAGCAGATGATTAAACTGGCGATTGACCGGAGTAATGGAAATCTCTCGGCTGTAGCTTCCCAGTTGGGAATAACCCGGCAGACGCTGTATAATAAAATGAAAAAATACGATCTCTGATTTTATATTTTAAACTTATAAAGCATGTTTCGTAAAATATCCCTTTACTTGTTATTATACATCCTCGTTATCATTGCTTTTTCCATCGCAAGCTTCTTTTGCTTTATGACGGGGGCTAACGTATGGGGAATAGCGTGTGGTGCCGGAACTCTCTTTTTTATATCCAAAACGCTGACGCTATACAATTCGGTGAACCGGAAAATAGCCTATTTCTTTGAGGCTATGGAAAACGATGATTATTCGATTAATTTTATTGAACGGAAAGGGACAAGTTCAGAAATGTTTTTGAGCTATATCCTGAATAAAATGAAGAATATCATCCGGAAAACCCGGATTGAGTCACAGCAGCAGGAGAAATTTTATGAACTGATATTGGAAAGCATTAATTCGGGGATTGTTGTTCTGAACTCCCAGGGGTTTGTTTTGCGCACGAATGCTGCGGCATTGAAATTGTTGGGATTAGGGGTATTTACCCACCTTCGTCAGCTTGACAGGGTTGACCCGGCGCTGACGGCTTTGTTTGGTAATATCAAATCGGGAGATAAGAAGACTTTTTCATTGACGATGGAAAGGGGTACGGTTCAATTGAGTATCAAAGCTACCGGTTTGTGGATTGATAAAGAAGCGGTACGTCTGGTGGTGATTCATGATATCAACAATGAGATGGATGAGAAGGAAATCGAATCCTGGATAAAATTAATTCGGGTGCTGTCGCATGAAATCATGAATTCCATCGCTCCCATCACTTCTTTAAGCGATACTTTGCTGACCTTGTATGAAGATGAACATGTGGCAGATTGTGATATCCGGAACAATGCTGTCAACGGATTGCATGTCATCAGCGAGACAAGTAAAGGACTGGTCTCTTTTGTTGAGTCTTATCGTAAATTTACCCGGATTCCTACCCCCGAAAAAGAGTTGTTCAATGTCTCCGAATTTATACAGCGCATAGTGATTCTTTGTAGTGCGGAAAATAATTTCAAATCCGTAAAGATTGACATGACGAAAGTGCCGGAAGATTTGAAACTGTATGCCGATTCCAATTTACTGGGACAGGTGATGATTAATATTGTGAAAAACGCTATACAGGCTTTGCAGGGTAGGGCGAATGCCTGTATCGAAATTGCTGCCACAAAAACAGAGGAAGACCGTACTGTGTTTACCATTAAAGACAATGGGCCGGGTATTCCCGAAGAGTTGATGAAACAGATATTTGTTCCGTTTTTTACGACCAAGGAACAAGGTTCCGGAATCGGGTTAAGTATTGCCCGTCAGATCATGCGGGCTCATGATGGTTCCATTCGTGTCCATTCTGTTCCGGATAAGGAAACCCGCTTTACGATAGAGTTGTAAACGTCAACGGATAACAGATTTGATATTCTCAATCAGCATAGCTACAGCGACCGAATTAAATCCGCCTTCCGGAATGATTACATCCGCATATTTTTTTGAGGGTTCAACAAACTCTTCGTGCATGGGTTTTACGGTAGCGATATATTGACCGACAACCGATTCCATGCTTCTTCCCCTTTCGCGTACGTCACGCAGAATACGTCGTGCCAGACGGATGTCCGCATCCGTATCAACGAATACTTTGATGTCCATAAGATCCCGTAACTTCTTGTTTTCAAATATCAGTATGCCTTCCACAATCAATACTTTTGCGGGAATTACTTTGACAGAGGCTTCCAGACGGTTGTGGTCCACAAAAGAATAAACGGGACGTTCTACCGGAACGCCTTCTTTTAAAGCCTTGACATGCTCAATCATCATGTCGGTGTCGAAGGCTTGCGGGTGGTCGTAGTTGAGTTTCCTTCTTTCTTCTAATGTGATGTCGTTGTTTTGTTTGTAATAGTAATCGTGACTGAGGGTGATGACGTCCTCTTCAACAAAGGCTTCCTGTAACTTTTTGACCAAAGTGCTTTTCCCCGAGCCGGTACCTCCGGCCACACCGATTACTGTGATTTGCATGTTTCCTGATTTTGATTTTTGCAAATATATAAAAAGGCTGACTTTTGCCAACCTTTTTATCCATAGCTTTTATTTCTATTTACACTCCTTTGCTATTCAGCGTTGACGTATTTTCCGACAAGTTCCGTAATACGTTCCGTATTGTTGCCGATTTCCTCTCTCAGCGTCCTGTCATTGTAGGATTTTAATTTTTTGATGATACCGTCTAATAGGCTGGGACTGAATACCTGATGCTCTTCGTAAATGTGTCTCTGCTTTTCGAGGTTTTCAGCTGATTCTGCACATGAAGCAGGCAAATGACTCAACTTTTCGGCTGTTGCTTTGTGGGCTTCGTCAAAGATATTGACACTGACGTAGCGTTCTTTGGCATATTCGATTCCATGTTCCATCTCAAATCCGTGACGGGCAGCTACTGCCAGCCCGGCTAATAACAGATAAAGGTCTGCCGAACCGTCCGGACAGCGGAATTCTACCGTTTGTTTTATGCCGGGATCTGATTCCGGTGCTGCTTTTTCTAAAGGATTGGCGTCTGTAATCATCTGGGAAGCTCCCTCTGTCCAACCTAATGGGACACGTACTAATACAGAACGGTTCCGGTCTCCCCAGCAAATGTTGGTAGGCGCCTCCTGGTGGGGTACCAACCGGAAGTAAGAGGTGGGATTGGTGTTCCCGAATGCTGTCAGGGAAGAAGCAATGTCAAGGATTCCTGCAATGGCTTTCAATGCCGTATCGGTTAATTGGCCGTTGGCAAGGTACATGTTTTTCCCGTCTTTCATTAAGCGGGTGTGGATATGCAGACCGCTGCCGGCTTTGCCTGCCGTGATTTTGGGGGCAAAGGTCAGATTAATCCCATAGCGCTCTGCCAGTGTACGCATAATCCATTTGGCAATGACCAATTGGTCGGCAGCTTCTTCAATATTGACCGGCAAAAACTCGATTTCATTCTGTTCGTAAGCCGTGTTTCCTAAGGTGAAATTACCTACTTCCGAATGGCCGTATTTGATTTGTCCACCTGTCTGAGCAATAGCGCGCATGCATTCGCAGCGAAAATCTGCCCATTTGCAGAAAGGGGTGGATTCGTGATAACCTCTCTGATCTTCGGTTTCAAAAAGTTCTTCTTTTTCACTGATAACATAATATTCCAACTCACCCATCGCCTGGAATTCCATGCCCGTTACTTTTTTGAATTCTTCATGGGCCTTTCGTAAGGTATATTCCGGAGCACTCTCTAATGGTTTGCCTTCTTTGGTATAATAGCTGCACAATATGTCAATAGCCGGAATTTCACTGAACGGATTCAGAAAAGCAGTCCGGTAACGTGGAATAACATATAAATCGCTTGCGCCTGCTTCAATGTATGGAAACAGACTGGAGCCGTCCACCCGTTCCCCGTAAGTAAGAATACTGTCTAAGTGCTGGAGGCTGTTGATAATGAAATTCAACGTTTTAAGGCGTCCGTCTGCACCCACATAACGGAAATTCACCATTTCAATCTGATTTTCCGTGATGTATTTGATGAGGTCGGCTTTTGTAAAGTCCTGTTGGGCTTTCTGTAAATATTGTACCAAAGGATTAGGATTCAATGTGTATGCGTTTTCCATAGTCTTTTAATGTTAACGTTTGCAGAGCAAATCTATGAAAAATATTCAGAAACAAAAAGAATCATGATAAATTAGTATTAATTGATGGTTTTTGTAGAAAAATTGAAATTAAAATCATTGGATTGCTTGTAAATTCAAAGTGTTCTTGTGTGGTAAGGCTTTCTTTCTTTTGTGGCGAAAAATCATATTTGTGCATAAATATGATAGAATTTGGGTGTTTTTGTGAAAATATATGCATAAATATTTGAAATATCTAAATAGATATGCATATATTTGCAACTGAATAATCCGAATCAGTGGGAAACTGATAAAAGATATAAAGATTTAGGCTGTTTGTGTGAAAAGTTGTCTGCATATTATCCCGTTTGTATATATGGCGGAGGTAGTACGGCAGAACAACTTTCATCCGGGCTCAATTCTGCCGTACCGGACTGACTTCATATAAGATAA
>ERZ778517.1060-NODE-1060-length-23127-cov-5.227982_pt1 | contig 23127 bp, 22 predicted proteins | sample MGYA00510341_ERZ778517 | MGnify/ENA primary metagenome ERZ778517 (study PRJEB29527, sample SAMN07138964) | mouse gut metagenome | material: feces | host: mouse | place: China:Nanjing | collected 2016-01-25 ...
TTGATGATATAATAAACGCAATTAATAAGAATCAGGCGCTTGGGAATATAACATCAGGAGATGCCAATAAGCTTCGCAGCCTGATCCAGAAACTATATAATCATCTATATTCTCATTATGAAGAGTTTATTGAAGGGGGATTCAATGATATGATGGAAGACGGTCTTGTATTGGAAGCAGATATTCTGGAGGCGGAATTGACAAAAAAGATAACAGAAAGGGTAACAAAGGAAGTAACAGAACAAGTAACACAGCAAGTAACAGAACAAGTGACAGAACAAGTGACAGAACAAGTAACACAGCAGGTAACACAGCAGGTAACACAGCAGGTAACGGAACAAGTAACGCAGGATGTCATGCGGCAGAGTCAGAGGAATACGATCTGTAAGCTATATTCGAAATTAAAGGATGTAAAGCAGGTGGCGGATCTTCTGGAGCTTCCGCTGGATATAGTGCAAAAGGAAATATAAAGATAGATTATAGAATGAAGATTCCATAGCTTTTGCGTGATGAAAAGCTATGGAATTTTGTGTTAAAGGCAGACTATTCATTTGATGAAAGACGGGAGAGATGACTTATCAGTTCTTCGCGCCTTCTTATACCTGTTTTCTCAAATATATTGGACACATGTTTTTTTACCGTTGTTTCGGATATGAATAATGTCTCTGAAATTTCTTTATTTGAGAATCCTTGGCAGATCAGTAATGAAATTTCTGATTCGCGCGGGGTTAATCCTGCGGATTTACAATTTTCGTAGGAAGGCATAGCAATAATTTGGCTTTCAGGTGATATCTTTTCAATTTCATATGCGGCTTTGCCCGGCAGGTAATTTTTCCTATCTTTATTTACAAGGATATAGCGGATACAAAATGCGTATAGTATCGGGCGGAAACAGGGCATCACATCAGCTAACAGTTTTTCATAGCTTTTGTTTTCGGATAGCTGAACAAAACTAAGCAGGAATACTTGTATCAATCCGGCTTCGATCGCCTTGGCGCCGTATATGTGCAGGTATTCTTCTTTTTCAATATCTTTGTGGTAAAAAGGCAATGTCAGTAAAAAAGTCCCTGCCAGCAATACGAAAAAACTTCGGATATCAAGCAATAGTTTTAGATCAAAGTCTGTAATATATGTGAGCAGCAGAATGTATACGAGAAGAGATATACTGGTTTGCCATCTTTTTTTCATGAACATCTTACTCCTTATTTGTATCAGGTGCTTCCTGCGAATCCGAAGATATCTGTTTGTATAGAATTTCCTGTGCCTTTTGTACATTCCATAGTTTTAAGCGCAGCATACTTTCCATGGGAAGAAGTACGAGAGCAATTGCCGCGGCATCAATAGGCGCAGAGATCCCGGGCGTTATCATAGCTCCCATAGAAGAATTCGGAGATGACAGATCCAAGGTCATTACTATTTGTGCAGATTCAAAGAAGAAAAGAAAGAATCCGGTTACTAATGTAGTCTTTATAACCAATCGAACTGCTTCTACTGCACGTTTCAGTTCTTGAACGGATTCCCGGCGTTTTCTGTTAGGGATACTTAGTCGAAAAGCATTGTTAAAATCCATCAGAAAGCCGGATCCTGTTAATAAAGTAAAATTAAACAAAAGTAACAACATTATGGTATAGTAGTCAAGAGGCCAGAATATTCCAGAACCGACCGTAAAAAATTTACTTATGATAACCACTGCTAAGATAGAAATAATAAACATATCATTTTCCTCCTTGTTTTTTGTTATATTTTATCAGGATGAGATGTATGGAGCAATACTACTCGGTATGTATATATAGTAGTATTTTCTTTTGAGTGAAAAAATTTATTGAATTTCGATAAAAATATATTGATTTTCAATAATATATGTGATATGTTTATGGAAAATAAAAATCTGGTAAGAAAGGACGTGAATAACCTTGAACTCTAAGCTTATAAGATTCACAAAAGTAATATTAGACATTATGTTTTTCGGAGGGATTGCGGCACTTATTACGCTTCCATTCAGCTTAAAGATTTTAGGAAAATATTACTCTGCGGCGATTTTGGAGAACTTTTTCTTTATGTTAATTTCTCTTGCTATATGCGGTGTTTTCGGGATTCTTATTATAGTGGAACTTTGTCGTATGATGAGAACAGTGATGGAAGAAAACTGTTTTGTGTATGGGAATGTAAGAAGTCTTCGGAAGATGGCGGGATTTAGCATTGTCATTGCATTTATAACATTTATCAAGATTTTTATTATGCCAACGCCTGCAACGGCAATCATTGTTCTCGTATTTTTTATTGCGGCTTTATTCAGTCAGGTTCTTTCCTATGTATTTGAGAGAGCAGTCAGCTATAAAGAAGAAAATGATCTTACGATATAGGAGGAAGACCATGATGGGAATTAAGATTAACCTTGATGTCATAATGGCACAGAAAAAGGTAGGGTTAGTGGAACTTGCTAACCGTGTGGATATAACTCCGGCGAATCTGTCTATTTTAAAAAATAATAAGGCAAAGGCAATCCGATTTACGACGTTGGAAGCGATATGCAGGGAACTGGGCTGTCAGCCGGGAGACATTATTCAATATGAAGAAGAGTAGATACTGAAAATTAATACATTGTAAAGTAAGGAGCGATAGATATGGATTTACAGAATAACGGATATCGGTATGTTGGAAACAAAGCAGATGGAAATCCTTTGAATGGACTGTTAGAACAAGAGATAAACGAGTATCCTCTGCATCGAAGAATGAGGAAAAATTACAGATATTTTGGTGGCTTAAGCGTATTATACGGTCTCGTTTTTACCTTTTGCCTTTATAAGAATTTACATGGAAGCACATTTCCGATCTGTGTAGGAGCCACAATTGGATTTTCTGTCATGCTTTTGCATAAAATTGATTTCAAATTAGTGAGACAGTCTGTGCCATATATGACCGGTATGATACTTCTGGGAATATCAACAGCATATACGTCGTCTTTCTTTTTTCATTTTTTAATATATTTGGGATTATCCTGCTGTTTTGTGTATTTATGATCAGACAGTTCTATAATGACCATACATGGAATTTTCCGGGATACTTAGAACGGATCATTATCTTGATGGGAACAACAGCAGAGTGTCTGCAGTATCCTATAAGGCATGGAATCAGTCATTTATCGGGAAGTAAAAATGAAAAAACCGGACCATTGCTACAGTTGGTATCGGTATGGCGTCAGCAGCAGGGTTGTTATGTATTATTTTACCTTTACTTTTAAAATCAGATATGATGTTTTCTAAAATCTTTGGACAGATTCTGCAATATATTAATTTTGGTACGATATTTGGAATTGCTGCTACATTTATTGCGGGAACAATGCTCTGTTATGCATTTTTTGCAGCACTCTGCAAGTATAATCTGCCAAAAGAAAAAGGACGGCAGATGAAATATTATCATCCACTGACTGGAATTACATTTACCGGAATCATCAGTGTGATCTATGTGGCGTACTGCCTGATCCAGATCATATATCTGTTTGGAAGGTTTCAAGTCGGTCTGCCGCATGGCATGGCATATGCAGAATATGCGAGGGGCGGATTTTGGGAACTTTTATTTGTAAGTATTATTAATTTTATTATGGTGCTTTTGTGTATGTATCTTTTTTATGAAAATATGGCGCTGAAGGTTATACTTACAGTGATATCAGGCTGTACATTTATCATGCTTTTGTCTGCGGCTTATAGGATGATTTTGTATGTCGGAGTATACCATCTTACATTTTTAAGAATTCTGGTGCTTTGGTTCTTGGTTTTGCTGGCGTTTATTATGAGCGGTGTTATTGTGAGTATGTATAAGAAAAGCTTTCCTTTGTCTAAATATATCATAGTGACAGAGAGTGTTATGTATATACTGTTTGCATTTTCAAGACCGGATGCGATTGCAATCCGTTATAATCTGGAGCATGCACAGACAAAAAAGGCAGAGGATTTAAGGTATTTCTTATATAGCTGCAGTCTTGACTGTGCACCCGAAATAGCAAAAGTGGAATTGAACGGATACGATGATTATGAACGGCTGAGAGAGGAAATATATAACTATTTCGATGATATTTCAAAAGATTGCGACGATGTATTTTTAAGGAAGGCAAATTATTCCGAAATATGTGCGAAGCTGGCGGCAGATAAGTATTTAAGAAGAAAGTAGGATTTAATATGTAAAAAAAATTTGCTCCATGATACAATGAAAATATCAAAATTATATACGATGCAGAATTGGAAAGATTAACGGAGGAAAGTGAAGTGGCGGAATTAGAAAATGGCAGAGAACTAATCAGCGTATTATGGAGCGGAGCGGATATACTCCGATCAAAAATGGATGCAAATGAGTATAAAGATTATTTACTGGGAATTGTGTTCTATAAATATTTATCAGATTCATTTTTGATTAAGACTTATGATTTGCTCTATGATGAAAAACCAGAATCATTAAAAGCCGCGTTAGAAGCTTATAAGGAAGCGCTGGAGGATGAAAGCGCTGAAGAATTAAAAGAACAGATTAAGGCGGAATGCCATTATGTGATTGAGCCGAATTTGACGTATACGTGTTTTGCAGATGCAGCGAGAAATAATTCATTTAATCGTGAACAGCTGCAGAAAGCATTTAATAACATTGAGCTGAGCGATCCTTTATTTGCAGATCTGTTTACAGATATTGATCTGTATTCTAATCGTCTCGGAACAGGAGATCAGAAACAAAGTGATACGATCTCAAGCCTGATTAAGGAAATCGATCAGGCCGATTTGCTGAATTCGGATTCAGATGTACTTGGAAATGCGTATGAATATTTGATTGGACAGTTTGCTTCCGAAACCGGAAAGAAAGCAGGGGAATTCTATACGCCGCAGGCGGTGTCTAAAATATTGACGAAAATAGCCATAGCAGGGGAGGAGACAAAACGGGGATTATCGGTGTATGATCCTTGTATGGGTTCCGGCTCACTTCTTTTAAATGCAAAGAAATATGCTAAAGAACCGGGTTATATTAAATATTATGGGCAGGAGCTGATGACGTCTACCTATAACCTTGCGAGAATGAATATGTTTTTGCATGGGATTGTCCCGGAGAATCAAATTCTCCATAATGGCGATACTTTGGATGGAGACTGGCCTACCGGGGAAGAGACGAATTTTGACATGGTTCTTATGAATCCTCCGTATTCCGCAAAATGGAGCGCGGCATCCGGTTTTTTGCAGGATGAGAGATTTGGCGACTATGGAGTGTTAGCGCCTAAGTCGAAAGCGGATTATGCATTTTTGCTGCATGGTCTGTACCATTTGAAAAATAACGGTACGATGGCGATTGTATTGCCGCATGGCGTATTGTTCAGAGGGGCGGCAGAAGGGAAAATCAGAGAAAAATTACTTCGGGCAGGCAATATTTATGCCGTTATCGGATTGCCTGCAAATTTGTTTTATAACACGTCTATCCCTACTTGCATCATAGTGTTAAAGAAACACAGAGAAGGAAGGGATGTCCTGTTTATTGATGCCTCCCGGAAATTTGAAAAGGGCAAAAGGCAGAACGCGATGACGGACGAGCATATTGATTCTGTCATTGATTTGTATGATAAGAGGGAGACGGCAGAGAAAGAGGCTTTCCTTGCCAGTTTTGAAGATATAGAGAAGAATGACTTTAATCTTAATATCCCAAGGTATGTGGATACCTTTGAGAAAGAAGAAGAGATAGATCTGAATGTCCTTTTGGCAGATATGAAGAAGACAGATGAGGAACTTGAAAAAGTTCAGGGAGAATTTGTATCACTTCTCAAGGAGTTGACTTCTTCGGACGATTCCATTATGCAAGAGTTAGATGAACTTATTGGGATGGCTGAGGGGGGAGTGTTATGAATAAGCCGAAGATAAGATTTAAAGGGTATGCGGATGATTGGGAAAAGCGTAAGTTGGGAGAGATTGGCACAACCTATACAGGATTGACAGGAAAAACGAAAGAAGATTTCGGACACGGCGACGGGCACTTCGTAACTTATATGAATATTTTTTTAAATTCTGTTGCTTCACCGGATATGGTGGAATCAGTTGAAATTGACGAACGGCAGAATAAAGTACTTGCCGGAGATGTTCTTTTTACCACTTCTTCGGAAACACCGGAGGAAGTCGGAATGTCTTCAGTATGGCTGGAAAACAGTGATAATACCTATTTAAATAGTTTTTGCTTTGGATACAGACCGAGCATTCCATTTGATTCGTACTATCTTGCTTATATGCTTCGTTCATCTTCAATGCGAAAGAAGATTACTTTTTTGGCACAGGGTATTTCAAGATACAACATATCCAAAAACAAGATGATGGATATTGAAATACCAGTTCCAACAATATGTGAACAACAGCAAGTGGGCGGTTGCTTCCGTTATCTTGACCACCTCATCACCCTTCACCAGCGTAAGTGTGAGGAGACAAAAACACTAAAAAAATATATGCTCCAAAAAATGTTTCCCCAAAACGGAACAAATGTTCCGGAGATTAGATTTGGTGGTTTTACTGACGCTTGGGAACAGCGTAAGTTGGGGGATATTTGTGAATCTTTTGAATATGGACTCAACGCAGCAGCTAAAGAATATGATGGTAAGAACAAGTACATTCGTATAACTGACATAGATGATAGTTCTCACGAGTTTCTACAAGAGAATGTTACTTCGCCCGATATGGATTTGACGGGTGCTGAAAATTATTGCTTGAAATATGGAGATATTTTGTTCGCTAGAACTGGAGCAAGTGTTGGAAAAACCTATATTTATAAGGATTCTGACGGTTTAGTTTACTATGCAGGTTTCCTGATTCGTGGACGAGTAAAAGATGAATTTGCACCAGAATTTGTGTATCAGAATACCTTAACGGATGATTACGAAAAATTCATTCGTATTACTTCGCAACGTTCGGGGCAGCCAGGAGTTAACGCACAAGAGTATGCAGGTTATGAGATTTCTATGCCGACTTATAAGGAACAAAATAAAATAGGGCAGTATTTCTCAAACCTCGACTACCTCATCACCCTTCACCAGCATAAGTGTGAAGAATTGCGGAATATAAAGAAATTTATGATGCAAAATATGTTTGTGTGACATTATAGGTATGTAATTGCGAATAATTGAGGGATAAAAATAGACAGTAAATATGTTTTGTTGTTGTAAAGGGAGAAAGTAATATGTTAAACATTTTTTTTGGTGACATGAAAGACGTGATTTTTAATACATCGGTGTATTTTAAAAATGTGTATCGTGATGAGTGGATAACAGCGCCGCTATCGGTAGAGATGATTGCGGAGGTCGATAAGTCAAAGGTAATTGATGGTGGTGTGATAGACAGTCCGGTATTGGGGAAAATACCGCCGACAGGTTTGTCCGGTGGGGTTAAGACGTTGATGCTGATTGAGAATAGGCCGGACAAGGTATTTAATGCCACGAATTGTGGTAACAATTGTGCAAAGTGGCTTTTGAGGATAGCGGAGAAAAAAGACGTGACGATTAATCTTAGATATATGATGGATTTTGGAAAGGGAAATTTTGATATCAGGGTATTAAATAATGACCGGGTTGTTCACTGTATGGAGGAACTGGTTACGGCGGCGATTCAGTATGTGTAGGTGGGAAAATGAAAGGTAGCGTTTATATTATTGTACAAAATGAAAGGATAAAGTATGAATTTGTCCTTCGGAGGAATCTTACGATTATCAGGGGAGACAGTGCAACTGGGAAAACAACGCTGGTAGACATGATAAGTGAGTATAAAAGCCTTGGAGTGGAAAGTGGGGTTGAATTGTATTGTGAGAAAGAGTGTACTGTAGTTGAGGGAAATGGATGGAAGAAGCAGTTGTCTGATGTGGGGCAAAGTGTCGTGTTTGTGGACGAGGGAAATCGTTTTGTGTCATCCGTGGAGTTTGCGCGTTTCATTCAAGGAACGGACAATTATTATGTATTAGTAACCCGGGAGGGGCTTTCAGCGTTGCCTTATAGCGTGGAAGAAATTTATGGGATTCGTTCATCGGGGAAATATGGTGGATTAAAGCCCCTATATCATGAAATGTACCAACTGTATGCGGATAAGGTAGATACAAGAGAATTGAGACCAAAGAAAATTGTCACGGAAGACTCGAACACCGGATATCAGTTTTTTGCAAGTATATGCAAGGAAATAGGAATAAAATGTGTTTCGGCGGCTGGAAAGTCTAATGTATGTTCAGAACTATTAAAGTGCAAAGACGAGGAAATTGTTGTGATTGCAGATGGCGCGGCATTTGGTTCCGAGATAGAAAAGGTTCTGAAAGTGATAGGGCAGAGGAAACGAGTGGTACTGTATTTGCCCGAATCATTTGAATGGTTGATTATAGTGTCTGACGTGTTAAACGATAAAGAAATAAGAACGATGAGTGAAAAGTGGGAAACTTATATTGAAAGCAGTCAATATTTTTCGTGGGAACGGTTTTTTACAGATTTATTGATTAAAAAGTCGCGGGGAGGTTATTTGGAATACAATAAGAAAAATTTAAATAAGGCGTATTTGACGGCGGCTGTTAAGCGTAAGATTTTAAAACAAGTGAAGTGGTGGAAAGAAACATAGAAGATGATGCGAAAACGTTTCCCGCATTTGAAGAGATGAATATATGTTTGGCTGAAGACTAAAGCTTGGGAACAGCGTAAATGTGAGGAATTACGGAATGTAAAGAAATTTATAATGCAGAATATATTTGCGATAGAGAAAACTGAAAAATTTTCTCTATAATACTTTAATAGAAAGTTGATTCGTTCTTAATAACATGATAATCTAAATAGAAAAGTGCAATAACTGCAAAAACCTTTTGTAAAAGAGCGATTTGCATGGAAATACGTTGTGATTTCATTAATAAAGAATGTTTCCAGCACTTTAGTACATTAGAAGGAGAAGAAAGATGCCGGAATTAGAGTCTATGATAGAAAGCAAATTGATTGAGCAATTGGTTTACGGAGATTCTCAGTGGGCATACAGGGATGATTTAAAGACGGAAGAAGATTTGTGGGCAAATTTTAAATATATCCTCGAACAGAATAATAAGGACAGGCTGAACGGAGAACTTTTATCAGAGGCGGAGTTTGAGCAGGTCAAGAACCAATTGCAGTTTTCTTCATTTTATAAGGCCGGCGAATGGCTGGTTGGAGAGAATGGGAAGGTTTTAGTGCATGTCCAGAGGGGAACAGAGCGTCTGCATCTTGTGGTAATGAATCATGAGCATATCGCAGGCGGCAGCAGTGTTTATGAAGTCATCAACCAATACAGCGCATTAAAGACAGATGATAACAGAAAAGCCCCGGCGAGAGACAGGAGATTTGACGTTACACTTCTGATTAATGGACTTCCCATGATCCATATAGAATTGAAGAACAGGCAGCATTCTTATATGGACGGCTTTTGGCAGATTAAAAAATATATTGGCGAAGGGAAGTTTACCGGGATTTTCTCTGCTGTCCAGATGTTTGTGATCAGCAATGGTGTGAATACAAAATATTTTTCTGCCGCCGGTGATACGGAGCTGAATCCGAAATTTATCAGCGGATGGCTGGATAAAGACAATAATCCGGTGACGGATTACATAGATTTTGCGAAGAGCGTACTGCGTATACCGCAGGCTCACGAAATGATCGCAAGATATACCGTATTAGATGAGGATGCTAAACGGTTAATTTTGCTGCGCCCTTATCAGATACATGCAATAGAATCGATAAGAGAGGCATCGAGAACCGGGCAATCTGGTTTTGTGTGGCATACGACCGGCTCCGGGAAGACATTGACTTCGTATAAAGCGACAAGAAATCTTTTGATGGATATCCCGGCTTTAGATAAGGCAATCTTTTTGATCGACAGAAAAGATTTGGATACGCAGACGACGATGGCATTTCGGGCATATGCCAATAATGACCTGATCGATGTTGACGAGACGGAAAATGTGAATGATCTAAAGAAAAAATTAAAGTCCGATGACAGGCAGGCTATTGTAACGACCATTCAAAAGCTGCACAGGCTGATTGCATGGAAATTAAAAGAGGATACATCAGAGTATAGTAAGATAAAGAATCTGAAAATCGCTTTTGTTGTGGATGAGTGCCATCGGGCGGTTACGCCGGGTACGAAGAGGGAGCTGGGGAGATTTTTTGGAAATTCCCTGTGGTTCGGTTTTACAGGAACTCCGAGATTTGCGGAGAATCCTTATCCACAATTGGGGGATTTGCCCCGTACTACGGAAGAATTGTATGGAAAAGTTCTGCACAAATATACGATACAAAATGCGATTCATGACAATGCCGTGCTTGGCTTTCAGGTAGAGCATAATGGGCCGAAGAATGTTGCGGATGAGACAGACGGCATTGTATATGAAAATGAAACACATATGCTAAAGGTCTTGGACGTCATTTTGAATAAGTCCTATCACAAACTGGGATTTCAGAATGGAAAGGGAAAGACATACGAGGCGTTGCTTACGACGCGTTCAATACAGATGGCACAGAGATATTATGAGCTGCTTACGCGGGTAAAGAATGGAGAGACTCCGCTTAAAATTGATGAGAAGATAAAACAGGTGCTCCCGGATTTTCCAAAGTTTGCGATTACCTATTCGGTGTCAGAAAATAAAGAAGGCTCTCTGGTGAATCAGCAGAAAATGCAAGGCTCGCTCGATGATTATAATGATATGTTCGGCACAAAATATGAGCTTTCACAGATTCAGAGGTACAATGAGAACCTGAACAAAAGGCTTGCCAGAAAAGATGCGAAATTCCAAAGCAGAAACGAGCAGCTTGATCTTGTAATTGTGGTGGATCGATTGCTGACGGGTTTTGATGCTCCGTGCATGTCTGTGATTTTTATTGACAGACAGCCGATGGGGCCGCATGATCTGATTCAGGCTTTTTCAAGAACAAACCGTATTTATGATAAGAATAAGGTTTATGGGCAGATCGTAACCTTTCAGGCACCGGTTCTTTTTAAGAAATGCGTGGACAATGCTATAAAACTATATTCTGCTGGCGGCACAAAAGAGGCGCTTTTGGCTGAATGGAATGAGGTTGAGCGGGCATTTAAAAGGGCTCTTGCAGCACTGCGGGTTTCAGTACAGACACCGTCGGAAATTCCAGGCATGTCTTTAAAAGAGAAAAAGATGTTTGTAAAAATCTTTCAGAGCTTCGACAAGCTATTTGCCCAACTGAAATCATTTACAAACTACGAGGACAGTATGCTTTCTGAATATGGGATTACGGAAGAGGAATATGTAGATTATGCAGGGCATTACCAGAATGTGCTGGAAGAAATAGAGAATGAAAAGCCGGATGCGGGAGAGGGAGATACGGATATGCCGGAAGTCGATCCGGATTATGAACTGATGGCATACAGCAATACGAAGATTGATTACGAGTATATCATCAATCTGATTCAGAATATTGTTTCGCCAGATGATGATGCGTCGGATGTACCTCCGGAGGAAAAACAAAGAAAAATTGATGAAGTAAAACAGTATGTGGAAGAACTTCGCAAGGAAAATCCGAAAATTGCAGATATTATGTCCAATCTGATCTGTGAAATAGAGTCAGGGGAAGATAAATATAAGGGCAAGTCAATTCTCAATATTGTTGAAAATATGAAACAGGATTGTATTGAAAAGGTAATCGCGGATTTCTGCGTTACATGGTATGCGTCTAAGGAGGATGTGATGTATGCGGCAACGCATTATAGAGACGGCGTAATCCCGAATGAAAGCGCGATTAAGGCGACGGTGGATTATGCGAGTTATAAAGCGGCACAGGAAAGAGCGCTGCCGAAGTTTAAGTATTATGCACAGATGATTGCAGAATTAAGGGATACTCTGGATAAAGAAATTAAACCGCTTATCAACCTTAACTAACCTGACAACGTATATTTCACTGAAGAAGGAGTAATTTAGAGATTATGAAAAGAATACTGATGATGGTACTTAGAAACTGGTATTATGTACCGTTTAAATGGATAAAGCTTTGCTGGTATGCAGCTCATGCAGACAGGTATACGGATTATGAGCATTTTGTGTTTTTGAGAGATATTGTGCGCCACGCAAATAGAGGGGGAAATGTAAATATTAAGGTGACAGGACAGGAGAATATTCCTGAAAAAGATGGGTTTATGTACTTTCCGAATCATCAGGGGCTGTATGATATGCTGGCCATGCTTGAGGCAAGTCCCAGACCATTTTCGGCAGTTGCCAAAAAGGAGATTAAAGATATTCCTTTTTTAAAACAGGTATTGGCATGTTTGAGAGCTTTTCTGTTGGACCGTGAAGATGTGCGTCAGGCTGTTCAAGTTATTGCAAATGTGACAAAAGAGGTCGAAAAGGGGAGAAACTACCTTATATTTGCGGAGGGAACACGGTCAAAGGAAGGAAATCGGACACAGGATTTCAAAAGCGGTTCCTTTAAAGCGGCTACGAGAGCCAAATGTCCTGTCGTTCCGGTAGCGCTTATTGATTCATTTAAGCCATTTGATACAAAGACAATTGATCCAGTGACAGTGGAAGTACATTTTTTAAAACCTTTATATTATGAAGATTATAAAGATATGAAGACAAAAGAGCTCGCGGCATATGTGAGGGAAAAGATTGATGAAAAAATAGCAGGGAAGGTTTAAAAGTCTCAGTTTTGAGACTTTTTTCTTTTTATAAATATTACGAAATGTTTCGTTAAAAAGTTTTTGTGATTTTTTTTGTTGTGTAAAATTAATAAAAAAGGGGAGAATAAATTGTCAGTTATAGAAAAAATATACGAAACAATTGCGAAACCCAAGGAAGGAGAAATAAGATATATTCATGAAACATGTTTATGGAAAATATTTCGCTGATAAAAGGAGATGCATCTATGAATATTAAAGATATCGCGAATATTGCAGGTGTATCTACATCCACTGTTTCAAAAGTATTAAATAAAAAAGACCGTGATATCAGCGAAGCAACAAGAGAGAGAATATTACAGGTCGTTCGGGAATATCAGTATGTGCCTTATTCAAAGATCAGGAAAAATACTTATATTAAGAGTTATTATATTGAAGTTCTTTTGGCGGATATCCGTTATGACTGTACGGATCTGATCTACTGTATCGGACAGGCGGCGTCCGGGAAGGGTTACAGTATCGTTGTTAATAACTTGAAGGAGAACTGGAAACAGATCAAACTTTTAGACGGAAAAGATGTAGACGGGATTATTGTTATCGGGGATTTTTCAAAGTACAGAGAGATTGTTTCAGAGATACGGATCAAGCAGATCCCTTGTATTCATTTAGGATTTACAAGACAGAAGGAAAAAGGAATACCAGAGGTTATATATAATGAAGAGGAAGTGGTATACAGTGCTGTTTCTTATCTGATAGAAAAGGGACATACGAATATTGGATGCATGATATCAGATTCGCCTGCTGCAGTCAGGGGATACCGCAGAGCTTTATATGAATATAAGATTGAATTCAACAATGTGAATATTTTTAAAGAAGACATTACAATGCGAGAGGGCAGAGAGCGTTTGAGAGAGTGGACAGAGTTAAAGATCACAGCAGTTTTATGTTCAGATGAAGAAAAAGTGATCAGTCTGTACCGGGTCTTTTCTGAAAAAGGAATTTCTGTACCAGAAGATGTATCTGTAATTTCTCTGAAGGATTCAAAGTATTTTGATCTGCTTAAGCCATCAGTTACAGCAGTTACCGCCTGGGAAGGAAAATGCGGGGAGAGGATCACAGAGTTTTTGCTTGAACAAGTGAAGAATAGATCATCTGCTCTGGAAAGTATTTATATACCAATAAATATTAAAGAGCGTGAGAGTGTAAAGTTTCCGAATAAATGGCAAGGACAGAAAATTGTCGTAGTCGGCAGTCTGAATCTGGATGTAAGTATCTCTGTCCCCTATATTCCGACCAAAGGAGAGGCAATGATCGCAACCGGTACAACGTTGATCCCCGGCGGAAAAGGAGCCAACCAGGCAATAGGCGCGGCAAAGCTGGGCAGTAAGGTTTATATGATCGGATGTCTTGGAAATGACAGTGACGGTAAAGATCTTTACGGAAATCTTTTAGAGCACAAAGTGAGGACCGATGGGATTGAGTTTGAAAATACATTTTCTACAGGAAAGGCGTACATTAATATTCCTGAAAATGACGACGGAGACAGTACAATCATCGTATATCCGGGAGCAAACCGGGCATTGAGCAGAAGACAGATAAAAAAGTATGAGTATTTGTTTGAAAGCGCAAAATATTGTCTGTTGTCTCTGGAAATACCTATTGAAACTGCTTCTTATGCTGCCTCTATCTGTCAGAAAAAGAATGTTAAAGTTATCTTAAAGCCGTCCGGAGCAGAAAAGATATACGAGGAATTGTTAAAAAAAGTCACATATTTTATACCGAATGAGAAAGAGCTAAAGCTTGTGATTTCCGGAGACGAAACTGTGGAAGAGAAAGCTGAGAGATTGTGGAACTTAGGGGTTGAGAATGTGATCGTAACATTAGGAAAAGAGGGATGTTACTTGAGAAATGCGGAATATGCAAGACATTTTCCGGCAGCAGGCTTTGAATCTATTGACACGACGGGAGGCGCGGATGCATTCATCAGTGCGCTGGCTGTGTATCTGAGTGAAAATGTCCCGTTGGTACGGGCATTAGGTTTTGCTACCTACAGCGCTGGAATTACTGTGACAAGACAGGGGGTCCAGCCTGCGATGCCTGACAGGATCACGCTGGAAATGTATCAAGACATGATCATGGATACATTTGAAGAATGATAGAAAGGAGAAAGATAAAAGTTGAATAAGATACTAGTTGTTGGGAGTTTGAATATGGACTTTGTAATTGATGTTGATGCGAAGCCTCTCGCGGGAGAAACGGTTTTGGGAAAAGGTGTTACCCTTATACCGGGCGGAAAAGGAGCGAATCAAGCGTATGCGGTGGGAAAGCTTGACGGAGATGTTCGGATGATAGGAGCTGTGGGAGATGATATATACGGAAAACTTTTAAAGGATAATCTAAAAAATGCAGGAGTAAAGATATCAGGGATTGAGACTGTTGCAGGTGTTTCCAGCGGGAATGCATTTATTACAGTGGATAATAAAGGCGAAAACAGTATTATCGTTATACAAGGAACAAACGCGTTGGTCTCAAAAGAAATGATCGACCGGCATATAGAGATGATCGACGATTGTGATACTGTGATCATGCAGATGGAAATTCCGGTCGATGTTGTCAGGTACGTAAAAGATGCCGCAAAAAAAAGAGGGAAGAGGGTTATTTTAGATCCGGCTCCCGCAAGAGAAGGACTTTCGGAAAAATTTTTCCAGGGATTTGATATTGTAAAGCCTAACGAGACGGAGCTTCAGACACTGATCGGAAGAAAACTGGATACAAAAGAAGAATTGATAGAAGGTGCCAGAGAGCTTATTAAAAAGGGAGTAGACAAAGTGATCGTTACACTGGGCGAGAGAGGATGTCTGTTTGTCACAGAGGATACATATGAAGAATTTCCTGCTAAAAAAGCACAGGTCGTAGATACAACAGCAGCGGGAGATAGTTTTACAGCTGCTTTTGCGACGGCTCTTGAAAGAGGAAGTTCCTACGGTGAAGCGATCAGGTTTGGAAATAAAGTGTCTGGTATTGTAGTAACGCGTAAAGGTGCACAAACTTCCATTCCAACAATGGAAGAAGTGATAAAAAGATGAAGAGGGAGGGATGAGGATGAAGATACCGATAATTATTGACTGTGATCCGGGAGTGGATGATGCGCTGGCAATCATTCTTGCGTTAAGACATCCGAAGGTTGATCTGAAAGCCGTATGTACAGTAACGGGTAATGGAGATCTGGAGAACACGACAAAGAACGGGCTTAAGATTTTGTCATTATGCGGCAGGGAGGATATTCCGCTGTACAAGGGTTCGGGAAAGGGACTTGATGATAAGCAGCCGGATACGGTTCCGGCGTTTGGCGATGACGGACTTGGCGGATATGCACATGTAGTTCAGACTGACAAGCAGATTGAACAGGAGAATGCAGTCGATTTTCTTTTGAGGGCTGCGGATGAAAGCAATGGTGAGATCACTTTATTTGCAACCGGTCCATGTACGAATATTGCCAGGGCAATCCGCAAGGATAAGGAATTTCCAAAGAAATTTAAGAAGCTGATCGTAATGGGCGGGGCTAAATATACGGGAAATATGAGCCCTGTGGCAGAATATAATTTTTGGGCGGACCCGCTTGCAGCCAAGGAAGTGATGAATGCAGGTTTCCATGAGATTGTTATGATAGGCTTAGATGTAACAAATAAGATTGCATTGGGAGCGGATATCCGGGAAATACTGCGGATGTTTGATACGGATCTGTCAAGATTTATCTACAATATAACGAGAGTCGGGCTGGAGGAAAACTGGGAAACAAGAAGAAAACCGGTCGCTCCTATGCATGATGTATTAACAGTTGCTTACCTGATCGATGAATCGATCCTGACGCTTAAAAAAGCAAATATTGATGTAGTGGCGGAGGGGATAGGGAGAGGCCAGTCGATCGTTGATATAGGAGGACATTGGTCAGACGGAAACTGCAACGCGCTTTATGCGGCAGAAGTTGATGTTGAAAAATTTTATAAGTTATTTTTAACAACGATCTTTAAAGAAAATGAACAAGAAATTTTAGAATATTTAAGGTAAAGGAGAAATGATCATGGCAGCAAAAAACAGAGGAAAAGAGACATTTTCAATTATGGTTATCCTATTGATACCGGTTGCGATCGCAATCAATATAGTAGGAGGACAGATGACATCTATATTAAAGATTCCGGTAGATCTTGATATGATCGGGGTTATTCTGGTAGGAGCTTTAGCAGGCCCGATTCCGGCAGCAGTTACAGGTGTGCTTACAAATCTGATCAATGGTATTATGGATCCTTCTTGGATTCCGTATGCGTTCACTTCATTTTTTATAGGTGTTTCGGCAGGATTATTGTCTAAATACAATATGCTTACTAAGGTCTGGAAATTAGCTGTTTCAGGAATCATCATTGCTTTAGTGGCGACGATCACGGCTACACCGATCACGGTATTCTTCTTTGGCGGATCCACAGGCGGAGGCGGTTCTATGATTGCGGCGGGGCTTATGGCGACTGGTGTTCAGATCGTGCAGGCAGTATTTTCCGTATATATCGTAACAGAGAGCATTGGAAAATTAATATCCGTATTTGTAGCGTATTTCATTATTAAGGTTCTTCCGGAGCGTACACTGGTAAAATATAGGTTTGGAGAAAAATTTATTAAAGCAAAAGAAAAATAGGAGAGGAAATATGACAGAGTCAGTACAAAAAACGAATAAAATTGCGGCATTATATCCGCTGACAAAATTTTATATTGCGATTGCTATTGCGGCAACGGCAGTTATACTGCCGGGGATCAAGCTAAAAGCGATCTGTTTTGTGGCTGTAAATATTTTGTCCGCAGCCAGCGGCGTATACGGTGTATTTTTGAGAAGAGTGAAAAATTCTGTAGGCGTACTGTTTATAATCCTTGTTATCATTCAGACATTTTTTACAGCAGGTGATACGGTTCTTTTTTCATTCTGGATATTTACCGCAAAACTTGAAGGATTACTTTTTGCATTAAAACTTGGTTTTATATTAGCAAATGTAGGGGGCTGTTTAATCTGGTTTTTTGCCGTGACGACAGAAAAGGATTTTGTACTGGCGCTGGAAAAAAAGGGATTAAGTTCGAAAGCATCTTATGTAGTGCTTTCTACGCTCCAGATGGTTCCGGTATTGAAAAAAAGATCAGAAGTGATCATGAATGCCCAGAGGGCACGGGGAGTTGAGACGGAAGGCAATCTACTTGTACGGGCAAAGGTATTTGTACCGACGTTAGTTCCTCTCGTTTTAAGTGCCATACAGGGAACGGAAGAGCGGGCGCTCACACTTGAGGCAAGAGGATTTTCTGTAGAGACAAAGTCAACGCATCTGTATGATATTGAGGAACGCTCTGTTGATAAGATTATGACGGCAGTTACGGCAGTTTTGTTTGTATTGATTGTGATCGGGAGGATTTTGTTATGACTTGTATTGAATTAAAAAATGTAACTTACACATATCCTCTTTCTAAAACGCCTTGTATAAGCCACGCAGATCTTGTGATTGAAAAAGGAAAATTTTATGCTGTCATTGGTGCCAATGGGAGTGGAAAAACAACACTTTGCAATATAATAAGAGGATTTATACCTGAATTCTATCAGGGAGAACTAGAAGGCAGCGTTATACTTGATGGAAAGAATCTCAATGAGTATACACTGGGTGAACTTGCTCCAAAAATTGGATATGTATTCCAAAATCCATTTAACCAGATTACGGGAGCAAGGGACAATGTGTATGAAGAGATCGCGTATGGTCTGGAAAACCTTGGTGTACCTGTAGATACGATTAGGAAAAAAGTAGAAGAGGTTATGGAGATAACAAATACAGTTTATCTTGCGAAAAAAAATCCTTTTGAGCTGTCCGGAGGACAACAGCAGAGAGTCGCCCTTGCTTCCGTGCTTGCGCTGGAACCGGATATTTTTGTGATTGATGAGCCGACATCACAGCTTGATCCAAAGGAAACGGAAAGAGTGTTTGACATCATTGACCGGATGAAGAAAATGGGAAAAACAATTATTCTCGTTGAACATAAGATTGAATTGATCGCGGAGTATGCAGATGATGTGATCGTTTTGGAAAATGGATGTGTGATAAGGAGTGGAGAAAAGCATGAAGTTTTGTCAGATCTTTCTCTTATAGAAAAAGGGATTGATCTGCCCCAGACAGTGCTTTTAGCGGATGAACTGCAAAAAAAAGGTATTTCGGTTGATGAAAAGATCATAACAAAAGAAGAAATGGCACAACAGTTAAAAAATTTAATTGGAAGGTAGGGGATAACTATGTCGTTAATAGAATTTAATAATGTAAGCTTTACTTATCCGAATGGATTTTCAGCTGTTGAAGATATTGATTTTCATATAGAAAAAGGTGAAAACATCGCTATTGTCGGTCAGAATGGCGCAGGTAAGACGACGATGGTAAAGATGATGAACGGACTTTTAAAACCGACGTCTGGTAAAGTCGTCATTGACGGAATGGACACATGTGATTTTACAACAGCAAGATTATCCAGAAAGACAGGGTATGTTTTCCAGAATCCGGATGATCAGATATTTCATAATACAGTTAGACAGGAAATAGAATTCGGGCCAAGCGTACTCGGATATGATGCTCAAAGAGTAAAGGAACTGACAGAGTATACGGCAAAGCTTGTAGGGCTGTCAGATGAACTGGAGGAAAATCCTTATAATCTTCCGCTGTCAATCAGAAAATTTGTTACGATTGCTTCCGTAATTGCGATGGATACGGAAATAATCGTGTTGGATGAGCCGACGGCAGGACAGGACATAAGGGGTATCAGGATTCTTGAAAACATGATAGAAGAATTAAAGGAAAAAGGTAAGACGATCATTACCATTACACATGATATGGAATTTGTGGTAAATAATTTTGATAAGGTATTTGTAATGGCCCATAAAAATCTTCTAAAGGTCACAGAACCAAAAGAAGTATTCAGTGACAGTGCTTTGCTGGAGGAAAGTATGCTGAAAAGACCGTATATCAGTGAGATAGTATGGCAATTTGGATTGCCGGAGCATATTATCCTAAGAAAAGAGCTGGCAGAATATATTGTTAAGACTGCGCGAAGTTCCTAAAAAGAGAAAAAAGTCTAAACAGATCAGGCTGTACAAGGGCGGACTGAATAGTATATGAAAAAAAGGATTGACAATGAGCATAAGCTTTAGTATAATGCTCTTGTTTGGAGAAATACTCAAGAGGCTGAAGAGGCGCCCCTGCTAAGGGTGTAGGTCGGGTGACCGGCGCGAGGGTTCAAATCCCTCTTTCTCCGTTAAAAAAAGGAAACCTTGAAGAATTTCAAGGTTTCCTTTTTTGGAAATCAGGACACAGATTAGCAATAGTAATCTACCGTTTACACAGGAAAAAGGAAAATGATTTAAAGAAGCCGGAAAACCTGTTCTGTGGCCGCAGCCATATTTTTATGGGCGTTTTCTTTATTCATCGCTTCCTCTAATGTAGTAATCCCACGAATGATAGGGAAAAATGCATCAATTCCTGCATCGTTGCACGCGACGGCGCCTTCTGTAACAGCTCCTGCAAATGCGACAACCTTTGCAGCATATTGTTTTGCAAGACGCGCAACCCCCACAGGCGCTTTCCCCATTGCTGTCTGATGATCTAAACGGCCCTCTCCGGTAACTGCAATATCTGCATTCTTTAATTCATCTTCAAGACCAACTGCGTTAAGGATCAATTCAATTCCTGGTGTAAGTTCTGCGCCGATATAACTTAAAAATGCGAAGCCAAGACCGCCGGCAGCGCCGACACCTGCGATCTTGGAATCATCATGTCCAAGCGCAGCGGCGGTAACCTTTGCAAAGTTTGCCATTCCTGCGTCAAGGTCTGCTTTAAAACCATCGGTAACACCTTTTTGCGGACCATAGATATAAGTAGCTCCGTTTTCACCGCAAAGAGGGTTATTCACATCACAAGCGATACGGAATGTGCATTCAGAAATAAGAGGATTTCGGTTTTTTGTATTGATGGAGGAAACCTTTGCAAGGGCCTGTCCTCCCTCGCCTGCATCTTCACCGTTTTTATCAAAAAATTCGTATCCAAGAGCTTTTAACATACCGATACCGCCGTCGTTTGTAGCGCTTCCGCCGATACCGATGATAAAATTCCGGCATCCTAATTCCATCGCATTTGCGATCATCTCGCCGACGCCGTAGGTGGTAGCAAGAAGCGGATTTTTTTCCTCATCCGGGACAAGAGTAATTCCAGCGGCAGATGCCATTTCCATAATAGCGGTACTACTTTCTTTTATATATCCATAGTAGCAGGAAACGGGAGAGCCCATCGGACCTGTAACGGTAAGGTCTATCCGTTCCCCGTTTAAACCTTCAATAAGAGCATTTGCCGTACCCTCTCCGCCGTCAGCCAACGGCTTAACGATTATTTCTGCATCTGGCTTTGCTTTCAGGATCCCTTCTTTTGCTGCCATTCCTGCCTCGATAGAAGAAAGACTTCCTTTTAAAGAATCAATTGCGATAACAACTTTCATGATAATATTCCTCCGTATATTTTTTATCAGTTCTTTTTTACAAGTATAGCATTTTTCTAAGAAAAAAATATGTTATATATACTAATATTAATAAAATAAAATGCATTTTGATTAGTATATATAACAATGTTCATTACTAAGAAAACTATAATTGTGTGAATACGTTAAAGAGTATTCATCCTGACTGCCAGATATAAAATAACAGCATCTTTAAATTCCCTTGGATTAAATCCGCACATACGGTGTATGCGGTTCAGCTTGTACTGTAGCGTATTTTTATGGAGAAACAGCCTTTTGCAGGTTTGGCTTAAGGATTGTCCCTCTTCATAATAAACGCGCAGCAGCTGAATATCTTTATCAGAAAGTACGGAAATCACTTTTGTAAGATACTGTCTGCGGCTGTCCTTTGGAACAGAGCTCAATATGATCTCCAGTGTCAGTTCGTCAAATACGGAAAGGGATGTCTTATCTATAGAAGCATTTTCCAGAGCGGTCTGGGCGGTGTGAAGGGAGGAGTTTAGCTGATAGATATTTTCTGCGCGCCCGATTCCGATTTGCAGGATATCCTGATTATCTGCGGAAAAGTTTTCGAGGACTGTTATATTTTCGCGGATTGTCTGATCGTCCGCTAGGGCGATGAATCTGTCCGGATAATAATCACAAAAAAGAGTAATGTTCAGGCGGCCGAACAGCCGGGTGATCTTATTTTCAACGGATGATAAAGTGACAGAAGGATTCGCGGCAGCGAGTCTGAGTATGATTATCCGTTTTGGTGAATTCTCATCTATATGAAAATCTTTTAGTGCGGAGAGAACGTATTCCGCTTTGTCAAGGCTTTCGGAGGTCAGGCAGTTTAAAAGGAAACGTTTTTTTTCGGAAAGTGTGTGCGCTGTTCCGCCAAGTTCTTGTTCTCGAATCAGGAGTCTGGTAATCCGCTCCGCTAAGTGAGCAAAGCTGCGGACTTCATCGGGATTACCGCTGATGCCGATGACTGCGATAAGCAGCCCATTGTGGGTGACTGGGATATTAACACCGCAGCTTGTTCCCTTGTAATTGTTATTTTCCGTGACCTCGATCGTCTTTTGAGTATCGGCAGCTTCCTTGCCAATCTCATGAAAAGTACCGATACGGTATTCGTTAGTGCTGGCGAAGATGATTCCTTTTTTATTGATGAAGTTAATGTCGCGGCCGCAGATGTCGTGGACGGTGTTTACAATCTGCTGGGCGAGGGATTTGCTTACGGTAGTGATCATATAAAGGCTCCTTGAGGATAATGTGTTCGCGTTCACTTCGCGCCATTCGCAAAATGTGTTTTCAGCATGTGAACCGTAAGTAGATATTAGCATGTCTGTTTGTTTGCTGTCAATTATCGTTATTTCGTCATCAAAAATTGGCTATACTGCGATTATAGTTTATACGTTATCTGAGTTTTATCAAATTTGCAGTAACTCAGAGTGAATATTAGAACAGTAACACAGGGCGTTTTGCAACGATATTTTGTGATTGTGGGATGAGAAAAATGGAGAAATATATACAATTAAAGAATGGGACATTTATGCCAAGGCTTGGTATGGGAACATGGTTTTTGGGTGAAGATCTGCATACCAGAGAAAGTGAGAAGGAAGCTTATGTTTGCATTTGTTCTGCACAGGGATTCGGTGATTGCAATACCGATAAGCAAGAAAAAAGAGCATGTGTTAGAGTATGCAAAGGTATGGGATATTACATTAAATAAAGAAGATATGGAGATCATTAATGAAGAATTCCCTGCACCAGAACGAAAGATTCTGCTGGATAATGTGTAATGTTATGGAGTTGTAATTGTGGTTTCGGAAATTTCCGGCTTTTAAGTCATCCCGCAGTTTAGCTGAATCGTATCTTGCCATATTGTATAAACTAAGGAGAGGAAGCACAAAATATAGTATTAGAGGAAAAG
>ERZ778517.1084-NODE-1084-length-22620-cov-4.772302_pt1 | contig 22620 bp, 11 predicted proteins | sample MGYA00510341_ERZ778517 | MGnify/ENA primary metagenome ERZ778517 (study PRJEB29527, sample SAMN07138964) | mouse gut metagenome | material: feces | host: mouse | place: China:Nanjing | collected 2016-01-25 ...
ATTATGGCCATACAGGAGCACCCCTACTACGGCTCGTTCGGCTACCACGTGTCGAGTTTCTATGCCGCATCAAGCCGTTTCGGCACGCCCGAGGAGCTTAAAAAACTCATCGACGATGCCCACAAGCGCGGCATTGCCGTAATCATGGATATCGTGCACAGCCACGCCGTCAAAAACGAAAACGAGGGCCTTGGGCGCCTCGACGGTACCGTAGACCAATATTTCCACTCCGACCCGGCCAAGCGCGAACATCCGGCGTGGGACTCGCTGTGCTTCGACTATGGCAAGGACGAGGTGCTGCACTTCCTGCTCTCGAACTGCAAATACTGGCTCGAAGAATATCATTTCGACGGCTTCCGCTTCGACGGGGTGACCTCGATGCTCTACTACGACCACGGGCTTGGCAAAGCCTTCGGCAGCTATGCCGACTACTACGACGGCGGCCAGGACACCGACGCAATCGTCTACCTCACACTCGCCAACATGCTCATACACGAGGTGAAGCCAAAGGCCATCACCATCGCCGAGGAGATGAGCGGTATGCCCGGCCTGGCAATCCCGTTTAAAGACGGCGGCATAGGCTTCGACTACCGTATGGCAATGGGTATACCCGACTACTGGATTAAGACCCTCAAGGAGAAAAAAGACGAGGACTGGCACCCTACATCGATATTCTGGGAACTCACCAACCGCCGCGCCGACGAAAAGACCATATCGTATGTCGAGAGCCACGACCAGGCACTCGTGGGCGACAAGACCGTGATTTTCCGCCTCATCGACTCGAAGATGTACTGGCACATGATGGTGGGCGACAACGATGCCGACGTGGCACGCGGCATGGCCCTGCACAAGATGATACGCCTCGTGACCCTGGCAACCATCAACGGCGGTTATCTCAACTTCATGGGCAACGAGTTCGGCCATCCGGAGTGGATTGACTTCCCCCGCGAGGGCAACGGCTGGAGCTACAAGTATGCCCGTCGGCAGTGGGACCTCGTCGACCGCCAGGACCTGCAGTACCGCTTCCTCAACGCCTTCGACAACGCCATGATAGAACTCGTGTCGCACGTACACAACTTCCAGGCCAAGCCTATCCAGAAGCTGTGGGAGAAGGACGACGACCAGGTACTCGCCTTTATGCGCGGCGACTATGTGTTCGTGTTCAACTTCAGCCCCTTCAAGAGTTTCGACGGCTACGGCATCCTTGCCCCTGCCGGCTCGTATGTGTCGGCCCTGTCGAGCGACAACCCGGCCTTTGGCGGCTTTGGCAACGTCGACGAGACCGTGACACACTTCACCGTTCCCGACCCGCTCTACGAGCCCGCCGGTCTTGGCCGACTGATGCTCTACCTGCCGGCGCGCACGGCCATCGTGCTCCGTCGCCGCCGCGCACGCAAGGCTTAAACTGTCTGCACAAACCGAACCTCGCTTAAAATGTAAAAACCGGGGTATCAACGATAAAGAGGGTGCGTCAATCTGGAGTTGCTCCATTTTGACGCACCCTTGTCGTTATGTTTCATCATCGATAGACTCCTTTACTATAAAACGAGGCAGGCAAATGGTTCCTCAGAGCTTTGGCAATCTTAAAAATCTTTAAATACAGATACAATGTTTCAGATACCGGCAAAATAGTTATATATTTGCAAATATTTCCAATGGAAATTAATTAGGCCGTCCATGCGACGACTACTAAATTTAGAAATATAAGACCAACCCGACATTTGCGACAGCTCCTTAACCCTCAACCTTAACCGAGCTTGCCAAAGTTAGTTAAAACCAATATACTGTAAGCATATTATGAAGTACATCATCGTGGGCGGCGTGGCCGGAGGAGCCACAACAGCAGCCCGTCTGCGCCGCCTCTCCGAGGACGCCGAAATTATCTTGTTCGAAAAAGGCAGATATATATCCTACGCCAACTGCGGACTGCCCTACTATATCGGCGGCACGATTGCCGACCGCGAAAAACTGTTGGTGCAGACCGCTGAAGGTTTCTCACAGCGGCTTAACGTGGATGTCCGCACCGAGCAGGAGGTGACAGGCATCGACAGGGAGCATAAAACCGTGAATGTCCGGAGAGCCGACGGCCAGACCTATACAGAAAGCTATGACAAGCTACTACTCTCGCCAGGAGCCACGCCTGTCAGGCCGCCGTTGCCCGGCATCGACAGCGAAGGCATCTTCACACTGCGCAACGTCGACGACACCGACCGCATAAAAGCCTATGCAGACAGCCACCGTGTGCGCCGCGCCCTCATCATAGGAGGCGGATTTATAGGGCTTGAAATGGCCGAGAACCTCCACGACACAGGTGCCGAAGTCGGAATTGTCGAGATGGCCGACCAGGTAATGGCCCCCATCGACTACTCCATGGCTTCAATCGTACACGGCCACCTGCTTGAAAAAGGGGTAAGGCTCTATCTTAAACAGGCCGTGGCAGCCTTCGAGCGTACCGACAGCGGCATTAAGGTAAAATTTGCCTCGGGGCGCGAGATAGAGGCCGACATAGTGATACTCAGTATCGGTGTCCGCGCCAACACCAAGTTGGCGGGGGATGCCGGGCTCGAATTGGGTGAAATGGGCGGCATAAAGGTGAACGAATACCTGCAGACAAGCGAGCCGGACATCTACGCCGTAGGTGATGCCATAGAATATCCGCACCCCTTGACAGGTAAACCATGGCTAAACTTCCTCGCCGGGCCGGCCAACAGACAGGCACGCATCGCGGCCGACAACATGCAGCTCGGAAACAAGACCCGCTATGAGGGCGCAATCGGTACATCCGTGGCCAAGGTATTTGACCTCACGGTTGCCGCCACGGGGCTTCCTGCAAAGAGGCTCAAGCAGTGGGGCATAAGCTATAAGAGCGTGACCATACATCCCAACGACCATGCCGGATATTACCCCGGGGCGCAGATGATGACACTCAAGCTTGTTTTCGACCCCGGAAACGGCAAGCTCTACGGCGCACAAATAGTGGGTCGCGGCGGCGTGGACAAGCGCATCGACGAAATCGCCCTCGCCATCAAGCACCACCACGGCATATTTGAGCTCATGCAGGTCGAACAGGCCTACGCGCCCCCATTCTCGTCGGCCAAAGACCCGGTGGCCATGGCCGCCTATGTGGCAGAGAACGTAGTGACAGGGCGTATGAAGCCTATATATTGGCGCGAGTTGTCTGGCATTAAGCCGGGTTCTGCGACACTGATAGACGTGCGCACGGCCGACGAGTACGCCCTCGGCACCCTCCGGGGAGCCATAAACATTCCGCTTGACGAGATGCGCGGACGGCTCGGCGAAGTGCCGCACGGCCTGCCGGTCATCGTATTCTGCGGAGTCGGCCTTCGCGGCTATCTTGCTCAAAACATTTTGCGCATGAACGGTTTCGACGATGTTAGAAATCTCATAGGCGGTCTGAAACTATACCGTGCCGCGACAGCCGCGCTGCCCGACCCAGCTCCCTTCGGCAAGTCGGAGTATGCAGACACTACCGTTGCCCGACATCGCGAGACCGGCAAACCCGCGCTGACACTCGATGCCTGCGGCCTGTCGTGCCCCGGCCCAATCTTGAAACTCAAGCAGAAAATCGACAGCATGGACGAAGGCGTGCTGCTTGAAGTACGAGCCTCTGACCCCGGTTTTCCGCGTGACGCGCAGGCATGGTGCGAATCGATGGGGCACACCTTCGTGACGAGCGACGAAGACAAGGGAGTCTACAGGGTGCAAGTGATGAAAGGGAACAATGGCATACCGCAGCCCGCAGCCGCCACGAATGGTACGGCACAGGCCGGCATGCCGCTCCGCGACGGAAAGACTTTTATCATGTTCAGCGACGACCTCGACAAGGCATTGGCAACCTTTGTACTGGCCAACGGGGCTGCCGCCACCGGCAAGAAAGTGACAATATTCTTTACCTTCTGGGGGCTAAATGTAATCAAGAAGTGTGAAAAGCCGGCAGTGTCGAAAGATATTTTCGGCAAAATGTTCGGTATGATGCTGCCTGCTGACTCACGTAAGCTGAAGCTGTCGAAAATGAACATGGGAGGCATGGGCCGCCGCATGATGCGACACATTATGCGGCGCAGAAACATCGACTCGCTCGAGGCCCTGCGCCAGCAAGCCATTGACAACGGCGTTGAATTTATAGCCTGCCAGATGTCGATGGATGTGATGGGCGTGAAAAAGGAGGAATTGCTCGACAACGTGACTATCGGCGGCGTGGCCACATACATGAACCGTGCCGAGCAGGCCGGCGTCAACCTGTTTATCTAACTATGCGCGATGGAAAAAATAAAATCTATTTGCCTGATGTGCGACATGATGCGCGGTCTGGCCCAAATGGAAAAGCAGATGATGGAGCAGCACGGACTTACGCTGAACGAAGCCATGGTGATGTGCTGTATCGCGGGCGACACCGTTAGCGCATCGCACATTTGCGAACAAACTGGGCTGATATCCTCGCACGGCTCGAAGGTCATAAGGCGAGTGGAAGAGAAGGGCTACATTGTGCGCATTCTCGGCGAGGCCGACAAAAGGCAGATGTTGTTTTCGCTGACAGCAGCAGGTAAAGCAATGATTAAATCACTCAGGGAAACTCCCATAGATGTGCCAGAGGCCCTGCAGGCCTTGATTCGTTGAAGGAGAACGGGGGTGGGCAATAGCAAACCTTAATTGCGTCGTCTTCGACGACTTCTCATTTTAATACACCCTCATAAATATATGGAGAGCCGGGGTTGATGCCCGGCTCTCCCTGTCTATTTAAGGTATAATGGTTTATCTTACTACAACTTTGGCTGTCAGGGTGTCGGTGTCGGTTGTGACTGTGACGAGGTAGATGCCGGGGGCGGCGGCAACGGTGGCGGTTGCGCCGGCGTCGAGCTGCTTTTCGTCAATCATCATGCCGTTGGCTGAATAGACTTCGGCACGGGCCTCGACAGGACTTGCAATGATAATCTTACCGTCGGTGACAGCTACGCTTGCAAGGGTTGAGGCTACATTGCCGAGGGAGGTCAGCACCACGCTAAAGTCGGCCTCGGCAGGGGCAGTGGCCACTCCGGCGGGGGCAAAGACGGCAACAACACCGGCCTTGTGGTCGCCGGCCTCGAGGTCTTCGAACGTATAGGCGGGTTCGGTCACGCCTTCCTTAACCTTATTACCGTCAAGATAGATATCATAGGTCACCGACTCGTCGAGGCTACCGGGAACGACTGCCCTCCACGTCATAAGCGCGGTAGCGTCGGTGACGGTGACCGCGAGGCCCGACGCATCGACCACGTTGGGTGTCATTGCCAAAGCACCGAGGTCGGTTGCTGCGGCATAGACCGCCGTGGGCAGCTCCATATCCTTGAAGCCGTGGGCTGCGACAGCGAGAGTGTAGCTAAGGGCCGACTGCATGACAGAGGCGGCAAACGAGCCGTCATCGGCTGTGGTGGCTGCATAAATCACATCGCCAGAAGTTAGGCTTACCTTTGCACCGGAAACGGGGGCTTCCTTGTCGCCGGTCACCTTACCCACAACGGCGACTGCTTCCTTATCGAGAGTCAGCACGGCCACGGGGAGGGCCATGAGCAGCTCGGGCGAACAGGTCGCGAGATTGATGGCATTGTCTGACGAGGTATAGACAGTGTTGCCACCGGCAAAGTTGAGGAACTCCGACACGATAAAGGCCGACGACTTAGTCTCGACAATGACGCGCAGGTTGCGACCATCGTAAGCAAAAGACTCGTCGAGGGCAAAATCGAGCAGCGCGTACTTGCCGAATGTACCGTCGGGTGTTGTCTTGGTCAGGGTGACAGTGCCATCGTAGACCTTCGTCATATCGGCAGTGTCGAAAGCCTTGCCGGCCTCGGGACGGAGAGTCTTCTCGGTATCGGTGAGCTGCATGTAGATGCGCACATTCTTGTCGGCAACGCGGTCGGCGGCTATGGTGTAGGGGAAGCCTATGCCGGCAATCTTGTCGCCTGCGGCGAGACCTAACTGCCCGGCAGTATAGATAAACTCAGAATAGCTATTGTTGTCGCCCGTGCGCATGGGGATGTTCGAGCCCGAGCGGTCGGCGTTGAAAGTGCCTACAACCTTGGTCGCATTTATTTTCTCGGCTTCGACGCACACATCGAGGGCCGCGCTGTGAGCCTCGTAGTCGCCTACGGCAACGACAGCCGTCAATTTGCCGGCCTCTACGGCCTTGTGGGGAGTGAACGTAAAGGCAATCTCGCTTGCTTTCTCGGCAGAGTTCGACAGCGCGGGCAGAGCCGTCGCCTCGCCGACTTTTTCACCGTCGATAAATATCTGAGCCGTGTAGTCGGCAGCGGCGAGGTCGCTTGCGCCAAGGTTTTGCAGACTCAGGGTGGCCGTCATGGGATAGTTGACCATACCCTTGGCATCGGCTGTGAAGCCGTGTATATACAGGTCTTTGTCGACCTCGACGGCCTTGCCGCCGGTAAGGTTGTCGATATTGGCATAGAGGCCTTCTACGGCGATATACCTGTCACCGGCAGGCACAGGCACCTCGTAGGCGGCAAATTCCCACTGAGTGGCAGGGAAGGCCGTATTCTCGTCCTTGCTCGACACCTTTGCCACCTCGGTCCAGTTTACGCGGTCGTCGGAGGTATAGACAGTGAGCTTGCTCTCGGTCCATGTGGCCCAGCGGCCCAGCGACATTGTCACCTTGCCACCCTCACCAAACGACATGAGCGGCGAAATCAGCTTGCCGGCCGAGCTTGCCGACGTGGCCGAGCGCATGGCCTCGCCCATGCGGTCATTGCCAATCCATGCATCCTTATTTTCGAGCATCCATCGCGCGGGCAGTTTCTTGCCGTCAAAGGTAGCAACACATGTTCCCTCGGGTACCGAGGCACCATAATAATGGATTTTCGAGGGCGAGGGGGCTATGCCGTCGCTCTCGATTTCGATATTTCCGGCCACGGCACCGGAGGCACTGATTGTAAATGTCACAGGCACCTTCGCACGCGGAGCGATTGACAAGGGCATGGTCGCGTCGGTCTTGACATTTTCGGGCAGGTTGAGCGAGGTGATATTCAGCTCCTTGCCGCCGAGGTTGGCAAACTCGAGGGTCAGCTTCTTATCCCCCTCAAAGGTCTTGAGGTCGATATAGTCCTTTACCTCGGCACCGTCGAGGGTGATGCCGAGTATGGGCGCGAACACCTCGACGCGCACGGCGAGGGCCGTAGAGCTGGCATGACGCGAAATATTCTCGACACACTGCAGGTTGAGGACTTCGGCCTCGGTGATTTTCTTGAGCTTCCAAGGCTGGGTGAACTTAAACTCTGTCACATCGCCCGGCTGCATGTCGACCCCGATAGGGAATGTGCCGACGGTGGTCATGCTGTTCTGCAGCTCGATAGAAAAATCCTCCTGGTCTTTAGATATAGGTATGTTGCCTCGGTTGGTGACCTTGATACTGAAGTGCAGGTCGGCGTTGCCCTTCTCGTCGGTATATACCGTGGTGCCGTCGAGACAGGTAAAGCCGGTCATCTGCAAATACTGCACCTGGGGTATGCGCGCTGTGGTGGCGCTGAACGAGTCGAAATAGACGTTTTCGAGCCTCAGGCCGAGGATAGTCCAGTCGGCGACGTCGAGCGACACCTTGACCCAACTGTCGGTCGGGATTGAGACAGGGTCAATCACTATTTCCTCGCCCTTGCTATAGGTAAAATCGAAATTATCGGTGCATTTATATATGTTGACCGAGGGCTTCCATGTGTTATAACTCTCTTTGCGCCCTTTGTATTTCAGAAAGAACTCTACATGGCCTTTTAGCTCGGGAGTGAGGATGAGGTCGTCGGTCTTATATGATACGCCGCTCTCGTCGTCCCAGGTCTCCTGGTACTGCACACTGAAGACCTGGCTGTTGACCGAGCGTTCGTCGTCCATACCGCCCAGGCCCTCTACACGATATGTATCAATCGTGCCAAGGTTTGTGATATCGGGAATACGGTGCCAGCCTATTGCAAGCTGGTCCTTGCCGGTGGCGACATTATCGAACCCTTCGAAATAATTGTCGACCTCCTTGATTTCAATCTCTGCCGAGGCGTCGAAAGCCGTCCCGGCGAGAGCGACGGCGCACACGAGGGCGCACGTTTCGCGTAATAGTTTTTTCATAAGCAGAATTGATACTTTATCCTTTACTGTTTATCTTTTTGCTTCGCAAGAATTTACAACATGTGTCAAAATTCTTACCACTCGCAAAAGTATAAAAAATATTGCCAAGGCAAAATTTTTTTCGATAGAAAAATGCCATTTTAACATATTAACTTTGGCGCGTTGCCATATTTTATCTATTTTTGTGGCAAAAATGTATTTTTTAATGAAAAATTTTGCCAAGATACTATCACTCATCATATTTTCGCTTACTCCGTGCGCAAGCATGGCCGTGCCGGCCCACCCGGGAACGCGCACAATTATTAATCCTGACGGCAGCACAGTGACACTGCGCCTTCTCGGCGACGAGTATTGCCACATGACAGTCGACGGCGAAGGATACCCGATGTCCATTGATGCCCGGGGCAACTGGCGCCGCACATCGACCGCCAAAGCACGCATGCCGCGACGCACCAAGCGCGTGACAGGCGAGGTCAGCCGTACATCGTTCCCCCGGACGGGCAAGGTGCGTTCGCTGGTCGTACTGGTCGATTTTCCCGACGTGCCGTTTGCTACCGCCGACATACACCGCGAGGTCGACGAGATGCTCAACCTGCCAGGTTTTGACCGACGCGAACACATAGGCTGCGCCGCCGACTATTTCAGGACGCAGTCGATGGGCCTTTTCGACCCGGAGTTCGATGTCTACGGCCCCGTAAGGGCATCGCATGCGTCGACATATTACGGCGAAAACGACGCAAACGGCGACGACAAGCGCGCCCACGAACTTGCCATAGAACTGTGCGCCAAGCTCGACAGCGAGATAGATTTCAGCCGCTACGACCTCGATAATGACGGCCAGATTGACAACCTCTACTTCTTCTACGCCGGCTACGGCGAGAACTTTGCCGGCAACAAGGCATCGTGGCTGTGGCCTCACGCGGCCCATATCGACGAATACGGCGTTCCGGCCTCGAGCCGCACATTCGACGGCAAGGTACTCAACAGTTATGGCTGCTGCGCCGAGCTATACGGCTCTACCGGTACCGACGTGGCTGCAATAGGCACCTTCTGCCACGAGTTCGGCCATATCCTCGGACTGCCCGACACATACGACGTCAATTATTCCGACGACGGCAGCGGCAACCATCCCGACCAATGGGACATTATGGCCTCGGGCTCCTATCTGCCGGCGACTCGCAACTGCGGCGCCGTGCCCGCCGGATATACCGCCGTAGAGAGGTGGCTACTCGGCTGGGCCGACCCAGTCGAAATCACAGCCCCGCAAAGCGTGGCCCTGCCGCCGCTACAGGCCACCGCGCAGTCGGCACGGATTTCGACCGCCGATGCCGACGAGTTCTTTATCGTCGAAAACCGCCAGCAGTCGGGCTACGACCGCTACATACCGTCGCACGGGTTGCTGGTATGGCACGTCGACCGCCGAAGCAGTGCAACCGTCAACGTCACTATCGCCGGCGACAACAAGACCATCAGTTGCGCCGATGCCTGGGACCTGGAGTATAATGCCGTCAACAGCAATGCCGCCCATCAGTGCCTCGAAATCGAAAAGGCCTCGGGCAACGACGGCAGCAAGTCGAGCCTCGACACCCCATTCCCCGGGCGCCAGATGCGCACATCGTTTACCGACGACACCGACCCGTCGATGCGCTCATGGTCGGGCACACCGACGGCCAAGCCGGTAACAGGCATTGCCGAGCGCGACGGCATAGTATATTTCGACTTTATGGGCGGAACCGCTACCCCGGTCAGAGCAACAGCCCTCGCCCCGGCCGAGGTGTCGGCAACAAGTTTCGTTGCCCAATGGCAGGCTCTTCCCGAAGCTGCCGACGGCTATACCATAACGCTATTCGGCGTAGAGCGCAGTACCGACAGCGATGCCATGACCCTCGACAGCGATTTTGGCAGTCTGCCCGAGGGCTGGAGCCTGACAGGCGAGGCATCATATAGCGGCAGCAAGATGACCCTCGGGGGCAACACTGCCTCGAAACTGACCACGCCCCGGCTCGACCTTGCGCGAGGCGGCGCACTCACCATCCGCGCCGCCCAGGCCGCGACCTCTGCCTCGACGCTCAAGGTTTATGCCGACGAAACGCTTATCGACCAGTACATACCCACGGCTACGGCCTCGGACTACATCATAACAATACCGCCAAGCGAGGCCACGACGCTCTCCATTGCCGTAGACCGCCGCAAGAGCATGGTTATCGAGCATGTCGCGCTGCGCCAGGATGTCGACCGCGTATCGCTGTCACGCATCGAGAAAGTTACCGAGAGCGGCACAAGCCATCGCTTCGACGGCCTCGATGCAGACCGCGAGTATGCCTACCGCGTGGCTGTCAACGGCTATGCCGCCAGCGAGTCCGACGATATTTTTGTCACGCTCAGTGGCTCAACGGGCATAATAGAAGTCAATGATACTCATGAAGCAGCACAGTATTACAATCTCCAAGGCATAAGAGTCTCTAATCCGATAAAAGGCAATATCTATATAGTTAAAAGAGGAAACAAAACTTATAAAACCAGATTATGAAAAAACTTTACACAGCTCTCATTCTCGCGGGGGCGGCCCTGACAGCCTCCCCGCAGCTTACGGCACAGACGACCGACATGCCGTATGAAATCAGCTTCACATCAAGCAACTACAACACATGGACTGCCGTCGACGACAACAAATATCCAAGCGAGGCAAACTGGAAAAACCTCGCATGGATGTGGAATAACAATTCATGGTGGTATAGCCTCACCTCGGCCGGTAAAGAAGCATCGGACGACTGGGTAATATCACCGGCCTTTGCAATCAGCGAGGGTACACAATACGAAATCACCTACCGTATCGACCGTTACACTGGAGACAAAATAGAAGCAACCCTCGAGCTTGTCGACGGCCTTGAATCGCCCAAGGGATTACAAACCATCGACACTTGGGAAATCAATGCTGACAAGGGAAAAGATAAGACTGTAACCTTTACCGCAAGCACAAGCGGCAACCTACGCTTCGGTATTCACATGACAATGATATATCCGGGTTCGGTTAGTAAAATTCAATTCAAATCATTTGCCATCAAGGCGCTGTCGAAGGCCACAGCCCCGGCAGGTGTCGCAGCCCTCGAGGTTGTGCCCGGCGCGAACGGTGCAGCAACGGCTACCATCAACTTCAGGACCCCGGTAAAAGATGCCGAGGGTAACGACCTGACCGGCAATGTAACCGTCAGCCTCTATCGCGAAGACGAGGCTACGCCCTTCTTCACCAGCGCCGCCCTTGCCCCCGACACCGAGTCGTCGGCTGTCGACTCCGAAGCCCTCACCGGCGAGACCTGGTATATCGCCAAGGCAAGCAACGACGGCGGCGAGAGCGTAGGCGTACGCGCCGACGCATGGATTGGCGAGGACGAACCCCTTGCCGTTACCGACCTCGCTGTCACCACCGGAGCGAAACCCACACTGACATGGACAGCCCCCGCCGGAGGCGTACACGGAGGCTACCTCAACGCATCGGCACTGAAATATACCGTAAGCCGCGTCACCGACGGCCAGTTGACCAAGGCCGGCGAAACGACAGGCACCGAATTTACCGACAACGACCTCGACGTGACCAAGCAGGCAAACGTATCTTACCAGGTAGTAGCCATGAGCGCCGCAGGTCTCGGAGCCGCCGCCCAGAGCAAGGCCGTCAACGTTGGCCCGCAGTTGGCCCTACCCTTCGCCGAGTCGTTTGCCAACAAGAGCTACACCACCTCGCCCTGGATGCAGGAAACCGTCAAAAACGCCGACGGAGCCACCCGCGAGCCGGTATGGGAGCCGATTACCAGCCGCACAATGGAAGTCGATGCCACCGACGATAATCCCGACGGCGTTACCGTGACTATCGCCTCGCAGGACACCGACCAGGGCCTGATGCAGTTTACCGCCACAGGCCAGTGGACAAACTATTGCGAGAGCCGCCTGGTAATGCCGGCAATCGACTTCAGCACCATGCAGAACCCCGTGCTTACTTTCTATATCTTCCGCGAGAGCTGGAGCAGCCTCGACCCGGCCACACAAAATGGCCGTAACGACGACTATATCACCGTGGCCGCACGCAGCGACAACGGCGAGTTCGTAGCTGCCGAGGGCGAGTTCCACCGCTATGGCAGGCAAAACGACTGGGAACTTTGCGAGGTTCCCCTATATGCCTTCGCCGGCAAAGACCGCGTACAGGTGGCATTTGTAGCCCACGGTGTAGGCAATAAGATGTATGTCGACAATATCAAGATTGAAGAGCGCACCGCCCACGACCTGGCCGTGACCGACTTCTATGCCCCGTCACGTGTGCGCGTAGGCGAACCCTCGGGTATCAACGTTACCATAAAGAACAACGGCGGCTTTACCGCCGACAGCTACACGGTCGAACTCTACAAGGACGGAGCCAAGGTAGAGACAGCCAACGGCACGGCCATCGCCCCGGGCAAGACCGCCGTAGTCACCTTTGACTATACCCCGGCCAACGGCGAAGAAACTGCCGAGGCATCATTCATGGCAAAAATAGTTTATGCAAAAGACCAGGACCTGACGAACAACGAATCGCAGGCCCGGACAACGGCCCTGACCGCCGCTCTACTCCCCGCAGTCAACGACCTCAAAGTCGCCTTATCGGACAACAAGCTGAAACTCACATGGAGCAAGGCCAACTACCTGCCGGCCGAGACACTTGTCGAGGACGACGGCTTCGAGACATACGAGCCGTTTGCCATCAACAAATTCGGCGACTTCACAAGTTATGACCTCGACGGCAAAATCACCGTGCCTATTACCGGCCTCACCTATCCCAATGCCGGCGAGAAGATGGCCTGCCAGGTCATGACCCCGGCCCTTACGAATATCGACCCCGAAGAACTGGGCCTGTGGGCACCGCATAGCGGAAGCAGCATGGTCATATTCCCCCAGGCCACAAGCGCAAGCGGCGACCACGCCTCCAACGACTGGCTCGTACTGCCCGCACTGAGCGGCAACGCACAGACTATCAAAATGTGGGTTCGCTGCGTAAATGCCGAGAACTATCCCGAATATATCCTCGGCTACTACACCACCACCGGCAATCCCACCGATGCCGACGACTTCCTCCCCTGCCCCGGTGCCGAGGCTGCCTACGCCGTACCACAGGCATGGACGCAGATTGACTACACCGTTCCCACCGGAGCGAAATTCTTCGCCCTGCGCCATACCTCGCAGATGGGCTATATGCTCATGCTCGACGACGTGACCTACCAGCGTGCCATACCGGCCATCACTCCCGACGGCTACAATGTATATTGCAACGGCGTAAAGGTCAACGAGGCCCCTGTTACCGAGTGCGCATACGAGCACGTGCCCGAGGCCGGAGAGTGCAAATATGCCGTCACGGCTGTCTACGGCGATGCCGAATCGACTGCCAGCAACATTGCGGAGCTGGTATTTACCGGCATAACAGGCGTTGGTGCCGACAGCGAGGCTGCCGAATACTACAACCTGCAGGGCATCCGCGTCGACAAACCGTCGAACGGTGTGTTTATCCGTCGCCAGGGCGACAAAACAAGCAAGGTCATCCTCTAATATGAAAGTAACGACAACCATCCTCTGTCTCCTTGCCACTGCCATGGCAGTCAATGGCGCAGACCTCGGCACCCTCAAGCCGGGGGCTCGCCCTGCCGTGGCCGCGCAGGGCCGGGAATTGCCGCGCAAGGCTGCCCTGCCGGCAAAAGCCCCGGGCAAGGCCAATTTCTACGTCCTGTCCAGCGACAACAGCGGCACACGTCTCAGTTCGTTCACTGCCGGGTATTCATCGGTGCTAAGCACCGTCATGGACATCAGCAGTGCCTCGGGTTATGCCGGCACCTCGGTCGGCGGCGACTTCTATTATTGCGACTATAGCGCAAACTCGTCGGGAGGAATCACGGCGGTAAACTGGAACTGCGTCGACGTTGCCGCCAAGTCGGTCACATTTACCAAATCGCAGACCACGGCCAACGCCGTGTGCATGGATATGACCTACGACGCCTCGACCTCGACCATCTACGGTATGTCGGCCATGGCCGACGTACTGGTCACCATCGACCCGGCCAGCGGCAAGGCTGAATTTGCCGTCGAGACGCTGCCCTTCTACACCTTGTCGGCCGACGCCGGGGGGCAACTCTACGGCATACTCCTCGAGGCCGACGGCGAGGCCGCGCTCTATACCGTCAACAAGCTCACCGGCCAGGCCGTCAAGGTCGGCAATACAGGCGTAAAGATGCTCACATCAGACGGCTACGCATATTTCCAGACAGCGGCTTTCAGCCGCAACGACGGACGCCTCTACTGGCTCACTCCGTCGGCATCGGGTACCGACCTTTACCGTGTCGACGTAGCCACAGGCCGCGCATCCATGCTCTGCACCCTCGAAACTCTCGAAGCCCTATGCCTCTTCGACCTGCCCGGCGAAGTCGACAGTGCCAGTCCGGCACCGGTATCCGACATCGTGGCCACAGCCGAGGGCATGAGCGTGCGCCTCGATTTCAAAGCCCCGTCGACCACGGCCGGTGGCGATGCCCTCGCAGTCCTGTCGGGCATCGAGATTTATCGCGGCGGCGACATCACGGCGGTATACAGCATCACTAATGCCGAACCGGGCAAGAGCTATACATGGACCGATAGCGAAGCCAAGGCAGGGTCGAACACCTACCGCCTCGTGGCCGTCAACGACAAGGGCGAAAGCCTGCCGGCATACGCCACTGCATTTTGCGGCGAGGACTACCCCGTGGCCCCGGCATCGCTCACAGCCACTACGGGCGACAACGGCTATCCCCTGCTGTCGTGGTCTGCACCGACCAAGGGCCTCAACGGCCTCGACGTAGACCCGGCGAAGCTGAGCTATAATATCTATCGCGATGTCTTTGGCAGCGAGGAGCTTATAGCCACAGGCGTGACTGCCACAAACTACACAGACGCAGACCTCGACATGTCGCGGCAGGCTTACCCCTACTACTATGTCAGTGCTGTCACCAGTGCCGGCGAAGGGCCGAAGTCGCTGCCGGCAGGCACACACACAGGCCCGGCGTACAAGCTGCCTTTCGAAGAAGCATTTACCGAGGGGGCCCCGGCAACAGCACCCTGGACCATGCAGTCGCTGGCCTTGGGCGGCGCATGGGAAATCGGCATCGTGAGCAACGCTCCGGGCACCGGCCCGTACACCGGCGCCGCCATGTTGATTTTCAAGGGCTTTGTAGGTGTTGCCGAGGGAGCGGAGGCACGTATAGTGACGCCGGTACTCGACTTCGAAGGCGTCAGCCCCGAGCTGCACTTTCATTTCTTCCATGCCGATTTTGGCGACGACATGCACTTTGACGACCATATGCTCGTAGAGGTATCGGTTGACGGGGGCGACTTCGAGCCCATCCCCGGGGCCGACCTCTATCAGTACACCGCCAACACTCGCTGGACCGAGTACACGTTCGCTCTCGACAAATATGCCGGCAAGAAAAACGTATGCATAGGCTTCCATGGTATTTCAGCCGCCGGAATGGACCTCGTTGTCGACAATATCCGCGTCATAGCCCGAGAATCAGGTATTGACGATATCGATGCAGCCGCACCTGTCGAATACTACAACCTCGAAGGCCTGCGCGTCGACCGTCCCACCAACGGCATCTACATCCGCCGACAGGGCTCTAAAACCGACAAAGTGTTGATAAGGTAACGGACTATCTTACAACAACATATTCCCGGAGATGTGCGCCGTGAACATGTACGGCACACTCTCCGGGGATATTTGTTTCTTTATTGTTCATACTTACCAACTTGTAAAACATAAAAGACTTGATGAGCTTGCAAAAATTGAACTTTTAGAAATATCTTTCAAAAAATTTGCGAGGATAAAAATTTTAGCTTAACTTTGCACCGCAAAACCACGGTACCATGGCCGAGTGGTTAGGCATCGGTCTGCAAAACCGAGCACAGCAGTTCGATTCTGCTTGGTACCTCAAGAGCCTTGTCGACAAAATCGACGAGGCTTTTTTATTTGCACCCGGCGTAATGATGATATGAAGAAACATAAGGACATAAAGGCAAAAAATGGGGTCAATAATTGCTCCGCCCTCAAAGAAGTCATCCTACCCAAAAATCTCGAACGCAGCTACTACCGCTTCACTGATTGTGCCTCACTGAGCACCGTCGTATTTCCGGAGAACTTGACAACCCTTGCCGCACGCACTTTCACCAACTGCCCGTCGCTAACCGACGTAACATTACCCGCAACGGTGACGAATATAGGCAACGAGGCTTTCTACGGCTGCCCCCTTGCACAGGTGGCAATCCCAGCCGGCTGCACAGTGTCGTGCCCGTTCGTTCTGCCGGCAGATGCCGTCAGCCGCAGTGCGCAATTGTATACGGTCGACATTGTAGAGGTTTCCGGCGATTTTGTAAAAATGAAAGTGACCGCGAACATCACCGACACCGACGGCACACCACTGCCCCTCTGCGCCGTACCCAAATACGGCAACTTGAAAACCGTCGCCATCATACAGCCCGAAGCCGACGGCGTGTTTACAATCAACCGCCAGTACACGACCGACGACGCGACACACGCGCTCAATACCGTATTCTTCAGCTACAACGCGGCTGTGGGCAGCTATATGGCCGGGCCGCAAATCGATGCCAACGTAAGCACCCAGTCGTTCTTCAGGACCGACGTGTCATCGCTCTCGGGCATTGGTGCAGTCGATGCCGCAGTCAACGACTGCCCGGCTGAGTACTTCGACCTGCAGGGACGGGCCGTAGACCGCGACAATGCCGCCCCGGGCCTCTATATTCGCCGCCAAGGCTCGACCTCAGGCAAAGTCGTAATACGGTAAATCCCGGCTGCAGATATGAAGAGACATAAAATCAAAAGGGCAAAAGGGACATAAGGAGGCATCAGAAATGAAAAGTCGTCGGAAACGACGCCTTCATATATAACTCCACCATCATTGGTGGGAACCCTTAAGCACCTGCGATAAAATGACCTCGGAGAGGACGCAAATGACACGTTAGCAATCTTTTGCGTCCCCTCCGAGGACTTTTGACTATATCCATAATATGCCTTCTTTAAGATGCACTTATAGAAGCTATTTATTTTGCACCTTATTTATTATTAACAATTATTAACCACCAAAGTCGGTCATAATCACTATTTTTGCGAAATCAAGTCGTTTGACTTTAACAGACATATAAGAAAAGCGTTTATTGCGCTTTGTTCGCGGTTCGCAGAAATCTGGCAGTTTCGAAGAGCTATAGTCACGGACAAAGCATAAATAGAAGCTACGTGTAATGCGCGAACTCCGTTGTTCCGTGCTTGTCTGCCCATGGCAGACCGGCGCGGATTACGGGTTTGGATAAAAGCGTGGAGTCTATTTTTGCCCGTTTCACTATAGCGGTTAGCCAGATGCCATGCGAGCGGAACGAGCATCAATAGGCTCTCGCTCTTTCTTTATATAAACCAATCCGAGACCAGAGCCTCCCGGGTATGAAAAGAGACAATATCGCTACTTATTGTCGGGGCTATAATTCCTATACAAATAAACCAACAAAATCAAAAATATGAATAGACTATTAATCTTTTTAATCATGCTACCATTTGCAATGGCAGCTATGGCGTTTACCTATACTGTAGACGGTGTTGAATATGAATGTGATAGTAGTAAGAAGACGGCTGTCGTAACATATTTTAAAGCTGATGGGAGTACCGGGGCAGATATTGTAATACCGGAGAAAATCAAAGCCAGAATAAATCAATATGTTGATTTCACAGAATATACGGTGACCAGTATAAACCTTGAACACTTGTATGTTAATCACGATAGATATAAATTTATCAAAAGCATCCACGCCCCATATATAGTGTCATTTTCTTCAAGTGCGGCATTACCCGAACTGACTGACTTGGAATTTGGAGATAATCTTGAACGGTTATATTGTACCATAACACCTACCAAATTAAAAACCATTAAATGGAATCCCAAGACCATAAAGGTTGTCACAGGTATATTTTATAACAACAAAGAGATTAATTTTGGGAAATTGGTATTCGAAAATGCTACAACTTTGCATTTTGAAGGTTGCACAAAATTGAAATCTGTAGATATGGGGAAAGTCCCACTCACAGCTAAGGGTATCTATTTTAACTTTAAAAATTCGGGGTTGACTCAAATCACTTTCCCGGAAAAACTTCAAATGATTTATGAAGGTGCCTTTGAGGGTTGCTCGGAACTATCTCCAGGATTTAACGGAGACTTATATCTACCAGAGACCTGTACTTTTATCGGAACTAATGCTTTTAAAGGATGTAGCAAATTAAAGGGTGTGGTAGCATCTGGATGGCAAGTCTCTAATTATAGTTTTTCTGATGAAAAAAATAAAATCTATAGTCAGTTTGAGGACTGTACGGCTTTGGAAAGTGTTACTTTGTCAAATGATATGACGCACATTCCAGAGAAAGCGTTTAATGGGTGTGTTAATTTAAAATACATTCGCGATAAAGCTCACCAAGGCCAAGCTGTCGTTGAATTTCCTAAGACAATCAAAATTATAGGAAAGAATGCTTTTTCGGGATGCATATCATTGACAAATTTATTAAAGGGCAGAGATATCAAAATGCCAGATGCCATTGAAAAGGTAGACGAAGAAGCCTTTAGTAACTGTACTGGCTTGATATCTATCTCGTTCCCAGACCCGCAAATAGTTAAACGCATTATAATCGCATATACTAACAGTTTTGCCGAATGTACCAATCTGAAAAATATAGAACTTCGAGAACCGGAAAAGAAGAACGACAGCCAAGATAATCCCAGTCAGCTCCAGGCATCGACTATGTCCAAGGCGGAGTACTCGACTACCTATGGACTTGTGGTAAACCGGGGGGCATTTCAAGGATGTACAAGTCTTAGTTCGATACCGGCCCCGGCAAGTGTGAAGAGCTGGAGTAAAGGTTATGACGAGGGGTGGACGATTACTACACTCCGCACTCCCTATTATGTCAAGAACGTCGCAGACGAGGATATCGATGCTCTTGTTCATCCCAACATTTTCTCCCTATCCGATATTAAAAACGTTTATTTCCATTCTGCAACGGCGTCGGTATCGCAAGGTGCCTTATCGAGCTGCATCAATGTAGACAGGGTGGTCTTTTATGCCCCAGAGGCCGAAGAACAAACTGAAGCCCCAGTACTGCAAATCGCGCCAATGGCCTTCGCTACAAACAAAAAACTTGTCAATGTCGAGTGCGACTACCTCGTGCCGCCGGTAATAGAAGAAAATGTTTTTAACAACGAAACATACAAGGCCGGATGCCTGACCGTACCCGAGGGAACGGTAGAACTCTATAGCAAAGCCAACGGTTGGAAAAATTTCAGTCTAATAACCGACGGCCAGCAAAGTTCTATCAGCCAAATTGAAGCTGAAGGCAACGACTGCCCGGCTGAGTACTTCGACCTGCAGGGACGACCAGTAGACCACGACCATGCCGCCCCAGGCCTCTATATTCGCCGTCAGGGCTCGACCTCGAGCAAAGTCGTGATACGGTAAATCACGGCTGCCGATATGAAGAAACAGTGTCCACGCTGTCCACGCGATGCATGGGTGTGGACAGCGTGGACAGTGTGGACAGGAACTCTTATCAGGCAAGTCGGCGCCGCGCTACTATAGCGACCGACTCATGGTGTAAAGGTCTGCCATGAGCCGACCGCGCAAGTTAATTTTTAATAAATTATACTAAATACATTTAACCACAGGCAATAGCTGTAGAGCGGCATTATATAACCATTTGATTATTCGGCAAATTTTTATTAATTTTGCACTACATCTTCACAGAGGAGGGAGCCGACAGCTTCCTCCTCTTTAGTTGAGCATAATGATAGATAAGGAATTACTCAGACAGACAGTTATCGAATCGATGACCGGCACCGACCTCTTCCTGGTCGACATAACCATTACCCCCGGCAACGACATAACCGTGGAAATCGACAGCGCCAGCGGCGTAGACATCGATGCCTGCGCGGCAATCACGCGCGCGGTCGAGGCGGCCTTCGACCGCGACACCGAGGATTACTCGCTCGAGGTTGGCTCGGCCGGGCTCACATCGCCCATGCGCGTCAGGGGCCAGTATGACAAAAACGTAGGTAACGACGTCGAAATCCTGACCCGCGACGGCCGCAAGCTCCACGCCACCCTCGTAGAGGTAGCGCCGGGCGACGTGGCCGACACCGACGTAGACTTCACCGTCGAAGTCACCGTCAAGGTCAAAGAGCCGGGCGCCAAGCGGCCCGTCACAAAGACCGAGCCGCTCAAGCTCAATTCAAAAGATTGCAAATACGTAAAATACGACTTGAAATTTTAAAAGCAGAGTGTCCAGGGCAAGCAACACCACACACTCCAAACTCCACACTCCAAACTATATAAAACGATGGCAAGAAAAGAGGACACACCGAATATGGTCGAGCAGTTCGCCGAGTTCAAAGAGCTGAAAAACATCGACAAGACCACAATGATTAGCGTGCTCGAGGAATCATTTCGCAACGTGCTGGCCAAAATGTTCGGCACCGACGAGAACCTCGACGTAATCCTCAACCCCGACAAGGGCGACGTGCAGATATTCCAGAACCTGCAGGTAGTGCCCGACGGCGAAGTCGAGAACCCCAACCTGCAGATATCGCTGAGCGATGCCCGCGAAGACGACGACCCCGAAGCCGAAATCGGCGAGGAGCACACACGCGAAATCATATTTGAAAAATTCGGACGCCGCGCCATCCTCAATCTGCGCCAGACGCTGCAGAGCCGCATCCTCGACCTTCAGAAAGAGGCCGTGTTCAATAAATTCAAAGAGCTCGAGGGCCAGCTCGTGACCGGCGAGGTGTACCAGACCTGGAGCCGCGAGACCCTGCTGCTCGACGACGAGAAAAACGAACTGCTGCTGCCCAAGAGCGAGGCCATACCCGGCGACTTCTTCCGCAAGGGCGAGACAGTGCGCGCCGTCATCTCGAACGTCGACAACAAGAACAACAACCCCAAAATCACCGTCAGCCGCACCAGCAACCTCTTCCTCATCCGCCTCTTCGAGCTCGAGGTGCCCGAAATCCACGACGGCCTCATCAACATCCGCGCCGTGGCCCGCATACCGGGCGAACGCGCCAAAATCGCCGTAGAGAGCTACGACGACCGCATCGACCCGGTGGGTGCCTGCGTGGGCGTGAAGGGTTCGCGCATACACGGCATCGTGCGCGAGCTGCGCAACGAGAACATCGACGTAATCTGCTATACCAACAACCCCTCGCTGTTTATACAGCGCGCCCTGTCGCCGGCAAAAATCTCGACCATACGCCTCGACGAGGAAGCCAAGAAGGCCGAGGTATTCCTGCGCCCCGAGGAAGTGTCGCTTGCCATCGGCAAAAACGGCCACAACATCAAACTGGCCACAATGCTCACCGGCTACGAGATTGACGTATACCGCGACACCGAGATGATATACGAAGACGACATCTTCCTCGACGACTTCCGCGACGAGCTCGACGGCTGGGTTATCGACGCCCTCAAAAACATCGGCTGCGTGACTGCCAAGAGCGTGCTCAACACGCCGCGCCAGGCCCTCATCGAGAAGTCAGACCTCGAAGAAGGCACGATTGACGAAGTGCTCGAAGTTCTCCGCAAGGAATACGAGGACGACGAAGAAGAGGAAGCCGAGCCCGAAAGCGCCGAATAATCCCCCGTCGGCGCACAAAGAGGAGTCTGACCCTCGCCATCCCTCTCCCCAAAAGCCGCAGCGCAGGCTTTACCCCCGTGAGCTATTAACATTTTAGAAAAAGGAACAGAACAATATATGCCCAAGAAACTCAACAAAATCGCGAAAGAACTTAATGTGTCGGTGCCGACCATTATCGACTTTCTGCGAAAAAAGAACATCACAGTCGATGAAAACCCTAACACGCGCATAGAAGACAACGTTGCAGACATGCTCACGGCGGCTTTTGCCAGCGACAAAGACCTCAAGAACCGCTCAGAGCAAATCGCCACCGAGCGCAAAGAGACACGCCAGCAGCGCCCGGCTCCCAAGCCCTCGTCGTCAGAAGAGCCGCGACTCACCACAGTACAAAAACCGCGCATCCTGGGCAAAATCAAACTTGACGCAAAAGGCAACCCCGTGCCGCCAACCCCGGCCCCGGCTCCTGTCGTAGAGAAAAAAGTCGAAACACCAGCGCCCAAGCTTGCCGAAGAAAAGAAACCCGAGGCACCCAAACCGACGCCCGCCCCCGTAGAAGTGAAGAAACCCGATACCCCCAAACCCACCCCTGCCCCCGCAGAAGTGAAGAAACCGGCCGAAGAAAAGAAACCGGCCCCCAAACCGGCCCCGGCCAATCAACAGCCCGCCCCCAAGCGAGAAACGCCAAAACCGGCCCCTGCACCCGCCGAGCCCAAGAAGCCCGAGGCACCCGCCAACGAAGAACCCGAGGTATTTACCCTCGAGCGCTCGACGCCGGCTCC
>ERZ778517.1086-NODE-1086-length-22607-cov-4.846710_pt1 | contig 22607 bp, 24 predicted proteins | sample MGYA00510341_ERZ778517 | MGnify/ENA primary metagenome ERZ778517 (study PRJEB29527, sample SAMN07138964) | mouse gut metagenome | material: feces | host: mouse | place: China:Nanjing | collected 2016-01-25 ...
GTGAAATGTTTGGCAGAAGTTCCGCTGTTAGAAAGCAGAATGAAAAGGGGGCTCCTGTAAAAGATTATAAGGCAGCGCTTTTGGAACTGTTTTCTGATATGGATGGCAATTTTCAGGCGGGGCATAAGCGGTATGTGGCGGAAAGATACCGGAATTTTTTTATGAGCGTGTCTGTGATTGCGGATAATAAGGACTGCAAAGCAATTTATGAAGGCTTGATTTCCGGTGATCCGAAGTTCCGGACATTCCGGGCATTGTATCAGAGGATTTATGGAAAGTATATCACAGATGCCAAAAAGAAGGAGGGGCTGCTTCATGGATAGGAAAATAATAAATCCGCTGTCAACGCTGCAATGGGTGGAACGCAGCCGGATCAGGCCGAATGACTATAACCCGAATAAGGTATCAAAGCAGAATTTGGAATTGCTAAAGCAATCCATCCTTGCCAATGGATGGACGCTGCCGATTGTGGTAAGGCCGGATTTCACGATTATCGACGGGTTCCACCGCTGGACAGTCGCAGGGGAAGAACCGCTGGTTTCCATGATTGAGGGCAGGGTACCGGTGGTAGTTGTGGAGCATAAGGACAAAGCAGGGAATATTTACGGGACTGTCACCCATAACAGGGCAAGGGGAACGCATCTGCTTGGACCGATGAAAGCGATTGTGAAAGAGCTTATGGACGAAGGAAAGTCCGTAAGCGAGATAGGAAAACAGCTTGGAATGCGGCCGGAAGAAGTATTCCGGCTTTCAGACTTTTCAAAAGAGGATTTCTTGAAAATGATGATAAAACAGGGCCAGGGATTTTCAAAAGCTGAGTTTATAACGAAGATTTAATGATAAAACATGCGATATTCGTGAGGACTGTCACAGGGAACAGCGCATGGCAGCGTTTATCTCCCCACGGTTCAAAACGAATCAAAGAGAGGTGGTGGTATGGCAAGGGCGCCGAGTGAGAAAGTGATGGAAGCCGAGAAGCTGTTTCGTGAGGGGATGGCAATGGTTGATATTGCTAAGAAACTTGGGGTTTCCGATGGAACCGTCCGAAGCTGGAAGAACAGGCATGGGTGGGGAAAGAAATCCCTGAAAAGCAAATGCAACGTTGCAGAAAAGAGCAGCAAAAAAAGTGCAACGTTGCAGAAGCGGAAAAGGGGTGGCCAGGCAGGTAACCAGAATGCAAAAGGCGCATCTGGCAATCCGAATCCTCCGGTACATAAGAAGCATGGAGGATATGTGCCAGTGTTCATGGATGCCCTGGATGAAGACGAGCAGGCACTTTTGGAAAATGTTCCACAGGAAGAGGAAAAGCTGCTGATGGAACAGATCCAGCTTTTTTCCATCCGTGAAAGGAGAATCCTCAAGGCCATTAATAAATACCGGGAGCAGAAGGGCGATGTAACAGTTGCGGATGTTACCCGGTTTGAAGAAAAGCGGACTTTTAAGGACAAGGACGAAGAAGCGGAATATAACAGGAGGCAGCAGGAAAAGGTGGATAAAGAAGAACGCCTGCCTGGAAAGTCTTACAGCATCCAGACGCATACAACAAATAAAGACCTGATCGTTGCCAGGCTGGAGCAGGAACTTTCTTCTGTCCAGAATAAAAAGACGAAGGCAATCGAAGCATTGTCAAAAATCAGGATGGAAAGGGCCAGGATAGAAAGCGAAAGCGCAGGAAATGATGCGGTTGACGACTGGATTTCGGCTGTTGTGGGAGAAGGAGCTTGGGATGACGAATAAGAAATCGCGGGATTTGCGGAAAAGGTTTTTTCGGAAGAAAATGCCGGAATACCGCAGGAGTCCTGTGCTGTTTGCCAGGGAAGTATTGCTTTTTGAGCCGGATGGATGGCAGAAAACAGCGTTGATGGACCTGGCACAAAATCCGAAAGTGGCAATAAAATCCGGTCAAGGCGTTGGCAAGACTGGATTAGAAGCGGTAGCGCTGCTTTGGTTTCTGTGCTGTTTTCCATATCCGAGAATCGTTGCAACGGCGCCAACAAAGCAGCAGCTTCATGATGTGTTGTGGTCGGAGATCAGTAAGTGGATGAGCAGGTCTCCATTGCTTTCAGAAATATTGAAATGGACCAAGACGTATATCTACATGAAAGGCAATGAAAAACGTTGGTTTGCAGTTGCCAGAACTGCTACGAAACCGGAAAACATGCAGGGTTTCCACGAGGACAATATGCTGTTCATCATAGATGAAGCGTCCGGCGTTGCTGATCCAATCATGGAGGCGGTACTTGGTACATTGTCTGGTGAAAATAATAAGCTGCTGATGTGCGGGAATCCGACAAGGAACTCCGGCACTTTTTTTGATGCATTTAATGCAGACAGGGCACAGTACCAGTGCCATACGGTATCTTCCAGAAACAGCCCAAGGACGAATAAGGACAATATTGCTTCTCTGGACAGAAAATACGGCAAAGACAGCAATGTTGTCCGTGTCCGTGTTGACGGCGAGTTTCCAGAGCAGGACGATGATGTGTTTATTATACTGTCTATCATTGAGCAATGCGGCAGTAAAATTTATGAGCTTCCAGACGATGCATTGCATCCCTTTATTGTATTTGGAGTAGATGTTGCAAGGTTTGGAGATGATGAAACAGCAATATATAGGAATGCAAGAGGAAAGCTGAAACTGGTAGAGAATTACAAAGGGCAGGATCTGATGTGGACAGTGGGGAATATTGTGAAACAATACAAAATTGCAATAGAGAAGTATACGGATTATAAGGGATATGTTTATGTTAACATTGATGATACAGGCCTTGGCGGTGGTGTAACCGACCGGTTAAGGGAGGTCAAGCGTGAACAGAAGCTGCACAGGCTTGTTATTGTTCCAATAAATGCGGCTGAAAAGATTCCGACTGATACAAAAGAGGGGAAAGACGCAGCGGAGTATTACAATGATATCACCACTCATATGTGGGCTGTTTTAAAGGATTTGCTGGAAAACAAGCAGACAGAAATAGAAGATAACAGTGAGACATTTGCGCAGCTTTCTACAAGAAAATATTTTATGGCATCAAACGGAAAGCTGCAGCTGGAGAGTAAAAAAGAAATGAAAAAGCGTGGAATGCCTTCTCCAGACCGTGCCGATGCAGCAGCATTATCTGTTTATCTCGGTAAAATTCAAAAGTACACACACAGTCCGATAAGTGATACTGCTGTAAAAAATCTTGGGAAATCAAGTTATTGGAGAAGGTAGGGTGAGACAAATGGCTGAAAACAAGGAAATTGGCCGCATCGGACAGAAGCGTTACGGCGGAACACTGTACGAAGAATTCTTGCATGAGCTGCGTGGTAGGCGTGGAGTAGAGACGTACCGTGAAATGTCTGAAAATGACGACGTGGTGGGCGCTATCTTATTTGCGATAGAAATGCTGGTCAGGCAGTGTAATTGGAATATTGAGCCTGGCGGAGATACCGCAAAGGACAAAGAAGCCGCTGAATTTGTGGAAAGCTGTATGGAAGATATGCAGGATACGTGGATCGACACCATATCGGAAATTCTGTCTTTCCTCACTTACGGATGGAGTTTTCACGAAATTGTGTATAAAAGGCGCATGGGACACACGAAAGATCCTCGCACAAGAAGCAAATTCAATGATGGGCTGGTCGGATGGAAAAAACTGCCGATCAGGGCGCAGGAGACACTTTACCAGTGGGAGTATGACAATGAGGATAATCTGCTGGGAATGACGCAGATGCCACCACCGGATTTCGGAACATTCACAATCCCGATGGAAAAGGCGCTGCTGTTCCGTACCAAAAGCCGCAAGAACAATCCAGAGGGCAGAAGTATTCTGAGGAATGCGTATCGGTCCTGGTATTTTAAAAGACGGATACAGGAAATTGAGGGCATTGGCATAGAGAGGGACTTAGCAGGGCTTCCGGTTATTTATGGGCCGGAAGGGTTTAATCTATGGGATGACATCATGCCGGATCATGTAGAGGCACGGGCTAATTTGGAGCAGATGGTCCGAAACATCCGCCGGGATGAAATGGAGGGCGTTGTCCTTCCGTTTGGCTACAAGCTGGAACTGCTCAGTTCCGGCGGTACCAGGCAGTTTGACACCAATGCAATCATAAACCGCTATGATACCAGAATTGCGATGACGGTATTGGCGGATTTTATTTTCTTAGGGCATGACAAGACTGGCAGCTGGGCGCTGAGTTCTGACAAGACGGAATTGTTTGCCGTTGCCATAGGCGCATTTCTGGATATTATCTGCGAGACGTTCAACAGCCAGGGCATACCATCATTAATTGATATTAACGGCCAGCATTTTGCCGGTATTACGGAGTATCCCAAAATGACGCATGGGGATATCGAAGATGCAGATATTACAAAGATCGCAGCGTTTATTAAGGATATGACAGGAATTGGCGTCCTGGTGCCGGATGACGGCCTGGAGGACTATATCCGGCAGGCAGGGCATCTTCCGGAAAGAACCTCAGACACCAGAGAGATTAACCGCACAAGACAGGATCAGCAGGAACAGAACCAGCCGCCAGAGCCAGAGACAGACGCAGGCACGGAACAAAGCGATGAAGACGGGGAGGTCCCGGAAGAAAAGGTGGAAGAGGCTAAAAAGCGGCTGGGAAGAGAGGCTAACATATGGGATTCCGGATGATTGCACCAAAGCGGGTAAAGAAGGTAAAGTCAGAAAATGGCCGGGAGATCCTTCGAAGGCTTGAAGAATATCTGGAAAGCGTTGCCGTTACTGGCGAGCCAGTGGAAATACTTTGTGGCTTTTGGCAGGATCAGCAAAATGCGCTTACTTACCAGGAAATCAGGCAGGCAGTCATAGAGGGCGCCATAAGCCAGGAAACATTGCGTTTATGGATGCAGGATTATTCTGTACTGGTGGCAACCAGACTTGGCAGCCTATGGACAAATGCAATCATGGCAGGGTCAGAAGGGCAGCCGATTCTTGATGGCCTTGCTTTTGAGTTCCATACGCAGACGCCTGGCATATTGGGCTGGATCAGTGAACGTGGGGCGGAATTTGTGACCAACAGCACACAGGAACAAAAAGACGCTGTAGCAGCGCTGCTGACAAAAAAGATGAAGGACGGACACACGGTTGATGAGCTTTCAAGGCTGATCCGTCCCTGCATTGGCCTGACAGAAGGGGACGCAAAAGCAGCGGCGAGGCTCTATGACAGCATTATAGAGAACCTGAAAAAAGAGCATCCGCGCATGAAGCCGGAAAGCATCCGCAGGAAAGCGCTGGATGCCACGGCGAAATATGCGGAGCGGAAACACCGGCAGAGGGCATTAACGATCGCCCAGACAGAAAGTGCTTTTGCATATAACCGGGGCGCCGATGAAGGGATCAGGCAGGCGCAGTCCCAGAATTTTATAGGGACTGTCAGGAAACGCTGGAATACATCTGGTGATGATGCGGTATGTAAAACCTGCGCTGCATTGGAAGGGACGGAAATAGAGATGGATGCGGATTTTAATTTTAAGGGCAGGACATTATTTGCAGGACAGCATATGCTGCCGCCAGCCCATCCAAGGTGCGCATGTGCAGTGGAATACATAGAGGTATCGCTGCCAGCGGGAAAGGAAGTGGGTGCATGAAAAAATTCTCAGACCTGATTGCAAAACCTGCCTGCAGCCAGAAGGAGAAAACGGATGATATTGTAAAAGGCCGATTTAAGATTGCGAAGTCTGATGATGAAAAAATGCTTGCCTTTGGATGGGCGAGTGTTTCTATGCGCGTAGACGGGGAATTGATCGAAGACTGGCAGGGCGATATGATCGAACCGGGGGAACTGGAGGATGCAGCCTATGAATACGTAAGGCTGTACGGTGAGGGCGGGGAGATGCACGAGCGTGGCGGCGTAGCCGTGCTGGTAGAAAGCGTTGTGTTTACGGAAGAAAAAATGAAGGCAATCGGGATACCTGCCGGCACACTCCCGATTGGCTGGTGGATTGGTTTTAAAGTGCTGGATGAAGATGTATGGGAAAAGGTGAAAGACGGCACTTACCCGATGTTCTCCATTGAGGGAGAGGCAGAGAGGGTAAAGGCCGAAGTCAGCACACATATGTCATAAATGACGGAAGGGAGGCAGGAAAGTGGCGGCAAAACTGAAAAACCTTAAAATCCGGAAAGTGGATTTTGTGGATGAAGGCGCGAATCCAGATGCGCACATCGGGATGATGAAACGAAAAGGTGCGGATGCCCATGTTCCGGAAGACAGGCGCAAAAAAGAATCCGGGAATGTCCTGAAAAAGCTGTTTGGCCTTATCGGCAAAGCGGCAGGCATTGACCAGGGGGAAATCGACAGTGTGGTGGATGAAATACAGAAAGGCGATTCTGTCAGCTTCCATGAGAAGATCAACGAAGTTAACAACCGGAAGATTGCCGATGAAATGTGGGACATTTGCTATGCGCTGCAGTCTTCCCTCTGTTCGATCCTGAATGATGAAGAGATGGACAGTTCCAGTGCAGCAGCGGCAATGCAGGAAAGCCTGGATGAATTTTATGCAGCTGTGCAGGGGTCAATAGCAAAATGGTCATGCGGCAAGGAAGCCAGCATTATTAGAAAAAGTGGAGAGGTATCGGAGTCAGACCTTGAGATGATGAAATCAGCAGTAGCGAGACTGAATGAAACAATCGAAAAGGCTGGTAAGGCTGAATCAGAAGAAGAGCCTGAGGAAGACGAAGCGGGCGATCATGAAAACCAGAAAGGAGACGAAGAAGAAATGAAGATTGACAAGAGCAAACTGACCGATGCGGAGAGGGCTTTTTTGGAAAGCATTGAAAAGCGGTACGGCACAGATGGGGAAGCTGACCCGGAAAATGGAAGCGAGATGCCAACAGAACATCCAGCGTCAGGGCAGACGCCGGATGCGCCAGTTGAACCAACCGTAACAAAGTCTGTATCACAGCCGGCAGCCGGGACAGTGCCTGTACAGCAGAAAGAAGAAGCAGACAATATTTACAAAGGGCTGCATCCTGCAGTCAGGGCAGAGCTGGAAGGATTGAAGAAATTCCGGGAGGCTGCAGAGGACAGGGAGCTTACAGAGGTTGCAAAGAGGTATGCAATTATCGGCAAGAAAGAGAGTGAACTGGTTCCGTTGCTTAAGAACCTTAAATCTGCAGGCGGCACCGCTTACCAGGATATGATTGCCGTATTGGATCAGGCAGTAGCGGCAGTTGAAAATTCCGGTGCGTTTTCTGAGATTGGCAAATCCGGGCATGGAAGCACAGAAGGGAGAGCATGGGCGGAGGCAGAGGCAAAGGCGGCAGAGCTTATGAAATCAAAGACAGGATTATCCAAGGCACAGGCGCTTGATGAAGTCCTTATGGCGAATCCTGAGCTGGCAGAAAAATGTGAGAAGGAGGATTAAAGCATGGCAACTTATTTTGGAAGCAGCATCAATGACAGCCCGACAATCGTACTGTCTGCCGGGGATAAGCTGGAAAATGCACGCGGGATTGCCCTGGCAGTCAAAGACGGTGTGGCAGTGAAGCCGGAAGCAGGCGCGCATGTGATCGGGATTTCACTGATCGAAACGGATGAAATGGTAGAAAAGGGCATGGATATAGACATCCAGGTGAAGGATATCGGCAAATGGACGGCCGGGGAAGAAATTACTGCAGGCACAGAACTGGCCGCAGATGCAGAAGGCAGGGCAGTAGCGGCAAAGGCTGGTGATTTTATCCTGGGCGTGGCGCTTGGCAATGCATCAGAGGCTGGCACATGGATGAAAGTCCAGATTATTAAGGCAGGCTATAAGCCTGCGACAGCATAAGGAGGCATGGATCAATGGATGCAGGAAGAAAAGTGGGAAGCGCCGCTGAATTATCGGCGCGTATTGCGAAAGGGTGGAAGCCAAACCGCTATCTGACAAATATGAGTATGGCGTTTTTTGCAAACGCCGGGGACTATGTGGCAACGAGCATTTTCCCAATCTGCCCGGTAGATTTTTCCACCGGGTATTACTATATTTACAACAAGGGCGACCTGGCAAGGGACCATGTGCAGAGAAAACCGAAGTTTAGCAAGGTGCCGCCTGCACAGATGGGCCACACGGACGCGACATACCGATGCGAAGTAGACCAGATCATTGTTGGGATTGACCAGATTGGCGCACAGAATTACCAGCGTGCCAATGTGCCGCCTTCCATTGATCCACGGAGGGCGAAGAACCGTTTTGTTACAGACCAGCAGCTTCTCCATCTGGATATTACATTTGCCCATAGCTTTTTTAAGAGCGGCGTGTGGGAAAATGAGTTTACTGGCATAGCATCCGGTGGAACTACGGCAAGTGGCAGCCAGTTTATCAAATTCTCTGATGCCAATTCCGACCCGATTAAATTCTTTGATGCCCGCAAGCGGCAGATCAGGCTTGACGGAAGGAGGATGCCGAATAAGCTGACGCTTGGATATGACACTTATCTTGCGTTAAAAGAACATCCGGATTTACTGGAGCGCGTGAAATATACCGGCAGCACTGCAAATCCGGCCCAGGTAAATGAAAGGGTACTGGCTGAACTGTTCGGCGTGGATGAGATCAAGGTTTTATATGCTACTTACAATGCGGCAGAGGAAGGACAGGCGGACGATATGCAGTTTATCTGCGAGCCGGACGGGGCGCTTCTTTCCTACACGACGCCAAGCCCAAGGATTGACGAGCCGTCGGCTGGGTACATTTTTACGTGGGATATGCTTGGCAATGGGAACTACATGGCAACGGATGTCTTCGAAGGGGAAGGCGGCACACATGCTGAATTTATGGAAGGCTTGCTTTCTACGGACATGCGAAAGACCTGCGACGATCTTGCGTGCTATTTAAAAGGATGTGTGTAAGAGGAGGTACTGTATGCAGTATTTATGTTTAAAGCAGCTTACAGCGGCGGGAACCACATACTATCCGGGGGATACGGTTCCGGATGGCGTTATCCTTCCAGAGAGGGGCGTGGTACTGGTCGGCAGCAGGTATCTTGCGGAAGTTGATGAGGCAGCCCTGCAGGAAGGAGCCGTCATTTTTCCTAAAGATGGAATTCCTGTTGACGGGGAAATTTTTACGCAGAGACAGGTAGAGCAAATGATTGCAGAAGCAGTTGAAAATGCAGTAAAAGATACGGTCGCAGAGATGGAGCAGAAGCAGGCTGAGCTTCAGCAGTATGCGGCAGAACTGCAGGCAATCCCGTCGGATGCTTTGGGCAGTACGGTTACAATATCTGTCCAGATAGAAGGCAGCGGGGAGAACGTCCGGATGATGGCCTTGCAGGTGGAGCCAGGAGAGATCCAGCAGGCGTTTTCGATTATGCAGATGAATGTGGAAGATGGAGCAAAAGCAATCACAGAAATTGACAGCGAGCACGTGCTTATCTTATTACATGCGGCAGACAGTCGCACAACAATCAAAAATGCGGCCAAAAAACAGGCAGATAAATTATTCTCTGCCAACGGGGCTAAAAACGAACCCGGCAGCGGCAAAGAGACTACTGGCAATAACGCAGAGGGAGCTGATACCTAATGTCGAAAGGCGCATATACTTATAATCTGGAAAAACTGGGGGAGCCTGGGAAGGACCGCATGAGGTTTGAACTGGGCGATACAATGGTAGAGGGGCTTTCGGATACCACGGCGTTGACGGATGAAGAAATACAGGCGGCAATCCAAGCGCATCCGAAATCATGGAAACGGGCGAAGCTCATGCTGCTCGAAAGCATATGCCGCCGTTTTGCTTATGAGGTTGATACAAAGACCGGTCCTATGTGGCTGTATATGCAGGAACGGGCGAAGGCATGGCGCGAGGACTATGAAAAGCTGAAAAAAGAAGTGTCTGTGGAATCTTGCAGCATACCGCAGTCTGGAAACGGGGAGCGTCCAAAGCCTCCGTATTTTTATGCGGGTATGCAGCGGAACGAGAGGGCATGGGGCATATGAACAATACAAGGATGATGTATGTAAGGCCTGGAAACCTCTTTCAATATTTCATTATTGAAAGCTGCCAGCAGGTGGTAACAGGCACAGGCCGGGTGACAAACAGGCATTCTGGTGATGGGGCAAGGACGCTGAAAGGGTGCCTTGCGGAAGCGTCTGACGATGACAGGACAAACCACAGCCAGAAGGACCATATTGTCACCCATACGATTGTGCAGGCAGGGAGGCCGAAAGCAAAGCGCATGGATAAGCTGGTGCTTGGGGAACGTACCTTTTACATTGTTGATATTGACGATGCAGGGGCGCTTGGCATATCTACAATCTATTATGCTGAGGAAAGGCGGGATGTAAAGTGAAGCTATGGGTGGAGACGGATTCTGTCCATTCTGCCGGGAAGTCAGTAAGGGCAAAAGTTTCAGAAGCGGCGGCAGGTATCAGCAGACAGGCGGCTTCAAGGGGAGTCCGGGCAGTGAATGCTTTAAGGAATGCGGAACTTAATGTATTAAAAGGTCAGCGGAGCGGGAAACGCTACCGAAAGTATCCATATAAATCCATGTATACGGCATCCGCTCCAGGAGAGCCGCCGGCAAGGCGTACAGGAAATCTTCGTCTGCATTGGAACGGACAGGTTAAAAAGGGTGTATCATCCGGGAACGGCGTGGAAATTATTGCAGAACTGGAAAGCCAGGAGCCATATGCGGCAGCTTTGGAAAATGGCACATCCAAAATGGCGCCAAGGCCGTTCGTGGAAAAAATTAAAGAGGAGGCTGCGCCTGAAATCCAAAGGATTTACAGTGAGCCTTACACATAGGAGTTAAAAGCATGGGATTGATTACAGAAAAGCCAACAGCGGCATTTGACCTTACCCAGATTGGGCATGGGTGCCTGCTCTGGGCAAAGCATTTTTCATGGGAGGAAGGGAAAGCGGGATTTGTGACAACAGCAGCGGAAAACCAGTTGATTGTGCAGTATTATCCCGGTATTAGCAATGTTATAAACCATTTTATGATTCCGGTATCCGAGGCGGCAGAAGGGCAGTGGGAAGTCCGCTGGTCGGCTGACCTGTCATCGGTACAGGAATACAATGTAAAAACGGATGAAACAAACCAGGAAACAGAAGGAGGGGGATGCAGTTGATCTTGGAGGAACTGATTTATAAGAGGTTTTGCGGCTCCGGGCAGCTCGTAAAGAGCCTTGCATCATTTGGCGGCAAGCCTGCGGTTTTCAGCCCGGAACCACCGGACGATAATCAGGAAGGATGGGATGGAAATGTCCAGTATCCAAAAGTGATTTATAATTTCGATCTGCAGGCGAATGAAGAAAGGCACAGCGCCGGGACTCTGTCGGTATCTTTACTGTGTCGGAATACAATGGATGTTTTTCTGGAAAAGATGGAGCCGCTGGTGAGGGAATGCCTGCGGGATGTGATACTGAAACCAGAAAATGGAATCCCGTACTGTTTTGCGTGGGCAAGGACAGACGCATTTACTATAGATGAAAAGGAGAATCTGACCATCGGGAGCGAAGTGCGGTTTGACATTCTGGAATACCCTTCACAGGAAACGACGGACCCGGACCCAGTTCTGGCGGCGTGTAAATATATCAAAGAGATTTATCCAGACTGCCTTGTGATGGGCTATGATCAGATGGATGAGATTACGGAGGCGTCTGCAAGCCGTCCGGTGGTTTACTGCCGCCTGGTTTCGGTGGAAAAGGGCAGGGAAACAAATACAGTCGCATGGATGGACGGAAAGATTGCCGTCCATATTTTATGCCCGGACAGCAGCATACGGCTGAAAATCGCTGCGGGAATCACAAACAGGCTGTCGCTGGACGGTGAGATCATTATGCTGGACCATTCCCCAATGGGCGTAAAACGCCTGCAGACTAATTACAAGTCGGACTATCTCAAAGAAGGGCAGATTATTTTTACGGGGAATTTCGGGCTGCTGCGCTATAAGGCGAAAGGCCATACGCTGCGGCATACCCCATATGCGAAGTATTAGGAGGGACCTATTATGGCATCAACAGGAACAGCGGCGCCATCCGCAGAAAAAAAGACTGGAAAAAATGCAGCGGGTATAGATGTAAAGGAACCGTCTGCCGTGAAAAAGAATGCGTCGGTATACAAAGCGGAGGAACTGGCGGCAGGTGCGGAAGAAGCGTTCGGGACGACACAGGAATGCGTCTTGGCTGCTCTCAGACAGGCTGGGATTGCAGAATGCACGAAAGAAGAAGCAGAAAAAGCCGTCAGAGCATTCCGGGGAAGGAAGGTTGAGTAATGGCAGGTTATTTTAAGATTGGTGAGGAAAAGGTCAGGCCAGGGTCGTATTTTAACATCAGTACCAATGACAAGCTGGTGGAGATCATCAACGGGGTTACAGCAGTAATCTTCCGGTCTGATTTCGGGCCGCTTGGTGAAGTTACGGAACTGGATAAGGACGAAGGCTATGCGGAGATGTTTGGCACAGGCGGCACAACGGATGCGCTCAGGGAAGCGCTCAGCGGCGGCGCGCTGACGCTTCTGGCCTGCCGTCTTGGTAACGGCGGCTCATGTGCGAAAGTTTCACTGCAGGATACAGAAGGGCAGGACTGTGTGGAGCTTGGTACAAAATACCCGGGTTCCAGGCCGTTTACAGCAACGGTACGCGAGAAACTTACGGATGCATCGCTGAAAGAATGCGTGATTTATTCCGGCACAAAGGAAATCGAAATGGTGACATTTGCTGCCGGTGAAGGAGAAGCGGCTGCATTGGCGGAAGCAATCGCCGGGACGGACAATTTTGTTGCGAAAGTGGCGGACGGGAAAGAAAAGGCGCTCCTTGCAAACGTTTCGCAGGCAGAGCTGACAGGGGGCGCTGACCCGGATGTAACCGTTGATTCGTATTCGGAGGCGTTTACGATGCTGGAACCGTATACGTTCAATACCATCTGCGTGGATACAGAAGACACCGCCATACACATGATGCTGCAGTCGTACCTTAACCGGATCTTCCAGGATGGGTCTTTTGCACAGGCGGTTGTTGCAGAAACAAATAAGATTGACATTAAGACCAGGCAGAAGCGCGCAGCAGCCTATGACGATGAAAAAATGAATTATGTGCTGAACCCGAAACTGCGCGTGAAGGTGACGGACGCTGCAACCAATACGGTAAGTTTCCTTGTAATTGACGGGTACAAGACAGCGGCACGTATTGCAGGCATGATTGGGGCGGTGCCAAGCAACCAGTCCCTGACGCATACGGTGCTTGATGATGTTACAGAACTGTTAGAGGAACTGACGCCCGCACAGATTACAAAGTCAGAGAAGATGGGGTGCATTGTCTTAGCTAAAAATACGAAAAAGAAAATCTGGATTGACTACGCGATCAACACCATGATCAACCCAACGGAAGACAAGGATAAGGGGTGGAAGAAGATCCGCCGTGTAAAAACGCGTTTTGAAATGCTCCGACGTTGCAACCAGGTTACGGACGACCTTGTAGGGAAAGTAGACAATGATACGAACGGGCGCAAGACGATTGTAAGCAACCTGAACAGTGTAGGCGCTGATATGATAGGAGAAGGGAAGCTCACCGCATTTACGGCGTCTGAAAGCAAAAGGTTTGTTTCAGACGGGGATTCCTGCTGGTTTGACATCGATGTGGTAGATAAAGATTCCGCTGAACATATTTACTGCATGTATAAATTCCAGTTCAGCACGAATGTGTAAGGGATGCTTGCAGGCCCGGCAGCAAAGGGTATAAAGTTGAAAAAGGAGGCGAATAAGCCATGAGAAACCCGCAGGCAGCAAATGACGCCAGGCATGGGCGGACAGGGAAAGACGGGGCTTTTTATAACAGCGAAGGGACTATGATAGCCACAGTGGAACAGTTTACTTCAAATGTAAGCTGGAACAATGCAAAATATTCTGTCCTTGGGGACGCACAGGAGCACGAGACAGCGAATACATTTGCCGTGAGCCTTACGATGTCACAGGTGGTAGTGGAAGATGATGCGTTTTTTACGGAATTGATGGAAGCGATGGAAACGCAGATCATGCCGTACTGGTCATTCCAGGGTTCTTTGCTTGGGAGGAATGGATCGGAGGAACGCGTGTCTTATTATGAAGTTGTCCCATCCGGGCAGGTGGATATCCAGAATGTGGCAGTAGGGGATGTCATTAAGCGGCAATGGAATTTCTTTGTAAACAGGCCGCCAAAGCTGACCAGCCTTTTAACAGTGGACAGAGGCTGACCTAAATAAAAAGAACAAATGTGAAGCAGATACAGGGAAGGCGTTATGCCTTTCCTTTTTGAGTTAGTGAAAAAGGCAGGAGGAGCACAATGCAACAGGGAAAATTTAAGCCTGGAATCAGTATGAATCCAGCAGCGCAGGAGACAGACGGTACAGATGCAGATACTGAAAAAATGGAATTTACGAAAGAACAGACAGCAAACCAGATGCGTATGCATGAGGAGGATTTCCTCCAGGGCCTTATTGATGCGGCCTGCTACACGGCAGAAGAGAGAAAAGTAATTGAAATCGCAAGGAAAGACCCGTCAACTGGTGAAAGCAGGGTATATTTCAGATTTACTATCCGCCCGCTGGCAGAAGAGGAGTACGACCGGTGCAAAAAGAAACATACAAAGTATGTACGCAATAAGAGCATAGGCGTGAAAATGCCAGAGGACACGAATGCCGTAAAATACAGGGATGCGCTGATCTACCAGGCAACGGTGGAGGAAGACCGCGCAAAGTTGTGGGATAACAAGAAAGCATGGGAGGTCATGCGTGACAAGGGGCTGCAGATCATGAACGGGCTGGATGTGATTGAATATTCGCTGAAAGCCGGTGAAAAGGATGCTGTCATTGATGAAATCGACAAGCTCAGCGGTTACGGCTCTAATCTGGAGGAAGTAGTAAAAAACTGATCCGGGCAGGCGGGAAGACCTGCCTGCTCCACCATATTTTTCAAAAGCATGGGATCACGCCGGATGAATTTTACAGCAGGCCCAAAGGCGTGCAGTCCTTCATGCTTGCATCGACTTTAATAGCATTGGAGCCGCAGGAAGGAGATGGAGCGGATGGCGGAAACGGTCAGGATTGAAATACCGATTGAGGTATTTGACAATACAGACCCGGAGCTTGGCAATGCCATCCGGGGCATTGACAGGCTTGGGCAGGCTGCGGACAGGGCCGGAGAATCAGCCCAGCGGTCTGGACGGCGGGTGACGGAATTTGACCGGTCTTCGGAACGGACGCAGCGGACGCTTTCACAATGGATGAAAGAAAAATATGAAATCCTGCTGGAAGCAAAAGACCGGATTGCCCCAGTCCTTTCTGCTATCGGTGGCGGCATCCGAAACCTTGCAGGCAAAGCGTGGAGTGTTACCATGAAAGCGGCCGATTTTGTTACAAAACCGGTACAGGGGATCATAAATCTGCTGAAGAACCCCATTTTTCAAGTCGGAGCCGTCCTTGGAGTCAGTATCGGGATGAAAGATACAATAGAAACCTACAAAGACTTTGAGGCGGCAATGTCACAGGTACAGGCGGTAAGTGGGGCTACTGCTCCAGAACTTGAGCAGCTTACCGACAAAGCAAAGGAAATGGGCGCTACAACGAAGTTTACGGCTGAGGAATCAGCTACAGCTTTTAATTATATGGCAATGGCCGGCTGGAAGACACAGGATATGCTTAGCGGCATTGAAGGCATCTTAAACCTTGCGGCAGCATCCGGGGAAAGCCTTGGAACAACATCAGACATTGTGACGGACGCACTGACCGCTTTCGGGCTGCAGGCATCCGATGCCGGGCATTTTGCGGATGTATTGGCACAGGCATCTTCGAACGCGAACACGAATGTGAGTATGCTTGGGGAAAGTTTTAAATATGTTGCCCCGGTAGCAGGCGCCATGAAATATAACGTAGAAGATGTATCGCTGGCGCTGGGGCTGATGGCAAATGCAAGTGTTAAAGGATCTATGGCTGGAACTTCTCTGAAAACTGCCCTGGTAAATATGGCGTCCCCGACAGACAAAATGGCTACGGCCATGAAAAAGTATGGCATCAGCCTGACAGACAGCGATGGAAAGATGAAGACTTTAAAAGGAGTTATGGATAACCTGCGCACAAGCCTTGGCGGGCTTGCGGAAGCAGAGCAGACAGCAGCCGCAAGCAGGATTTTTGGAAAAGAAGCTATGGCTGGTATGCTTTCCATCATTAATGCCAGTGAAAAGGATTATAACAAACTGACAAAGGCTGTGAACAATGCGGACGGTGCAGCAAAAAATATGTCGGAAACGATGCTGGATAACCTGCAAGGCTCCATTACCCTGTTACAGAGCGCTGTTGACGGCGTGAAAATATCAACCGGAGAGCGCCTGGCTCCATACGTGAGGGGGATTGCGGACTGGATGACGGAAATGATGCCGGAGATTGAATCCGGCCTGGGTGAACTGATGGATTTTGTTGACAGGAAAATAAACAGCCTTAAGGCAAAATTTGCAGAGATCAGAGCGACAGAGGAATGGCAGAATGCAGATATTTTCGGAAAAGTCAAAATAGCCTGGGATGAAATCATTGCGCAGCCATTCTCAGAATGGTGGGAAAGCGCCGGGAAAGCGAAGATTGCAGGCATGGCGGGCGGCGTAGGCGAAGGAATAGGTTCCGCATTGAAGACAGGGATATTAACGCTGCTGGGAATAGACGTATCAGGAACACTGGATGAGGGGGCAAGCATTGGGGCTTCTTTTGCAAAGGGATTTTCTGAGGGATTTGATTTTGAAACAATTAGCAGCAAGCTGATGGATGGTTTAAAAAATATGGTGTCCAATGCAGCGAAACTTTTGCCGGGAGGAGAAGCGGCAGACCTCTCTTCCTTATTGTCGGCTGGGATGTTAGCAAAAGTAGCAGGGCCGTTATTAAATGCGGGCATTGGTGGCGTAAGATTGGGCAGAAGCATCTTTGGCAGTCAAACATTGCCGCCGGAAGACGGTGAAACCACTGTCGTTCCAGGCATAGGAAGAAGGATTATCGGGAATGCGGACGCAGGCACTGGTCTTTTGGGAGTTGGTTCCAGCGTGGCGATGCGGCTTGGTGCGGGAAATCTTGCCAGTGGAGCTTCTCTGTCTACCGGTGCGCTTTCAGCGCTTGGCCTTGGAGCGGCCGCAGGCGGTGCAATCGGTGGGGTATCTGCCATCAGTGGCGGCATGGACGTTTATCGTGGTTTTACAGCAGATGATAAAGAAGAGGCAGCAGCGTATAAGGAATCCGGTGCATGGAAGTTGGGCGGCGTTGGCGCAGGAGCCGCAGCAGGAGCCGCAATCGGATCTGTAGTTCCGGTAGTTGGCACTGCTGTCGGAGGACTGATTGGTGCAGGCGTTGGCGGCATTGCCGGGTGGCTGAAAGGAAACAAAGTTAAAGATGATTACAAAGAGAAGTTAAAAGAACAGGAAGAGGCTGAGGCGAAAGCGCAGGAACTTGCTGCAAAAACCCAGCAGGTTTTTGAGTTGACAGGCGTTTCCATTGACAGCGCTGTTCTTGAAACACAGGAATTAAAAGATGCAATGGACGATGCAGGGGTTAGCGCGGAGCAGTTTGGCGCAATGTTCCAGGAAGCGGTTGGAAACAACCTGAAAAGCCATTTCGGCGATCTCAAACTCTCCCTAAAGGAAACACAGGACCTTGCAAAAAGCATTGTATTTGATAAACAGGAAAAGGGAGTGCAGAAATTTTCGGATGCGCTGGGCGCGTCGGAGAGCAGTCTGTCCGGGCTGAAAAACCGGATGCAGGAAATTGACCGGCTGAACTGGGAGGCAGAGCTTGGAATTAAGATGTCGAAGGGAGACATAAGCGATTTTAAGGACGCTATGGACGCGCTGGCAGAAGATGCACAGTCTTATTTGAAAGATAAGCATTATGAAGCAAATGTAGCTGTGAATATGCTTGCGGGAAAAGACAATGCGGACGGGATCAGTGACAGCCTGAAAGAGACTTATGCAGGGCTGCAGTCCCAGATTGACGAAGCCAGCGCTGAATTGCAGCGCGTAACTTCAAAAGCATTCAAAGACGGCGTGATTTCTACGGAAGATATGGTAAAAGTTAAGATTGGCGGCGTGAAGTATGAAATGGATGAAGCAGCGGCAGTTACGGCTTTACAGAACCAGATCGCGGAAATCACAAACAAAGTGGCAGGCGCACAGCAGGACGCAAAGCTGGAAGCGTTGAAAATCCGGTATAGCGGTGCGCAGCTTGATGCGGAGTCTTTTGCAAATCTGCAGCAGGAATTGCAGGCGGATGTGGAAAGTTTTACAGAAAGCTACAGCCAGGCGCTGGAAGTTGGCATTACAAACCTAAAACTCCAGCTTGGCGAAGGCGCGATTGATAAATCTACATACGAAGAACAGTTAAAGCAGCTTGCGGAGGGCTACGATGCACAAATTGATGAAATGCAGGTCAGGGTGGAATCCTTTCAGCTTGACACGATCGCTGAGTCTTATGGCAGTGCGTTGGATGGGATTTTGCCTGATATTGAAGGAACAACATCTGAAAAATTGTCTGAGGCAATGCAGAATGCGCTTGCGATAGAGCCGGAACCGGCGGAATGGAGCGCAGAGCAGATCGCATCCTGGTTCGGATTGGAGAGTTTAGGCGCTGAAACACAGGCAGCATTGTCTGAAATCTTGCAGCAGACAGCAGAAACCATCCCGCAGAAAATGAGCGAAGAAATCACATCTGCTATGAGTGCGGTAGATTATTCCGGCTTGGATTTAGCAGGGCCGTTCTCCAATGAGTACATCGCACAGATGCAGGCAGCAGATTTATCAGCCGGCGCAAATGCGTTGGCACAAAATGTGGAGACAGGCACAGCAGCATCCATGGGACTGCTTACTTTTGCTGAATCCGGAGCTGCGGTGACGAATGGGGTTGGCAGCGCCATACAGAGTGCGGATATGAGTCCAATAGCATCTGCAGTGGACACTTTAAAATCCAATACGGATGCAAAGGTAAATTCTGCATTTGGCGCAGGAGTCTCGACAACCATGCCAGTCAATGTGACGGCGGATTACAGGCTGCTCAACCCGGCAGCGACTGTAAATGTCAGCGGGGCTGGTTCCGGGAATGCATCTTTGACGGCAACGATTTCTGGGCACGCAGCCGGCGGCTATGTGCAGGGCAGGCAGTTGTCCTGGCTGGCAGAAGAAGGGTATGGCGAGTTTGTTATCCCTACAAATCCAGGACGAAGGGCGCGTGCACTGGAATTGTACGAGCAGGCTGGTAAAGTGCTTGGAGTCAGCGCACATGCAGATGGCGGCTTTGTTGGAAATGGACAGCCAGCTTTTCATAATTATATGGTTTCTGGCGAAAACGCGCCATTGCAGGGTTCCTGTTCCATGGATTCATTTCTGGCGGGAAATGACTCATTACAAGAGGTTTATCAGGGAAATATCAATTATATCAATGACGCTGTTAAAAACGCCCCACGCGCCTATAACGAAACCAAAGAGACAAATAATGTTTTGAACGATATGTCTGTTACAGAATCAGGCCAGAATGATTATGTCCCTGTGTATATTGGATCAGGCAATAGCGCTGAAAGCAGCCAGGGAAGCACGACGATACAGGTCAGCGTACAAATGTCCCCCGCGTTCAATATTTCCAGCCAGGAAACAGGAAAGCAAGGTACAGGGGATATTATGCAGGCAATCAGGAGGCATATGTCAGAAATTGCGGATGAAGTTGGCGGGGAGATTGCTGACAGGCTTAGTGAGGCGTTTGCGAATATGGCTCTGGAAGGAGTGTAATGGCAGTAAAGATAAAGCTGAAATCAGAAAACGGAAAAAAATTTTACTTTTCAGTCATGCCGGAAGAAATACACATGAAGTCGGCTGCGAAATACCAGACATTTGATGTTATCAGGGACGGTGCTGTAAAAGTGCCGAATGGCATGGAAGTTGATGAAATATCATGGGATGGTGAATTTTTTGGAAAACCGAAACGGAAAGAAAGCATCGTAAACACGGATTACTGGAAAAAGCCTGCGGACTGCATTGACATACTGCAAGAATGGATGGAAAAAGGAAAAGTCCTGACGCTGATTGTTTCAAAGACGTGGATTAACATGGACGTTACGATTGCGTCATTTGAAACAACAGCGTATGGGGCTTTTGGAAATGTGAAGTATTCCATTTCATTTGTCAGGGATCGCCCGCTGGAAGTGCGCACAACAAAAGAGGCAAAAATTGGAAAGAAAAAGAAAACAAAGAAAAGGCAGAATAAAAAGAAAACGGCAAAGTCCAAAGGTTCTGGGAATACTGCTTCTTATACAGTGAAGATTGGTGATACGCTGTGGGGTATTGCTGCTTCAAAACTTGGGAGCGGGGCAGACTGGAAAAAAATTTATGATAAAAACAAAGCGGTAATAGAGGCAGAGGCTAAGCGCCGCGGCAGGAGCAATTCTAACTGCGGCCATTGGATTTATCCAGGCACAGCGCTTGTAATACCGTAGGAGGCATTATGGTTGATATAAGCACACTGGAATATAAGGTGGTTGCCTTTGATGAAGGCGGGAAAAAGCACGACATTACGGATTTTATTGAAAATTTTGGCTGGGAAGAGAACGACCATGAGCTGGCGGTGCGCCTGTCATTTACAGCAAGGAACGATATTGTGTCGAAAAGCAGGCTGTCATCCACGATCAAACCAAACTGCCTGATCCTGGCATATGCCAAAAGCGGGAAAAAGCCGTTTGAAGAAGTGGTGCGCGGGAAGGTGGTAACATGGAGCCGCGTAAACAGGAACAGCGGATATACGTTTAAATGCACGGCATACGATGACTTGTACTGCCTGCAGAAAAGCCAGGATGATTTCTTTTTCCAGTCAGGAATCAGTACAAAATCAAGGATTAGCAAAGTGCTTGGCCAGTGGGGGATATCCCTTGGCAAATATGAGGGTCCGAACGCGTCCCACGGAAAGAAGAAATATCAGGCTATGTATATATCGGATATTGTCCTTGCTATTTTGGATGATGGGGTGAAAAAGGGCGGCAGCAAATGTATCATACGCCAGGAAAAAGGGCAGGTGCAGATTGTGAAGCGCGGCGGAAATAAGGATGTATATGTTTTTGAAACAGATAACACGACAGCCCTGACACATTCCCTTAGCACAGAAGATATGGTAACGCGCGTTAAGATCATGGGGAAGGAGAAGAAAGGTGGAAAAGAGAAAGTAATTGCTACCCTGAACGGGGATACAAAGTATGGCATCCGTCAAAGGATTTACAAGAGGGGGCACGATGAAAAACTTTCTGACGCAAAATCAGCGGCACAGGCGATCCTGGATGAAAATGGCAGATTGAAAAATGAAGCAAAGGTGCAGTCGCCTGATGTTCCATATATCAGAAAAGGCGATCTGGTATGCATGAGGGCACAGCAGATCAAAGGTGATTTTTATGTGCTCAGTATACAGCATGATGCAGAGACGCGGAGCATGACAATGGATATTAAAAGAAAGAAATGAGAGGTGGCCGGAATGGCATTTGATTCAAGCGGAGGCGCGAGCAAATTGGCGAAAGTGCTGACACAGAGAATGAAAAAATGCAAAGAGTCTCCTTTAGTGCTTGATTTTGGAGAGATACTCCCGAATATGAGCCTGCTTACAAACACATTCCCTTTGGAGATACCAAAAGGACAATATACGATCTGCCGCAGCGTAAGCTGGAACCCGGCAATCCCTATGACAATGACGTGGTGGGCGGATGAAGCTCCAAGCGTCCAGGGATGGGAAGAGGAAGACTGGAGTGAAAAAGCGTGGCAGGGAGGACCGGCAGATCTGCACAATCCTCCGGTCAGCGTTCCGCACATACATGGAAAAAAAGGGGAGCATGACCACGGATCGTGCCCGACAGGGCAGCATTATCATGATGTATATCTTCCGGACAAAATGCGATGGATCAAGCCCGGAGACCGTGTGCTTGTGGCATGGGTGGAAGATGAGGCGGTCGTTATTGATATCGTTCTTAATTCCGAAATTTTAGGTTCCTGAGACAGGGGGGATAAGAATGGCAGACCAGCTTTTCCCGGTATTTGAAGTTCCGGATATTGATGCAGGGGATGACGAATACGATGTGGAATACAGGCGGAGCGTGAAATGGGATCCCGTCATGGGGGATTTTGCCAGGGATAACGCGGGAAATATGATCCAATGCGAAGGCCGTGAGGCGTTTGCAACATGGTGTTTTAAAATGGTGCAGACAGAGCGGTACGACCATAGCGCATATCTTGAGGAAATAACCGGGTATGACCTTGGCTCCGAACTTGAAGAGGCGGTGCAGGAAAGCGACCATGATATTACTGAGTCAATGATCATCCGGACAATTACAGATACATTGATGACGAATCCACGCACAGAATATGTAAATAATTTTGAATTTGAATGGGAAGGGGACGATGTGCATTTTTCGTTTGATGTGAAAGGAATCGAGTGGGACGAAACATTTAAGATAACATTTTAAAGAAAGGGTGGATGTAATGCAGCCAGAATTTATGCAGCCGGACTTTGTGGCAGATAACAGTCCGGAAGAAATACATGAGCGTATGATGGGAAACCTGCCTGCGGACATTGATGATATGCCAGGTGGCTTCCCATATGATTTTACCATGCCGGCAGCGATCCAGAAATCCGAGATCGTGCAGTTTTACATCGTGCGC
>ERZ778517.1087-NODE-1087-length-22588-cov-6.730795_pt1 | contig 22588 bp, 14 predicted proteins | sample MGYA00510341_ERZ778517 | MGnify/ENA primary metagenome ERZ778517 (study PRJEB29527, sample SAMN07138964) | mouse gut metagenome | material: feces | host: mouse | place: China:Nanjing | collected 2016-01-25 ...
GGAAGCTGCTAAGTTGATGGATATTAGAATACAAGACCATCTGATTGTTACAGGGGATAATTATTATAGTTATGCGGATGAAGGAAGATTGTAAGATTGTTTACTTTTGCCTTACAGCTACTCCGATGAACGTTTGTTGAATGTTGAATTATAACTATATTTGTGACGTTGTTAACAATAACAACGAACATATTTTTATAAGAAGCGTTTAGTTTATCCTTTACGAAAAAACGACCAATTTTTTAGCACAAAAGGATAGACGGTTACAAACGTTCATACTTGCCATATATGTTATTCATATATTCGGTCGAGTGTGGAGTAGCTGTTTATTTTTGTGCGGGTGCTTGGTCGTACCTTTCGTAAGATAAACTGGTTAGCCTCCACACTTCTTTTTTATTACAAAATTACCTTTCAGGGGGCTTTTCAAGGTGCTAAATAATTATTAATATGAGAAAACTATTTTATTTGTTCATGGTAGCAATGTGTGCTACTATGTTTACAGCATGTTCAAAAGATGATGACAAAAATCCATTGGATGATAATGGAGGTAATGGGGCGAAAGAAGGGATGATTACAATGATTGCAGAGAACGATGAGATTGGGGTGGATATTGAAACTTTTAATGAAGGGGATATTATTACTATAGATTGGGGGGATGGAACTGTGGAAGAATTTAAAAGTGTTGAAATATATGACGATTGGGATGAAGATGGCGAAGATGAAATCCATTATGTACTAAGTATAGATTCCTACGTTGAGCATGAATACTCCAATCGAAATCCCCACATTGTTACGATTAAGGGGAAAATTAAATATTTGGACTGTGAGGACAATAACCTGACTTCATTAGATGTGAGTGGATGTACGGCATTGACAAAATTGGACTGTAGTTATAATAACCTGACTTTATTAGACGTAAGCAAGAATACTGCATTGACAGAGTTGGACTGTAGGCACAATAACCTAACTTTATTAAATGTGAGTGGATATACAGCATTGACATTCTTGAACTGTTATGACAATAACCTGACTTCATTAGATATAAGTAAAAATACCGCATTGACAGACTTGTCATGTGGAGGCAATAACCTGACTTCATTGGATATAAGCAAGAATACAGCATTGACAGACTTGTACTGTGGAGAAAATAACCTGACTTCATTAGATATAAGTAAAAATACCGCATTGACAGACTTGTCATGTGGAGGCAATAACCTGACTTCATTAGATGTAAGCAAGAATACAGCATTGACAGACTTGTACTGTGGAGAAAATAACCTAACTTCTTCCGCATTAAACCAGATTTTCAGGGATTTACCGCAAGGGAAAACAGGAAACATCTTTATATATGACAACCCCGGAAGTGAAACTTGTGACAAGAGTATTGCAGAAAATAAGGGGTGGGAAGTGTATTACTAAAAACAAACAAAATAATTTATTAACCTTTTCACCACTCCTGATTCCTTAGGGAGTTGGGGGTGGTGAAATTAAAGATGATATGTTTCTTTTATTAATATCTTATTTCTATTGTAATTATGACTATCCAAGAATTTTCGAATCTGCTTGATTTCCTAAAAACAAGAAAGCACATAGAATATAGGAAAGAATATTATATTTACTTATCCAAAGATTTAAAAAAAGGATTTGCAGATGCTATCCTTAAACCACATTACAAAGGAGAATTTGATTATGTAATTCCCCTTGCAAGTTATTGGGCAACGATTGATAGATGGAATGGGTATTGGCTTCATAATTTCGGATTTTATAATAGTAATTATGAACCTTGTGAAATCATATTCAAAACACAAAAAGGAGAAGCATGGAAACTATACGAATTGACTGAATCTACAACGATTGGCAAAGAAAGTTTCGCTCCCATATTTAAACTCCGAAATGAAAGTGAAACAATGACGAAAGAGATTCGTTGTGAAGAATATCTCCCTGATTTTAACAAGTCTCGTTTATTATTATATAATGAACTAAATGATATTACTACTGATTGATTTTAGTTTAATTGTACAAAAGTCAGCATCCCACCCGTTGCTGGCTTTTTTATTGGTGGTGGGAAAATACAGTAATTCCGGTTATATATACCTTTTACCAGATTTATCACCAACAGGAAATATACGAGTACAGGAGGAGATAAAGTCAGTATTTTATTACTCCATTACGATAAACAGGAAGTATAAATTTAAAATTTAATTGCCTATGAAGAATAAATAACAGACACAACCAAGATAGAATTAACAATAGTATTAACTTACTTTCGTTTACTTGACAAGTTAAACCATGAGTTAAACCGAAACAAAAAAGAAATAGCTAAAAGACTTCGTAGCTCGCTGGTGGCGTCGAAAGCGCAGCTTTTGATGCCGGAGAAGAGCAATTGACTCTTAATCAATGGGCCGAGGGTTCGAGCCCCTCCGAGGTCACAGAAGATAAACCACTTACGAAAGTAGGTGGTTTTTCTTTTGGGGTTGATTTTTGGTTGTTTTTGAAATTCACGTCAACCGAACAATTTGCGGCAAATATCGGCTATTTTAGAGACAAAACAGATTTCTATTTTTTCCACTTTTTTGGAGAATCCTTTTTTATTTCCCAGGGGCACAAAGATACGTTTAAAACCTAATTTTTCTGCTTCGGAAATCCGTTGTTCAATGCGACTGACCGCCCGTATCTCTCCGGACAACCCGACTTCACCGGCAAAAACGGTATCACCGGGAAGAGCCGCATCTATATTGGATGATAAAACAGCCATCACTACGGCCAAATCCAAAGCCGGGTCATTTACCTTAATGCCTCCTGCTATATTCAAAAAGACGTCTTTAGCAGCTAATTTAAATCCAACCCTCTTTTCAAGTACGGCAAGCAACATATTCAGACGCCTTGAATCAAAACCCGTAGCAGAACGCTGAGGCACTCCATAGGCTGCTGTAGAGACCAGCGATTGCACCTCCAGCAAAATGGGACGCACGCCTTCTACGGTTGCAGATACCGCAATACCACTTAACTCCTGATTATGATTCGACAAAAGTAACTCGGAAGGATTACTCACCTGACGCAAACCGGATTGCAACATCTCATATATCCCAATCTCAGAAGTGGAACCAAAACGGTTTTTCATAGACCTCAATATACGATACATGTATTGCTGGTCTCCTTCAAACTGCAACACCGTATCTACCATATGTTCCAGAATTTTAGGTCCGGCCAGTTGTCCGTCTTTTGTGATATGTCCGATTAAAATCGTGGAAATCGTATTTTCCTTACAAAACCGCAGCAACGCATTAGTACACTCCCGGATTTGAGACAAACTGCCGGGAATGGAATCAACCATTTCAGTGGCTAAAGTCTGGATGGAATCTATAATTAACAAATCCGGTTGGATAGTACGGGCATGTTCCAATACCACCTCCAAAGAATTCCCGGATAAAAAAAGACATTCATCATTATCAGCATTCAAGCGCTGCGCCCTCATTTTTATCTGCGAGATACTTTCCTCACCGGAAACATACAACACCTTTCCACACTGGTTGTGTAAAGCAAACTGAAGTACTAATGTAGATTTTCCAATACCCGGTTCTCCTCCCAAAAGAATCATAGACCCCGGAACCATACCCCCACCCAATACCCGGTTCAATTCCTGGTCTCCGGTATCGCGGCGGGCATCTGCATTCACTTTAATCTCAGACAGACGTAAAGCCTTAGAAGTAGGGCTACCAACGACAGAAATATTCCTTTTCCCCTGACCTGACACTTCTATTTCTTCAACAAAACTGTTCCATTCTCCACATACATTACAACGTCCCGTCCATTTGGATTCCTTTGCTCCGCAATTCTTACAGACATATACCGTTTTAGATTTCATCGTAAATCCCTATTCTAATAAAACTCTTCGTCCTCTTCATTTATTTCGTTATTCATCTCTGCAGATTCTGCCGGAACGGTTTCATCACAATCCAGACGTTTGGTCACCCCTGCCGGCCGTTCAAAAGGAGCATCCGTCATCTTTAACGATGAGTCTGCATAAGCTTTCTGCAAAAATTTTGCCCATATAGGCAAAGCCATACTTGCTCCCTGTCCATTAGCCAGATTCTGGAAACGGATAGACCGGTCTTCGGCGCCAACCCACACTCCCCCGACCAGATCCGGAGTCACTCCCATAAACCAACCATCGGCATGCTTTTGGGTTGTACCTGTTTTTCCTCCCATCGGATTCATCAATTTGTAGCGGTAACGCAAACGAACACCCGTTCCTCCCGTTACGACCCCTTCCAGCAAATTACACATCAGATAAGCTGTATTCTCAGTAATCACTTCCCGCGAATCAGGGAGGAACTGCTCCAATACGTTCCCGTATTTATCTTCAATCCGATAGACTAACAAAGGAGAATTGTAAACCCCCTTATTCGCAAAAATAGAGTAAGCAGTCACCATTTCCTTTACTGAAATCTCTGCTGTTCCCAAAAAAACAGAAGGGACAGGGTCAATAAAACTCGTAATCCCCATTTTATGAGCCATCTGAGCAACCGCCCCGGGTGTAAATTGTTTCAATACCCAGGCCGAAATATTATTCTCGGAATTAGCCAACCCCCAACGCAATGTTACCATCTCCCCTTTTCGCTTCGTCCCTCCGCGAGCAGTCCAGGGCACTCCGTCCGGCAATATAAAGGTCTGAGGTATATTAGGGACTTTATCACATGGTCCTAAGCCTTCCTGCATAGCTAAAGTGTATAAAATCGGTTTTATGGTGGAACCAACCTGCCGTTTTCCTACACTCACCATATCATACATAAAATAGCGATAATCCGGACCTCCGACATAAGCTTTGACATAACCGTTTTTAGGATTCATCACCATAAACCCGGAACGAAAAAAAGACTTATAATGCCTGATAGAATCAAGCGGGGTCATCACCGTATCACGTATTCCCTTCCAGGTAAATACCTGCATCTCCACCGGTTGCTCAAAAGTCTTCCGGATCTCAGCATATTTTTTACCGGCCCGGGATAAAACGCGGTAACGTTCAGATTGCCTGATAGACGTATTTAACACCCCCTCAATCTCTTCTTCTGTCATATCGTTAGAAAAAGGAGGATTCGATTTATTTACCTTTTCTTTATCAAACAGAGGCTGCAAATCCTGAGATAAATGTTCCCGCACTGCCTCTTCTGCATACTTTTGCATACGGGAATCCAAAGTGGCATAAATCTTTAAACCATCAGAATACAAATCGTAATGAGTACCATCCACCTTCACATTCTTTTTACACCAGCCATACAACGGATTGGTCTCCCAGGCTACAGAATCCAAACGGTATTGTTCTCTATTACCGTAATACTTTCTTTCAGGCTTATTTGCCGTCATAAACAAGCGCAGATATTCCCTGAAATAAGTCGCTAATCCTTCTTTATGGTCCACCCGTTTAAACTGCAATCCCAAAGGCAACAGTCGTAAAGAATCATACTGTTGCTCAGAAATTTTATCATACTTGTACATCTGAGCAAGTACTACATTCCTGCGATTTAAAGTTAATTCAGGACGTCTCACCGGATTATAGTATGATGAATTTTTAGCCATACCGATCAACATAGCTGCCTGCTCCATCTTTAAAGAATCCAAAGGAATCTGAAAATAAATATCTGCAGCAGAACTGATTCCGACAGCCAGATTCAAAAAATCGTATTTATTCAAATACATGGTAATAATCTCTTCCTTGGTATAGCTTTTTTCAAGTCTCACTGCAATGACCCATTCGCGAAACTTACGGATAGCCAATTCAAAAACATTCAAATCCGGCTCCCGTGGGAACAGCATCTTTGCCAGCTGCTGACTGATTGTACTACCTCCTCCGGCAGAGGTATTGGCTGTAAGTACCCCTTTTAACACCCGGAATAATCCCCGGACATCTACCCCACTGTGTTCATAAAAACGGACATCTTCCGTTGCAATTAAAGCATCAATGACAGATTGCGGTATTTCTTTATACTCTATATACTTCCGGTTTTCCTTTTCAAAATATTTGTTCATCACCGGACCATCGGCAAAATAAACTTCAGAAGCAAAGCGGTTATTGGGATTTTCCAACTCTTCAAAAGTAGGCATAAAGCCAAGCTTTCCGATAGAAATCAAATAGAAAAAAAGGAAAACAACTCCTATGCCGACAAAAACCACCGACCAGAATATGACGAATAATTTCCAATATTTTTTTACCATGCCTATTCGTATTAGTAGAAAACAAAAGTAATTAAAAATTACAGAGATATTTCATTTTAATTTAAACGATAACATTTTTTCAAAATTGTCTGAGACACACTTTTCCTGAACACAACAAGAGGATGTATCATCACCCTGACACATCCTCTATATCGCTATGGAAATACAATTATTTGTATTCGTCCCAACTTTTAATGGCTATATCTTCGCGGTTTACTTTACAAATGGCATATATAAACGCACTGGCCAAACGGGCATTGGTAATCAATGGAATATTATAATCCACTGCCGCACGACGTATTTTATAGCCATTATCCAATTCGCGCTTGGAATAGTTCTTCGGAATATTAATCACCATATCAATTTTCTTATTCCGGAGATAATCCATTATATTTGGTTCCTTTTGTTCGTCCGGCCAATGCAATAAAGTCACATTTATGCCATTCTCTTCAAAAAACTTGGCAGTACCGGCAGTTGCAAAAATATGATACCCTTTCTCCATCAGCATTTTAGTTGAATTAAGCAATTCCACTTTCGAACGGCTGGGCCCTGAAGAAATCAGAATATTTTTTTCAGGAATCCGGTTACCCACAGAAATCATACTTTTCAGGATGGCTTCGTAATAATTCTCACCGATACAACCAACCTCACCCGTCGAAGACATATCTACCCCCAAAACAGGATCAGCTTTCAGCAAACGGGCAAAAGAAAATTGAGAGGCTTTTACTCCCACATAATCCAAATCAAAAACCGATTTGTTCAATGCTTCCACATGCTCACCCAACATAATGCGGGTTGCCATCTCGATAAAATTGTATTTTAACACTTTAGATACAAACGGAAAACTCCGGGAAGCGCGAAGATTACATTCAATGACTTTAATATCATTGTCTTTAGCCAAGAACTGCATATTGAAAGGACCGGAGATATTCAGCTCCTTAGCAATAGCCCGGGCTATCTTCTTTATCCGGCGAAGAGTTTCCACATACAGCTTCTGGGCAGGAAAAACAATAGTAGCATCACCGGAATGCACGCCGGCAAACTCTACATGCTCACTGATAGCATAGGCTTTAATTTCACCTCCCTGGGCCACAGCATCTATTTCAACTTCTTTTGCCTGTTCGATAAATTCCGTTACTACGACCGGATAATCCTTCGAAACTTCAGCCGCCAACTCCAGGAAACGAACCAATTCCTCTTTATTGGACACCACATTCATAGCAGCTCCGGAAAGAACATAAGAAGGACGTATCAATAAAGGGAAACCCACTTCTTCCACGAATTTATAAATATCATCCAAACTGGTCAATTCTTTCCAACGGGGCTGGTCAATTCCCAACTGGTCGCACATGGTGGAAAACTTCTGACGGTCTTCGGCCCGGTCAATAGATTCAGCAGAAGTTCCCAGAATATTTACGTGCTGGGCATTCAACCGCATAGCGAGGTTATTCGGTATCTGACCTCCGGTGGAAACGATTACCCCTTTCGGGTCTTCCAATTCCACAATATCCATCACCCGCTCAAAAGAGAGTTCATCAAAATACAAACGGTCGCACGTATCATAATCCGTACTTACTGTTTCCGGATTATAATTGATCATTACAGAGCGATAGCCGGATTTATTAATGGTATGCAAAGCACTTACCCCACACCAGTCAAACTCTACGCTACTGCCAATCCGATATGCACCCGACCCCAAAACAATGACAGAGCGACCATCATGTTCATACTGAATATCATTTTCCGAACCATTATAGGTGATATACAAATAATTAGTCATTGCCGGATATTCTCCGGCCAATGTATCTATCTGTTTTACATAAGGAACAATTCCCAAGCCTTTGCGGTACTCGCGGACCATCAACATTTTCTGATGTATCGGCTGGTCATTTTTGATAGTAAATCTCCCGATCTGAAAATCAGAAAATCCCATTTGTTTGGCTTTCCGCAACAATACCGAACTGACCCCTGTAATAGTGGAATATTTGTTCAATTCCTCTTTCAGGTGATAAATATTTTGTAATCTCTCCAAAAACCATTTATCAATCCGGGTTATCTCATGGATTTTTTCCACAGAATATCCTTTGTTAAAAGCTTCAGCTATAGCAAAAATACGCTTATCCGTAGGATTCAGCAATTCTTCATCCACATCCGGAATCTCTATATTATTGCCAACAAATCCGTGCATCCCCTGACCTACCATCCGAAGTCCTTTTTGAATAGCTTCCTCAAAAGTACGGCCGATAGCCATAATCTCACCGACGCTTTTCATAGAAGAACCTATCAATTTAGATACTCCTTCAAATTTACTCAAATCCCAACGGGGAATCTTACACACCACATAATCCAAAGCAGGCTCAAAACAAGCGGTAGTCACTTTGGTAACAGAATTTTTAATTTCATGCAGACCATAGCCCAACCCTAATTTTGCAGCAACAAAAGCCAAAGGATATCCGGTTGCCTTAGACGCCAAAGCACTGGAACGGGACAAACGGGCATTCACTTCAATTACACGATAATCCTCAGAATTCGGGTCCAGGGTATACTGAACATTACACTCTCCGATTATTCCGATGTGACGGATAATTTTGATGGCAATAGCACGAAGCTTATGATATTCACTGTTACTTAATGTCTGAGAAGGTGCCACTACAATACTCTCTCCGGTATGGATGCCAAGGGGATCAAAATTTTCCATATTACAAACCGTAATACAGTTATCATACTGGTCCCGCACCACTTCATATTCCACTTCTTTCCATCCTTTCAGGGATTCTTCCACCAACACCTGAGGAGAATAAGAAAAAGCACTGGCAGCCAGTCTCCGGAGTTCTTCTTCATCGGAACAGAAACCTGAACCTAATCCCCCCAAAGTGTATGCTGCCCGTACAATAATCGGAAAACCCAATTCCTTAGAAGCGGCAATGGCTTCTTCCATATTATTAGCCGCGATGCTCCGGGGAGTCTTTACACCAATTTCATGCAATTTATTAGCAAAAATTTCCCGGTCCTCCGTATCAATAATAGCCTGTATAGGAGTTCCCAATACCTGTACATCATATTTTTCCAGAATACCTTTCTGAAACAACTCCACTCCGCAATTTAAAGCGGTTTGTCCGCCGAAAGAAAGCAAAATACCGTCGGGACGTTCTTTTTTAATCACCTCTTCCACATATTCCGGTGTCACCGGCAAATAATAAATCTTATCGGCTACACCCTCAGAAGTCTGTACAGTTGCAATATTCGGATTAATCAGCACACTATATTTTCCCTCTTCTCTTATTGCTTTCAATGCCTGGGAACCTGAATAGTCAAACTCTCCGGCCTGACCAATTTTTAAAGCTCCGGAACCCAGCAATAATATTTTATTTATTTCTTTCATACCCTTGCAATTTTTGATTTACAATTTCGGTCGCTTTCTACCTTTGAGTTTTACTTATGCTTTGCCTGTTCCATGTTTTTTACAAACATATCAAACAAATACTCTGTGTCCACCGGCCCACTGGAAGCCTCCGGATGAAACTGGGCAGAAAAGAAAGGTTTGGTTTTATGCCGTATTCCTTCATTAGTACCATCATTCACATTTACAAAAAGAGCTTCCCATTCTGCCGGTAAAGTTTTATCGTCAATAGCAAACCCATGATTCTGGGAAGTGATATAACAACGATGGCTTCCAGGCTGCATCACGGGTTGGTTATGGCTACGATGACCGTATTTCAGTTTATAAGTCTCAGCACCGGCAGCCCTGGCCATTAACTGATTTCCCAGACAAATACCCATAATGGGTTTATTACCGTCCAGTATCTTTTTAATATGCTGAATAGTCACATCACATTTAGCAGGGTCACCGGGACCATTTGAAAGAAAATAACCGTCACATTCTTCCCGGGTAAAATCGTAATTCCAGGGTACACGCTTTATGCTTACATCCCGTTTAAGCAAACAACGAAGAATATTATATTTTACCCCACAGTCCACCAAAACCACTTTATATTTTCCCTGACCGTATTCTACTACCTCTTTAGTAGACACTTCCGCCACAATATTATCTTTATTGGGGTCATAAAAAGGCAAAGAAATGTTGTCAAATTCTATTCTCCCCAACATAGCACCGTGTTCTCGCAATTTTTTAGTGAGAGCACGGGTATCTATACCAAAAAGTCCCGGTACCTGTTGTTCTTTCAACCATTGACCGAGACTTTTCTGCGAATTCCAATGACTATATGCAAACGAATAATCGGAAATAATTAAAGCCGTACAATGAATCTTATCCGATTCAAAGAATTTTGAAATGCCATGCTCTTCATCATCTATAGGCACCCCATAATTACCAATCATGGGATAGGTGGGAACTAAAATTTGTCCTTTATACGAGGGATCGGTCAAACTTTCCGGATAGCCTGTCATTGCCGTATAAAATACGACTTCCCCGGAAACTGACTTCTCATAACCAAAAGAAGTCCCTTCATAAATTGTCCCATCCTGCAGAACCAAACGCGCTTTTTTTAAATTTTGCATATCTATTTTTGTGAACTGATTTACCAAACGTCCAAATTGGTGCAAAGGTAATAAAAGTTTTGTCTAAGTACAAACCTTTCAGAATATACATGCATATATTTTAAATATTTATGTAGACTATAAAGAAACAAATGGATTTCCAATCTTTTTTTTATCTTCCAATTGTTTCTATATTTGCAAAGTAATATAAATCATTATGAGGAATAAAACAAAAAGATTGCTTACTATCCGCAAATTGATAGAATCCGAATTGATTTCTTCCCAGGAAGAATTGCTATTCAGACTAAAAGAAATGAATGTGGAAGCAACTCAAAGCACTTTATCCCGGGATTTAAAATTCATGAAAGTAGCCAAAATTCCTCATAAAGAAAAAGGATATGTCTATGTTATTCCTGAAAGTATACAAAATGAACAACGGGAAGAAAAAGTATCTTCCATTATTACGGACACTATTCTAAGCATTGATTTTTCTGGCAATATAGCAGTGATCAAAACTCTTCCCGGCTATGCCAATGCCGTAACTGTATTGATTGACAGTGAAAACTACTTTGAAATTTTAGGTACTATTGCAGGAGATGATACCATTTTTATAGTCATGCGGGAAGGAGTGAGCAGAAGTGAATTGATCGACGCTTTGACATCCGTACACCCGGCAATCCACACCTTATATAAATAATCTTTTGAGTTATATCTTTATTTAAAGTAAACCTCATTTCTGCTGATTTGAGTCAGCAACATCATATTGTCTTTTCCGGTCAAGGCACTTTTCGGGGAGGAGAATGTATTTTAACAGAATGAACATTCTTCAGACCATTCAATTTTCTGCTTATAAAAGTACTCGGCGGTATATTTTGACGAATTAAAGTCCACTTTCTCCAACTGACCATATGCTGAAATATACTTCTTATTCAAAAAATATCATCAATCAGGCATGATATTTTCTTACAATTTTGTCATATTTTCAAAAGCATAAGTTCTTTGTCCGAATTTACATTATTCAGACAACATTCCAGTCATACTTACTCGTACAATTCAAAACCACAGTAACTGTGGTGATTTGAAGCAAGATGCAGATGTGAACATCAAATATAGGCCATACAAATATAATGTATAGTTATAACACATCAAAGCGTTTTTTCAAAAACCTTTAATTTAAAAATAATTTTTTTGGATATGGAAAGAAAAAATACTTCGATTGAATTGTATGTTATTGAACAAGTTAAAAAAAGAAGAACAGCCTTGAATATAGTACCTCGTACCCTATCCATCCGGATAGGTCTGGAAGAAAGTTTTGTTGGTCTGGTTGAAAATCCCAAAAACGGAACAAAATATAATTTTAACCATTTGAACGAAATTGCAAAAGTATTAAAGTGTTCAGTATCAGATTTCTTCCCGGTTCCTCACTTACCGGAAAACTGTATTGCCGAATATAAAATATTACATCCTCGTCCAAAAAAATAAAAAAAGCTGTCCCGAAGGACAGCTCCAAGCACATTGATAGAATTTTTCTACAACTCTTTCTGCACTGAATTACCACCATACGCACACCGTTTTTTGACCTTTGATGTTGTACACCAGAATAAAACACGATAGCATTTATTCAGTAAAACAGATAACAGAAAAATTTCAAAGAAATCCCGCCAATTCATTTTAAAGAACCCGCATAAAAAAAACACGCGGACTTATCCATCTTGCAGAAAACAGGTTTCTCACGACCTATAATTGTCAAAATGGAGGCCCGCGTTGCTTTCATATATATTTCATTTATATACGAATCCACAGCGCAGGCGTTACCACTCTTAAATCCAACAATTATAAACATTGATTGTGAGAATTTGTTTTCTTTGGAAATAAGCAAACGCCAATACGTTATTTATAAGAACTCCGGCCTTTTGGCCTTACTTTTGTTCTGCAAATGTACAAATTAATTTTTATATTCCAATTTTGACAGATACTTTTTTTCATTTTTTTTCAAAAAAACGAGGAAAGCCTCCATATATAAATTTTAAGAGTGTTCGTTTTTTAATTATAAAAATAGTTCGTAAACTTGCACCCCGTATTTTTAATAAAGTGTCATGAAAGTATTAAACACTAAAAATGAACTGATTAGCCTTTTAGAAAATTATAAAAAAGAAGGTAAAAAAATCGGATTTGTACCCACTATGGGTGCTTTACATGAAGGCCATCTTTCGTTGGTAAAAGAAAGCAAAAAACAAAGTGATATTACTGTTGTCAGTATATTTGTGAATCCCACCCAGTTTAATGATCCCGAAGATTTAAAAAGATATCCCAGAACTTTAGAGAAAGACCTGGAACTTTTAAAACCAGAGAATTGTGATGTTGTTTTTGCTCCTTCCGTTGAAGAAATTTATCCGGAACCGGACACACGAAAATTTGATTTTGGCTATTTGGAAACAGTGATGGAAGGTGCTAAAAGACCGGGACATTTTAATGGAGTAGGACAAGTCGTAAGCCGGCTTTTCGATATTATCAAACCGCATAAGGCTTTTTTCGGAATGAAAGATTTCCAACAAATAGCCATCATTCGGAATATGGTTCATCAATTGCATTATAACATAGAAATCATTTCCTGTCCTATCATCCGTGAAGAAAACGGATTAGCCAAAAGTTCAAGAAATATGTTGCTGGATGAAGACCATAAGAAAAACGCTCCTCATATTTATGCAACTTTAAAGAAAGCAAAAGAATTAGTCTCTCAAAAAAACGTTAGCGAAATTAAACAATGGATAAGTGACGAAATTAATAATAATCCTTATCTGGAAACAGAATATGTTGAAATCGTTGATGAAATGACCCTTCAGGTGACAAAAGAATGGGAAGAAAAAGGAAATAAAGTAGTGTGTGTAGCTGTATATGCCGGCAAAATTAGATTAATTGATAATATTGTGCTCTAACCTGTGCTGAAGTAAATCTTAAACTATAATCATGTTTATAGAAGTAGTAAAATCGAAAATCCATAAAGTAACGGTCACCGAAGCTAATCTTCAATATGTAGGCAGTATCACTATTGATGTAGCTTTAATGGAAGCTGCCAATATAATCGAAAACGAAAAGGTTCAGATTGTAAATGTAAACAACGGAGAAAGACTGGAGACATACGTAATAAAAGGAGAAAGAGGCTCTGGGGTAGTCTGCCTGAACGGACCAGCCGCTAGGAAATGTGCTGTGGGGGATATAGTAATCATCATTTCTTATGCTTCTATGGATTTTGAGGAAGCAAAAAAACACACTCCTACCTTAGTTTTCCCGGATACAACTACCAATCAGTTGATTTAACTTCTGAAACCATGGAATACCTTCCCTACATCCATCAAAAAATAGTGAAAGATAGAGAAACTATTCAAAGCACGTTAAATCAATGGAAATTTAAAGGAGAAAAAATAGTTTTTACCAACGGTTGTTTTGACATTTTCCACAGAGGACACACAGAATATCTGGCCCAGGCAGCTGCTTTAGGTACCAAACTAATTATAGGACTGAATACCGATTCGTCCGTAAAACGTTTAAAAGGTGAAAACCGACCGATAAATAACCAAGACGCCAGAGCTATAGTATTGGCGTCCCTCATTTTCACAGACCGGATTATCTTTTTTGATGAAGACACACCTCTCGAACTTATCCGTTTCATTCAACCGGATATTTTAGTCAAAGGAAGTGATTACAAACCCGAAAATATTGTCGGTTACGATATAGTAAAGGCCAAAGGAGGGCAAATCGTAACGATAGACTTAACCCAAGGTTATTCTACAACTTCCATTCTGAACAAACTGATCTGAATTCTTTCAGTACTTAAAAGAAATTATCTCAAAAATCCGGAGAAGACATTTTTCTTCGGATTTTTATTTACATCTTTTTAAACCTGCCTGATCATCCGAATACAAATAAACATGTTAGAAACTTGAATAACTATTGTTGAAAACTCATGAAAGAAATTCTTTTAAAAATTTGGAGAAGAATTCCGGCAAGGTATTCTAAATTTATTTCGATTCTCAAAAAAAACAATGCTTTTTTATTCGGAAATCTTTATACAAATTACTAACTGTTTTTCACTATCCGTTCACCAACTATTTTTCAAAATACCAACTTACTCACTACTGTTGATAAATTATATAATTTACTGATTATATCGTATATACAATATAAGTACTTGTTAATAACATTTCCTCCCTATTTAATAAGATAAAAATCAAATAAAATAACCAACAGTTTTAAATAATACTGACACCTTATAATTATAACCATCTTTTTTTACAGATAAATAAAAATATAATATTAAATATGAGTTTGTTGAAAACTGATGATGTAACTTTGCAACTGCTTTATTAAAATTTAACGATACCCTTTTTTGGGGAGGATAAAAAAATAGTAAGTTTGAAGATTATAATAAATAGTATTATGAAAGTGAAAATAATAAACCGGTCTAAGCATCCGCTACCTGAGTATAAAACAAAAGCTTCGGCAGGTATGGATATTCGGGCTAATCTGGAAGAGAAGGTGACGTTACACTCTTTAGAAAGAAAATTAATCCCTACAGGATTGTTTATAGAATTACCCGAAGGATATGAAGCTCAGATACGTCCAAGAAGTGGTCTGGCTTTAAATGAAGGTTTAGGCATATTAAATAGTCCCGGAACGATTGATTCCGATTATAGAGGGGAGTTAGGAGTAATTGTAGTAAATTTGTCAAATGATCCGATTACCATCGAGGATGGCGAACGGATCTGTCAGATGGTTATTCATTCTGTGGAACAGGCTGAATGGATAGAAATGGAAGAATTATCGGAAAGCGAAAGAGGGAAAGGGGGATTTGGACATACGGGAAAAAAATAATTAAAGAAAGAGAATAGTTATATGAAAAAATGGATTGTTCTGGTATTTGTTTTCTTTTTGGTTCCGGAAGTTTTTGCCGATCAGAAAAAGAAGACGGAGAATGTGAAGGAATTGAGTGAAGAAAGCAGGTTGGAATTTGACTATTCTTTTATGGAAGGTGTTCGGAGTAAGATAACAGGAGATTATCGTGCTGCTTTGGAATGGTTTGATAATTGTCTGAAAATATTACCTGCAAGTCCGGTAGTAAAATATGAAATAGCTACTTTATTAGTCTTGAATGAAGACTATAACGGAGCTCTTCAGTTAACCCGGGAAGCTGTATCTGGTAATCCGGATAATATATGGTATAAAATATTATTGGCCAATATATTGCAAAAAAAGTCCATGATTGAAGAAGCTTGCAATGTATATGCCGAAATTATCTCTAAATATCCGAATAAAGAACAGTTTTACATTTTGGAGGCTGGTTTATATACTTCTGTGGAAAAATGGCAAAAGGCGATAGAAGTATATGACCGTTATGAAAATCAATATGGTATTACAGAACCTGTTTCTATTGAAAAAATTAAATTATATACTAAACTAAACGATGTTAAGAAAGCTTCGAACGAGTTGTTAAAGCTGATTCGGAAATTTCCGGATAAGAGTGAATATCTCAGTCTTTTGGCCGAACTTTATTTTAATTATAATCAGGATAAGAAGGGATTACAGATTTTGGACCGGCTTTTGAAGTCTGATCCGGATAACGGATATGTTCATTTTTATCTGGCAGATTATTACAGGGATAAAAAACAGAGGGAATCGGCAGATAAGCATACCCGTAGTGCTTTGTTGAGCGATGGTATAGAAAATGGCTATAAAATTCAGTATATTTTAAAATTGATTTTAAATCCGGATACCACATTGGTTTCTGATTCGGAACTGGATTCCTATATGGATTTAATGATGCAAAAATACAGTGATGATTTATCTGTAAGGGCTTTGCATTCGGATTTTCTGAAAAAAGATAAAAAATTTCCGGAAGCAAAAGAAGAATTGGAATACATTCTTTCTAAAGAGAAAAATAACTATTTGATTTGGGAAGGATTACTTTTGTTATGTAATGAAATGTCCGATACCAATTGTATGCTGAGCAGGAGTATAGAGACAATCAAATATTTCCCTGAGCAACCTTTACCTTATGCTTTGGCGGGAGTCTCTCTTATGATGCAGGATAAATTTAAAGAAGCTGTTCCTTATTTGCAAAAAGGAGTAGAATTGACGGATGACAAAATAGCATTGAAAGTTCAGTTTTATTCTTATTTGGGTGATTGTTATTATCGTTTGGATAGTACACAGCGTGCATTTGACATGTTCGATGAAGTTTTAAAGTTAGATCCGAATAATGTTCTTACGTTAAATAATTATGCTTACTATTTGGCATTAAGAGGAGAAAATCTGAATAAAGCTGAACAGATGAGTTTCAGAACTGTGGAACTGGAGAAAAATAATCCGACTTATTTAGATACTTATGCATGGGTATTGTATAAAAGAGGAGATTATTCCCAGGCTAAATTTTATATGGGCCTGGCAATAGAGGGAAGTGAAGAACCTTCCGGGGTGTTATTTGAACACTACGGAGATATTTTGTACCGGGTAGGAGAAAAAGAGAAGGCGTTGGAAATGTGGAAGAAAGCCTGGGACAATCTGGAAGAAAAATCGGAGGAATTAAGGCTAAAAATAGAGACAGGTACTTTGCCTGAGTAAGTGTATTGAAAATGAAGTATAGTTATATTTTTTTATTGGGTTTACTGTGTGTCGTAGTGACTTCGTGCTGCACTACGATAAAATTGGCCGAGAAAAAAGAAATTCCTCTTCTTACTGAAAACAAATTATTTAAGAATATTGAAACCGGTGAGTTAGACTATAATACTTTGTTTGTGAAGCGGATGGACGTTTCACTTGAACATAAAGGAGGTTCAAACGGTTTTAAAGCTTCCATGAAGATACAAAGGGACAGTTTTATACAGATATCCGTCACTGCTCCTCTGGGCATAGAAGTAGCCCGCGTATTGCTGACTTTGGATAGTATTAAATTTGCGGATGTATATCACAAAAAATATTTTATGACCGATTATGAGTTTTTCAATGAAAAATATGATGTTCGGTTAGGCTATAATTGTATTCAGGATATATTGACAAATACTTTTTTTAATTTTGAAAGTTGTAGTGGATTAGAGAAAAGCAAAAAGTATAGATTAGCTCGTACAGTTGAAGGATATGAATTATCTTCCCTGGAGGAAAGAGCTTTAAGTCGGAAAATTAGAAAATTGTACAAGAAAAAAAGAAAAAACAAAGATTTTGTATTGATTTTGCAGAAAATTTTGATTGATCCGCAATTCTTCCGACCGGTAAGGGTATCCATAGAAGATGTTGATGAAGATATGGAAGTAGCAGTGGAATACAGTCATTTTAAAGATTTTTCGGGCAAAATATTACCAGAGAAAATAGAATTCCGGCTTAATGCAGATCGGGAGCATACAAATGTGAAGGTACAATTTCAAAAAGTAGAATTTGACGTGCCGGTAGAATCTAATTTTAAAATTTCATCGAAATATAAATTGATACAATAGTTCATGATTTTCAGATTATTCAGTATATTATTTTTATTGTTTTTATTGAGTACCGGAATTTTCGCTCAATCTATCAATTCTATTAAGAAACAAAAAGAAAAAAGTGAAAAGGAAATAGTGTATTTGAATAAATTGCTGAAAGAAGCGATGAGTAATAAATCGGTTTCCACAGAGAAATTGAATATTTTGCGACAGAAAATTGTAGAAAGTAGAAAATTACTTTCTGTTTTAAATCAGGAAATGAAGTATCTCCAGGGTAATATAGCCGGAAATGAAAAGAGAATCAGTGAATTAGAGAGTGAAAGGGAAGCAATGCTTGACCTTTATGCCAAATTGGTTTATGGAAGTTGGAAAAAAAGGAATAAGGTTGATAAACTCATGTTTATTTTTTCTTCGTCCGATTTTAATCAGGCCTATAACCGTTTTAAATATTTTCAACAAATCCAGGAGTATTCCAAACGTCAGCTTCATTTAATCCGGCAAGTAAATGATTCGTTAAACAGAAGAAACCAGAACTTGAAAGATTTATTGGTCCAGAAAGATGCCGTAGCAAATACGATTAATCATAGAAACCAGGAGTTGGAATCTGAACAAGTCAAGGAAAATCAGTACATGACTCAGTTACAGAAAAAAGAGAAGGAAGTACGGAAAAAGTTGCAGGTTGAAATGGACAACCGGAAAAAATTGGATAAAGAATTGAATAAATTGCTGGCACGACAAACAAAAAAATCCGGAAGTACTTCCTCTGTTTATAAATTGACGCCGGAAGAAAAATTATTATCGGACGATTTTGTGAAAAATAAAGGAAAATTGCCTTGGCCCGTTGCTGAGGGTTTTATATCTGAAAAATTTGGTGTAAGAGTCCATCCCGTTCATAAATATGTTATGATTTCCAACCAGGGAGTAAATATTACTACTTCTAAAAATGCCGAGGTCCGGGCTGTTTTTAAAGGAGTTGTTTCGGATATAGGCTATCTTTCCGGATTACATAATATAGTTGTTATTCGTCACGGCAGTTATTCCACGGTTTACCCGAATATAGTGGAATTGAAAGTAAAGAAAAATGATGTTGTCAACACGAAAGATATTTTAGGTAAAATCGCATATGATGAAGAAAAAGGAAGTGTGTTAAATTTTCAGATTTTAAAAGACAATGTCCGTTTAGATCCTGAATTGTGGTTAGCTAAATAATAATGATGGACTCTGAATATTATACGTTAAGAAAAAAATTAAAAGATATATTGAATGTTTTCAGGTTGAAAGTGCTGCTTTGTAACCTGATGAAAGGCAGTGTATATTTATTTCTATTTCTTTTTGTTTTTCTGTTTCTTTATCGTCACATCACTTTTTTATTTCCTTTGTCTGTTGTGGCCAAGGCTGTGGCGTTTTATTCATTGCTTCTTTGCATCATTGCCGGGTGTTTGTATTTTATCATTTATCCTGTTTACCTTTATTTTAAATCGTCTGATTTTAGAAATGATGCATTACTTCGTCAGTTAAAGCATTATTTAATAACAAAATCGGATATTTTAATTTCTGTTTATCATCTGGCATTTCACAAAGATGATTTTCCCGGAAACGAGCAATTGAAGGAAGCAGCTTTCATACAGAAATATGATTCTTTAGGAAAACAGGGTATATTTTTGAAATTTCCGGGTAAGCTTTTCCGGCGGAGTTTGTTTTTTTTTATCGGAATACTTATTCTTGTTTTTTTTCATTTTTCATTTCTTACTGCCCAATTTGATAGTTTACGGAATTATGAGTCACCTGGTATTCCGCCTCGTCATGTTCAATTTATTTTACAGAATGAAAATTTGGAAGTGGAGTACGGAAAAGGTATCTCTTTAAAACTTCAGGTACAGAGTGAAAATCAAGAAGTGGAACATGTTTTTATTTGTCTGGGTGGGGGTGAATTTTTGATGACCAGGCAAGATTCTGTTTTTGTTTATTCCTTTGAGGTGCTGAACAATGATTTGAAATTTTGTTTCAAAGCCCTTGAGCAACAGAGTGAAACGTATGAAATTAAAGTTCTTCCCACTCCTGTTATTACTGATTATAAAGTTATTTATACTCCTCCAGCTTATACGGCTCTTCGGTCTGAAATCTTGAAAAATATTGTGGATTTCAGGGTTCTTTTTGGATCTACCCTGAAATTTGAGTTGAATTGTGCTGATTTGGATTCTCTTTATCTGGAGGGGAAAGGACGGAATTTTTCTCTTTCTTTGAAGAATCGTTCTTCGGCCGATTTTTCCCTGAATGTTCGCCAATCGGGGGAATATACTTTATATGGTTCTAACGTTCATTTTAAGAGAAAAAGTCTGCTTAGTTTCAATGTAGTTTGTATACCGGATTTATATCCGGGTATTCAAGTGACCGAAGTTCAGGATTCTATGCGTAGTTCTCTGCATTACTTTTACGGAGTGATTACAGATGATTACGGATTTACCGATCTTCGGTTCAATTATTCCGTTCACCATGCGGCATACACTGTCGTTCCGATAAATATAGCTAAAAATACGAATACTCAGGAATTTTATTTCAGTTTTGATTTTGCTGAATTTGGCGGGATGGATAAATCCGAGGTGTCCTATTTTTTTGAAATATTTGATAATGATAATATATCCGGTCCGAAAAGTACCCGTTCTGAGCATAAAACCTATGAGATACCTGACCTGAATACGATATTTGATTACAATACGGAAGCTAATGTTTCCACTAATTCAGCTTTGAATGAAGCGAAGCAATTGGCCCAGGAAATTGTGAAGGGAGTAAAGGATTTACAAAGGAAAATGTTAGAAGATAATGAAGAAGGTTGGGAAAAGCAGCAAATGGCCAAAGATATCATAGAGAAAAAGAATAAACTGGAAAAATTACTGAATACCGTTAAAGAAGAAAATTGGAAAAAATCTGATTTAAATACGAGTTTTACAGGACAAGATAGTGTATTACTTGAGAAACAACAGCAGATTCAGGATTTGCTGGACAAGATTATGGATGATGAAATGAAAAATCTGTTAAAAGAGTTTTCTGAATTGTCTGAAGAATTTTCAAAGGAGAAGTTCAAAAATATGGATGAAAAAATGAAGTTGTCCTTTGACCAGATGAGTGAAAAATTAGACCGTAATATTGAATTGTTGAAACGTTTTCAGATAGAAGAACAGCATGATTTGATTTCTCAACAGTTAAATCAATTAAAAGTTGCCCAGAAAAAATGGGAAGAGATGACCCAGGATAAATCCGTTTCCCGGGACTCTTTGTCGCATGCCGGCAAATCACTTCAAAACGACTTGAATAAGATAAAGGAGAATTATGAGCATTTGTTAAAGCAAAATCAGGAATTGGATGAACCTTATTCTCTGAATGATTTAAAAAAAGAATTCGGAGATTTGGACCGGAAACTGGATGAACAACATCAAAATGTTGCAGACCATAAAAAAAATAAAGATTTATCGGAAGAGATCCGGAAAGATATGGAAAATCTTTCTGAGAAACTGGAACAGCAAAAGAATCAAAATTTTATGGATAAATCTTTGCCTGAAAACCAGGTTGAACTCATCATTCAAAATATTTTAATCATTTCATTGACCCAGGAGGATTTATTAAAACAATTTCCGGAGGTTGAGTCCCAGAGTTTAAAATATAATGAATTGGGGCGGTTACAGGATTTAAAGCGTCAGGAATATAAAATTGTAAAAGATAGTTTATCTGAATTGGCGAAGTCGAATTTATCACTGGCTTCTTTATTAAGCCAGAAATTTTATGATATTGAAGTTAAATTCAATTTACTACCTCAGTATATACAGGATAACAAACGGAGTGATTTGGCCAGGGAGCAGCAATATATTGTTACTTATTTGAATGACATGGCTTTAACTCTGACCGATGCTTTACAAAAAGCCCGGCAAGAGCCATCAAGTAATAAGAATGGCCAGGGGGGTAAACAGAAAAAAGGCAATGGAAAAGAAAATCCTTCGGAGGGCTACGACCGTTTAAAAGACAGTCAGAATGGCTTGAAGAATCAACTTCAGGAGCTTATTTCCCGGATGAAAAAAGGAGAGAAAGGAAAACCTTTACAGGAAGGAATCAGTAATATAATCAGACAGAACGAACTTTTCAGAAAAAGTCTGAATGACTTTATTTCACGGTCCGGTTCTATGTCTAATCAGGAAAAACAATTATTGAATGAAATTAATCAATTATTGGAAGAAAATATCCGTGATATTGCCAATTACTCTTTATCAGGCCGTTTGATTGAACGGAACAACCAGATATTTAATAAATTGTTAATGTCTGAAAAAGCTTCCAAAGAGAAAGAGGAATATGAAGAGAAAAGAAGGGCGGAAACGGCAAAAGATTTTCTTTATGAGCGTCCTGAGATTTTCTTTCATAACAGA
>ERZ778517.1098-NODE-1098-length-22427-cov-5.921956_pt1 | contig 22427 bp, 36 predicted proteins | sample MGYA00510341_ERZ778517 | MGnify/ENA primary metagenome ERZ778517 (study PRJEB29527, sample SAMN07138964) | mouse gut metagenome | material: feces | host: mouse | place: China:Nanjing | collected 2016-01-25 ...
GCGTCACTGGTAGGGTCGTCATTAATGATCTGCATATCAAAATAAATGTCCTCGCCGGTATCTTTATACCTCAGCATCAGCTCACGAAAAACGGATGTGTTATAATGGAAAGTAGCTTTGCCGGTACCTTCCCAGCCATTGGCTTTATTGCCTTTGCCGGTCTTTCCAAGTATTGGAACCTTTGTCTTTTTCTTCGTGAATTTTGCTTCCAGGTTAATTGCCTGCATGAGATTGTACCGCCGGCCTTCAATCATTGCGTAGCACTCTGCAAGCCCTGCGTAAAGTGTGTCTTTGCCATGCATGATCGCATTTTTCTTTTCTGCCAATTTCTGTCACCTCCCATTAATAGATTGTTACTGTCATATACAGCTTTGACATTGCATTCACAGGCGTGACCGCCATTTCAACCACAACTGATTTTTTCGTATCGCCCTGGTACACAACAACGTCTGTATCCTGAAAGTTTTCGATCGCCCGAAGTTTCTGCAATTCCTGGTTAATTTTGACCAAATCCATCCACAAAGCGTTACGCCCTGGTTTATCATTTGGAACCCGGCCAATATATTTGTTTGCAAATACCAAAGCATCGTCATTTGCGATCTGGTCGCATACGCGGATAGTCTGGTTATCTTTGAATACATCGCCAAACGTATCCGTTGTTGATACCATTGTATTAATGTCATCCAGCACCCGAATATCGTCATTTACAGAATGAAATACAAACTCACCGGCTTTAATCGCCGCAATCAATTCTGCCTGTGTGTATTCGGCTTCAACGGTATACTCACCGTCATAAGCCCGATTCTGTACCGAAGCATTTACCTTGCATCCGCCTTCTGCACCAGTCGTCCAGTAAACCGCAGCAGCTTCATCAGGATACACTTTCCTGCCGTCATCATCCTTATAAACGCCATCCAGACATTTATTTTTAATGCTGATAACGCCGAGGTAATCCGCTTTCGGGTAATTGTAGACAACCAGCTGGAATTTGATTCCCATTTCATCACGGAGCCGTTTATTAAATGAAACATAAAGCCGTTTGATAATCTCATCTGTCGTCACAACACCCATGGTATTATAGGCATAGCTTTCAATCTTATCCAGGTAATTCTGATAGGATGTGCCAGTAATTTCACCATTTGTACCGCCGGCTAACGCCGCACCGGATACCGGCGCAAGCTCAAACTTTTTAAACTTCACATAATCATTGTCATCAAGCTCTTTTACCGCGGCCACTGTCTGCGAATCTACTTTATCAATGCCAAAATATGTAATAACATCCCACTGCGTATCGTCGTCTACATTTGTCTTGATTGTAATTTTAAGGTCATTGCCGCGTACACCTGAATATTTTGCAGTTGCATATTCATTCCCCGCTTTTTCGCCGCCACTGTTTAAGCGGTATGCATAAAACACTTTGGCATTCATGAACAAATCACGCAGCCCCTTCATACTGTCATGCGTATACGGATAGCCGAATACCTTCTGTGTGCTCTTTTGGAAGTCCTCATTGTATACTGTGAAAACCTCGTCATCCGGTCCCCAGTCCAGCGCAAGGGGCATTGTCACATATCCCCTGTCAGACAGGGTAGCGGTTGCCCTTGCCACAGATACAAAATTAATATATGTACCTGGAAGGACTTTATTTTGAGCGATAAATTCGCCGCCGCCAAATGCCATTAACCTGTCACCTTACCTTTCAGAAATTTTTCCATCATCGCATCCACTTCCATGATTGTATATTCCTTATCATCCTCAAGCAGTGCGTTTACCAGATCGCGCCGTTTTGCATATTTCTCTGATGTAAGAATCTGGTCTTTCGTGTAAGTATTTTTCGTTTTGCTTTCTGAATTATTTTCTGTTTTCTTTTCTGCTGCCATGCCGGCCACCTATCCTTTCTGTCTGAACGACTGCCGCATACTTTCCATTCTGTCTAAATCTTTACGCTTTCTGGTAAAGAAGTTATAATTTGTAAAATAATGAAGCACGCCGTCTGTTATTTCGTAATGTGTATCATACGCAAGAAAACCTGTTCCGTCTGCGGCCGTAACTCTTTCCAGGCATAGGAGCAGGCGTTCTGCCGTATCCAGGCATTCCTGCCTTGCGTTCCTGTCTGACGCCGGAAAATACTGAACCGCAAACTGGTTTTGCCGCTTGTGCCGCTTTGACGGATACAGGGCGCTGTCTGAATGGATGCATGATATGAAAAAACACGGCCTTTCAAGATTCTGCGGCACCTCTTCGGCATATATGCTGTAACCGTCTCCGAATTCAGCATCCAGGGCGACGCTGACCGCCCCAATGATTAAATTTATCACTGCATATGCTCCCTCATAAATTTGTTAATTTTTCTTTCAAGCACCGCCGGCGCAATATTTTGTATTTCCTGCTCCGATATAGTCATCATAAATCTGCCGGGCACCCAGCCCGTATGACTTGCTGTCCTGTGCCCAAATTCCACATAAGATGCATATTCTACCGGATTTATGATCTCAATTACCAGATACCCGCCGTACTGATGAACAGTCAGGCTTTCTGCATATTGCTTTGCATTACTGCTGCCGGCCCCGGCAGACGTCCAGCCGCGTCTCAATGTACCTCCTGTCCTGCCTGAGCTGGCCGGGTACTGCCCGACCGGTGTCCGCTTAATAACTTTGGCTAAAAGCCTTGCAGCAAGTTCTTTTACACAGGCCTCAAGGAAAGCATTGATCTCTGCTTCGTCTACCCTGTTCAGCCGCTCCTGCAGCCTTCTTATCTCCCTCAGATCAAAATGGCCCATTCTGCTCATGTTCTGCCCGCTCCTTAAACAGCGCCAGCATAATTTCCTGATGTGTCCGGTATATAGCAGGCTCGCCGCTTGCTTTATATACGCCGCACATGCCGTTCTGCCTTACAAGAATTTTTGAACCTGGCTGTATTGATATTTCCGGCGAAATAAACAGCTTTACGCCCTGGGATACAGTTGCGGCTGTTTCAGTCTGCGTTGTAGCGGCTATCTTCTCAAAAGACAGCCTGCAAGGCTGATTTTCCAAAATCACTATTTCTTTCTGCTGCTTTATTTTCGTGACCGGGTCCTTTATATACTGGCATTCTATGACTGTGCATAAACCCTCATAAGCAGACTCTATACAGGTTTTTGCCCTGGCCATTGCTTCCTCTAAAGCATTTACCATTTTAACCTCCTGTAATGCATAATTTCATCCTGCCCTGTATTCAAAAGGCCGTTGATGAAATTATCCAGGCGCTGCTCCGGCGTAAGGCTGCCAGAGCCAGCCGCAAAAGTAATATTCGTGTCGCCAACCTGTATCTGCTTTACTGCGCAGTCAAGGTCTAACATCGTAAGGTCGCCCGGTGCAAAAGCCTTTTTCGATTTCAGGAACTCGCCAATCGCCCTGCGCATTACAATATGTTCTAATTCTTTGGGAACCTTTTTACAGTGAATCGTATTTTTCACCGTACTATACACTGACTCTATGCAAAAGCGCAGCGCTGGCTCATCTGCTGCTGTAGCTGTATACCCTATATTTTCAAGGAGCGCCCTTGCAGCCTTAAGCTCCTGTATGAAACATGGCTCGTTAGTATACACCATAAACCACCGCCCTTTTACTCGATTGTCGCCATAAATACCTGATCTGCGCACGGAAATGTTACAAGCGCCGTGGCTACTGCCTTAATCCATTTTGCAACAGGGTCATTTGTCGCGTACTGTTCAATAATGACATTGCCAATCTCCGTAATATCTACATCCGGTTTTTTCCGAAGCTCCAGCTCTTCGGCTGTCAGCCCGAATAAAGTCTCTCCAAGGTTTCCGTCCGGCATAAAAGCAAATGCATTTTCCGGAAAATACCGTTTCGTAATATAAGTACCCTTATTGGTCAGTACCCGGAATTTTGCATCATAATTCGCAATCTGCGGCAGTCCAAGCGCTTTTAAAAAAGTATTCAGTTCCTGCCTGGATAACAGCCTGTCGCTGTTTACGCCAAAAACTGCTTTCCTGATTTTTTCATCTTTCAGCATAATGTTCAGGTTTTTCTTGGATGTCAGAGCCCTTGTAGGCGTAAAGCCTGTGTCACCTACAATTTTGTCCACCGCTGCATCCATGTCACCTAAAATATCCGGCGTACCGGACGACCAGGAAAAATTCTTTTTATGCGCAGCCGGAACGCCGTAATCAATCGTAGCTTTATAGCCATTTTCATTAATAACCAGCTTACCGGTAGCCAGCGCCTCCCCGCGCATGGCCTCGACACGGGTCTGTACAGAATCCTGCAGCGTATCCACATCATTGTAAATTTTATTTACTGCCTCCTGTTCTTCTGCGTCATTTCTCGGCTGCTCCAGATGAATAATTTCTTTTTCAGAAAGCTTTCTTTTACGCTTAATCAATGCCAGCTCTGCAACATCATAGCCCGTTGTCTCCCTCTGATCGATCTCTGCCTCTGTATCAAACGCATGGACAGACGCCGATACCGGCAGGTTATTTGCCCCGCGAATCATCCTGATTTCAAGCGCTTCCGTTTTCCTTGACGGATACAGCTCTTCTAAGATTTTCGCCTGCGGAGTTCTGGTTTTTGTGTAATCGATTAGTTCTTTGTAGCTCAATACCTCTTCTAACGCTGCCATTACTCTGTCCCCTCGCTTTCTTCCGGTTCGTCATTTCTAAATTTAATCTCCGGCAGTGCCTCATGAATTTTTTTACCGACTGCGGCAGTATACTCTGTTCCGAGATTCAGTCTCGCGCCAATTACATAAGCCTCAACAGCAAGTGCTCCAGGCTGCGGCCCGTGTGTTACATCCAGCGCATCCATAAGGATACCGGCTGGCTGTTCTGAAAATGTTCCTCCAGCCGCCACAGTCACCATTTTTCCTGACTCCGCAATCAGGCTGCCCTTGTGAACGATCCTGCGGCCCTGGTCATCCGGCTCGATTCCGTCAGGCACAACTGTGTGCGTAAAAGAAATCACATGCCCAGACGCAAGAAACTCGTTTTCAGACGTTCTCTGAATTCCTGTTTTGTAATACATTTGTCCTCCTATTCTGCGCACCAAAGACTGTTAGACGCCTTCGCTTTTTCAGCTTCATTTTTTTGTGCCGCGTACTGTGCTGCATAACCCTCATTATGTGTTTCTCCATCTTGCGGCTTATACGGCGGTTTTGGCTTTCCGGTACCGCCTCCTGCCGGTTGAGTTTCTTTAAACAAAAAAGCCTTTTCTTTCTGGATTGCTTTCAACTGTTCTTCCAGACCTGTAACTTTTCCGTCATCAGATAAGATCAGTTTGGAACGATCAAACAAACCCGCGGCAATATCTTCATCATGGACTTTGCCGGCAACTGCAATCTTAATGGCTGTTGTAAGTTTCAGCTCTTTCATTTCGGCATCATATTTTTCTTTCGCTGCCTTGTTTTCTCCCTGTAAGGTTTCGATCTGTTTTTTTAATTCTTCATTATCGCCGCCTGCCTTCTTTAAGTCCTCAAGCTGTTTATCACGGTCTTTTACCGACTGCTGCAATGTCTGGTTTTCTTTCCTGGCTTCATCCAGTTTATTTTTTTCCACATAACCTTCAAGCTCTTTTTCTGAGGCTTCTTCGGCTTTTGCAGCCAGCTCTTCACTAATGCCAAGAGCCATAAATTCTGCTTTCTTCATTTCTAATCTCTCCTCTTATTACATTTAAACTGTGTTTATAATTTTAAAAGTCTTTAGAATGACATAAGTGAATTTTAATCATGGAATTAAAGTTTTAACTCAAATGAGCGTATTATCGCTTCTTAATTCTGAATGGCTTTTACAGGTATCACTTATTATCACCTTTTCCAAATTCCGTTTTTTGCAAACCAGACATATCCCCATTTACAAACGCATTTTCCCACTGCTTATATGTCATGCCAGCCGGAACATAATATATTTTACTGTTCCGGCCACGGGCAGCACGCTCTCCGCTCGTATCCAGGCTGTCCTCGAAGGACGGTACTGTTGTTGTACGACAATAAACATGAAACGGCGGAGCTGTTACCCCGGCTTCATACTGTAACATAGGAAAACGCTGGCCGTCCAACTGTCTGCACAACGGCGAAGTCCCGGAATCCAAAGTTGCAACAATCTCAAACTGCTCTACACCAAGTTCATAAAAGCAGTCTCTCTGGGCCGCTGAACTAAAAAATGCTTCTTCTGTCATAACAATCTTTCCGGCATTCTGTTTTGAAACTTTCATCTTTCTGGCTATTGTGTCAATCGCTTTTTGCGGATTCTGACCAAGAATCATATTCTGTACCAGCGCCTGATTTAATTCATTCACAAGTTTCCTGCGGTTGCCCCATACTCTCTCGCTGAAATTCTTTCCATCAACAGCCCACGGCTTTTTTATAACCTTATTAATCGTTTTTTCATCTAATACCGCAAATTCCCACCCAACCCCAAGGCCTTTGTGAATCTCAAAAGCTGTGTGATAATATCCATCTGTGTAAATATTCCTCATAACAGAATCAAGACTGTCAAGCTGATTCCCAAATAAAACTTCAAGGCTCTGCTGCATCTGGAGCTTTATTACTTCCAGGCAGGTTATATGATACCTGGCTGATGCGTTTTCCAACTCCTTCAACCATTTCTGATTCATTGCATTTTCTTTGCCATACCGGATATATTCGTTTACATCCCACTTAAATTCAGCCAGTTCCCGACTATGTATAAGTTTTTTTGTTTCTTGCAATGATATTTCATTATTAACCGCAAACCGCTGATACCATGCTGCAATCTTTCCTTCTATTTCTTTCTGCGCTCTGCGGTACTGTTTTTCAATCTCTTCGTAACACTGCTGCCCTTTTTTATTTTGTGATTCTTCAAGCTGTCTGAAGCGTTTCCGCCAATAGTCTTTATGTTTCATAATATCCCTGCTTTATACCATACAAGATTTTTAATCTCTGTTATACTCATATTACCAGTCTGCTAACAAAAACAGCATGTCCGTCAGCTCAATTTTTTAATCACTTCTGTAGAAAAAGAAGATAAATCCAGGCCTGCGCGTCGTATAGGCTTCACTAATTCTGACGCCTAATCTGATTAGATTTTCTCATTTGTTCTGCCTGCTTTTGACTATACTGTATGTATAATTGAACCAACTTTTCTGTAATTTTATCCGGCTGGCTTTGAATTTCTTTTTCAATACCAGCTACTTTACTTTCTAACTGCTTCCATTTTTTCTTTGATACCCACATATTAGCTATCTCCTTCCTGGTTTTTATCTTCTGCACCAGGCTGATGCTGAAATGGGTCATACTGGCCCGCTGCAGCCTCTTCCTCTTCTTCCTGCCTGATCTGCTCTAATTCTTTTTCAACGTCATCAACCCATGGATGATGAGAAAGAATCGTGCGTTTGGATATAACTCCAACGCTCTGATTAGCTATTGCAGACAATTCCGAATCGTTTCTTACAGATGTTCTGGTCCATGTCTGGCGGACCATTTCAGGCCTTGCATTCATATACCTGCATATTGCCCTGACCAAACGGCTGAATCCGCTCCGGAACTCTGTCTCCATAAGTCCGGCCTTTAATTCCAATAAAGAATACAAATAAGAAAGCGCCACGCCTGAACTATTGCCAAAATTCTGCGGGTCCGGATCAATGCCCATGCCCTGCTCAAATATGGCTTTTCTCGTCATAGCCAGCATTTTCTCCCTTGCCTCAACCGGAATATCGACCGTTAACGTATCAAGGCCTCCTTTTCCAGTATCATCCCCGTCAATTTTAATCGTCTTATACTTTTTCAGCTTATGCAGAAATTCCGCAAGGCTCTCACCCTCATAACCAGACAATACAAAAATCACTTCCTGAATGTCTTCTATATCATTCAGATAGCCGCTGTAAACCTTGTCATACGTGTCGATCAGTTCTTTTATATCTTCCAGGTCATTTCCGCCTTCGGCGTTATTAAAAAACGGGATAAATGGCACTTCTCCAAAATCGTGTGTGTATGCCGCTGAACCATCAAAATTATCTGTTAATTCATATGTACTATAAAACTGCAACGTATCCAAAACAGACCGGTTTTCTTTGCAAAAAGAACAGCAGGTTGTTTTATCCCAGTATTCGTAAATGTTATATACTTTGCCGTCTTCATTCGTCTGATCATACATTCGCAAAAAACCGGACAGTTCTTTCTCAAGGTCATTTGTCCAGATCGGTATGCACTGCTTTGAATCAATAACCGCATACCGGAACTCGCCGTTTTCATTCACCCAGTAATGCAGCCAGGCAGTTATACAGTTAGAAGCGTTAATGCATAAATTTTTACAGGCTTTTGCAAAATCATCCCCCAGGCAGTCTGCAACGGCTTTATTCAAATCAGTATTGCCTGTATCAAATATAGGCGGGGACGTAAACAGGTAAGAGGCCTTCTGGTTTACAAGGATATTGTAAAAATTGCCCGGTATCCGGTTATCAGCCGAATGCATTGGATTTTCAGAACCTGCATGCCTTGCGCCGATTTTTAGTATATCGTTTTTCTTCCTATAATACCGTTCTGCCCTCTGCGAATCACGTACAATCTTCCTATGTGTCCTCTGATACCGCCTGATCAGCTTTTTCATTACTTCTAATTCCATACCGGTAAGCTCCTTACTCTAAAAATGATACCCGCGCTTTTCTCTGCATATCTTCAAAACCATATCGCATTGCATCCATCAGGTGGTTAAAGTCGTCAATCGGAATATTGATTTTCTTTCCGGTTTTCGGGTCTGTCATCCAGGTATAATTAGAAATCTCTGTCTGGAAATTTACACATCTTGGATGAATGATCATATGAAAATCCTGCAAATAATCAATGCCGTTATTTACACTGTCTTTTCCCTTCCTGGCTTTACAGATATGCGGCAGACCAAGCTCTTTCAGCCTGGCAATGCTTTTCGGCTCAGCGGAATCTGCCCGGATCTTTTCTTTGGCATATCCCATACCTGTAATTTCAAGGGCAATCGCCTCATTACTCATACCCTTTTTATACATTTCATCAAATACCCATATGGTTTTTGCCGGTTCATCAATCAAACCGCAAAACAGGGCAGACGGGTCATTTGTATACCCGAAATCCAGGCCGAATCCTGATCTTGCGCTTTGCAGGCTGCGTACCATATCAATATCAAATGCTTTTTCTTCCCAGTTCTCATATACAAGGCCGTCAACAATACCCCAGTCTCCAAGGCCTGCTACTTTATAGCGCCTTGGATTTCTTACTTTCATGTCTTCAAACTTTTCCAGGTCTGATTTGTCCAGCCACTCATTACACATATAATTAGTGGTCATGGCAAGCGTCTGATTGCACGGCTTATCAAAAAACCGCTTTTTAATCCAGTGGTGTTCATTCCATGGATTGAAAGTAAGTGTGATCTGCTTAAAAAGCCCTGTATCCTCTGGTATGGCGCCTCGTATGGACTCATCCAGCATGTCAAAATCATCCTCACTGCCTATCTCATACGCTTCCTCTACCCACGCCCAGCACAAGTACCCGTTCTCAACAGTTATAGATGTAACCTTTAAAGGATCATCAAAACCCCTGAAATAAATTTTTTGCCCGGTTGGCTTGTAGGTGATTTCAAGTGGATTCTCCTTTATGTCCCAGTATTCAGCAACCCTCAGGCGGTTTATTGCCCATTTCAGTTCCGTAAAACAACTGTCCTTCAATGTCCGGAACGTCTTGCGAACAACAAGTGTATTTGCACCCGGATACTTCATCATGTTTACGATATACCAAAGTGCTGCCGTTTTACTTTTCTTGCTGGCACGGCTTCCCTTGCAGACCCTGTAGCGGCCTTTCCACCTCCAGAATGTCCCATAGCCCTTACCGATGATATCCGGTAAATGAATTCTGTTTGCCTGATTCTTAGTCTTCAAGTTCACCATCTCCGGAAATTACAACCGGAACTGATCCAGAAAAATTTGCATCCGCTTTAGTCGTATATCCATAATTTGACATCCAAAGACCCGCAAGTTGCGATGGTATGATCTGCAGTTCAAATTTTTTTCGTGCATCTACCTCGCACTCTTCTTTCATGCGTGTAACCGTGTCAGCATATCTTTCATCGTTAGCATAATACTCATAGAAAGATGCCCTTGAAATATCCGCAAACACGCAGAAACCTTCAATTGTGTATGTAATACTTCGTTTAAGTTCTTTGCTTACAAATTCAGAATTTTTTGAACTGAATTCGTGTGTAAGCACTTTCCTGTTGTCGCATTCCGTTTTAAATGCTTCCCATGCCTCTTTTAATGCTTTTGCACTCTTAAATTTCCTTGACCTGCCCACGAATCCACCTTCTTTCGATAGCAGGAAAACTGGCCGCAGAAAATGGTATTCCGCGACCAGTTTTCCTGCTGCAATAATAGCACAACCCTATACTGCAAAAAAATGCAAAGATTGTTATTGCATACATTTTCTTTGAAACTCTTGTAATGCCTGCCCATGAACGACATATACATTTCTTATCGAAAAGTTCAGATCCACAGCAATCTGTTCAAACTTTTCAAACCTGACATATCGTTTATACAAGACCTTTATATAGTTGGCATTGTTCAGATCATGAATCTGGCAGATTATTTTATGTCTAAGATTAACAAATCCATCCATCATTTTATCAATATCATCTTCAAGAGCGATTAATCTTTTTATTTTTTCTTTACAATCTGATTCCGGGTATATGCTCCCCGCATAATCTGTTTTTAACGATATATCGCAACGATCAGTGTTTTTAATCACTTTTCTTATCTCTTCTTTTTCTGATACTTTCTGACTGATTATCGTATCCGCCCTGTATAACTGCTGCAAATATTCTTTCGCTGACATGGTGCCGAATTGCTCTGCCAGTATTTTTTTGCTACTTTTTCCAAAATCCATTTCCATTTTAATGTCTGTCTGCTGTTTGCACATACTTTCGACCTCCATAAATTTAAGTTGATATATTTACTGACATCAGGTATAATATACCCATCTGTTGATCTGAGGGAGTATGCGAAAGTACTCCTCTTTTCTATTTCAGGCTCTGCAGATATTTATCCATACTGATCTGCCCTGAAACGTCCCTGTTCCATTCCTGATCCCAGGCAGACTGCTGCACACATACCATTTCATTACCGGTATTCTCATTGTTTTTTCCAAATGTCCTGCCCCTGCACATCCGGCATTCTGTACAGGATTGTTCTACTCCCAATATACACGCCATAGTTATTCCTCTCTTTCTCAAACGAACACAAAACACATCACCATCACTGTTGTGATAATCAATGTCTGCCATCGCCATATCCTCTGCTATCCGATTTGCTTCTTTCATGGTATCAGCTTTGATGTTCTCATACTTTATCGTTACTTTCATTTGCGCATGGATTCCATTTCAAAAGTCTGTTTCTTCCGATACGGTTTGCGGGACAACTTCTGTCCCGGCTTCTTTTTTCTTTCCAAAACCAAACATGTTTTCCTCTCATGCTCCGGCAATAATACCGGCTGTTCTTCCCCTCCTGCCTCTTCTTCTGCCGTTTTCGTCAGCACTCCCACCACCTTAAAGACTATAATGCAATAAACTGATCTTTCGTAAAAGGCTTCATCTTTTTAACGCTTCTTCATTTGCCAGTTCCCCTTGGAAACTGCCTGACCCATAACAGGCCTGTCCATACTCATCAGATACGATCCTTTCACTGCCCTTATCAACAGCTGCAAAAACAGTCCCTGCAGTCCATTCCCCCGTTTCTCTCACAATACCTGTCACACAGCATTATTTTTTTGTGAATCATGATTCACCCCTGTTCTTTCTGTTTTTTGCCCTGGAAGTGGCTGCTTTCAGTTCCGCAATATAAACGGCTGTTTCCTTAAATGCTCCAGTGTACTCACAAAGGCCGGTATGATTTAATACTGCATGTGTGCCCCTCCTGACAGGCAGTAAATTATCTATATCTGTATTGGTTTTATCATTATCGCGAAAAATAAGTATGTATCCTTCCGGTATCTTTCCATTTACGGATTCCCATACAATCCTGTGTTTTGGTTTCCATTTGTTCGGATCTGCCACCTTAACTTCAATGTATCCATCCGCACTGACACGTTCGCTGCCTACCGGTCTGTAGTTTGCCGGTATATGCCCTGTTCTGAACCAGGTTTTTTCACATCCGGCAGCACAGGCTCCCTTCTTCCCCTTATTATACGGTTCATTCCCTTTTTGGAACCGCCCTGTTCTTCCTGTGTTTAAATGATGATTCCCTATATAGGAATCTACTTGTCCGACAGAAATCTCCCATCCAAATCTCTCTGTAAATGCCTTTTGAATTTCCCTGTAGCTGTGCCCCGGAACATACTCCGTCATAAACTTTTTTTCTTCTTCCGTATACCTGTGTCCGTACATCAGTCCCAATCCTCCTGTTTCTTCATTTCGTTCTGCATACTGCGTACAGTTTCACGCAGCGTTTCATTTTCCTCTGCCAGTTACTGAACCGTGACACCGATTAAGGGAAGTTCCACCTTATCGCCCTGTCCGTATTCATCCAGGTGTTTTTTTGCCTGCAGCGCCAGAGACCCGTTATCAATCACCGTTCTGGCAATCCTTTGCAGGGCATCACTGCGTTTAATTTCCTTATCCAGATCCTCTGCGGATAGGTCCTCATTTGTCAGCCGGTCCATTTCCTGAAACAGATACTCATTCAGATCATTCAGTGTGGTTTTTGTTTTCATCTTTTCTGCTCCTTTCCGGGCGGCAGCGCCAGCCCCCTGAATGTATTTGTCATATTCCCTCTTCCCTCTCCTGTTCTTTCATTTGCCTGCTTCGGCAAACACCCCCGTCACCCGAAAACCCACAATACAGTAATCATCATCAAGCCCGGTCTGGTCCTGCCATATATACTGCACCATGACACAAATCTTTTTTCCCGTTGCGTTTCCGTCTTCATGCTCTGCAAGCGTGATTTCTTCCCCCTCTTTGTAACCGTCTTTTTTCAGCAAAAGAAAAGTCAGTTTTCCGCTTGTGATTTCCTCACACTTTCCAGCCGCCATGATTATTTCATGCTTTTTTTCTTCTCTGTCACTCGGAAGCTGTGACATTTTTTCTTCCTGCTTCTGTTCTCTTAACTTCTCCCTTGTCTGCCTGTCAAGTTCTGCCTGTTCTTCGTTGTACCTCTGTTCGTCCGTCTTCTGCGCTTCCCTGCGGTCAATGTAGGCATTGCAGGAAGTGACCGTGCTTTTCTTTTCGTGGCAGGTTTCGTAATTGCTGCATGAATAGCAAAGGGAAGTTACCGTGTCCGGCTGCGGGTCCACATATTCTTCCTGCCGTTCATATCCCATGCAGCCATCTTCATGCGTCTTCTTCCCTGCACACTCCCCGTTGTGTATGCACGTTTCGCAAAGGCTGTCCTGCGCCTCTCCTGCGCCCTCTGTGGCGTTTTCTTCCGTTTCCCCGTGTATTTCCTCCTCTGCTTCATTTTCGCCCTCTCCTGCGGCTTCTGGTGCGTCCTGCTGCCCGTTTTCTGTTTTAAGCTCCATTTGTCCGGGTATGCCCTTTTCTTCCTCTGCCTGCCTTTTCATTTCCTTTACGTCCGGCAGTGAAATTGTGCCGCCATTCATCAGGATATACGCTGCTTTTCTTTGCATATCTTCTTCCATTCCTGAAAGCTCCACCGCAACCGATATAACAATATTTCCCGCCCTAAATTCTTCCATCAGTTGCGGCAGCAGATTGTTATAGATTGCTTTATAGCGTCCCAGCTGCGCTTCTCCTGTTCCTGTAATCTCTGAAAGCAGTTCACGGGTCCTGCCCTCTATGCCGTATTCCTTTTTCAGTTCCTTTGCCAGTTCTTCCGCTTCCACCGCTTCTGTCATTTTCTCCCAGTCCGTCTTTTCCCGGAACCTGTTTGCCATAATGATTGCCAGACGGTCCATTACATCTTCTTTCTTGTACACACAAGGCAGAAAGCGAAAACTTTCTTTTCCCTCGTTTACCAGCTCCATCACCGCCAGCCGTCTTCTGTGCCCCGCTATAACCCTGTATTTGCCGTTTTCCGGCCTGTTTACCAGCAGGGGCTGCAATACCCCTGCAAGCTCAACAGACCGCTTCAGATCAGCGTCAACGTGGTAGAAATTATCCCTTGACGGCACAAGGTCTTCAACATCCACCATCACAATTTCATTTTCCCCGGTTTCCTGCCGCCCGCCCTGCTGCCCGGCTTTTATTGTTTCCCCTGCCGCCCCGGCCTGCTCCATGGAACGCTGATTCAGTAATTCCGTAAGATTGAATTTTGCCATTGCCTTTCCCCTCCTTTTTGTGTCCGATTCGGTCACATTTCCTGTACTGCTGCCGCTGTCTTTGCCAGATATTCTTTCACAAACGTTTTATAGTCCTGCGCCGCTCCGCAGCGACTGGAATAGACAAGTATGGGCTTTCTTTCAAATGTGCAGGGTTTCATCTTTGCCGTACGTCTGATATGCGTATCAAATACCGGGTATTCATTCAGTGCTTTCAGATATTCTTCCCCCTGCCGGTCTGCTTCGTTTGTCCTGTCATACTGTGTGATAAAGCACCCCCGGAAACACAATGCCGGGTTCAGTTCTTCCCTTGTGTTGTCAATCTGTTCTTTCAGCTCTGCCAGCCCGTCAAGTGAAAAATCATCAATCGTAACCGGCACAATCACATCATCAGACGCAACCAGCGCATTTATGGTTGATATGTTTATATCCGGCGCATTGTCAATGATACAGTAATCATACTGCCCCGCTACCTGCTGCAGCGCTTTTCTGAAACGTGTCTGCTGCGGTCTTGACTGGTCAAGCATGACAGTCAGGTTTGCTGTCAGCAGGTTCATGTTTGCCGTGATAATGTCCAGACCCTCATAGTCTGTTTGCTGAATGACTGCCGCCGTGTCAGTGTTTCTGTCCGTCATGACTTCTGCCACCCCTGCCGCTTCATATCCGTGCCGGTTCATAATCTTTGAAGCGTTCCCCTGCTTGTCATTGTCAACCAGCAGGACTTTGTACCCGTGTACTGCTGTTAGAATGTGTGCAATATTTACGCTTGAAACTGTCTTTGCAACCCCGCCTTTTAAGTTAATAACAGAAACTGTTTTCATACATTATCCTTTCTGCATCCGGTATGATATATAAATTGTGCTTTTACTGTATAAGTCCGGCCTCTTTTGCCGTTATCAGCTGTATATATTCTCCGGATCCGTCAATCTCATATGTAAAAAGAATCTTTCCATTTTTCACGTAATGTGTACAGGCAATGTCCGTGATTGTTGCATACCGTATCATGTACATTACCCCGTCTTTGTTTTCCTTTGCCGGTGTCAGAACCTTTATTTTATCCCCGATTTCGTACTGACACCCTGCGTTAAATACCGCCATCTGCATCTGTTTTTCCCTCCTGCGTTTTCTTTTCCGGTTTTCTCACTTCCCGTTTCATCCTGTTTATGATCTGCAGTCTGTTTTTCAGAATCTGTTGCTGTTTTCCGGTTTCCTTCCGCCTCTTTTCCCACATTTTCTGTAATACTTCCCGCCTGTTCCTGCAATGCCTCTTTCCCATGCTCTTTTTCTCCTGTTCTGTTTTCCTGTCCCTTTTTCATTTAAGCTCCGTAAAGAAAGTTCTTCCTTTGCCGCCTTTTGTATTTTCTCATGGTTTATATGAATAACGCCCCGTCAAATATCACAGTCTATCTGCAGATATCCCGCAATTGTTTTTTCCGCTTCTTCCGCCCCGTAACAGACTGCTGTGTAATATCCCTGCTCCGCCAGTTTTTTCAGCCATTCTTTCTGTTTCTCCGTTGTTTTGTTCTTCCCGTACTTCATTTCGATATAAAGCCCGTGAAAGCCGTTTTTAGGCACTGGCAGGCACAGGTCAGGCACGCCCGCTTTTACCCCCTGCCGCTTCAGATTTGCCGCTTCAAGCGTATTCCTGCTGCCGCCGTTCGGTACATGGTAGATCAGTTTCAGTTCCGGGTGTTTCCCCTCATGCCAGCCGCACCACTGTATGACTGTTTCCTGCTCCGTCGCTTCGCTCCGTTTCCTGTACTGCTGCCGTTTATAATATCCCATTTCCGTTTTACCTCTCTTTCAGTTTTTTTACGTGTGAACACCTGAACAGGCAGGACTGCGGACTTATTAAAAAATATAATTTCCGTGGTATGTACAAGTTAGGGTTATTCTTGAATTGTTCTTCTCCTGTTTTATGCAGTTCGCCCGTGATAACGTCATTGTCAAACAACGTGATTGTAACAACCTTGCCCAAATGCTGCTCCAAATCGCTTCTTTTCACCGCTGCGCCCCCTGTTTACTTTTTCTTTTTGTTTTCTGTCCCTTCCTTCTCCGGCTCCCCCTGCCCGGCTGCTATCATCTGTGCCAGTAACCCTAATCCCATAACCGTATTTGCTTCCGTCTTCTGCTTTGGCAGTGTTCCGTTTATCGCAACAACTATCATGCCCGCTATCTGCATCGCAAACCCCGGGTTTCTTACTTTCGTCATTGCTAAATTGTAGGAAGCAAGATACGCTTTTGTAAGTTCTTCCGCTTGCTGTTCTGTTGTCATTTTTCCGTTTCCTCCCTCTCGTCAAAGTGTGTTGCCATCATATCCGCAAGATGAAGCATGACCGCCAGCCTGCTCTGCCTGAAAGCGTTGTCTAAATCATACCCGCCGCCCCTTGCATAAAAGTCATACTGTCCCATGTGCCAGCGTATAGCCAGTATTTCTTCTTTTGTCAGCTTCATAAACTGCAATATCAGGATAACGGACTTTTCACCGTGTCCGGCCGGAAAACTTCGTGTATGTTCATACTGCTCTGCGTCTCCCTCCGGCGCCGGAATGTTTATGTATGCGTCTGTCTTGCACAGGTCATGTAAAAGCCCGCATATTGCAATCGTTTCCAAATCATACTGCCGCCTCTTTTCTTCTTCATCAGTCAGTCGCAAAAGCCGTTTGAATACGTTTACAGAATGTTCTGCAAGCCCTCCCGGATAATTTCCGTGTTTCTTCCTGCTTGCCGGAGCTGAAAAGAATCCGTTTCTTTCCATCCGGTCCAGCAGGCTTTTTGCTCCCGGTCTTTGTATGTACGCAAAATATTTTTTATATTCCTGCATTATTTCTTCCTGTTTCCGTTTCACTCTTTTTCTCCTTTCATCATGCCAAACAGCATTATCCGGCCTGTATGCTCCCGCCGGCTTTTATAGCCCCTTTCGTTTTGTGTTGTCCCAAATGGCAGGTCGCAAAGTATCAGGTCTATGGACTTATCATCTGTCAGGTTGAAGCCCTGACAGCAGTCCATGTTATAGAACCCGTCAGCAATCACCCTTCCCGCCCTCTTTCCTGCTTTGCTTCTTCCATGCGCCTGCATATTTCTCTGATGTTTGTATATGTCCCGCACTGTTCGCATATCTCCTGCCCGTTCCGGTATGGACATTCATTGCAGTTTTCAATCTCCTGCTGCAGGGTAAAGTCCATCATGCCCATGTAAAACATGGATATTACAAAGTCGCTGTCTGTTTCTTCCTTTTTTGTTTCCCCACCGATACCATATTTTTTCTTTAATTCTTCATAAAACCGCTTTGCCGTTTCTTTTTCGCCGCCCACACCACGTTCTGCAAGTGCCTGTAATGCTTTCAGCTTTCTTTCTGCCTGATCTTTTGTCACGACTGTTTCCCTCCGTTATATACTTCAATCAATCCCGCTTTTGTTTGTGCAGGCTCTATTGTCTCATATTCAGTCGCAGGCTCTGTTTCTTCCAGCATACCCGCTGAAAGCCCGTACCTGCTGCCATTCCCATTTCTTCCTGTTTTATTCCTCTTCTTTCAAAACTTCTTTCTGCAATCCGGGCATAATACCTTCTTTCCCACACTCCACCCTGCCTGCCTTGCATATCCTGTCAGATACGTTTTTGACGGAAGCCATTCTTTTGCTTCTCTCCTGTATTCAATGGCTTTTCCGCACCTGTCGCAATAATAGCCGCTGTAAAGTATTTTTCTCACCTTCCTGTCAGATCTGCCATTCTGTCCTGCATTTTCCCTGTTTTCCTAAATATCAAGGATTTCAAACGTCTCCAAATACCTTTTATGCGCTTCCGCTTTCTCTTTGTCCGTGCTGTTCGGGTTTTCAGGTATATCTGCGTATTTTTCCGTTACGTCTGCCATTGCCCGTATGTCTTTTGCAAAATCTCTCATTAACCTTTCAGAAAAGTTTCTGCCCCTGTAACCCTCTGTTACTTCCAGTGTTTCAGGATACAGCCACACGGTCTCTGACCTGCTGTAATCGTCATTTGTCCATTTTCCGTTTACTGTTTTATACATCTGCTGCCCTCCCTCCTTTCCCGCAAATTCGCACTGCTGCCGCCTGCAGCTCCAGACACTGCACCATCTGTTTTTTGTCCCGCACCATAACATTTCACTGCCCTTTCTGGCAGACAAGAACGTACTCGCTTTCTTCATAGTCCAGCCCGTATTTTTCGCAGTCTTCTTCATCTGCCGGGATAACATTTTCCAGCGGGCATGACCACTGATAGCAGCAGCCTATATTGTGCCATTCCTCCATCTGTTCCGGGTGTCTGCAGTTGTAACCGTTATTTGGTGAAGTATCACAATCCGGATCTGTCTCTGCATTAAAGAAATATCCGCACATATTTGCGAGGTTATTGATCGTCATAATATCCGGCACCTCTTTTCCACTGTAATAACACCATGACTGCGGCGGTTTTTTCAGTCCGTAAAGCTCTAACGGGTGCGGCGTGTAATACTCTTTTACCTCCGTTACTGCCCAGCCCCATAAATTCCGCCTGCTTTCCCCTGCATATTCCCGTATCTGGTTTTCTGTCAGGCAGCTTTGCTTCTTATGCGTTTCAAACAACTGCGGAAGCATTTTTATTTTCATGAAGTCTGTACAGATAAATTCACCGCACACACCGCCGCCTCCGGTCACATACACAAGCACCCTGTATTCCCGGTCTTTCTTCGCGGGGGCTGTCTTCCTGATTTCCAGTATCTTTTCCCCTGCAAGCATTTTCTTCCACCAGCGTTCATGCAGAGATAGTATGATTGTGTCCGATTTTGACAACTTCTGCTTTTCAGACATCTTCCTGTACCTCCATTACTTGAAATTTTCAAATTTTTTACAGGCATAAAAACCGATTTTTGAATTTACCCATCTTTGAAGGCGGCGCAAATCGCTTCCACGTTCTACGCTTTGTTTGTCATATATCATCACATACGGCATATATCCCATATCCCGCAGTGTATAAACTCTTTCCAGGTCCTGTTCAGGTGTTGTGTTGAAATTCGTCAGCACATACACGCTCATTTTGTTTCTGCCCCACCCGGTTGTTTCAGCAAATTCTTTCAGCTTTGGCACTATTATTTCCCTGTCTTCGTAGTTGTCCCATGCAAAATGCACCTGTTCAACTTTTATCTTCATCAGCTCCGCAATTTTTTCCTGCGTCATAATTCGTATATCAAGCCCCTGCGTAAAGTCCACCCATGCGCCCGATTCTGCCAGCTGTCCGAAAATGTCCCTCCACTCTTTGCAGGCTACCGGGTTCGGGTCTAACAGTTTTATGTATTTCTGGCCGTTCCAAAATTCCGACAGGTCAGCCACTTTCTTTGCCCTCCTGCCCTCTTTTGCTTCTACGTGACAGAATTTACAACCTCCCGGACACCCACGGCTCATAAATCCATATGCTGTATCTTTTGTCAGTTCCGGATATAAACTGTAATCCGGGTAAATATGTTCTGTCTCTGGCGGCAACTGCCCGTCTTTTTCAGCGTTGTATACCTCCCTGCCGTCTTTCAGCTCTATACAATACCCACTGCCGCCCTTTATTACTTCATCAGCGTTTACAAAATATTCATAATCCGGAGTAAAACCGAATACTTTTGACATGTATACCCTGTCCTTCGGTTTTTTCGGAAATCCGTCCCTTAACGGTCTGTACCAGTCCGCCCTGTCGCCCTGCGCTTTGTGCCATGCGGACAGCTTCATCAGAGGCAGATTTGGAAAATTATGCCCGTCCACATCGATCAGCCCCACTGTCATTTCCGTTCATCTCCCTTCTTTTTCCGTGTTTTTCTCTCTTTTCCCTGCTTTCATATTTTCTTCCCGGCTTCCTGCCGGCATGGTTTTTCAGTTTCAGATATATGCTCCAGCCCGTGTTTTCGTTATACTGAAAATTTATGCTGACAGGCTCATATCCCTTATACAGATTCCGCCAGTATTCCCTGTCTTCCGGTGTCTCTGCCAGTTTTCTGATCTTTCTGAAGCTGAATCTGTGATCATTTTTTCTGATCACCGGCTTTTTCAGGTTTCTTGAACAGCTCCATTTTTTACATCCTTTTTTTCTCTTGTTTATGTATTTTACAAGTGCCTCGATGCCGTTTTCACCAGGCTGCAGTCTGTCACAGTTCGCATAGCCGAGACTGTCTGTTTCCTTCCTGTACTCCGGGTCCTGCGCCTTTTTCCAGTTGATTTTCGTATGACTCCACATGAGTTCCAGATCATCACGGCTGATTCCCTTATTTAAAATAATGTGATGATGTATCCTCACCACCTTTTCATTCCTGTCCCCCCTGTCCGTCTCCGGATCTTTCTCATTTTCCCGCTCTTCCTGCACGTTTTCCGGCGTATACTCCGTTACGAGCATATACCTGAGTTCCAGCCCCGCATCCTTCCTCATCTTCCTTTTTACCTTATTCAGAAAGTTATGAACTTCCTTTTCCGCATCTTTTAATGTGTGCGGAAGATGCCGTTCGTTATACGTCAGCGACAGATGCAGATCCCCCTCATCAAAATTTGTATTTGCAGTCTGGACAAATCTTCTTCTGCTGTTCTTTTCATTCAGGTTCTTTTGTTTTTGTGAACTTTCCTTCTTTTTCTTCCTTCCTGTTTGCGGAATGTTCGTTACCGGTACTATATCAACCTCGAGATATTTTTCCCCGCAGAATATTTTCTTCTCCCTGACAAAATTTCTTCTCACTTTCGTTCTCCTTTATTACCACATTATATCTTATTTCAGTCATTATATAATTCTCTTTTGCGAAGTGTTCTGTCAGGAACAGACTGTATGCGTAATTATGCTGTCAGTATCTGTAATGTTAATACCTGATACAAGCTCCTTAAGTGTATCCTTATGCATAACAAGCGCATAAAAAGGCATCTGCGCCGTTTACGCAGACGCCTTTTTTTCCTTCCGGTTCCTGCAAACCCCTGTGGCAAATCCGGCAGAGAAATATCCCCCGCATTCCCCGTGTACCGCAGTATAACTGCAGCTTAATGTTACATGTCCGCATTTCAGGCATGTCAGTTTCATAAAAGGAAGATCTGTCCCCATCACATTTAACGATGGCAGATATGGTATTTCCGCACCATTCTCCACACAGCCACGGATGCCGTCCGTAAAATCCGGAAAGTCAATACTGTTTCCGATTATCCTTATATTCTGCCGCGGCAGTTCCCTGACAGCAGATATTTCACCCGTGATTATGTCAGCTGCCGTCTTCCTGTCCCAAATCATCAGATAACTGATCTCCCCGTCTGTTTCAAAAAGAAGAAAATCCTTTTCGAATACACCGCACTTTCTGCTGTCAGTCATTCCGGTATCCATGCAGAGTGATTCCGGTTTTATTTCATACACATTCGCGCCCGGATACCCGCCTTTATCGATGTAATGCCCCGTTTTTCGTGCTCTTCCGTCTGCCGGATATGACGGGGATTCCGTTACATATTCCCCGTAAATCCAGACCGGATGCCGCGAATCAGTTTTTGCCCTGGCTTTCACTTTTTATCTCATCTCCCGTTTTTCCCCGTTCTCCTGCCTCCAGATCTTTTACCGCTTCTGTTATTGCGACAAGCACCATCATACCCGGCATTATTTTTCTTTCCAGTTCGTGTGTATCCATACATATTTTTTCTGACCAGACTCTCAGGTCTTCCATCCATTCTTTCAGATCTTCCGCATTTTCCGTGGTCATTCCTGTTTCCGGCTCCGGTTTTACTGCCGCTTCCGTTCTTATTTCTTCTGTTTCCGTTATCATCATTTCCATACGTTCAGCGTATTTTACTGCCGTTTTCAGTAATGCTTTTTTAAACTCATCCATCCGTATGTCCTTCCTTTTCTGTTATATTTATTTTATCAGCCGCATTTCCCCGCCAGTATTTCAGTTACCAGTTTCCAGTCTTCCAGATATAAAGCGGAACGGAACGATGATGCCGCTGCTAGAACGGGGGATGAGCAAGCTCAACGCCGCCACACCGCCGCCGGAAGCGCTGCCGAAGCCCGAACCCCGGACAGGCACGGCTTCTTCAAGCGCACTGTCAACCCATATCCCGGCTTCTTCTGTTTTCCAGTCACGGGGCAAAATTCCCAGTTTATGTATAATTTCAGGCACTTCTTTCAGGCTCCCGGCAAGCTGCAAGTCGTTCATATGTCCGCCGCCCCAGTTGC